>Ga0207644_10001941_pt1 | contig 13420 bp, 9 predicted proteins | sample KBSS73metaG_FD_184326 | JGI IMG/M metagenome (GOLD analysis project Ga0207644, IMG submission 184326) | Switchgrass rhizosphere microbial communities from Kellogg Biological Station, Michigan, USA - KBS S7-3 metaG (SPAdes) (version 2) | ecosystem: Host-associated > Plants > Roots > Rhizosphere >... | reverse complement strand
TTGAACCTTGTCGGATGTTATCGGAAGTCTCGATGGCGGAGAGGGAGGGATTCGAACCCCCGATAGCCTTGCGACTATGTCTGATTTCGAGTCAGGTGCATTCAACCGGGCTCTGCCACCTCTCCGCGTACATCCAGTTTACCCTGAATGTGGCGTCGGAATAAAGTGGTGCAGAGGGGTGGTACGTGGCGACCGAGTGGACCACGGAGTTGCAGGCGTGGTTGAGGAAGCACGCACTCAACGCGGGCTTTGATGAGGCCGGAGTGGCCGCCATAGCAGAGGCCGGAAGCCCGTCGGCAAAGGTCGATTCTCAACGCTTCTCTGCGTGGATTGAGGCAGGTCGCGCCGGCGAGATGGAGTATCTGAAGCGCCGTGGTGACGATGGCGTTCTACTCAGAAGCGGCGTTCAGGTAGCGATGCCCTGGGCGCGTTCCGTCGTCGTCTGCGCGATGAACTACAACGCAGCGGCTCCCCTTTCAATCGCAGCAGCACCTCCGCGCACCGGCTGGATTGCGCGCTATGCGTGGAGTGGACGCACTCGCGAAAACGCAGAGGCCGGGACGATGCTTCCAACCGACTATCATAATGAGTTGCTTGAACGATTGCGGCGAATCGAAGCCGCGATCAAAGCGCGTGTAACAAGTGAGACTCTCTGTTATGTAGATACCGGCCCCATCGTCGAACGGTCGGTGGCTGTACAGGCGGGAGTGGGTTGGATCGGCAAGAATACCTGCCTGATCAACCAGGAGCTTGGGTCGTGGCTTCTGCTGGGCATCATCGTTACTTCATTGCCAGTTGCTAACGGCGCTGTGGCAGAGATAGCCGCTGACCGTTGTGGAAGCTGCACCCGGTGCATCGACGCCTGTCCCACGGACGCGCTTGTGGCTCCACGTGAGATGGACGCGTCGCGCTGCATTGCGTATCTGACAATCGAGAAGAAGGGCCTGATCGCCGAGGAACTGCGCTATCCGATGGGGCGGCAGGTTTTTGGCTGCGATATCTGCCAGGATGTGTGCCCGTGGAACCGGCGCGCTCCGATTGCCGTAAAGGAGGGTATGGAGCCGCGGCAAGAGTTGGTGAACCCAGCGCTTGAATGGCTGGCCAGCTTGGACGCGGCCGGATTTCGCCGGCACTTCGCAGGCTCGCCGGTCGAACGCACGCGGCGCAAACGTCTGCACCGCAATGTGGCGATTGCCATGGGAAACAGCGGTGACAGCAGCTTTCTGCCTCAGCTTGAGGCATGGAGTGCAGGTGATGATGAGGTGCTTGCCGAGAGCTCGCGCTGGGCGATCGGGAAGATTCGCCATGGCCAGGACGCTGGAAATCCTTGAAATGCTGCCTTAGCTGAAGCTGTTATCTCGTGTGCTTTGGGCGCTCTGCGCCGGCTTGCGTCACTCTGCTAGCATCGGAGTTGGATTGCGGAGGGATGCTGGCTCTTCCACTAACATCGCCGGCCCTCGGTCCTTCCTATATCTCTATGGTCTCGATCGTTCCACCCAGAACAAACGCAGAGACAGACGCCGCGACTGCATCGGCTGCCGGTGTCGCGGGGGCTCGCGCGGAGGTTCCGATTGAGCAAGTCCAGCCTGTTGTTCGGCAGCCAGGTGTAGGGCCGCAGATGACGGCACTGCTGCGTTATATGGCAGGGACAGAGGTCCACACCTACGCGTTCAGCGTCGCCGCCAATGCCATCCTGTCGCTGTTTCCATTTATTGTGCTCTTGCTCACGATCTGCCGCCGCGTATTTCACTCACAGGCGATGGAACTGGTGGTCGGGGACCTGATGCGCAGCTTTCTGCCTGTGGGGCAGGACTTCGTAATGCGCAATATGGAGTTGCTGGCCCATCCGCGTAAGGGCGTCCAGGTATTCTCGCTGGTAATGCTGCTGGTTAGCTCGACCGGCGTCTTTCTTCCGCTTGAGGTGGCTCTCAATAACGTCTGGGGTGTGAGCAAAAATCGAAGCTATCTGCGTAACCAGGTTGTTTCGCTGGGGTTGGCGTTTGCCGTGGGCCTGCTGGCACTTGCGTCGGCGGCATCGACGTCGAGTTCGAAGACCGTGCTGGCGTGGGCCTTCTTAGGGCACACAGAGAACGCTGCGTATGACTTTGCAGCATCATGGTTCCTGAAGCTCTGTGCCGTGGGCGCGAGCATTCTTCTTTTCTTTCTGATTTATTGGATACTACCGAATCGAAAGATTCCCGCGCGTGCAGTGATCCCGACGGCTCTGATCGTCGGGGTGCTCTGGGAACTGGCGAAGCATCTCTATGTGCTGGCATTGCCTTGGCTTGATTTCCAGGCAGTTTACGGACCGTTTTATATTTCGGTCGGTTTGATGACGTGGGCGTTTCTCTCCGGTCTGCTGGTGCTGGCCGGGGCACATGTGTCGGCAACGCGGTACACACTTCGGCTGGCGCGGCAGGTTGAAAAGGAAGAGGTGGCGAGGAACAATGCAGAGGGGTAGCGAATCACGGCGTCCGGAATGGCTGAAGAAGGTCCCTACTGGACTTCCTGGAGCCGTCTTCTGGCTGTCAGTATGGTTTTGCCTTCTGTTGGCACTGCGCCTTATACCCGGCGCAATCGGCACATTCTTTAGCCTCATTCAGGTGTTGGTAGGAATTGCCCTGGCTGCGACAGCAATTCCGTTGTTAGTGCGGTTGATCCGCCGAAAGATGCTGTGGAGCCTGCGCAACAAGCTGGTGCTGACGTATCTGCTGATTGGCCTGGCTCCCGTGGTGCTGTTCGTTACGCTCGTTCTGGTCTCGGCCTATATCGCTGCTGGCCAGTTCGCGATCCATCTTGCAGACTCGCGCCTGCAGGAGGAATTGTCGCAGATGAGTAGCGACAACGGGCATCGAATCCAACCAATCGAGCGGTTGATGGAGGGCGAACAGATTCCTCCGATCGCTACCCAGCCAGAGCAGGCAGCAGGATTGGACTTCGCGCGCGCCAGGCTTACCCGGGTGAGTTCGGCCTATGTGAACGGAACTCCGATGGCTCTGGGCACGGTTCACGGCAAAACTCCTTTGGGGCTTCCGCCGTGGGCAGCCGATCTAAAAGGCGGAAGATTCTCCGGTCTGGTACTAGACGGCGGCGAACTCTATCTGGCGGTAGTCGATCAGCGGCGGCTGAAGGACGGCCGGTTGTTGAGTCTGGTGACAAGCCTGATGGTGGATAGCCAGGTCATGGACATGATCGCCAGTGGACTGGGGCGCGCTCAGTTGTTTGCCGAAAGGCTTGGAGGCAACGAGCCGGACCCGGGTTCAGCAACGGCTAATTCTGGAACTGGAGTGTCCCAGCCAAACGTGAAGGCTCGAGCGCATGAGCGTTCGCGCACCTCAATCTCTGGCGGAACGCAACCCGCGAAGGTGAACCTCGCGGACATTCAGGTAACGTTCATTTCCACGGTTGGGGTCACCGACTGGGACAACGGCGACCACGACAACATTCCTATCAAGGTCGACTCGCGGCCCTCTCTGCTATATCAGCAGCTGTTTGGGTCGTCGCTCGGAGGCATTGTTACAAGCGCCTATCGGATCGGGCTGATCGCGCTCTGCGTTCTCTTTGGGTTGATCGAATTGCTCGCGCTCATCATGGCGATCCGATTAAGCCGAACGATGACAGCTTCAGTCTCCGATTTGTATGAGGCGACCCAGAAGATCGACCGCGGCGAGTTCAGCCACCGTATTGGCGTGACGCGCGAGGATCAGCTGGCGGAGTTAAGCCGTTCATTCAACAAGATGACCGGCTCCTTGCAGCGTCTGCTGGTCGAGCAGCAGGAAAAGGAGCGGCTGCAGAATGAGCTGTCGATTGCGCAGGAAGTACAGGCGAACCTGTTCCCTCGGCAGATTACGAGCCTTCCGACGCTTGAGCTCCACGGTGTCTGCCGTCCCGCACGCTCCGTATCGGGTGACTACTATGACTTCCTCGTATTCCATGAATCATCCAACAACGGGCACCCGAGCCGCAAGGAAACCGGCGTCGGCATCGCGATCGGCGACATCAGCGGAAAAGGAATCTCCGCTGCGCTGCTGATGGCCACGTTGCACTCGGCGGTTCGGGCATATCGGTTCGCCAGCGAGGAGCTCGTCTTCAGTGAGTCGGCAATCGAGGGGCTGCTCGCAAGCCGTGACGAGCGCGGGGGAGACTGCGACGAGCTGTTCCAGTCGCCAGGCAGAATTCTTTCTTTACTGAATCGGCACCTCTATCGCAGCACCCAGCCGGAGAAGTATGCGACTTTGTTTCTTGCGCACTATGATGCGCGGTCGGCGATGTTGACTTACTCGAACGCCGGCCAGCTTCCACCGCTGGTGCTGGGTCGCGATGGCGTTATACGGCGGCTCGACCGCGGAGGCACCGTGGTGGGATTGATGGACGGGATGCGGTATGAAGAGGACCGCTTCCAGATGCGCTCGGGCGACATTGTCGTCGCTTACTCCGACGGCGTGACGGAGCCGGAGAATGACTTCGGCGAGTTCGGCGAAGAGCGGCTGATGGAAGTAGTAAACCGCTATCGCGATCAACCGCTGCACGTGATCTCGAACCAGGTAATGCAAGCTCTGGATGCATGGATCGGAGCAGAAGAGCAGCCGGACGATATCACGCTGGTGTTGGCACGGCAGGTTTGATTTTCCGGCTCATGATTGTGCCCTATGATCCGATAAAACAGCAGCGCTTCATTGCACCACGATGGTCCAGCTGGGATCAGGATCGAAATCGGTCATTGCAATCGCAGTCTCGGCTGTAGCCTTTCCCAAATCCTTTTGTAGCAGTACACCATCCTGGTTAATGATGAAGGTCATTACACCCGAGTTTCCATATTCCGCCGGATAGGCGACGAAGGCGAATCCTCCTGTCATCTTGCCATTAACGACGTAATCCTTCGCACCGCCCGGCGCCTTATCGGTTTGCCCCTTCAGCATGTGGAAGTAATAGCCGTGGAATGCCGTGTGCCCCTCAGGCTTTGCGCTATATCCTTCCGCGGTTGCAAATGCAGCCAGCGGCCCGAGCGGACTTGCAGGCTGACCATCGAGCGCCTTCCAGTACAAACCGTTCTGTTTGCCTGGATCGCTGATGAACTTTGCAGCATATTGTTTTGCCTTTTCACCATCGTGCGGTTGGACGAAATACGCGGCCTGCGCATCCGCCACCGCTGCACAAGCCCCGATGATTGCCAGTTCATTCCTGCCAATACGACGGTTCAGAATCTCATCCTTACCCGCAGCCGTGTCGAAGAACCACTCTCCCTGAGGATTCTTCTTGAGCGGAATCGGGAATGCGAAGTTGTCAGCGCCTACTAGCAAGGTCTGGTCACCACCCGGCATCTTGCGCCAGCGATGCATCACTTCGTAGGCGGCAACAAACGCGGCGCCGACATTCTTGTCCTGCACGGCATCGCCAGAGAAGAGCACCTCTTTCGAATCGGGACCGAAGATATCCAGGAGCGCCTTTTGATCTCCTGACTTTGCCGCAGCTAGCAACGCATTACCGGCGTCCTCAGAGGAAGCGAACACCCTGATCGAAGGCTTTTGGGGAGTGTCGGATTTCTTGCAAGCGGCTAATGGAAGGATGACTGCCAAAAGCAGGATCTGGATCGTGAACGCAATTCCGCCATGTTTGTGTGACATTCCATCCTCCAAGTTCATCCGAAAACTCTTTATCAACCCGGACCACTCCGAGTTGATTTTCTGCGGGAGCCGGTGTGCTTACCTGCGTCGTCCGCCCCCACCCCAACCACCGCCCCCGCCGCGGCTTGCCGAACCACGTGCACTTTCCTGCCGCGATTCCCAACCGCCTCCCCCACCGCCACCAAAAGCAGAGGACCCACTGCTCCTCTCCTGCCCTCCATAACCATGAGCAGCAGCGGAGTTGGCTGCTGAATAATTTGAGGTGTTATGAGGAGTACCCTGGGTTTGACTCCAACCGCTTCCGGTATTTTTGTAGACGTTGCCGTTTGCTGCGGCATACTTGTTGCCACTGGCGGTTTGCGCCACGGCACCGCTATTGCCGTACGCTCCTGACGCGGCAACGCCTTTGCCACCCGCCGAAGTTTGTACCGTTCCAACAGATCCTGCTGCCGTAGTCTCATGCTGGGTGTACGCAGTGTTGCCGTTCTTGGAGACAACCGAGCTGCCATAGCTTCCATAGGCGTTGGAGGCTTGATGCGTGGCGGCATACGCTCCGGTGTTTGGGTTATATGCTTGGCCAACTGCTTGGGAGCCATAGGCGTTTGAGGCTGACGCCCCGCGCGCATAAGTCCCGGTCGAGGGGTTATAGCCGGCGGACGCGTGGGCGCTGCCGTATGGTCCATAAGCAGATACGCTCGAACCATAGTAACCCCCATGCCATGCAGCGTTTCCGTAGTAACCGCTGCTGTGGTAGACCACCGTACCGCCGTGCCAATTACAGTTCCAGTAGCTATACCCCCAGCTGTTATTCATCGCAGCGCCCACTGCGATACCGACTCCAAATGCAACAACGGCCGTTGTCACCACAGCAGCAGTACTGTAGCCCGGCGTCGTAACCGGAGCGCCATAGACAACTGTGGGGTTGTAGGTTGGTACATACACCACTTGGGGATTGGTAGGTTGAATCACGATTACCTGCGGCGACTGCTCTACGACGGTAATCTGTGAACCAGATTTTAGATTTCCGGCAGCCTTTGCTTTGGCCCGCAACACCTGCACTGCCGACATCACATCGGTTGGCTGCGTGTGGTACGCCTCCCCGAGTGATGAGGTCCAACTCAGGTTCTTCGTCAGGTTCTCTAATACAGAAGGAAACTGTGTCAACGCTTTCACGCTGGGATCCCACTGTTGCCCATCCACTGCCTTCGTCAGAGCAGAACCAGTCAGGCTTTTGTTCTGCTGAAGCCAAACATCAGCGGCAGCAACCTGATCCGGAAACGTCGCAGCGCCCAGAATCTGAGCAACCAGGGCATCCGGGTACAGTGCAATTGGTGCCACCAGCTGTTGCAACTCCTCAGCAGATAGGGGCGCACCTTGTCCCGAATACTCCGGTGCTGCGGTCGGCGCTGGCTGTTGGCCAACAGCTTGATTTGGTAGACCGGAAAATACCAGGAGAAAATTTAATGTTGTCGCCAAGAGCTGCTTAATGAATTTTCTGAGCATATATTCTCTCCGTTCGAGAAAGCATCGAGTCTCACATCATTGCGGAAATGAATTAATGGCTACAACTCCTGGAAATGGCCTTAGCTGCCGACTTCATAATGTTTGGCCCTTAAACTTTTTTCCTCTACTAGACCAGCGAGCGCCTGCCACCGATTCACTTCCGCGAATCCCACGTAACGCAGTTGTTCGATGGATTGCCGGAGTTGAGACTCTGGCACGTCGCAACGCTATGCTGTTGCACATTCTTTCCGCCAAACGGAGTCAACGGAGGAGGTCCCAGCAAGCCCATCGCCTTCGAATCCCACGCAGTTGGCGTAAGAGTGCCATGCTTCATCTCGCAGAGCAACGGGTCGATGGCCGGTTGATCCTTGACTGGATCGAAGGTAATCCGCACCTGCTTGCCATCCTTAACCCAGCGCGCATGCCATATCTGTGGGTCTTTTCCCGTCCAGGTCTGCTGCAGAATGGCGGTACCATCCTCGCCGAACTCCACCATCAACACTCGGTGCGCCTCCGACGTAAATCCGCCGCTGCCCGAGTAGACTCCCTTGAGCTTCTCAGCTGCGTTAAGCGTGGAGACGGAAACGAGCATCACGGCCACAAGCATAAGTCGGTAGCGCATAGTGCTGCCATCCTACACAAAACCACGACGCGCTGCGACGCCGCCGCTGCGCTACAATCGACCCATGCGCCGCCTCCTGGCCATCTTTCTGCTGTACGCTCTGGGTCTTCCCATTGCCACGCCGCTCTTTGCGGCCGCAGTCGATCAGGACGCGAGCCTGCCAGCTTGCTGTCGTCGTAGCGGAGCCCATCACTGCTCATCGATGACGGCGGGCACATCTGCCCTTCCAAGGGGTACGCGTGTCGCAGCATTGCGCGAAAAGTGTCCCGCCTACCCCGCTGCCACAACATCCATTCGGACAATGGATGCCTCTCTCGTGGCGGCGTCGCCGCTCTTTGCCGATCTTCCACGGCGGTCAGCTGAAACAACCGCAGTTGCGGCCTGGACAGCTTCGGCTCTTTCCCGCTCACAGCACGAACGCGGCCCCCCTCCCCAGCAACTCTAGTTTTCGATACAGCCTGAATTATTAAATCTGAGCAACTCACTTTCGCGATCTGAGCTGTCGCGCGGCGTCGAGTTGATTCCGGTTGTGCAACCTCGCTTCAACCTGATCCGGGACCATTCGTAGGCATAGAAGGCGTGTCTACGATGCAGCAGATCGCACAAGGTGCTTCATGAAACACTTTCGACATTCCTGCATGGCGGCAGGCGCGACTTTCGTTCTGCTCGCCGCACTTCATGCGCAGCAGACAATCAATAGCGCTTCTCTCAGTGGCCGCGTTACCGATCCCGCAGGCCGCGTCGTGCAGAACGCCACCATCACGGCCACTCAACTTGCGACCCATAGCATTCACACCACGGCCACCGACGCCGAAGGCCGCTTCCGGTTTCCCTACCTCGCAATCGGTTCCTACCAGGTCACGGCGACTCAATCCGGATTCGCTCCTGCGACTCGCGCGCTCTCTCTAACCATTGGCGCCGACTTTCATCTGCCCATCGCGCTGTCAGTCGCGGGTACAGAAACGTCGATCAGCGTAAACAGTTCCGCCCCGGTGCTCGAAACAAACCGCTCCCAAATCGCAGAAACCATCTCGTCGAATGAAGTCCGGAACCTCTCGCTGCTTGGCCGCAACTTTCTCGACCTTGCGCTTCTGGCGCCCGGGGTCTCGCCGACCAACACCGCCAGCACCCAACTCTTTGCCGAAACATCTGCCGTCCCCGGCCAGGGGTACTCCGTCAACAGCCAGCGCAACTTCTCCAACAGCTTTATCGTCGACGGCCTTTCCGCTAACGACGATGCTGCCGGCCTCACCGGTACCTTCTACGGCCTCGATGTCGTCAGCGAACTCCAGGTCGTCACCTCGGGCGGCCAGGCAGAGTTCGGTCGCGCGCTTGGCGGCTACGTCAGCATGGTCACACGAAGCGGAACCGATCAGTTGCACGGCAGTCTGTACGGCTTTCTTCGCAATCAACGCCTCAACGCCAGCAACGCGCTCTCGCAGAGCAAGCTGCCGCTCACCCAGGCGCAGTACGGCGGAAGCCTCGGTGGCCCCATCGTGCATCAACGCACCTTCTTCTTCACCAATTACGAGCGCAAGCAGCTCAACCAGAACGGCATCGTCACCATTACACCAGCCAGCGTAGCCCTCATTAACGCACGGCTGCAGAGCCTCGGATATCAAGGCCCGAAGATTGCTACGGGCATCTACCCAAATCCGGTGCGCACCAACAACGCATTCGGAAAGATTGACCATCGCTTCAACGCCAACGACGAGTTCAGCGTGCGCTACAGCCTCTATACCGTCGATAGCCAGAACTCCCGTGGCGCAGGTGGCCTCAGCGCCGTCACTGCTGCTGCTGCGCTCAGCGACACCGACAACACCGTCGCCGCCAGCAATATCGCCACTCTCTCGGCCCACACCGTCAACGAGACGCGAGGACAGTTCACACACAGCAGTCTCAAAGCACCTCCGAACGATCCCATCGGCCCCGCCGTCAGCATCTCTGGCATTGCCTCCTTCGGCACGCTCTCGGTATCGCCTCAGGGCCGCCTCAACAATCTCTACGAGTTAGTCGATAACCTCTCGCATCAGGCAGGTGCGCACTCTCTCCGAATCGGCGCTGATTTTCTATATAACGACCTGACCATCAATTTCCCGCAGTCAGCGCGCGGCGCCTACTCCTTCTCATCGCTCGCAAATTTTCTCACCGGTAACTACAACAACTCCGGTTTCACCCAATCTTTTGGAAACCCCGTCGTCAAGCAGGGCAACCCCAACCTCGGCCTCTACACGCAGGACGAGTGGAGGCTCTCATCTTCACTCACCCTTAACGCTGGCCTCCGCTACGACCTGCAGTTCCTCAAGGCTATCTCCACCGACACCAACAACCTCTCGCCGCGCGTAGGCTTCGCATGGTCGCCGTTTGCGAATAGCCGTACGCTAGTGCGCGGCAGCATAGGTCTCTTCTACGATCGCGTGCCTTTGCGCGCACTCTCCAACGCGCTGCAATCCAGCGGCAACACGACCAACATCACTCCTCAAACCTTCGTTACTCTCAGCCTCTCGCCCACCCAGGCAGGCGCGCCGCTCTTCCCTTCCATCATCAGTTCGGTTCCGTCCGGAGTCCTGGTCAATTTCACTACCATGGACCCCCGCCTACAGAACGCCTACTCGCTACAGGCTACAGCGCAGATCGAACAGCAACTCTCGAGTCAATCAACTCTCAGCATCAGCTACCAGCACGTCCGCGGACTCCACCTCATCGCATCCATCAACCAGAACACTCCCACTTGCGTCGCCACAGGGACCAACAATGGCTGCCGCCCTAGTTCTTCATACGGCAACAACAGGCAATACCGTGGCGCAGCAGACTCCTACTACGACGGCCTCTCCGCCTCCTTCGTTCAGCGCCCCTCCCGCTTGGGAAGTTATCGTGTCTCCTACACATGGTCCAAGGCCATCAATGATGTCGGGGAGTTTTTCTTCAGTTCTCCCCTCAACAACTTCAACATCGCCCAGGATCGCGGCCGCTCCGACGACGACCAGCGCCATCGCCTCGTCTTGGACGGCACAATTCACACGCCTACGGACGCACCGACCACTCCATGGACCCGCATTCGTAACGGCTTCCTTCTCAGCGGCATCCTCCAGTACTACTCGGCGCTTCCATTCAACGTCACTACAGGTACAAACAGCATCCAGGGCACAACCATGCGGCCCTGCGTGCCAGGCATCACGAACTGCACAGACGTGGTTCCCGGGACTGTCATCGGGCGCAACACCGGTCTTGGCTTTGACTCCTTCACGCTCAATGCCCGCCTCAGCCGCACCTTCGGCCTCGGCGAGCGCTTCAGTCTTGAAGGCATAGCCGAGGCCTTCAACGCCCTTAACCATCGCAATGATCTCATTCCCAACAACACCTTCGGCACAGGAGCGTATCCGACATCGCCATCGCTGTCCTTTGGACGCGCCACCGCAGTCGGCGATCCTCGCCAGATACAACTCGCCCTCCGCCTGACCTACTAGCGCGGGATAAAATGGTCCTCGAAATGTGGAGGTCGCAATGCCGACGCAACCACTTCCCTGGCCGGAACTTCGCTGGGACGACTGGAAGGACACCGCCGGAACGCTGCACATGTGGACGCAGATCGTAGGCAAGACACGTCTCGAACTCGCCCCTCTCCAGAATCACTGGTGGAACGTCCCGCTCTATCTCAGCGCCCGTGGACTGACTACCTCAGCCATGCCTTATCGCGGCGAGATGGTGGAAATTGAGTTCGATTTTGTCAGCCACGATCTCCGCTTCCGCATGAGCACCGGTTCCATCCTCTCTGTCCCGCTACGCTCGCAATCCGTCGCAAGCTTCTACGCTGAATATCAACGCTGTCTCGCTACACTCGGCGTAGATGTCACCATCAACGCCGTTCCCGTAGAGATTGCCGATCCCATTCCCTTCGCCAAGGACGAGGTCCATCACACCTACGATCCCGTCTACGCGCACCGCTTCTGGCGCATTCTCTCCTCAGCCGACGTGCTCTTCACTCGCTTCTCTTCTGGCTTCATCGGCAAGAAGAGTCCCGTGCACTTCTTCTGGGGAAGTTTCGACCTCGCCGTCAGCCGGTTCTGCGGCCGCACCGCCCCTCAACGCGACGGAGCCGATGCAATCACGCGCGAAGCTTATTCGCACGAGGTCATCAGCGCCGGCTTCTGGCCCGGCAATGGAGGCTTCGGCGCAGCCGCCTTCTACTGCTACACAGCACCGACGCCAGCCGGTCTCGATCAGCAACAAGCACGCCCAGATGCCGCCTACTTCGATCCAAAGCTGGGCGAGTTCCTCCTCCGCTACGAGGACGTGCGTTCATCTTCATCGCCGGACGACGCCGTCATGCAGTTCCTTCAAAGCACATACGAAGCCGGCGCCAATCTAGCAAAATGGGACCGCGCCTCGCTCGAACGCAGTGCCGTCACAGCGTAAATCGCATCACCTTCTATAGTCTTTCTATGACGAACACCCTGGTGCGCGCGCGCATAATCGCCATTCTGTTAGTTATCGTTTCCCTTCCCGCCTTGTCGCAGCAGGAACCCTCCATTCTCTGGTCACCCGCTAATCTCGCTAACGGGTCCCCTTGCCTCTTCGTAGTGCAAGCTCCGAAATCGTCCTCTGTCTCAGCTCAGTGGCAAGGCCACAAGCTCACCTTCTTCCGCTCGCGAAATTCCTCCTCCTGGTATGCCCTCGCCGGAATCGACATCGAAGTTGGCCCCGGCAGCTACCCGCTCATCGTTGAGTTGAGCGACGCTAACGGCACAGTCACTACGCTTCGTCGCGATATTACCGTCGCTGCCGCGCCCTACAAGCAGGTTCCCCTCACCGTCCCCGACAAATTCGTTCAGCCCGACGCTGCAGCTCTGAAGATCATCGCCGCCGACAAGGTCATAAAAGACAAAGTATTCACCGAAACCGCCTCCCAACCCAGATGGTCCGGCCGCTTCTCACCTCCGCTCGGCGTTGCTCCTCGCACAGACTCCTTCGGCACTCGCCGCGTCTTCAACGGCAAGCTCGACAGCGTCCACCGCGGCCTCGACTACCACGCCAAGCCCGGCACCCCTGTCTCCGCGGTCAACTCCGGGCGCGTCGTACTCGCGCGCCCCCTCTATTACGAAGGCAACTGCGTCATCATCGACCACGGCCTCGGTCTCATGACGCTCTATATGCACCTGTCGAAGTTCAAAGTAGCGGAAGGAACGATGGTCAAGCGCGGCCAGATCGTCGCGCTCAGCGGAGGAACCGGCCGCGCCACGGGGCCGCATCTCCATCTCGGTCTCCGTTGGCAGGGGGCCTACCTTGATCCGGCAAAGCTCTTCAAGCTCGATCTGCCAGTGCCCACCACACGCTAACTTCTAGGCTTCTCTGCTGTTCGCGCCTCTTGCTCCAGATCAGGCCGAAACACCTTCTGTAATGGCTTCTGAATCGCCCGCAACAACGCACGTGCCGCAAGAAACGCCACAATCAACAATGTCGAAGCCATCGTCGCCGCGATGATCGGATGATGCGTGGCAAACCACGTCAGGCCAATCGCCAACACATCCTCGCTCGTGCTTAGCGCGATATTAGAAATTGGCTCTGGGCTCGGCGTCACCGCTGCGCGAACTGCTGTTTTCGAGCCATGCGCAGCAAGAGCAATCCCCGCGCCAATAGTAGTCGCCAGAATCTGCATCGAGGGCGAAAGCTG
>Ga0207644_10001937_pt1 | contig 13434 bp, 18 predicted proteins | sample KBSS73metaG_FD_184326 | JGI IMG/M metagenome (GOLD analysis project Ga0207644, IMG submission 184326) | Switchgrass rhizosphere microbial communities from Kellogg Biological Station, Michigan, USA - KBS S7-3 metaG (SPAdes) (version 2) | ecosystem: Host-associated > Plants > Roots > Rhizosphere... | reverse complement strand
AGTTCAACTACCGGTAGCAAACGGTCCATCTCTTCCTGTTCCGAAATATCTTCTGCATCAGGACGGGACGAATAAGAGCCGATATCAAGGAAATCAGCACCATCCGCAAGCATTTTATTTGCCTGTAGTAAAGCGTCATTCAACAGGGGTTTACGACTCCCTGCGTAAAATGAATCAGGCGTAATATTGATAATACCCATCACCTTCGGCACGCTCAGGTCGATCAGTTTACCACCTGTATTTATGGTTACCTTTTTCCTAAAAAGTGTATCTTTAGCCATTATTCAGGTTAAAACGTTTAAATTGTTGAAAAGGTTAGTGTTAAATAACCTTTGCTGACATTAATATACGAACAATTATAATTATAAATTCTACCTTGGCCAATACAGCAGCAGAATACGACGCGGTAATCAAGATTTGTAAAGGGCTTTTCATGAAAAAAACCCGGGATTACGGTACAGCATGGCGCATCTTGCGGATCGAATCTATTACCGATCAGATTTTTATTAAAGCCCAGCGCATACGCACGCTGGAGGAAAAGAAAGTATCAAAAGTCGACGAAGATATCAGCAGCGAATATATTGGCATCGTGAACTATTGTCTGATCGCCATGATGCAATTGGATTGTGCCCCAGGCACTCCTACTGAACTTTCCGTTGAGCATGTAAGCACGATGTTTGATGAAAAAGCCAATGCTACCAAAGAACTAATGTTTGCCAAAAATCATGATTATGGCGAGGCCTGGCGCGATATGCGTATCAGCTCATTAACCGACCTGATATTGATGAAATTGTTGCGTGTGAAGCAGATAGAAGACAATAAAGGCCAAACCCTGGCATCGGAAGGGGTGGTAGCCAATTACCAGGACATGCTGAACTATGCGGTTTTTGCTTTAATCAAATTAGGTGTGAAATGAGGAGGCTGGTTTGGGTTTGCCGGATATTAGTTGGCCTGCTATTTATCTTCTCAGGTCTGATCAAGATCAATGATCCGCTGGGATTTTCCTATAAACTCGAAGAATATTTTGATGTTTTCCATATAGGTTTTCTAAGCAGTTTTGCTTTGAGTATAGCCATCATTTTATGTTCATTGGAAATTATATTGGGTTTTGCGTTGCTGATCGGTGTTCGCGCTAAATCTGTTGCCTGGGGTTTACTATTGCTAATCATCTTTTTCGCCTTCCTCACTTTTTACTCAGCCTACTTTAAAGTGGTGCAAACTTGTGGTTGCTTTGGCGATGCCATTCCGCTTACGCCATGGCAATCTTTCAGCAAGGACCTGGTTTTGCTTTTGCTGATCATCATTATATTTATAAACCGGAAAATAATTGAACCGGCATTCAGCAAAAAAACAGGGGATAACCTGCTAATTGGCTCGGCGGTTGCTGCTGTTGGTATAGGGTTGTATACTTATAATTTTATGCCGGTGATCGACTTTTTGCCTTATAAAGTGGGGGCAAGCATCCCGGATGCAATGAAAATACCGGCGGGAGCAAAGCCAGACGAATATGAGATCACTTATAATCTGAAAAATAAAAAAACAGGTGAAACGAAAGTGATGACCGACAAGGATTACCTGAAAAGTGGTATCTGGAAGGATAATAACTGGTCGGTTGTGGGTACGCCTGAAAATAAATTGGTGAAAAAAGGTTACGAGCCGCCTATAAAAGACCTTTCAATACAAGACGCTCAGGGGAACAATTACACCAGCGAACTACTATCAAATCCATATAATAGTTTAATTGTTGTGGCATATGACCTGAATCATACCAGTGGGGAGGCTATCGGCAAGTTAAATGCCATGGCCGCCACGCTTATCCAGAATTTCAATACACGTACCATATTGCTTACGTCTAATTCGGCAAAGGACGCAGAATCATTTGCTAAAAAAAAACACCTGGTAATGGAGATATTTTATGCTGATGAGGTTCCACTGAAATCAATGGTACGGGCAAATCCGGGGGTGCTATTAATAAAAAACGGCGTGATCCTCAATAAATGGCATTACCACTCGATGCCGAAATATGAAGATTTGGTGAAGCAGTATTTTCAGAAGTAAATGTTATGATCCGCTACATTCTCCGCAAGTTGGGTTATGGGCTGGCAGTGATGCTGGGTATAGTGGTCGTAGTTTTTTTTCTGTTCAATATTTTACCTGTCGATCCCGCCAGGATGACTCAGGGCCAGCGCGCCGATGTGCAATCATTAGAAGCAGTTCGGAAAGAATTTGGGTTAGATAAGCCTGTTCCGGTACAATTCCTATATTATCTGAACGATCTTTCGCCTGTCGCCGTCCATGCACGTAACGAGGAAGAACGCCAGCGTTATCATTACGTGTCTTTGATCCCTATCTCAGAAGAAAAGACCATCGTCCTCAAATGGCCCTACCTGCGCCGGTCGTATCAAACCAGGAAGGATGTGGCCTCGCTTTTATTAGGTGTGATACCCAATACCCTGATACTTGCCACCACAGCTATGATTTTTGCCATCATAATTGGCGTGTTTTTAGGTGTGTTGAGTGCCGTGCATCAGAATACGTGGATCGATAGAGCCGCATTAACCTTCTCTACGTTGGGTATATCTGCGCCATCATTTTTTGCCGGGATCATTATTGCGTGGATATTCGGTTTTGTGTTGAATAAATACACCGGGCTCAATATGTCCGGCAGTTTATATAGTTATGATCCGTTTAGAGGGAAGATCATAACCTGGCGTAATCTGGTATTACCTATGCTCACTTTGGGATTGCGTCCGCTTGCTATCATTGTGCAATTGACCCGCAGCGCTATGCTGGATGTGTTGGGTCAGGATTATATCCGCACGGCAAGGGCGAAGGGGTTGGGCGAGCGCACTATCATTTATCGTCATGCTTTGAAAAATGCATTGAACCCGGTGATCACCGCTATAGCCAACTGGTTTGCATCCTTACTTGCGGGTTCATTCTTTGTAGAATATGTGTTTGGATATAACGGGTTAGGCAAAGCTACGGTTGATGCGTTGGAAATGTCGGATTTTCCGGTGGTGATGGGCTCTATTTTATTTATTGCATTTATTTTTGTCGTGATCAATATTTTGGTGGATGTGATGTATGTTTGGATCGATCCGCGGGTTAAGTTGACTTAATTTTATGAAGATATTTTTGATAGGGTTTATGGGAAGTGGTAAAACCACACTGGGGCGCAAACTGGCAAGCCGCATGGGTTATGAATTTATCGATCTTGACCATAAACTGGAGCAGCAGGCGGAGTTAAGCATAGCCGAATACTTTTCAATTTTTGGCGAAGATGCCTTTAGGGAACTGGAATCAGAGGTGTTAAAAAAAACACTTTATCCGGATGACGCAATTGTTTCGACCGGTGGAGGCTTACCCTGCTATTTCGATAATATGGACTGGATGAAAGCAAACGGTAAATCAGTTTACATAAAACTGCCGCCAAAAACGCTGGCCGACCGCCTGGAGGCAGGTAAAGAGGAGCGCCCGTTATTGCAAGATAAGCACGGTGATGACCTGGTAGCTTTTATTGAACAAAAGCTGGCGGAGCGGGAAGGCTTTTATTCGCAGGCCAATATTATTGTTGATGGCTTGAATTTGACTGCGGAAAAATTGGAGCAGGTGATAAATCCATGAGAAAACTAATTGAAACAATGCCACGCTATCGCTCCCGGCAATGACAAAATCTTATAAACAGATTGAATACCTATCTCAAATACACTGCATCTTCTTTACCTTCTTCGTTTAAAATAACATCTACATGTTCTTTTAAAACGGTAGAAAGCGCTATACCGGCGTAGTCTGTAGTTACGGGAAAGCTTTTGTGGTTACGGTCAACCAACACCACTGTTCTAAGTTTCTTTAGTGGAACATCCAGAAAAACGCCGAAACCATAAGCCAGTGTTTTACCGCTGTTCAATACATCATCCACAATAATAACGACCTTATTGTGGCAAATCTGCATGTCAGTATCGGTTTTTGCTATAAGACTGGTGCTTTGCTTTTCCAGTTCGATGTTGATTAGCGTGCTTTTGAATGGTGCGATCTTATCCAGAATTTGCTTTAACCGTTCAGCTAAATAATTACCACGTGGCAGTATCCCCGCTATGATGATCTCTTCTTCGTCAAAATTATCTTCCAGCAATTGGTAAGCAATGCGATCGATCTTTTGCTCTATCTGGTGCTGGTTTAATATGAGGATTTTCTTTTCCATTTTTGTTGTTGTAATGTTGTAAAGTTGAAATGTCAGTCAGCCTTCAAACATATGGTAAATATAGACGCAACTTTACAACATTCAAACTTTTCAACTTTAAAACAGTGTTAGCCTTTGTACGGGTAATAAACAAAGTTTGCCCCTTCGGGTACTATCACAAACAGACACATATAATCATGCGCGTTTTTGTAGGTTTTAAGAAAGCGCTCTTTCAGAGCTTCTTTAATGATACCTTTCTCAACAAATTCTTCCAGGGTAGATGCATTAATGCTCCAATCCATATTCAGATCATCCCTGTCTAAAATGAGCTCCCCTAATTTAACCAAATGCTGATACGCAACAAAAATCGGATAGCTTGAAAGTCCTTCCACCATAATTTCAATAGCCACCTCGTGAATCGATTCACTATAAATCTTAAGGTCTCTCTCAAGACTTAATAGCGGACTCTCTTTTTTCTTTTCCCCGTTACTATTTTCGTTAAGCAGTTCTTCCGGATCCATATTATCTGAACCATGATTTCTAGGATTCATGGATTTACTTGATTTGCAAAATTATTTAATATAGCATCTATTAACTAATCTCTGATTAACTAGTCTCTAATCACTAATAGCACCACATTCTCCACGTGTTGGGTATGCGGAAACATATCAACCGGTTGTATCTTTTCGATGTCGTATTTTTCTTTTAATACCAGCAGGTCGCGGGCCTGGGTGGCGGGGTTGCAGCTTACGTATACGATTTTTTGGGCTTCAATTTCCATTAATCGGGCCACCACATCTGCATGCATACCTGCACGTGGCGGATCGGTAATGATCACATCAGGCTTGCCATGCTCAGCAACGAAATCCGCATTCAATATATCTTTCATATCGCCTGCATAGAATTTGGTATTAGTGATATTGTTGATCGCCGAGTTGATCTTTGCATCTTCAATCGCCGAAGGCACATATTCCACCCCAACAACTTCTTTTACTTTGCCGGCAACAAAGTTAGCAATGGTACCTGCTCCTGTATAGAGATCATAAACCAGTTCATCCCCTTTAAACCCTGCAAACTCACGTGTTGTCTGGTATAATTTATAAGCCTGGATGGAATTGGTTTGGTAGAACGATTTTGGCCCGATGCGGAAACGGATGCCTTCCATTTCTTCGTAAATATATTCCGGTCCGCGGTGAACCAATATTTCCTGGTCGAAAATGGTATCGTTCTTTTTCTGGTTGATGATGTATAACAACGAGGTGATCTGCGGAAATTCGTTATCGATGAAATTCATTAGTGAATCGATCTCTTCCTCACCTGCATAAGCAAATACTACAATTATCATTAACTCACCTGTCGACGAAGTGCGGATAATCAAATTTCGTAATGCGCCTGCATGGGCTTTCAAGTCATAAAAACTAATACCCTGTTGTTTGGCGAAGTCGCGGACACTGTTACGTATATTATTAGATGGGTCGGCCTGCAAATAGCAATGGTGTACGTCCAATATTTTGTCAAACCTGCCGGGAATATGAAAGCCCAAAGCATCCATATTTAAGGAATTCTCTGTACGGTTTTCACCATCATTCAGCCAGCGTTTGTTAGAGAAGGTATATTCCAGTTTATTGCGATAGTATTTGTCGTCAGGCGATGGCACTATCGGCAGCATATTACTTACATCTACCTTTGCCAAATGGCCGAGTGCGCTGGCCACTGTTTTTTGTTTGAACTGCAGTTGCGCTTCGTAGGTCATGTGTTGCCATTTGCAACCCCCGCAGGTCCCAAAATGCTCACAGAATGCCTTGGTACGATATTCGGACTCCTGTTTAAGCTGAACAATCTTCCCCTCGCCGAAATTTTTCTTTTTTCGGTAAACCTGAACATCTGCTATATCGCCGGGAACAGCCTTATCCACAAAAAGCACAAAATCGTCGGTTTTCCCTACACCTTTACCTTCTTCAGCAATATCAATAATGGAAACGTTCTCAAAAACAAGATTATTAGCGACTTTATTCATCAGGCTGCAAAGGTACGGTTTATCGCTGAAAGGTTGGAATGTTGTAAAGTTGGAAGGTTGTGGATGTGGTTAATTTCCACAGAGAGCACTAAGAATTTCGCAAAGGTCACAGGTATTATTCTGGCAATGAAATACCATTCATCTTTTTCAAGACTTTAAAAAGATGGGCAGATAAATCAAATAAACAAGTTCGCAATAGCTTCCCAAAAATCATCGCTCTCAACACTTTGCATATCGGCTATATCAAACTGCTCATCTATCTGCTCGGAAAAATCAATTAATTCCTCACTCATGTCGAATATCCTAATTTTTGCTTATTTAGAATTATTTATACCAAAAACCAAATTGGTATTTAGAATTTTAATTCAGAAAGGAAATCTGGCAATAACAGAGGGAGCCATTAAAATAGGCAACGAGAACGAAAACCAATATCCCACAGTAAATAATCGCTCTCTGAAAATTTGGCTATCGTTTACGTTAAGGCTTATATCTATTATCCATCCCAGAGTGTAAAAAAGGTTAGCTATTATCATCATAATTAAATAGCCAAATCCCAGCAATGCTACTCCAGAAATTGTTTCCTCGAAATTTTCGACCGGCCCGACCAGAAAGTAGTCAAGAATGCGATAGAGAATGAATGCAATAAGTCCGGAAATAATAAGCCCTTTGTTGTATCTGCGTCTTTGTGACCACCACCATTGTTTTGATTTCATTTGGATAAGTATACGATTTGTGTTAATTATTTGCTGGTCTGTAAATGAGACTGCCGCTGACTATGCATAAGCAATAGCTACATGCGATAATAAGGGGCACGTCGCTTATAGAGCCAAATAAAGAAGAAAATAATATGAATGTAAGTATGGTTAAAATTCCACCAACACACGATAATATCAGTTTTCTTTCCGGCACGGCCTTGATTTCACGGCAAGTTATTATGGTAGCTACCAGGAACATCAACCATGTGACTAATGATAAGGTTGCACCTATAACTAACGTACCAAAGTATGCCTGCATTAATGAATTCACATCTGATAAAAGGACATTGGGATGTCCCCATTCTGGCCAGGCATAATAAAATCCATAAATTATCGGTGCAACTAAAACACTGCTTAGCCAAACTTTAAGGCTGTAAAGAAAGGGGCTATTTATTTGTAAACTAATTGGACTTGGACTGAACTAGTTAATTTTTTCAAGGTCTTTAGATATTTGTATTCCATCTTCCTGGAATAGGAATCAAAGCCGTTTCCGCCAGCCTTGAATAATCTCCGATGGGCAATCCATACCAATAAGGAAGTGGTATAAAAGAAATATTTATATACTACACGCCGCCATGCCTTTGAGAAATTGTTTTTGCCTTCGTAAATAATTGCTAATCTTTCCGTCTGGAAAGTGATATGATAAGCCTCGTCGATCAGGATATCATTGCATATTTGTTTTAACAGTTCGCAATTCGTAGCATCTTTAAGTGACTGGTAAAATATCTGTGCAGTACTTTCAACTACGATCACAGCCAGTGTCCACAATTCCATATTCGTATTAAAATACCTCACTCTACGAAAAAGGCTATCTCCCCAGTCTTTAGCAACCCGAGGTTGCCCGATGCGATCAAGATACATGCCCAGGTTATTGCCGTGCTTTTGCTCTTCTTTTATAAAAAGCTTTACCGCATCGATATAAGGCAGGTCGCCCAAGGCGCGCGCATATTTGGTTGATGCTGCTATCAGATGTTTGCCTTCGGAAGTTTCACCTAATTGCCAGGCTTGTAACGACGGCAGAATAGTACAGATCTCTTCCGGAGTGATGCCGGGCTTCAAATCCCAGTTAACTCTTTTTTCCAGTGCATTTGCCTTGAAATGCCCTATCCAGTAATTGCTGTTTTTCATGACTTGTTGATTGAGTGAGAAGGTTTGACAACCTTTTAAAAGTTGCCAAATCTTAGGTTCATTTTATTGCCAGTTGATCTTTCTCGAAAAATACATCAGCGTTCCTATAATAAGGAATAGTGCTATACTGCCAACGAGTAATGCGAGGTCTTCTAACTGAATGATGACATAGATAAATGCATAAAACAGGCTAAGGATCAACGCAGACAGCCCCGTCGACCTACTGCTTTTTATGAGCGATTTTAAAAAGGCAGCAACCAAAATTACGGTTGCTGCCGAAGCGATAAGGTAGGCGAATGTGAAGCCTATTTGCTCTGAAAATGAGAGCAGCAAGGTATAATAAACGATCATGGCTGCGCCAATGAGCACGTAGTTAAATACATGGATGCGGTGTTTGCTGATCATCTCGGTAAGGAACAAGGAAATGAAGGTGAGTATGATAATGAGGATGGCGTATTTGCTGCTGCGTGTAGTTTTCTGGTATTGATCAACCGGCAAACGCAGCTTTACCCCGAAGGTGGCATCATCAGCCTTTTTGGTCTTCAGCACATTCAGATTATCCACCCATTGCTGCGGAAATGGGCGGTTATAATACAACATGCGCCACCTGGCATTGAAAGTGTTGGATTTGGCGTCTATGTTGCGTGTATCGGGCAGGTACCGGCCATCAAAACTCGGGCTGCCCCAATTACCCTTCACGGTTACATCAGTAGTTTTACCAAGATGTAAAAAGCTGAGTTTTTCACTACCTTTCAAGTCAAGGTTAAATTCAAAAGGAATGGTTTTATCCGCTGTCCCCGTTAAGTTAACCGCTACTTGCAAACCATTGGCAAAAAGGCTGTCACCAAAAACAGGCTCGGCGGTGGCTACCTGTCCGGCTATTTTTAACTGTGGATTGGTTTTAAGACCTTTTAGGTCGCTGATGCTGAACAGCAATTTGGCCTTCTCCGGCATTAACTGATCAGCAGTGATCGAAAGCGAATTGAGATCAGTCTTTGTAAAATTTCCCGATACCTTGACAGTGCTGTTATAAACTACAACTTCGAATATGCCCCGGTGCAGAACATCGGGACTAACATTGGCCTTGTAATCAAGCTCATTAGGCAACAGGAACAAATTATTTGTGACCTCTTTGGTGATCTCTTTTCCTGAATTATCAGTTTCTTTTACCTGCTTTTTGTATGGAATTACTAATACCGGGCCTTGTATCAATTGCTCGCCCGAGTATTGGTCCGATACTTCTTTAATGGTTTGGTTTTGCCTGTCGGACCGCTCACGTACCAGATCTTGTATGAGTATGGAGGGTATGAGCAATAGTAAGATCAGGAAACTAATGAATATTAATTTTACGGTTACCGACTCCTTGAGCCAGTTCATAAATCCTTGAAATTGGGGTTGTTCTGTTGTCATGTCGAATTTATAAAGTACTTTGTTTTTCAAAGTAAATGAATAAAAAAATTTAAGTATGCTTTTGTAGTTTGATCAGTTGCTCCAATGTATTTAAATGTTCTTTAAAGGCCTGTTTGCCTTTCATAGTGGCCTCATAATTGGTATTAGGCTTGCGGCCCAGGAAACTTTTATGTACCATAATATATTCCTCCTTCTCCAGCGCTTTTAAATGGGAGGCCAGGTTACCGTCGGTAATGTTAAGGAGGTCTTTGAGTGAATTAAAGTCGTAGCGCTCATTGGCTACTAATACGCTCATGATCTGCAACCTTACGCGGTTCTCAAAGGCTTTATCAAGTTTATCAAAGGAGATATTATTCACTTATCGTATTTTAAGTACATCATGCTGCCATATACAATGTGCAGCACACCAAAACCAATGGCCCAAAATAGTAATCCGTAGCCGGGTAAACAAGCAGCAATAAGTCCGAGTACAATTTCGAGGATCCCCAGATATTTCACATCGCCGAAAGTAAAGTTGCTGGCGCTGACCAATGACAGACCGTAAAAGATCAACGTTGATGGTGTAACGATTCCATAATAACCACGGCTGAGCAGGATCAGAATTAATAAGCCACCTGTTACCAATGGTGTAGCCATATGAAACATTAATGTCTGGCTGATCTTACCCCAAATCGGTTGGCTTTTACGTTTTGCCTGGCGACTGCTTAAAACAAAGCCGGTTATTAGTGATGCTGCCAATACTGCCACCGCTATAATAATCAGGTAAGTGATCGTTTCAGGATAGGCGTCAACCGATAGGGAGTCATAAATCCTTGTCGGACCTTGATAAATTAGTCTATAGGCCAGGTAGGCACCTATCAACGCATAAACACCAGCTAATATGCCCGATAAGCCGCTCAGGGAAATAAATTTGGAGGAGCGTTCCATAATACTGCGGATGGACGCCAGCTCATTTTGTAGTTCTTTTTCTTCCATTGAAAGCACTTTGTGTTTCAAAGTAAATAAATATAAATGAAATATGCAAATAGGTTAAAGTGGAAAAAATAAAATCATTGATTTATCTTGATTGAAAATAATTCCGAATTCGAAAACGGCGAAGCCTTCTTGAGCGCCTTAGACAAAACAGATAAAGCGAAAATTCCGCATTCCGAAATCAAATCATACCGTCAACGCGGCCTTTACCAAATAAGGCAATATCTCTTTCTGGAATGAAACGAAATTTTTCCGAACGTCCGAGTCGCTTACAGAAGTAAATGCAAAGCTGAAGACAATGTTTTTACTGCATTTGATGAGGAAACGGATACGTTGCATGGAATTCTCCTGTTTGCGTATACCACTCAATTGCATGAAGGAACTGATCAGCATCTCTTCCAGTTCATTGGATAAATTTTTAAGAAAATCCTGTGAATTGGCAGATTCGCGGATAAAATCCCAGCCGATAAATTCGTTGCAGACGGTGTAGGAGAGGCGGCAGGTTTTCATGATCAGGTTGGCCAAGTGGGTTTCCTCGTCAACTTCAGTCACATTGCTGTTGATCAGTTCATCCACGCTGGATTTAATATAATCCATCAGCAGCACATGCAAAACGGCTTCTTTGCTGTCGAAATACTTATAAATAGTAGCCTTGGCAATCTTGGCCTTTTTGGCTATCTCATTGACACTGGTTTTATGGTAACCGAATTTACGGAATAACTCCTGTGCCGCCCTTTTTATGCTTTCTTTTATTTTATCAGCTTCCATGTATCAATTAGATACAAATATCTCAAAATTACTCACATTTATACTATAGGCACGCAGCGCCCTTGTGGCAGGCGCTTTTACAGGTGTACCGTCGGCTAACGAAAACTTTGAGCCACTGCAGGGATCAGTGCAGGTGAGGGAATTACCATCCAGGTTAACTGCACATCTCTTTTGGGGCTGATAACTGCTGCAGGCATCATAAGCAGCATAAGTGAGATTGGGTTCACGATAAATGATCAATCCGGCTACGCCATATCCCTTTATAATTATTGCACCGCCCGGACTTTTTAATGCCGCCAAACGCGGATCATCCACATCAGCCTGAAAGTTTACAGCTACGCTGGGAACCAGATCGCCACTTTTGCCACACGACAGACAGCTTAAAGTGATTACAGTCAGCAGGCAAAGTTTACGGATCATATGATCTCTGTTTGGAATTGTTTAAGGAAGCGAACGTCGTTTTCAGAGAATAAACGTAAATCGCGTATCACATATTTTAAATTGGTGATCCTTTCTATCCCCATTCCAAAAGCAAAGCCGGTATATTTTTTACTGTCGATGTTGCAATTCTCCAGAACGTTCGGGTCAACCATGCCGCAGCCCAATATCTCTACCCACCCTGTGTACTTGCACATGTTGCAACCCGATCCGCCGCAGATAGTACAGCTGATATCCATCTCTGCCGATGGCTCGGTGAACGGGAAATAAGACGGTCTGAAACGTACCTTGGTACCCTCGCCGTATAATTCCTGAACGAAATGATAGAGTGTCTGCTTCAAATCGGCAAAGGATACATTCTCATCAATATACAAGCCTTCAACCTGGTGAAAAAAGCAATGCGCGCGTGCGGATATCGCTTCGTTACGATAAACACGTCCCGGCATAATAGCCCTGAATGGTGGTTTGCCGTTTTCCATCATGCGCACCTGAACGGATGAGGTATGTGTGCGCAGAGCAATATCGTCCCTGCCACTATTCTTTTTAATGAAGAAGGTATCTTGCATATCCCGTGCGGGGTGCTCTTCAGGGAAGTTCAAAGCGGAGAAGTTGTGCCAATCGTCCTCAATCTCCGGACCTTCAGCCACTACGAAACCAAGCCGTTTGAATATATCGATGATCTCTATTCTGGTTAATGACAGCGGGTGACGTGAGCCGATTTCGAAGCCTTCGCCGGGTAATGTCAAATCAAGTCCTAAGTCTTGAGTTTTAAGTCCTGAGTCAAAAGTCTCTTTCAACTCCTGGTATTTCGTTTCGGCTAATTGTTTAAACTGGTTTAATACCTTGCCGTAAGTGCGCTTTTCTTCCGGGCCGACATTTTTAAACTGATCGAAAAGATCTTTAATAATCCCTTTAGTTCCTAAAAATTTAATGCGGAATGTTTCCAACTCCGCTGCATTGGCCGGTGAAAAAGTGTTTATCTCGGTTGTATATTGATCTATTTGTTCTTGCATTATAAAGTCCTCAAAAATTGTTCGGCTGTCAGAACCGGTATGGTGGATTGTTTGTAGTCTTTTATGTTTCTGGTGATGATAGCATCACACTTATATCTTTTAGCTATCAAATATTGTATCCCATCTTCAAAGTCATTAAACTCACCTGTTAATACCAGATCGATGATATCGCTTTCAAAAGACAAGATATTGATACGTTTCACTAATGCCTTGATCGTATTTTTTGTTGCTGAGGCCCCCATCTTCTTCGCCAAAATATAATTGACGTTTGCTATCACCAATACCGAAGTACTTAGTGCTATTCCCTGATTCTGACTTTCGAGCAACAGCAATTGAGTATATCCCCAAAATGGTTCGCGGGTTAAAAGCATATCTAATAGTACATCGCTATCAATAAAGAGATGCTTATAAATCATATTTTTCTTTCAGGTATTCATACTTCATATCTTTGTAATCCATATCATCAGGATATTTTCCTTTCAAAACTCCCGTTAAAGATTTAATATCATCAGGAATCTCGTATGCCTTGAGTTTTTCCAGCAGCGGGTCTTTTTTCTTCCTTTTTTTGGCTATCTCGTTTATCAGGGTCTTAAACAACTTCGATACGCTGATATGATCATCAGCGGCAATTTCTTTTGCCACCACCGCATCAACTCGCGGCAATGCTCCTCGATCAGCTCGTTGCTTGGATTGGCATACGGATCGAGACAGAGCCGCTCGTAAAAATTTGTCGACCGGTAATTATTCCAT
>Ga0207644_10001934_pt1 | contig 13439 bp, 17 predicted proteins | sample KBSS73metaG_FD_184326 | JGI IMG/M metagenome (GOLD analysis project Ga0207644, IMG submission 184326) | Switchgrass rhizosphere microbial communities from Kellogg Biological Station, Michigan, USA - KBS S7-3 metaG (SPAdes) (version 2) | ecosystem: Host-associated > Plants > Roots > Rhizosphere... | reverse complement strand
TGGGCGGTGCCGGCGCTGTCGAGACGATCTTCTGCATCCTCGCCATCCGCGATCAGATCGTCCCGCCGACGCTCAATCTCGACGATCCCGACGAAGGCACCGAAGGGGTCGACCTGGTGCCCCACAAGGCGAAGAAACGGCCGGTCCGCGCCGCGCTGAATAATAGCTTTGGTTTCGGCGGCACCAACGCCAGCGTCATCGTGAAGGCTGTGTGAAGCGCTCAATTCTGGCGGTCGGGGCGCTCGCCCTTGCCGCTCTGATCGGGCTCTACTTCCTGTGGTGGGGACCCGGCCCCAAGCCCGGTCCGCATGCCATCATGGTCCAGGAAGGATCGAGCCTCGGTTCAGTCGCCCGAAAGCTCGCGAAAGCGGGCGCGATCCCGGGCACGGCGGAAACATATTATGTCATGGCCCGCGTCCTGGGCTCGCATGACCCGATCCAGGCCGGCGAATTCGAGATCCCGAAGGGCATGGGCGGCGCGGCGATCCTCGACCTGCTGCAGCACGGGAGGCCGGTGCAGCGGCTCATCACCGTCACCGAAGGCATGCCTGCGATCCTCGTCAGCGAGAAGCTGGCTGCTAACACTTATCTCGCCGGTCCAATACCGGCGATCGAAGAGGGCTCGCTGCTTCCAGACAGTTATGGCTACCAGCGCGGCGAAACGCGCTCGGCGCTGATCGGGCGGATGCAAGCGGCGATGACCAAGGCCGTCGCCCAGCTCTGGCCGAAGCGCAGCACCGACTGCCCTGTGGCGACGCCGGAGCAGGCTGTGACCCTCGCCTCGATCGTCGAGAAGGAGACAGGTAAGGCAAGCGAGCGGCCGATGATCGCCGGCGTTTATTGCAACCGCCTGAAAATCGGCATGAAGCTCGATGCCGACCCGACCGTTATCTACCCCGTGACCAAGGGCAAACCGCTCGGCCGTCGGATCCTCAAGTCCGAGCTCAACGCCCAGAACGGCTACAATACCTATCGCCGCGCCGGCCTGCCCGACGGGCCTATCGCCAATCCGGGCAAGGCGAGCATCGAAGCAGTGCTCCACCCCGCCCAGACCAGGGCGCTCTATTTCGTCGCTGACGGTACCGGCGGCCATGCGTTCGCGGAAACGCTGGCCGAGCAGAACGCGAACGTCGCCAAATGGTATGCCATCCGCCGCCAGCGAGGGCAGATGTGAGGAACCGCGGCATCGGCCGGGCCCGGATGTTCATGGGCGGCCTTCTTCTGTTCGCGGCGGTCATCGCCTGGGGCACCGCGCTGATGATGAGCCCCCACGGCGAGTCCAGCGCGCCCGGCACTGAGCATGTGCGGACCGTCGTCGTCACCTTTGTTCGTAACAGCGCGATCGGCACTTTGGCCCTGTCGGCGCTCTCGGCCTGGCTGCTGTTCCCGGCGCGGCGGCCGAAGTGGCCGGCCCGCGACTGGGCGCTGATCGGCCTCATCGGCCTCCTTGTGGCGACCAGCCTCTACCAGCTGATCTGGCTGCGGAGCGTTACCGGCTAGTCGCCGAGCGCGTCGTGCCGGACATATCCGACGCGGCGCTCATCCCCCGCATAGCCCCAGGCCCAGCCCAGGCTGTCGTCCAGCATCGCAAAGGGCTCGCCTGCAGCCATCTCGCGGACCACTTCGCCATCGTCGGATGGTGTTTCCCGCAGCGCCGTTGCCGACCGAATGCGGCAATCGAGCGTCTCGGCATAATGCGAAGCGATTACCCGCCCGGCGAGCGAAACGTCGGCGAGGTCCTTGCGATACGCATTGAAAGCCGGATCGGGCAGGTCTGAGTGGCCGGAAAGCGAAAATTGCTCAGCGCTGGTGGGCGTAGGCCGGGGCTTGTCCGATGATCGGCCGGTGCGAGGCGGAGCTGATGTCCCCTTCGCGGAGGTTGCGCTTGAACCCTTCAAGAAATTCTGCCCCGTTGTTGGTGCGCACGACGAACACGTTGCGGCGGTCGTCCTGGTCTCGTTCGCGGCGCAGATAGCCGAGCGCCCCGAGCGTATTCAAGGCGCGAGTAACGACCGGCTTGGATACGCCGAGCACGCGGGCGAGCCCGCGGACCGTGTGCGGTCCGGGTGTCAGGTAGACCAGCATCAGGAGCGCCATCTGCCGGTTGGTGAGGTCCGGTTCCCCTGAACGGACGTAAGCGATGAGCGCCTTCATCCAGCCGGTAAGCGATACCTCCGCCATGGGGGAAAATCTCCGTCCTGTGTCGCGTCAGGTCGAATTCCTAAACCGGTAAGAGCGTGAAATGTTGCAGCGAAACGACAGGAATCGCGGGAAAAACGAACTACTGCTGTTTACAGGCGTGTCAGTCAGCGGCCCTCGAAGCGCCGTTCGAGCATGCAGAAAATCGCCCTCAAGCCAAGCGCGTCGCCGCCCTTGGGACGGCCGGGAGACGTCGCGTCGCGCCACGCATACGTGTCGAGATGGGCCCATTCGAGACCGTCGGGTACGAAGCGCTTCAGGAACATGGCGGCGGTGATCGAGCCGGCCATCGGGGCGCCACCAGCGTTCGCCAAATCGGCAATTTCGCTCTTTAGCATGTCGTTGTAAGGCTCCCACAGCGGCATCCGCCACAAGGGATCCTCGACCTCCCTGGCGGCCGCCAGCGCATCATCCGCAAGCGCGTCGCCGGTGGCGAAAAGGGCAGGGAGGTCCGGCCCCAACGCGATGCGCGCTGCCCCGGTCAGGGTCGCGAAATCGACCATCAGCTCGGGCTTGTCCTCGGCCGCGCGGGTGAAAGCGTCAGCGAGCACCAGGCGACCCTCGGCGTCGGTATTGTCGATCTCGACAAATGTCCCGGCGCGGGACTTGATGACGTCGCCAGGACGGTAGGCGGCGCCCGACACGGCATTTTCGACCGCAGATATGAGCAGATGAAGCCGGACGGGCAGCTTGGCTGCGATGATCAGCCGTGCGAGCGCGAGGGCGTGGGCGGCCCCGCCCATGTCCTTCTTCATCAGCCGCATGCCGCTGGCGGGCTTGAGATCGAGGCCACCGCTGTCGAAGCACACTCCCTTGCCGACGATCGCGACGCGGGGCGCATCGGCCTTGCCCCATTCAAGTTCGATCAGCCGCGGAGCGCGCGCCTCAGTCGCCGCGCCGCCGACGGCCTGGATCAACGGATAGCCTGAGGCGAGCTCGTTGCCGGCCGTCACCCTGACCTGCGCGCCGAACTCGGTCGCCGTTTCGCGCACGACCTTTTCGATTTCGGCAGGGCCGAGGTCGCCGGCGGGCGTGTTGACGAGGTCGCGAACCAACGCTGTCGCTTCGGCCAGCCGGATCGTGTTTTCGACCTGCGCCGCCTCGCTGGTCAGCAGGACGCGCGGGCCGCGCTCTGGGTCGGCCTTTGAGCGGTAGGCGTCGAAACGGTGCTGGCCGAGCAGCCAGCCGAGAGCCGCCTTGCCAGGATCGCCTGCGGCCAGCTTGTAGGTACCCTCGGGCAGGCTCTCGGCGAGCTTGGCGAGGCACCAGGGCGACAGGGCTTCCGCCGACTTGACCGCGCCGACCGCCTCGAACTCGTTGCCACGCGGAAGCAGAGCAAAGGTGTGGGCCTTCTTGCCGTCGAACCGCATCGAGGCGAGCAGGGCGCGATCTTCGGCCGGCCGCTTCTTGAGCCAACCTTGGAAGCTCTCTTTGTCGACGAGATGGATGGGACGGGCCTTCTGGCCGCGGTCGGGAACAAGGAGCGGGGCGAAATCGGTCATCCGCGCGGCTCTAGGAGCGCCTGGTGCACGCCGCAATCAATCGCTTGTCCCACCATTGCACACCCGCCTGTTCCGTCATTGCCGCCCGAAAGCAGCCGTGCTCACTCGATGCCAGCAAATAGGAGAGCGCGGTCATGTCGAGTTTCGGCAAGCGGGTTGACGGTCCTAATGGACGCCGATGGCTGAAGCGGAAGCGGGTGGGGATCACCGCCTCCGCAGAGTGCCGCGGCCATTCAGCTCCCGTGCTGATCGAGGATTTGTCCCTTACCGGTGCGAAGTTGAGAGGCTGCGACCTTTTGCCAGGCATGAAGATCGCTTTGAAAGTCGGCAGCCGTAAGCTTTCCGGCGAGATCGCCTGGGCGGCTGGAGATCAGTCGGGCCTCCGGTTGGACTTTGGCCACCCTGCGCCATTGCGGCGCAATGTGGCGGGCGCAAGTTGACGCTGCGCGCCTGCCGACCTCAATTTCGCCCACAAAAATGACGAGCCAACTGCGGCAGTCTCCGCAATTACCCTGATGTGCACTCAAGGGGGCCGAAGATAACCCTTTTTGAGCTGCCATTAGGGAAAGAACGGCAGCCTCTCAGACACGCGGCGATGCGCCCCTGCGGAGCTTCGCCGCTGCCTGCCTTGGGGAGAGAGGAATGCCTTTTGCTTCAGCGCTTCGGAAATCATTAGAAGACCGGGATAGCGAGGTTCCCGCAGAATTTGGTCGGGGGGACAGCCTTGAGGAGGTGCTCAACAGGCATCTCCGGACCGTCGAGCGGATGGGCGGGGACGACGCGTTTACTTGCGTCCTGCTGTTGAGCGACGACGGGAAGCGCCTTTCCTATGGTGCCGCGCCAACCGTTCCGCACTCCTACTGCCGGGCATCAAATTTTATCGAGATCGGACCCTTTGCCGGCTCGTGTGGAGCTGCGGCTTATTTCGGACAGCCCGTCTATTCGCCCGACATCGCAAACGATCCCGTCTGGGGTGACTATCGCGACCTCGCTTTGCAGCACGGCTTCCGGTCGTGCTGGTCGACCCCCATCCGCAATTCGGACGACGCGATCATCGGGACGTTCGCGATTCTCCACCGCAAGATCGGCATGCCCACGGACGAGGAAGTCATGGCCATTGAAATGATCACGGAGCACGTTGCCGGCGCCATCATGTGGTCCCGCGATCCGCGCTACCTGGAGGCGCAGGAAGCGCGCCCGCAGCTGAAGCTCGTGTCCGACAAGGAGGAGGTGCAGGGACCGGCGGACCGGTTGCTTGCGCTTGCGGTGAAACTGGAATCCAAGGCGGCCGATCTCGACCTTTATGCGGTTCAATCGAAATCAGAGGACGTTGCGAAGATTTTGGCGAATACCGCCGAACTTAGCCGGAAACTGGCAGCCAGCGTCACGGAGCAGATCACCCTAGCGGGCTTGCGAAAGCCCAATCCATGAGCACGACTCCAGGCGAGTGGGGACCGGGACGCTTTCGTCCCGGTGCCTCGGAGCGCGCGATCGAAGCCGTGGCGCGCGAGCTTGCCGCGTTGCTCGACGAGTTCGAGCCGGAAATCAGGAAGGGTCAGGTTGCATCCGCCTTCGCGGAGCGACTCTTCCGGATCCGAGTTACTGTCGAGCAGCTATTGGCGAGGAGCTGCGGCTAATCCAGTTTTATCGAAGCCGACCTGCGCTCCAACTATCCTCGCGCCGTGCCGAGACGCTGTGCCGGTGCTCGGCGGGCCAGAGTTGCGGCAGGTACGGCGCCTTTCCCGGTATTGTCCCGATGGTGAGCAGCATTCGCTGAGAGGATGAAGCGCCCGACTGAAGCGCGCTACGCGCAAGAAAGGCAGGTGCATGATGCCTGGCTGGCCGGCTTTCGGACGAGCAATTCTCCTAACGACACTGCTCGCTTCCATGCCGGGCGAGTCGATCGCCCAGCGTCACGGACCGATGGGATATGGAGGCCACTGGCATGGCGGCTATTCCGGCGCGCGATACGGATACGGAGGCTATGGCTACCGGCCCTATTACGGATACGGCGGCTATCACCCCTATTATGGCGGCTATCACCCCTACTACGGTGGCTATTACGGCTATGCCGCCTGGGGCTTCCTGGGAGCCATGCTTGGCGCGGTGCTAGTGCCGCGTCCCGTCTATTACTATCCGGTGCTGCCGCCGCCACCGCCGCCAGCCCCGGCGTACCAGCAATGCCCCGACGGCTCGACGGTCCCGGTCGGGAGCCACTGCGTGGTCATACAATCTGCCCCGGCGCCTACTCCGGCGCCTGCGCCGATCGTCGTGCCGCAACCTGCGCCCGAGCGGGGCTGACGGTACACTGGCATCGCCCGCATTTAGGATTGGCGGTAAACACCCATGAAATTGCGCGTTGTTAATATTTCGTTTAATAACGACTCGCCGATCATGGAGACCGGGGGTGAATATTATGCGTAAGTATATTCTAGGCGCGGCCGCGGCGCTCTGCATCGCTGGCCCAGCAGCAGCAAGCACAACCCTCACATTCGAAGGCATTCCGAACAACACGCCAGTCGGCGCCTTTTACGGGCCGGATTATGTCTTCTCTCCAGCAACGCTAGCAATTATCGACAGCGATGCGGGGGGCACCGGCAACATCGCCAATGAGCCCAGCCCGAACACGACCATGTACTTCCTTGACGCGAACAACGCGATCCTGAACGTGACCAACGGCTTCACGGGCGGCTTCAGCTTTTTTTATTCGTCGTCCACCGCCGCGAGCATCAACGTCTATGACGCGCTCAATGGTACCGGGAACATTCTCGCCACTTTGAACCTGACGGCCCAATTCAACAATAATTGTACTGGCGATCCAACTGGTCAGTTCTGCAACTGGACCCCGATCGGCGTAACATTCGCAGGCACCGCTTATTCCATCAACTTCGGCGGAACCGCCAACCAAACCACTTTTGACAATATCACGTTCGGATCGGCCACGCCCGGCGGCGCGGCCGTTCCCGAGCCGGCAAGCTGGGCAATGATGCTGCTCGGTTTTGCGGGAGTGGGCGTTGCGATGCGCCGCCGCCGCTCGCGAAAGCTGGCGATCGCATAATTCGCGGATCCCAGGCACCGCGTGCTGGGGCAAGGCGACTTCGAACGAATAGAGCGGAGCGCTTTTCAGCGCTTCCTCACCTTTCGCTCATGACGGCTGACCCGCCGTGCGGCATGATGGCGCCGCAATGACGGGAGCAACTGAATTGGCCGAACGGGCGGGTGGGATCCGCGCATATCGTTGGGGCGTCGTGGTCGCAGCCGTGACGTCCTTCCTCACTGTCTGGACGACGATCGTCCGCGATGATGGCACGGGCATCGGCTGGTTCCTGGTGATCATGGCGGCGGTGGTCGGCGCCTTCGCCGCCTGGTTCAAGCCCGACGGCATGGCGCGGACAATGCTCGGTGTCGCAATCATGCAGGCCCTGTTCGCCATCGCCATCGCGACAGCGCCTGTGACCGCGACCTTGCCGGACCGCGGCATGAGGGTCCTGATCGCGAGTGCCGTCTTTACCGCTCTGTGGCTGGTTTCAGCCGCCTTCTTCCGGACTGCGGCGAAGGCGGAGCGTTAGGAGGCCATGGTCTCGAACGGGACGCCGTAGAGGTCGTGCTCATCGGCATCCTCGACGCGGACGCTTACGATTTCGCCGGGCCTAAGGCCGCCCGCATCGCGGAGGTGGACCTCGCCGTCGATCTCGGGCGCATCGGCTTTGGACCGGCCGGTGGCACCGCCTGTCTCTGCGTCCACGGCGTCGATGAGGACGTCGAGGGTCGATCCGACCTTAGCGGCGAGTTTCTCGGCCGAGATGCGGGCGGAGAGGGCCATGACCGCCTCGTAGCGTTCCTGCTTGAGGTCGGCGGGGACCTGGTCCTCCATCGAGGTCGCTGGGGCGCCCTCGACCGGTTCGAACTTGAAGGCGCCGACGCGGTCGAGCTGGGCTTCCTCGAGCCAGGCGAGAAGATAGGCGAAATCCTGATCGGTCTCGCCGGGGAAGCCGACGACGAAGCTCGAGCGGATCGCGAGGTCGGGGACCTGCTCGCGCCACGACCGGATGCGCTGCAGCACCTTCGCGTCATTGGCCGGCCGGCGCATGCGGCGCAGCACGTCGGGACTCGCATGCTGGAACGGGATGTCGAGGTAGGGAAGGACCAGCCCCTCGGCCATCAGCGGGATGACATTGTCGACGTGCGGATAGGGGTAGACGTAGTGGAGGCGTACCCATGCCCCGAGCTTGCCGAGCTCGCGCGAGAGGTCGGTCATATGCGCGCGCACCTCTCCGCCCGACTTTAGAGGGAAAGCCTTGTGGCGGATGTCCACGCCGTAAGCCGACGTGTCCTGACTGATGACCAGCAACTCTTTCGTGCCCGCCGCGACGAGCTTCTCGGCCTCGCGCAGGATGGCGTCGGGGCGGCGACTGACGAGGTCGCCGCGAAGGTGCGGGATGATGCAGAAGGCGCAGCGGTGGTTGCAGCCTTCGGAGATTTTCAAATAGCTGTAGTGGCGCGGCGTGAGCTTGAGCCCGCCTTCGGGCACGAGATTGAGGAAGGCGTTGGCCGGCATTGGCGCTGCTTCATGAACTGCGCCAACGACCTGCTCATATTCATGTGCGCCGGTGATCGCGAGCACGTCGGGGAAGCGGTTGCGGATGACGTCCGCCTCCTTGCCCATGCAGCCGGTCACGACGACGCGGCCGTTCTCGGCGATGGCTTCGCCGATCGCCTCAAGGCTCTCTTCCTTCGCGGAGTCGAGGAATCCGCAGGTATTGACCAGCACGACGTCAGCACCGGCGTAATCGGGCGACATGTCGTATCCGTCGGAGCGGAGCTTGGTCATGATCCGCTCGCTGTCGACCAGGTTCTTGGGACAGCCGAGCGAGACCAGCCCGACGCGCGGGGGCTTGGGGAGAGTTGTGACGTTCATCGGAAGGGCCGCGCCAATATAGTGTTTTTGCGACGAAAACTAGGCTTTCAGCCCTTCACTTCGATGGCGATGATGTGAAGGTCGGTTGTGCCGACATTCTCGACCGAATGAGGCGGCAGCGGATCGATCCAGAATCCCGATCCCAAGTCTGGCGCCGGGCGCCCCCGGCTGTCGGCCAGGACAGCCCCGTCCGCTGCTCGCCGAACGAAGTCGCTCCAGCTGAGAACGTAGAGTGCCGCGGGCCATTCATGAGCGTGAACCGGCGTCGCTGTACCGGGAGCGACATTGGTATCGAGAATTCGAACTTTATCGTTCTCGAACAACAGCCGGTGGTTGTCGGGTGCCGCAGAGAGCGCATCGATGGGATCGGTCGGCATGGCGGCGATCATCACTCAGGCGCGCGTGCCGGGCAAGCTTGTTCACTGCCCGCGGCAGCGGCTAAGGGCCGCGACATCCAATCCACGGAGTAAGCATGCGCATCGCTATGATCGGTACCGGCTACGTCGGCCTCGTTTCAGGGGCCTGCTTTGCCGATTTCGGTCACCGCGTGACCTGCGTCGATAAAGATTCTTCCAAGATCGATGGCTTGAAGGCGGGGGTGATGCCGATCTGGGAGCCGGGGTTGGAGGCGTTGGTCAAGGCCAATGTCGAGCACCAGCGCTTGACCTTCACGACCGATCTCGTCGCGGGAATGAAGGACGCCGAAGCGGTGTTCATCGCGGTGGGAACGCCCGCGCGGCGCGGCGACGGTCATGCCGACCTCACTTACGTGTTCGAGGCGGTGCGTGAGCTTGCCAAGGTCATCAAGCCGGGCACGGTCGTTGTGACCAAGTCGACCGTCCCCGTCGGTACCGGCGACAAGATCGAAGAGATCCTCAGGGAAGAGGGCGTGACCGACGTGTCAGTTGCGTCAAACCCGGAGTTCCTGCGCGAGGGCGCGGCCATCGCCGACTTCAAGCACCCCGACCGGATTGTCGTCGGCGCCGAGGACGGGCGGGCCGAGGAAGTGCTCAAGGAAATCTACCGGCCCCTGTTCCTCAACCGCGCGCCGATCCTGATCACCGGACGTCGGACGGCAGAGCTCACCAAATATGCGGCGAACGCGTTCCTGGCGGTCAAGATCAGCTTCATCAACGAGATCGCCGACCTATGCGAGGCGCTCGACGCCGATGTGCAGGACGTTGCGCGAGGAATCGGCCTCGATAATCGCATAGGGCCGAAGTTCCTGCACGCCGGGCCCGGCTATGGCGGCAGCTGCTTCCCCAAGGATACGGTAGCGCTACTGCAGACGGCAGACGGTGTGGGCGTCGAACAGAGGATCGTCGCCACTACGGTCGCGGTCAATGACGACCGCAAGAACAAGATGGTCGGGCGCGTCGAAAAGGCGCTGGGCGGCAACGTCGGCGGCAAGCGCGTCGCCATCCTCGGTCTCGCCTTCAAGCCGAACACTGACGACATGCGCGAGGCGCCCTCGATCCCGATCGTCAAAGGGCTGGTCGAGCGCGGCGCGAGCGTCGCCGCCTTTGATCCGGTCGCCCGCCACCAGGCCGAGCCCTTATTGTCCGGAATAGAGTTTGCGGATGACGCCTATGCCGCCGCGGACGGCGCCGACGCGCTGGTGATCGTCACCGAGTGGGACGAGTTCCGCGCGCTCGACCTCGAGCGCATCGCCGCCTCGCTCAAGGGCAAGGTCCTGATCGACCTCCGCAACGTCTACGATCGCAGCGAGGCCGAAGCCGCGGGGCTGACCTATTATGGCATCGGCCGGGGACGCCCTCACACCCCCAAATGATAATTGCTTCCGTTTTGGAACCTTCGGTTTCCGAAACGGACTGACCGGCTATAAGAACTTATGGAGTTCGGGGGCCGCATCGTTGTAATCGGTCTTGGCTATGTGGGGCTGCCTCTCGCGGTCGCGCTTGCTCGGCAGTTCGAGGTCATCGGTTTCGACATCGACGAGGAGCGGGTGGCCGAGCTTCGCGTGGGCGAGGACCGGACGCATGAGGTCGGGACGGACGCGCTCAAAGCGAGCAGTCTTAAGCTGACCGCAGATGCTTCGGAGTGCGCGGGTGCGGACGTCTATATCGTGACCGTACCAACGCCGGTCGACCAAGCCAACCGGCCCGACCTCGATGCCGTTATGGCGGCAACGCGAATGGTCGCGAAGCTTATCGAACCGGCAAAACGGCCGACCATCGTCTATGAAAGCACGGTCTATCCCGGAGTTACTGAGGAGCTGTGCGGTCCCGAGATCGAGCGCGTCGCCGGTTTGAAGCGCGGGCGGGATTTCCGGCTCGGCTACAGCCCGGAGCGGATCAATCCGGGAGATCACGAACATACGGTCGACCGCATCACCAAGGTCATCGCCGGCGAGGACGGCGGGGTCCTTGAGCTGCTCGCGACCATCTACGGTGCGGTGACCAGCGGCGGCGTCTTCCGCGCCGCGTCGATCAAGGCTGCGGAGGCGGCCAAGGCGATCGAGAACGCCCAGCGCGACATCAACATCGCCTTCATCAACGAGGTGACGCAGATCTTCTCGAAGATCGGCGTGTCGGTGTGGGACGTGCTCGACGCTGCGCGGACCAAGTGGAATTTCCTCGGCTTCGAGCCAGGACTGGTCGGCGGACACTGCATCGGCGTCGATCCTTATTACCTGAGCCACCTCGCGCAGCAGGTCGGCCACGACCCGCAGGTGATTCTGGCGGGTCGGCAGACCAACGACGGCATGGGCGGCTGGATCGCGGACACGCTCCACAGCCGCCGCGGGAAGGCGGGCAGCGTCCTGGTCCTCGGCCTGACGTTCAAGGAGAATGTGCCCGACCTCCGCAATAGCCGCACCTTCGACCTCGTCCGGCGGCTGCAGTGGCTGGGGCATGAGGTCGAGGTTGCCGATGCGGTAGCGTCGCCGGAAGAAATCGAGCGCGACCACGGTCTCAAGGTCACCGAGCCTGACGGAGCGCGTTACGACCTTGTCATCGGCGCCGTCGCTCATCGTGCCTATCGAGAGCTATCCGACACCCAGTTGATCCAGTTGCTTGCACCGGGCGGCACGCTGGCCGACCTCAAAGGCATGTGGCGCGGCCGTCAGATCGATCCGAGCCTCGATCGGTGGACCTTATGAAGCACGACCAGGTCCGTACCGCGCCGTCCTTCCTCATCCGCAGGCGCTTCCAGTTTGCCGGAGCGGTGGTGTTTGGCGCGCTTCTGCCGTGGCTGGCCCGCGGTCCGCTGCCCGGAAAGATGTTTGAGGCGGCCAGCCTCAATACCCTCGTCGGCAATGCGGTCGCGGTGGCGATTGCCTTTTGGACTCGGCTGTCGATCGAAACCTACCCGGGCATCCGACGCAGCTCAGTCATCCTGCCGGCGGCCCTGACCGGGCACGGGGTGGCCGTTGTCTGGTTCGTGTTGACCCGCTTCCCCTACGATCGTCTCGGGCTCGCAGCCGGTTTCCTGCTCCACGTCGCGTGGCTCTATCTGCTTTACATCCGAGCCGAGCGGAAAGTCCGGCGGCGGATCGCTGTCGTCCCGTTTGGCGCGACGGATGGGCTGGTGCAGATCGGAACCGTCGACTGGCATATGCTGAAGCGCCCGCATCTTCACGATACGCGCTCGTGCAACGCGATCGTCGCCGATTTCAGCGCCGATCTGCCCGACGAATGGGAAGCCTTCCTGGCCGATGCCGCGCTGGCTGGGCGCATCGTCTACCAGGTCAAGCAGCTCTCGGAATCGCTGACCGGGCGGGTAGAGCTGGAGCATTTGTCGGAAAATAGCTTCGGATCGCTGGTTCCCGCGATCGGCTATTTTTACCTGAAAGGGCTGATCGACTTCGCCTTCGCGATCATGCTGCTGCCGTTCGTAGTTCCGCTAATGGCGGTCGTCGCGGTCCTAATCCGCCTCGACAGCAAGGGGCCCTTGCTGTTTCGGCAGCGGCGTGTCGGCCATGCCGGGCGCCTGATCACCGTCTACAAGTTCAGGACGATGCGGAACGTCGTCGAAGAGGATGAACGCAGCGCGGCTATGACGCGCGCAGACGACGACCGCATCACACGGCTCGGCCATTGGTTGCGCCGGCTCAGGATCGACGAGCTACCGCAGATCATCAACATTCTGAAATGGCAGATGAGCTGGATCGGGCCGCGGCCGGAAGCGAAGGTACTGTCGCTGTGGTACACGAGCGAGATCCCCTTCTATCGCTATCGCCACGTCGTGAAGCCGGGGATCTCAGGCTGGGCGCAGGTGAACCAGGGCCATGTCGCGGAGGTCGATGAGGTTCATCGCAAGCTCCAATACGACTTCTACTACATCAAATATTTCTCGCCCTGGCTCGATGCCCTGATCTTCTTCCGGACGGTCAAGACAATGCTGACGGGCTGGGGGGCAAGATAAGCGCTTCCTGGCGTTGCCCGGGAAAGAGGATGCGACCGCCGGTCTCTCGTTCGATCTCCAGCTCATATTGTCGCGCCATGCCCTCGTGAGCCTCACGCGCCGCATTGCTCGCAGCATGTTCCGCGAGCGTCCGTTCCACCTGTTGCCGACGGAAGAGATAGTTCAGGTCCATTGCGAGTCTCCGGCATTTGCAACGGGAACTCGATACGGCTTTCCAAATTGAACAGCAGATGAGTGAACGCGGTTTGGTGCGGCACCTAGAGTCTTGGATGCGACAAACGGTTTGGCGCAGTTTCTCGCAGGATCAGCAAAACCGGCAGCACGCAGACCGCGACAGCCGCGATCATGATCCCCGGCGCGCTTGGCCAGCCGGTGCGTTCGACCAGCCATTGGGCGGCTAGCGGCGTTAGGCCGCCGAAGATCGCGGTGGCCAT
>Ga0207644_10001932_pt1 | contig 13447 bp, 14 predicted proteins | sample KBSS73metaG_FD_184326 | JGI IMG/M metagenome (GOLD analysis project Ga0207644, IMG submission 184326) | Switchgrass rhizosphere microbial communities from Kellogg Biological Station, Michigan, USA - KBS S7-3 metaG (SPAdes) (version 2) | ecosystem: Host-associated > Plants > Roots > Rhizosphere... | reverse complement strand
CAGCCACGACGACACCGTCGCCGTCGCGCGCTCGCTGGGCCTGGACGTGATCATGCACCCGCGGAACGTCGGCTACGGCGGCAACCAGAAGACGTGCTACGCCGAAGCGCTCGTGCGCGGGGCCGAGATCATCGTCATGGTGCATCCGGATTACCAGTACGACCCGCGGATGGTCACGGCGATGGCCGCGATGATCGCTTCGGGGGTCTACGATCTCGTGCTCGGCTCGCGGATGGTCGGCGGCGGCGCGCTCGACGGCGGCATGCCGCTGTGGAAGTACGTCGCCAACCGCGCGCTCACGTCGTTCCAGAACGTCGTGCTGCGCGCGCACCTGTCCGAATACCACACGGGCTATCGCGCGTACTCGCGTGCGTTCCTCGACCGGCTGCCCTGGCAGTCGAACTCCGACGACTACGTGTTCGACAACCAGATCCTCGCGCAGGCGATCGTCGGCGGCTTTCGCATCGGCGAGGTGTCGGTGCCGACGCGCTATCACGACGACGCGAGCTCGATCACGTTCGCCCGCTCGGTCCGCTACGGCGCGGGCGTCGTGCGCACGACGCTGCGCGCGGCCTGGGCGCGTTGGCGGCCGTCGCGCGATCCGATGTTTGCCGCGCGGTTGCCGCCCGCGCACGGCGCCGCCTCAGGCGACGGCGGGCTTCTGCGCGAGCGCGAAGAACTCGTGGCCGCGATGCGGCGCGTGGCGGAACAGGCGGAACGTCGCGTGGTGGACGGGGAGCCACAGCGGAGCGGTTCGGTCGAGCCCAACGCGATAGCCCCGGAACGTCCCACGCGTTGACGCCCGTGCTCGCCTTGGTCGCCGCCTCGCGGTCGACGGGAAGCGCCGGCGGCGACTTCAACCGCGTGTACACGCGGCGCATCGCCCAGAAGACCGGGAACGTGAAGTCCCAGAACGCGACCGCGGGAAGGCCCGCGGCGGCGAGCTGCGCGCGCAGGCCGTCGACCGTGTAGCGCCGCCAGTGGCCGTACAGCTCGTCGTCCCAGCGCCACTCCCGCGGATTGCTCGGGACGGCGATCAGCACGTGTCCGCCGGCTTCCAGGCGCTGCGCGATCAGGCGGAGCGCGCCGTCGTCGTCCTCGATGTGCTCGAGCACGTCCCACAGGATCACGCACCGGAACGTGCCGCTCACCTCGGCGAGCGCCTGCCGCGCGACGGTGACGCCGGAATGCGCCTGCAGCGCCCTCGCGGCGTGCGCTACCGCATCGTCGGAAAAGTCGATGGCCGTGCCGCGCCATCCCTTGGCGGCGAGGTGCGCGGCGACGTCGCCCCGGCCGCAGCCGACTTCGAGGAACGGCCCTTGCACGCCGTAGCGCTCGATGAAGCGGTCGAGGCAGAAGAGCATGTAGCCCTTGAGTGGTGCGAAGTTCGCCATCGCGGGGAGGGCGAGGACGGGGGCGCCGTCAGGGCGCGGTTTCCGCCGCGGCCGCGTAGGTGAAGCTGTCGGCGTAGAAGTCGCCCGGCGCCAGGCCCTGCGCCGCGAAGTCGCGTCGCGCGGCGTCGATCATCGCCGGGCCGCCGCAGGCGTACACCTGGTATCCCGACAGGTCCCGGAAGTCTTCCAGCACCGCGCGATGCACGAAGCCCGTGCGTCCCAGCCACGCGTCGTCCGGCCGCGGCTCCGACAGCACCGGGATGTACGTGAAGTGCTCCGGATGCTCGGTCTGCCAGCGTCCCGGCAGATCCGGCAGGTAGAGATCGACCTTCGCGCGCGCGCCCCAGTAGAGGACGATCGGCCGCACCTTCTCGATCTCGTGATGCAGCGCGTGCTCGATCACCGCCTTGATCGGCGCGAAGCCCGTGCCGCCCGCGACGAAGATGATCGGCTTGTCGGAGTCCTCGCGCAGGTAGAAGGCGCCGAGCGGACCTTCGAAGCGGAGGATCTCGCGACCCTTGTATTGCGTGAACAGCGGATCGGAGAAGAAACCGCCGGGCACGTGGCGGATGTGCAGCTCGAGGAGCTCGTCGGCATGCGGGGGCGTCGCGAGGGAGAAACTGCGGCGCTTGCCGTCCTTCAGCAGGAAGTCGATGTACTGGCCGGCCAGGAACTGCAGCCGCTCGTTCGCCGGCAGCTTGAGCCGCACGATCGCGACATCCGGCGCGGGCTTGTCGATCGATTCGATGCGGCACGGCAGACGGCGGATCTGGATGTCGCCGGCACGCCGCACCTCGCGCACTTCGATCACGAGGTCGGTCAGCGGTCGCGCGCAGCAGAAGAGCGCGAGACCGACACGCTTCTCGTCGTCGGTCAGCGTCGTCGGCTGGTAAGGACCGTAGTCGACGTCGCCCGACACGATCTTGCCCTTGCACGTGCCGCACGCGCCGTTCCGGCAGCCGTAGGAAATCATCAGGTCCGCGCGCATCGCGGCCTGCAGCACCGTCTCGTCGGCCTCGCAGGCGAACGCGTGGTTGCTGGGCGTTATGGTAATCTGCATCGATCAAAAGTAGGGTCAGAGACGAATTTCGTTCCGCATCGCGCGGGGTCGTCACGGCCCTCACTCCGGCGTCGGAAGAAGTCGTCTCTGACCCTATTTATCGTGATCAGGGTATTGTTGATCGGCTGCGGTGACGTCGCGATGCGCGCCGCGGCGCTGCTCGCGGGCCGCGCGCGGCTCTATGGTCTCATACGCCGTCCCGACGAAGCGGCGAGGCTGCGCGCGCACGGCGTCGTTCCCGTCGTCGGCGACCTCGATCGCGGCGCCTCGCTCGACCGGCTGCGCGCGGCGCCCTTCGCCGTCATGCATTTCGCGCCGCCGCCGTCCGAGGGCCGCGACGACCCGCGCACGCGCCGCCTGATCGCGGCGCTCGCGCGGGCACGGATGGTACCGAGGCGCTTCGTGTACCTCTCGACGTCGGGCGTGTACGGCGACTGCGCGGGCGCACGGATCAGCGAGGTGCGCGCGCGCCGCGCGCAGACGCCGCGCGCACGCCGGCGCGTCGACGCCGAGGATCGGCTGCGCGCCTGGGCCGGACGGCACGGCGTGACGCTCGCGGTGCTGCGCGTCCCCGGCATCTACGCCGAGACGCGCCTGCCGCTCGAGCGCATCAGGCAGGGCACGCCGGTGCTCGCGAACGACGACGACGTCTTCACCAACCACATCCATGCCGACGATCTCGCGCGCGCGGCGGTCGCCGCGATGTTCCTCGCGCGTCCCAACCGCGCGTACAACGTCACCGACGACGCCGAGCTCAAGATGGCTGCGTGGTTCGACCTCGTCGCCGACGCGTTTCGCCTGCCGCGCCCGCCGCGCGTGGGCTGGGACGAGGCCGAGCAGCGGATCGCGCCGATGCTGCTGTCGTTCATGAGCGAATCGCGGCGCCTGTCGAACGACCGGATGAAGCGCGAGCTGCGCGTGCGCCTGCGCTACCCGACGCCGGCCGCGATGCTCGCGCGCATCGCGCCACGCGAGCTCCGGAAGCAGCTCGCGCTGCCCATCTGATGGCCCCGCTGGCGCCGCCCGCGCTGCGTCCGCGTCCGCGCCTGTCGCTGCGCGAGCGTCTCGACGCTTACGAGCGGCTGCTGCGCCTCGACAAGCCGATCGGCACGCTGCTGCTGCTGTGGCCGACGCTTTCCGCGCTGTGGTTCGCGGCGGCGGGCGCGCCGCGCGGCGCGCTCGTGCTCGTGTTCGTCACCGGCACGCTGTTGATGCGCTCCGCCGGCTGCGCGTTCAACGACTGGGCCGACCGCGACTTCGATGCGCACGTGAAGCGCACGGCCGACCGCCCGCTCGCCGCCGGCGTCATCGCCCCGTGGGAAGCGCTGGCCGTAGGCGCCGCGCTCGCGGTCGTCGCGTTCGTCATCGTGCTGCAGGTCAACCGCGCGACGACGCTGTGGTCGTTCGCCGCGCTCGCGATCGCGCTCACGTACCCGTTCTTCAAGCGCTTCTTCGCGCTGCCGCAGGCGTACCTGGGCGTCGCGTTCTCCTTCGGCATCCCGATGGCCTACGCCGCGGTGCAGGACGACGTTCCGCCGATCGCGTGGACGCTCGTCGCCGTCAACCTGTTCTGGGTGGTCGCGTACGACACGGAATACGCGATGGTGGACCGCGACGACGACGTGCGAATCGGCATCCGTACGTCGGCGCTGACGTTCGGCCGCTTCGACGTGGCGGCGGTCGCGCTGTGCTACGCGCTCTACCTCGCGGGGATGGCGTGGGTCGGCGTCCGCCTGCACATGGGCGCAATCTACGGCGCGGGGCTCGTCGTCGCGCTCGCGCTCGCGGTCTATCACGTCGCGATCATCCGCGGGCGCGACCGCGTCGCGTGCTTCCGCGCCTTCCTCCACAACCATTGGTTGGGGCTCGCGATCTTCGCCGGCGTCGCGCTCGACTACGCGTTCGGACGCGGGCGCTGGCCGCACGCGCTTTGACGACGGCATCGACGCCGCGCCGGCGCGGGCTGGCGCCGGTGCTCGATGCGCGGGCGCGCGTGCTGATCCTCGGCAGCTTCCCCAGCGAAACGTCGCTGGCGGCGCGGCAGTACTACGCGCATCCACGCAACCACTTCTGGCCGATCCTGGGCGCGCTGCTGGACGAACCGCTCGCCGAGCTTCCGTACACGCAGCGTCTGGCGCGTGTGCGCGAGCGCGGCGTCGGGCTCTGGGACACGATCGTCGCGTGCGAGCGCGACGGCAGCCTGGACGCGGCGATCCGCAACGCCGAGCGCGCAGAAATTGCGCGCGTGCGGCGCATCGCGCGCGGGCTGCGCGCCGTTGCGTTCAACGGCGGCACGGCGGCGCGCGCGGCGCCCGCGTGGCGCGCCGCGGGTTACGCGACGCTCGCGCTGCCGTCGACCAGCCCGGCGTATACGCTTGCCGTCGCCGACAAGCGCGCCGCGTGGACGGCGCTGCGCGCGTGGCTGGACGACGCGGACGCGGTACGCTGATTCGCCGGCCCTCAGGGCGGGTGGACCGGGTCACAAGCGATATCCGCAGGAGTTCTGCATTGCGGCAGTCGTAAAGTGTTTCCGCTGGGACGAGCCTATTCTGCAGCGCAGCATCAAGGTTGAGGACGATCAAGCGATCGCGCTTTCCGCTACAGTCCTCGTCATGGATGACACACGCCGGCGGCGATGGGGGCTCGTGCGCGGCGCGCGCATCGCAGCCGTCGCGCTCGCCCTCGTGGCGGGCGCCGGAGACGCGCGGACGTTCACGCGCGTTGCCATTCCCTCGCTCGATCGCGACGCGGCCGGCGTGCCGGTGTCGATGCAGGCGCTGCTGCTGCTGCCCGACGGTCCGGTGCCGCCCGGCGGCTTTCCGGCGATCGTGGCGCTGCACGGGTGCAGCGGCCTGTACTCGAACCTCAAGGGTCATGAGGAGCGCCTCGGCGAGCGGCTGATGGCGCGCGCCGACATGCTGTTGTCCGAAGGCTATGCGCTGCTGTTCCCCGACAGCTTCCGCTCGCGCGGGCGACAGGAGGTTTGCACGATCAAGGCCGGCGAATCGTCGGTTCCGGCCGCGAAGCGCAAGCTCGACGCGCTCGGCGCGCTCGCGTATCTCGCGCAGCGGCGCGACATCGCGCGCGACCGCATCGCGCTCGTCGGCTGGTCGCACGGCGGCAGCGCGACGCTGGCGACGATCAACGCGCGCGATCGCGAGGTCAACGCGTTCCGCGAGCGGCCCGACGCACCGCCGTTCTTTCGAGCGGCCGTCGCGTTCTATCCGGGCTGCCGCGCGTCGCTCGCCGCCGGCGAGCGCTGGGAGACGGCGATTCCCACGCGCATTCTCATTGGCGAGCTCGACGACTGGACGCCGCCGAAGCCGTGCGTCGATCTCGGCGCGGCCGCGGCTGCGCGCGGCGAGCCGCTCAAGGTCACCGTGTTTCCGGGCGCGCACCACGGCTTCGACGCCCCCGGCGCCACGGTGATCCACCGGACCGACGTGCCGAACGGCGTCGCACCGGGGCAGGGTGTCCACGTGGGCGCGAACCCCGAGATGCGCGACAAGGCGAACGCAAAGCTGCGCGCGTTCCTGGACGAGGCGTTGCGCGCGCGCGCCGGCGATTGACGACACGGCCGACGGAGGACGAAGGCCGACGACCGGCCGCGAACAACGAAGGACGGCGATGGATCTCGAGCTTGCAGACAAGGTCGTGGTGGTGACGGGCGCCAGCAAGGGCATCGGACTTGCGTGCGCGCAGGCGTTCGCACGCGAAGGGGCGCGCGTCGCGATCGTCTCGCGCAGCGCGCAGAACCTCGATGCGGCGCTCGCGCGTTTCGGCAGCGCGGGCCCGGTACCGGTCGCGTTCGTCGCCGACCTGACGCGCGCCGAGGACGCGGCGCGGATGACTGCCGACGTCGAGGCCGCGCTCGGCGCAATCGAGGTGCTCGTCAACTCCGCGGGCGCGGCGAAGCGCTACCCGCCCGACGAGCTGTCGGCCACCGCGTGGCACGACGCGATGGACGCGAAGTTCTTCAGCTACATCCACCCGACCGACGCGGTCGGCAAGCGGATGGTCGCGCGCGGTCGCGGCGCAATCATCAACGTGATCGGTGCGGGCGGCAAGACCGCGAGCCCCGTGCACCTGCCGGGCGGCAGCGCGAACGCCGCGCTGATGCTGGCGACGGTCGGTCTCGCGGCGGCATGGGGACCCAAGGGCGTGCGCGTCAACGGGATCAATCCCGGTGGCACGCTGACCGGTCGTGTGCAGGAAGGCCTGCGGGCGGAATCGCGGATGACGGGTCTCGCGGAGGCCGAACTGCTCGCGCGGGCGCAGTCGCGGATCCCACTGGGGCGCCTCGGCGCGCCGGAGGAAGTCGCCGAGGTCGCGCTGTTCCTCGCGTCGGCGCGTGCCTCCTACGTCACCGGCGCGATCGTGCCGATGGACGGCGGCGCCGCGGCGGTGATCTGACGCGGCGCCCGGCGAACTCCCGGCGAATCCGCGGTCCCCGGGACCGCGCGGTGGCCGGCGCCAACCGGCGGCGGCAGCGGGTTCGCCGCCTCGGGGGCCGCCGGCGGCGTTGCATAATCGGCCATGACCTACCGCGATCTGCGCGACTTCGTCGCGGCGCTGGACGCGAGCGGCGACCTTCGTCGCGTGACGGCCGTCGTCGATCCGCGGCTCGAGATGACCGAGTTCTGCGACCGCACGCTGCGGGCGGGCGGGCCGGCGATCCTGTTCGAGCATCCCGTCGGCGACCGCCGCGGACCCTCGGGCGCGCTGATTCCGGTGCTCGGGAACCTCTTCGGGACGCCGGCGCGCGTCGCACGGGCGATGGGCGCCGACCCCGCGTCGTGGCAGGCGAGCCTGCGCGAAGTCGGCCGCCTCCTCGCGTTCATGAAGGAGCCCGTGCCGCCGAAGGGCCTGGTCGATGCCTGGCAGACGACCCGGCCGCTGATGATGAAAGTGCTCGACATGGCACCGAAGGTGCGCGCCTCCGGACCGTGCCAGGAGGTCGTCTGGGAGGGCGCCGATGTCGATCTCGCGCGCCTGCCGATCCAGACGTGCTGGCCGGGCGACGCGAGCCCGCTGATCACGTGGGGGCTGGTCGTCACGCGCGGTCCGCAGAAGAAGCGGCAGAACCTCGGCATCTATCGCCAGCAGGTGATCGCGCGCAACAAGGCGATCATGCGGTGGCTGGCGGCGCGCGGGGGCGCGCTCGATTTCCGCGATCACGCGCGCGCCCATCCCGGGACGCCGTTTCCGCTGGCCGTGGCGCTCGGCGCCGATCCCGCGACGATGCTGGGCGCGGTGACGCCCGTGCCCGATACGCTGTCCGAGTACCAGTTCGCGTGGCTGCTGCGCGGCGCGCGCACCGAGATCGTCGACTGCGTCACGCATGACCTGCAGGTGCCCGCCGCGGCGGAGGTCGTGCTCGAAGGCGCGATCCTGCCCGACGCGGCCGACGCGACCGGGTACGAGACCGCGGCCGAAGGTCCCTTCGGTGACCACACCGGCTACTACAACGAGATCGAGCGCTTCCCGGTCTTCACGATCGAGCGCATCACGCTGCGACGCGACCCGATCTATCACTCGACGTACACCGGCAAGCCGCCCGACGAGCCCGCGATGCTCGGCGTCGCGCTCAACGAGGTGTTCGTTCCCCTGCTGCAGAAGCAGTACCCGGAGATCGCCGACTTCTACCTGCCGCCGGAAGGCTGCTCGTACCGGCTTGCCGTCGTGGCGCTGAAGAAACAGTATCCGGGTCACGCCAAGCGCGTGATGTTCGGCGTGTGGAGCTTCCTGCGCCAGTTCATGTACACGAAGATGATCGTCGTCACCGACGACGACGTCGACATCCGCGACTGGAAGGACGTGATCTGGGCGATCACCACGCGCGTCGACCCGGGGCGCGACCTCACGGTCGTCGAGCGGACGCCGATCGACTATCTGGACTTCGCCTCGCCGGTCGCGGGGCTCGGCGGCAAGCTCGGCATCGACGCGACGAACAAGTGGCCGGGCGAGACGAGCCGCGAATGGGGCCGCCCGATCGCGATGGACGACGCGGTGAAGGCGCGCGTGGACGCGCTGTGGCGCGAGGTGTTCGGCTAGCCGCCGCTGCCGCGCATCGCGCGGATCGCGCGGAACGCGGCCAGGCCCACCGAGGCGAAGCGCAGCACGCGCGCGAAGCGCGTGCGGCCGAGCAGCGGCGTGGCGACGGCGATCATCAGCGTGGCGATGCGCCGCACCGAGGCCGAGCGCGCGTCGGAGCGCGGCGGCGCGACCGACGCCCGCAGGTCCTGCCACGCGAGCGCCCATTCGAGGCGCGAAAGCTCGGACTGCGCGACGATCAGCGCCTTGCGCGAGGCGAGGCGTCCCTGCACGCTCATCGAACCTCCCTGCGCGCCGCCATCACGGCTCCGCCGGCGGACGCGACTGCCGCGCCAGCCACTGGCGATCCTTCTCGAGCTCGGCCATCGTCGCGGCGAACGGCGCGGGATCGGCGTCCACGCGCGCCGCGTCGACGCGCCACAGCACGACGGCGAGCAGCGCATACACGAGCGAGACGACGGCGATGGCCGTCAGCCGACCCGAATCCCAGAAATAGACGACGACCCACAGGCCCGCGCCGCCGAGCGCGAACGCGACCATCAGCAGCGCGGTGCCCAGCGTGATCGCCGAGCGCTTCAGCCGCTCGCGCTCCTCGGCGAACTCGACGGCCGCGAGCTCGCCGCGGGTGCGCAGCAGCGCAAGGCCGGCGTCGGCGAGACGCGAGAGCGCCGGACGCAGCGGCGGTCGCGGCGGCGCGTCGGCGCGCGCGTCGTCGGTCACGGAAGACGCCCTCGTGCGATCGCGTTCAGCGACGGTTCATCAGCAGCCCGGCGACGAAGCCGACCGCCGCGGCGATGCCGATCGCCTGCCAGGGATTGTCGTGGACGTAGTCGTCGGTGACGCGCGCGTAGACGCGGGCGCGGTCCACCGCCTCGCCTTCGATCTCCTGCAGGCGCAGCTTCGCGGCGAGCAGCTTGGCCTCGACCTGCGAGCGCAGGTCCTTCGCGCGTTCGCCGGTCTCGTTGGCGGCGCGCTTCAGCAGGTCTTCGGCTTCGGTCAGTACGGCGGAGAAATCGTCGACGAGCTTTTCGCGAGTGATGGACATGTTCGGCTCCGGAAGAAGGATGCAAGCCGCCGCTCGCAGTGGCGGCGCCCGACCCATTATAGCCGCGCGACCGTCGAGGAAATGCGCCCCCACCGGGCGCGGCCGTCGAACCCTGCGGTTACGCCTTGTTCCAGGCGAGGTTCGTCTGGATCCGCTCCCGCTCGCTGCCGGGAAACGCACGCGTTGGAGGGCGTCCTCTACATTGACCTTGCGCCGTGGTACCCCAAAATACCGGCCACGGGCGCCGACGTGCGGCGAGCTCGAAGAAGTGTGGAGCCCAAGCGATGGCCGACTATCCTGCCCAGGTCGATGTGCCGCCCAATCCTGCCCCGAATGCGCCGATCAGCGCGATCCTGGCCGTCTACGTGCTGTTCGCGATCGCCGCGGTGGTCGGCATCGCCGGGCACGGGATGGCGGTCGGGGCGCCGCTCTTGACGCTGATCGGGATCATCGCGGTCATCATCGCCTACGTGAAGCGCGACGACGCCCGGGGGACGTGGACGGCGTCCCACGCCACCTGGCTGATCCGCACGTTCTGGTGGTCGTTCCTGTGGAACCTGATCGGGATGGTGATCCTGTTTACCCTGGGACTGATCCTGATCGGCATCCCGATCGCCTACGCGATCTGGATCGCCACCACGATCTGGGTCATCTACCGCCTGGTGCGCGGCTACCTGTACTTCAAGGACAGTCAGCCCGTTCCCGGAGTGTGAGCGTTCACCCTCGGGTGAAGCGCCCGACGAGGCGTCCGTAGTACACCGGGTCGCGCGGCAGCGCGTGACCGCGCGACTCGAGCGCAGTCTCGAGGATCGCAAGGCGCGCGATGGCGCGGCGTCGCTCGGCGTCGTCGGTCGCGGCGTCGATCAGGCGGCGCAGGTGCGCCGCTTCCTTGCGCTGCTCGAGCTCGGGGGGCAGATAGCCCGAGTTCCTGAGGATCCGGTACGCCATGCGGAGGTCCTCCGGCACCATCCGATCGTCGTCGAGGTCGAGCGGCTTGCCCGCGCCGGGCAGGTCGTCGAATTCGCCCGCGCGGATCGCCTCGCGAATCTTCTCTTCCACGACCAGGTCGAAGCCCACCGTCGTCACCTCTGCTGCGACGCATCCCACGTCGCGCCGTTCTCGTACACCCATTGTACGAGATGGTCCAAGGCCGGCGCCGCGCGCGCGGCGTTCGCGTGGTTCACGAGGGCCGCCACGGCGAAGCGGCGGCCCTGCGCGTCGATGACGTAGCCGGCCAGCGCGCGCACGCCTTCCAGCGTGCCGGTCTTGAGCAGCGCCTGCCCGGCGACCGTGCCGTTCTGGAAGCGGCGCGCCACCGTGCCGTCGGTGGCCGCCACGGCGAGCGACGACGCGAACTCGTCGCGCACCGGACTTTTGTCGGCGGCGAGCAGCAGGCGCGCGAGGCCGCGCGCGCTGATCCGCTCCTTGCGCGAAAGGCCGGAGCCGTTCTCGATGACGAGGCCCGGGATCGCGATCCCGTGACCGCGCAGCCAGCGCTTCACGGCGTCGGACGCCTTCGCCGGCGTTGCGGGCGGCGGCGCGGACGTGGTCGCGAGAGTGAGGAAGATCTGCTGCGCCATGACGTTGTTCGACAGCTTGTTCACGTCGCGGACGATGTCGTAGAGCGGCGGCGACTCGAGCGTCGCGAACGGCGCGCTGCCGCGCGGCGCGCGGCCCTCGCGGACGCCGCCGGCGAACGCGCCGCCGGCGTCGCGGAACAGCGCCGTGAAGATGCCGTGAACGTAGTGCGGATGGTCGAGCAGCGCCACCCACCACTCGCGCTCGCCGCAGGTCGCCGGATAGCGTCCGCCGAAGGTGATCTGCGCGCGCGCGGCGTCGTTGACGAACGTCGCGCCGACCGCGCTGCGCCAGTCGCCGCAGTCGCTGGCGCCGAGCGGCGGCGGCGGGCCGACGGCGACGTCGGCGAGCGCGGGCTCGGCGACGACCTTCACGCCCGTCGCGGCGGCATCGGGCGTGAACACGAAACGCACCGACTTGAAGTTGACCAGCAACGCGTCCGGTCCGACGTTGTACGGCTTCAGCGGCTCGTGGTCGAACAGCGCCGCGTCGTGCTCGGGCAGCGCGAAGTAGCTGCGGTCGAGCGCCAGGTCGCCGTCGATGCGGTCGAGCCCCGCGCGCCGCAGCGCGTCCATGAACGCCTGCCACTGCTCGACGGTGATCTTGGGGTCCCCGTAGCCCTTCAGGATCAGGTCGCCTTTCAGCGTGCCGCGCGTGAGCGGTCCGCCGAGGTACGCCTCGGTCTTCCACCGGTAGTCGCGGCCGAGGAGATCGAGCGCGGCGTAGGTCGTGACGAGCTTCATCACCGACGCGGGATTCATCGGCCGGTCGGGATCCAGCGTGAACAGCGGCTGGAGCTTGTCGACCTCCTGCACGACGATCGCGACGCGATTGAGCGGGACGCCCTGGTCGAGGAACGCGCGGCCGACGGCACGGGGCAGCTCGGCGGCGGCGGCGGGCGGCGCGCCGCCCGCAAGCGCGACCAGTCCGGCGAGCGCGACGCCCGCGATGAGCCGGCGGCGCGGCGCGCTCATTCGGCGTCGAGGATCGCCCGCGTGCCGTCGCACAGCAGCGCGAACTCGTCGTCGCCGACGACGTACGGCGGCATGAAGTAGACGGTGCGGTCGACTGGCCGCAGGAGCAGCCCGCGCTCGAGCGCCGCGGCGAAGAAGCGCCGCGCGAAGTCGGGGCGGTCGGTGTCGACGTCGAGCGCCCAGATCATCCCGAGGTGGCGAAAGTGCCGGACACGCGGATGCGCGGCGAGCGCGGCGGCGCGCGCGGTGAAGCGCTCGGCCTTGGCGCGGTTGGCGGCGATCACGCCGTCGTCCTCGAAGATGCCGAGGACGGCGAGCGCGGCGCGGCAGGCGAGCGCGTTGCCGGTGTACGAGTGCGAATGAAGGAAGCCGCGCGACGCATCGTCCGCATAGAACGCGGCGTAGACGTCATCGGTGGACAGCACGCACGACAGCGGCAGGTAGCCGCCGGTGATGCCCTTCGACAGGCACAGCAGATCCGGCGCGATCCCCGCGCGCTCGCATGCGAACAGCGTCCCGGTGCGCCCGAAGCCGGTCATGATCTCGTCGGCGATCAGGTGGACGCCGTAGAGCGTGCACAGCGCCCGCGCGCGCCGCAGGTACTCGGCGTCGTGCATCACCATGCCTGCGGCGCCCTGGACGAGCGGCTCGACGATGACCGCGGCGGTCGTCGCATGGTGCTCCTCGAGATGGTCCTCCAGCGCGTTCGCGGCCTCGACGGTCACGTCGTGGAGGCTTCGCCCGCCGGCCGCGCGACGCGCATCGGGGCTCGGGACGACGACGTTGCGCAAGAGCAGCGGATCGTACGTCGCGCGGAACACCGGCACGTCGGTGACGGAGAGCGCGCCGAGCGTCTCGCCGTGATAGCTGCCGGCGAGGCTCACGAAGCCGCGCTTGTCCGGTTGGCCGCGATTCTGCCAATAGTGGAAGCTCATCTTGAGCGCAATCTCGGTGGCCGAGGCGCCATCCGAGGCGTAGAACGCGTGGCCGAGCCCCGGGGGCGCGAGCGCGGCCAGGCGCTCCGACAGTTCGACGACGGGCGCGTGCGTGCAGCCGGCGAGCAGCGCGTGCGGCAGCGTTTGAAGCTGTTCGACCAGCGCCGCGTTGATCCGCGGATGGGCGTGGCCGAACAGGTTGACCCACCACGAGCTCACGCCGTCGAGATAGCGGCGGCCGTCGAAGTCGTAGAGCCACGGGCCTTCGCCGCGCGCGACGGGCAGGAGCGGCAGCGTCTCGTGCGCCTTCATCTGCGTGCATGGATGCCACACGGCGGCGAGGCTGCGTGCGCGCCATGCGTCGTTGCCGTGCCGGTCGGCGCCGTTCATCGCGCAAGGCTCCGTTC
>Ga0207644_10001931_pt1 | contig 13447 bp, 9 predicted proteins | sample KBSS73metaG_FD_184326 | JGI IMG/M metagenome (GOLD analysis project Ga0207644, IMG submission 184326) | Switchgrass rhizosphere microbial communities from Kellogg Biological Station, Michigan, USA - KBS S7-3 metaG (SPAdes) (version 2) | ecosystem: Host-associated > Plants > Roots > Rhizosphere >... | reverse complement strand
GGGGAGCGTGAACTCCGGAGCCTTCTGGCCGATCCGCGAGTCTTCCTCGGTCTGGATCGTCGGTCCGCAGGCGGACGCGATCAGGGCGAGGGTTGCGACCAGGACCAGGAACCTGCGTGCGGATCTCATCAAAAGGGCCTCCGGGCGCGTATTTTAGCACCGGCCACGGGATTCGGCCTCCCCGGTTCCGGCCGTTTTGCGCGGCCGCGGCCGATGGGGTCCGCGTTTTGACCCCCCCGATGGGCGCGTGGTAGCGTGCGTGAGCTCTTATGCCGCGCGCCTTCCCCCGCTCATGAAGCGCTTTTCTCCTGGCGCCGCCGCGATCGCCGGCGCTCTCGTCCTCGTCCTCGCAGGCGCCCCGCCGTCGGTTGCGCGCGGGGGGGGCGCCGCATCGGGCGCGGCCTCCGCCCCCGCGCGGCGCACGATCACCGCCGCCAACGGCGTCGTGGTCAGCTCGGACCCCGTCGCCTCTCAGGTCGGGGTCGACGTCCTCGGGGAGGGGGGCAACGCGGTGGACGCCGCGATCGCCGTCTCGTTCGCGCTCGCGGTCGTCTACCCGCGCGCCGGCAACCTCGGCGGGGGCGGGTTCCTCCTCTATCGCGATGCGGGCACGAAGGCGAGCGCGGTCGTCGACTTTCGCGAGACCGCGCCGGGCGCCTCGACCCCCGCCATGTTCCTCGACGCGAAGGGCGCAGTGGTCCCCAACCTGTCGACCGAGGGCTATCTCGCCGCCGCGACGCCGGGAACGGTCGCGGGGATGGAGCTTGCGCACCGCAAGTACGGGCTCCTCCCATGGAAGCGGCTCCTGCGGCCGGCCATCCGGCTCGCGCAGCGCGGGTTCATCGTCACGAAGGAGTTCTCCGGCGGGATCGCGGAAGAGTCCGCAGGACTGGCGCGCTATCCGGCTTCGGCGGCGATCTTCCTGCCGGGAGGCGCGCCCCCTCCCGAGGGGACCACCTTCCGCCAGCCCGACCTCGCGCGCACGCTGCGGCGCATCGCCGAGAAGGGCGCGAACGGGTTCTATCGGGGACCCGTCGCGGCGGCACTCGTGGCGGACGTCAAGGCGCACGGCGGAATCCTCGGGGAGGACGATCTCGCCTCCTATCGCGCGCGCGTGCGGCGTCCGCTCGAGGGGACCTACAAGGACCTGCGCATCCTCGTTCCCCCGCCCCCTTCGAGCGGCGGTGTGGTGCTCCTCGAGATCCTCAACATGCTCGAGCCGCAGCAGGTGGTCCGCCAGGCGCCCCTGTCCGCTCCGCTGGTGCATCTCATGGCGGAGGCCGAGAGGCGCGCCTATGCGGACCGGGCCTCGTACCTCGGCGATCCCGACTTTTTCGATGTTCCGGTCTCCGCGCTGGTCTCCAAGCAGTACGCGCTCGGCCGCGCGTCGGACGTCTCGCTCGAGCAGGCGACCCCCTCTTCGGCGGTGAAGCCCGGGCTGCCCCTCAAGGCGCCGGACGCGCCCGCCGTCCCGCGTCCGGCGCCGGGCACGTCTCCGGCGCCCGAGCCCGGGGTGCACACGACCCACTTCGCCGTCGTCGATCGCTGGCGCAACGTCGTGGCCGTGACCACGACGCTCAACAGCTACTTCGGCTCGAAGGCGGTCGCGGCCGGAACCGGCGTCCTCCTCAACAACGAGATGGACGATTTCTCGATCAAGCCCGGCACCCCCAACCTCTACGGGCTGGTCGGCGGCGCCGCCAACGAGATCCGTCCGGGCAAACGCCCGCTCTCCTCGATGACGCCGACGCTCGTCCTCAAGAACGACCGGCCCTACCTCGTCCTCGGAACCCCCGGAGGCTCTACGATCATCACCTCCGTCCTGCAGGTCTTCCTCGACGTCGTCGAGCACGGGATGAGCCTCGAGGCCGCGGTGAAGGCCCCCCGCGTGCATCATCAATGGCTCCCCGACAAGATCCAGATCGAGGAGGGGGCGCTCACCGAGAGCGTCCGGGAGGCGCTCGTGCGCATGGGTCACACGGTGGCGGTCTACCGCTCGTCGACCGGAGCGGCGTCCCCGATCGGGGATTTCCAGGCGATCCGCGTCGACCCGGCCAGCGGCGCCCTGGAGGGCGTTTCCGACCCCCGCGGTCCCGGCGAGCCTCGCGGTTATTGACGGCGGCGCCGATTGGCGTCGCCGCCCGGCCCCCTCTATAATCCCCGTTCCGTGAGCGAGACCGAAGCCCCGCCCCGCAAGGGGATCCTGCGCGACTACTTCGAGACGATCGTCGTCTGCGTGATCTTCGTCATCTTCTCGCGCGGGTTCGTCTTCCAGCAGTCCAAGATCCCGACCGGCTCGATGGAGGACACGCTCCTCGTCGGCGACTACATCATGGTGAACCGGTTCGCCTACGCGCCGACCGCCACCGGGCTCGAGAAGGCGATCCTCCCCGTGCGCGACATCCGGCGGGGAGACGTGATCGTGTTCAAGTTCCCCGAGGACCCCGACACGGACTTCATCAAGCGGGTCATCGGCCTTCCCGGCGACCGCGTCGAGATGCGCGGCGGGCAGACCTTCATCAACGGCCAGCTCCTCGACGAACCGTACATGCTCGAAGGGCACCGCGACTATCAGCCGTTCCCCATCCCCGGCATACCGCCCACGCCCGTCCCCGACAACTGCTACTTCGTCATGGGGGACCACCGCAACAACAGCCGCGATTCGCGCGTGTGGGGATGTGTGCCGCGAGACCTGATCCGCGGGCGCGCGTTCCTCATCTGGTACTCGTATCCGGAGGCGTCCAACGAGTACCTGCTCGCGGGCAAGGACTGGGCGAAGGCGTTCGCCCGCAAGCTCGTGCGGGCCGTCCCCGACAGCCGCTGGAGCCGCTGCTTCACGATCATCCGCTGAAGGGCCGGCCGAACTCCTTCTTCATCGACTCGTAGGCCGGCTTGAGGCGCAGGCGGTACTTCGGCGTCTCCCAGGTGGGCCAGGCATAGACGGGCGCAGGCTCGCCGGCGCGCGGGCGCGCGTCGGAGGACTTCGGGTCCCCCTCGCGCGCGGCCGCCGCGCAGAAGACGAAGCCGTCGGTGACCGTCGTGTCGATCGGCGGACCGTGCACGTCGGGCTGGTGCACGACGCGGCGCGAGCTGGGGTCCGTGACGTTGAGGAGTCCCCAGGGGATCCGCAGCTCGGTGACGCCGGCGTCGCGGTCGGCGCTGTAGTCGGCGATCGAATCGGCGCGCGGCGAGGCTGGATCGGTCGTGCCGCCGCGCAGGGGGGACTGATCGTTCCTCTCGGCGGCGAAGAGCCTGCCGTCGCGGCCCAGCCGCTCCATCCGGATCTCGACGCGCATCGTCGTGAATGCATCGCCGCGGGCGCCGCTCGGGGCTGTCGCGTAGGGCCCTTCGTTGCGGTGCCCGCCGATGTCGTAGGGCGCGTCGACCAGGATCTGCGGATCGGCCGACAGGCGGACCGCGAACTCGAGCCCCGAGGTCGCCAGGAAACCGGGGACGCCGGGAAGGGTCCGCGCACCGCGCGCGCGATCGTAGGTATCGATTCCGATCCAGTACGTCCAGCCCCCGCCGAGCCATCCCGTCCCCGCCGCGGCGTCGCCCTGCGCGCGAGGCGCCGTCTCCAGGAGCAGGTAGAGAAAGCCCTCGTCGGCGGTGACGAAGAGCGCGCGGATCGGCCCATCGCGCCTCGCAAAGTAGGGGGCGATCCCCTTCCAGTCGTCGGTCTTCCCGTCGAGGACGATCCCCGCGCGCGCCGGATCCGCCGCCAGGATCCCGAAGTGCTCCTCGGGATCGAGCGCGTTGACCCAGAGGGGCTTGCGCTCGCGCGGGACCTCGAGGTCCTGGAAGAGCCAGTTGTGCTTGAACCACTCGTCCATCCAGGAGAAGAGGACCCCGCCCGCACAGCCGGTCTCCCGAATCGCCCGGTAGAGGCGCGCGTCGATCCGGGCCTGCGCGCTCTCGTCGTGTCCCGCCGTGGTCGAAGCCTGGGGCTGGCGGTGGGCGAGGCCGCGGCTCGACGGCACGCCGAACTCCGCGATGAGCACGGGGCGTCCCGCGTGATGGCGGACGAGATCGCGCAGATAGCCCGCGTAGGAGTCGGGACCCTCGGCGTCGCGCGCCTGGAGGTAGCCGGGATCAAGGATCATGAAGTCGGGGAAGTAGGGATACGCGTGGTACGAGGCGAAGAGGCCCGCGGGCCAGGCGCGCGTGGCGTCCATGCGCTCGGCGTCGATGCTCCAGGCGTCGTTGTCGTAGACGACGCCCTTCTCGGGGCGGCGCGGGCGACCCATGCGCGCGAGGATCGCGTCTTCCTCGGCGCGCGTCGCTTCGGTCGGATGATCGATCGGATCGAGCGTCGGCCAGTTCGTGAAGGCCAGCGGCCAGGACTCTCCATAGGACCGGGCGAGGCGCTCCGCGGCGGTCTCCAGCGTCGAGGCGATCCAGGCGTCCGTGCGCGCGGCCTCCTTGCTCGTACCCGCTCCGGCGGGCGAGCCCTTCCTCGGGGGCGTCGTGCGGACGTAGGTGCCCTCGAAGGCGGCGCCGTCCGCGGGGCGTCCCCCCGCTGCGGCAGCGGGGGCGCGCTGCTCGTACTCCTCGACCGCGTACGGCTCCCATTCGCGGCCGAGGATGAAGCCGAGGAGCCAGGCCGAGACGTCCGCGTCGTAGCGTCCCGACGCGTGGCCGGGTCGCGGCGCGACTTCGATGTTCCCGTGGACCGCGTCGATCACGCGGCGGATCTCGGCGGCATCGTCGTCGTTCCATTCGGGCGAGCCGAAGTCGTTGCCGGGAGGAAGCTCCACCCAGACGCCCTGGGCGAGGCGCAGGGGCGCGTCCGGATGCGCGCGGTTCTCGGCGGCGAGCGCCGCGTAGAACGCGGGGGGCAGCAGCGTGTAGAGGCGCACGACGTTCGCGTTCATCGCCCGCATCTTCGCGATCCAGTCGCGGTAGAGCGGTTCGTCCTCGGGGAACTCCGCCGGGAACTTCCCCGGCAGCGCGACGCCGAGGTTGACCCCCTTGACGAGGATGGGACGCCAGAGGCTCCCGTCGCGGACCTCGAAGTAGCGCGAGCCCGCGCGCACGCGGACCGCGAGCGGCGGCGCGGACCCGTCCGGTGGGGCCGGGCGCGCGGACGGGGGCCGCAGGATCCGGTCTTTCAGGACCCCCGCCGCCGTCAGGGCGCGTGCGAGCCCGGCGCGCGCCTCGGCATCGCCCGGAGCCGCGGCCAGAACCTGCCGGAAGAGATCCACCGCGTCCGCGGCACGCCCTTCCCGCAGGGTCAGCAGCGCGAGTCCCTTCGTGGCCTCCACGTCGCGCGGCGCGAGAGAGAGGGCCTTGGCGAAGGCGGCGCGCGCGCGCGCGCGCTCCTCGTTCTGCAGACGCGCATAGCCGAGCCCCGTCCACGCATCCGCGCGCGACGGCTCGCGGCGGACGGCCTCCTCGAAGGCGTCCCCGGCGAGCCCGAAGCGTCCGAGCCGGTAGCGGGCCCATCCCAGCGCCGTGCGGGCGTCCCCGTGCGCGGGGTCGATCCCGACCGCTTTCTCGAACGCCGCCGCGGCCTCCTCGTGCCGCCCCGCGGCCGCGAGCGTCCGCCCCTCCTCGTAGAGGGCGGAGGCCCGCGCGGCGGGACTCGCCGGCGCCGCTTGGGTCGCCGGGGCCGCTGGGGCCGTCGTCACGACCATTCCGGTCGTCGCGGCCCCGAGGGCGAGCGCCGCGAGGCTCGCGATCCACGTCGACCGGAAGGCCATGAGCGGTGGGACCGGGATGGCTAGCGCTCGACCCGTTCCGCCGGGACGGGCTCGCTCTTGGCGAGCGCGTCTCCGATGAGCCGGGTGTGGACCTTCCAGTGCGCGTCATCGCGCTCCGGGAAGTCCTTGCGGAAGTGCGCGCCTCGGCTCTCCTCGCGAAAGAGCGCCGAGCGACCGATCATGAGGGCGACGTGCGCCATGTTCCCGGTCTCGAGCCCGCGCCGCGTCGCGGGGATCTCCCTCGCCCCGCTCGCGAGCTCCGTCAGGCGCGCGACGGCCCCCCGGAGCCCCTCGCGCTCGCGCACGATGCCGATCTTTTCCCAGGCGAGCGTCCGGATCTCCGCCGCCACCGCGTCGGCCGATGCGTCCGGGACTCCCGCAGGCGGCCCCTCGGCGACCATCCCGCCGGATCCCGTCCCTGTCTCCTCGAGCATCGCCGACCCGGCGGCCATCCCGAACACGAGCCCCTCGAGGAGGGAGTTCGACGCGAGCCGGTTCGCCCCGTGGACGCCGGTCGCCGCCACTTCGCCCGCCGCGTAGAGGGACGGCACCGAAGTGCGCCCGCGCAGGTCGGTCCGCACCCCCCCCATCGCGTAGTGAGCGGCGGGGAGGATCGGGATGAGATCCTTGCGCAGGTCGAGGCCCAGGGCGAGGACCGTCTCGAAGATCTTCGGGAAGCGCTTGCGCAGGTCGCGGTCCCCCAGATGCGTGAGGTCGAGGTACGCGCGCGGATGACCGTGGCGGCGCGTCTCCTCGACGATCGCGCGCGCGACGACGTCGCGTGGGGCCAGCTCCCCCTTGGGGTGGTACTCGGAGAGGAAGCGGCGGCCGTCTCCGCCCCGCACATAGGCCCCCTCGCCGCGCAGCGCCTCCGAGAGCAGGAAGCGGGGCGCGCCCGGCACGGCGAGCGCCGTCGGATGGAACTGGATGAACTCCATGTCCATCATCTCCGCCCCCACCGCGGCGGCGAGCGCCATGCCGTCCCCCGTCGCCTGCGGCGGGTTCGAGGTTTCGCGGTAGACCTGCCCGCACCCGCCCGAGGCGAGGAGCACCGCCCGCGCCGCGATGGGGATCCGGCGCCCGTCGCTCTCGTCGATCGCGAGCACGCCCGCGCAGCGCGCGCCCTCCATCCGGAGCGCCGCGGTGAAGGTCCTCTTGAGGAAGCGGATGTTCGGGAAGGTCGAGGCCTTCTCGAGGAGCGCGCGCACGATCTCGTGCCCCGTCGAATCGCCCCGGTGGAGCACGCGGTTCTTGCTGTGCGCGCCCTCACGGGTGAACGCGAGGCGCAGTCCGTCCTGATCGAAGTCCGCCCCCCAGCCGATGAGCTCGTAGACGCAGCGCGGTCCCTGCTCGACGAGCATCCGCACGGCCTGCGGGTCGCACAGTCCGTCTCCCGCGGAGAGCGTGTCCTGCTCGTGCAGGGCGATCTCGTCCTCTTCGCCGAGCGCGGCGGCGATGCCGCCCTGCGCCTGCTCGGTGTTGCTGTCGGTGGGGAGATCCTTCGTGAGGAGGACGACGTCGCGCTCGGCGGTGGCGATCTCGATGGCGGCCCGCAGACCGGCGATCCCGCTGCCGACCACGATGTAATCCGTGGTGAGTGGGCTCTTCACCGCTTTGGAGAATAGCACACGGGCTATAATGCGCCGGATGCCCGGACGTCCCTCCCGCAGAAACGAAGAGACGCAGACCGACGCACCGCGCACGCGCGGCGTCATCCCGGCGGGCGCCTTCGCGATGCTGTTCGCGATCACCGGCGTGTTCGCCTACGGGATCTATCTCAAGGCCGCGGGGCCGTCCGAGAGCGTCGTGGACGCGCCGTCCCGCCCCGCCGCGCCCGCATCGGCCGCTCCCGCACCGCCCGCGGGGGCGCGTCCCTCCGCCAGCCCCGCCGCTCCCGCACCCGACGCGGGCCTTCCGACGCAGTCCGCGAGAGGCTACCGCGCCGAGCCGCTCGGGGCGGACGCGCCGGGGAACCCGGCGGATCTGCCGCCGGTCATTCCCGAGGCGGCGACCGCCGGGACGCTCGCAACCCCGGCCTTCGGCGGGGGCGCTTCGGCGTCCGCTCCGCGCACGAACCCGTCTTCGCCGCCTTCCGCGCGGCCTTCCGCGCCGACTTCCGTGACCCCGTCCGCACCGGGCTCGGCGCCGGCATCCTCCTCGAGCCCCCCGCCCGCGGGGACCTCCGCGCCCCTCGCCGGGGCCCGCACGAGCCCTCCGGCTCCGCGCGCGGCCGCGCCGGGGGCCGCCGTCCAGGCCCCAAGGGTGAGCCCGCAGGCATCCCGTCCGGGCTCCCCCCCGGTCAAGGCGCGGCACGAGGAGCCGCCGGACAGCTCTGCGCGAGACGGCATTTCGGGGGCACCCAGAACGACGCCCGAGGCCCCGGCGGCCGCTTCCGCCCCCCCGGGGTCCGACGAGGCCGTCTCCCGCCTCGCGGCCGCGCCGCGCGGCGCGGCCCCCGCCGTGGCCCTGCGCCGGGCGCACGAGGAGCTCGGGGCCAAGCGTTACAAGGAGGCGGCCCGCTCCTGGAACGACTGGGCGGCAAAGGCCCCCGCGGGGAGCTGGACCGTCCAGATCGCCGCGATCCGCCTCGACAAACCCGCCTCCGCCGGCAAGCTGGACGGGATCGCCGGACGTGAGGGGGCTTTCGTCCTCCCCTCGGGCACCCTTCCCGGGGGGCTCGCACCGGTCTGCGTGGGCGTCTATCCGTCCGAGGAGGCCGCCCGCCGCGCCGCGGCCTCCATGGCCCCCTTCCCGGGGTCCTCGAACAAGCCCATCCCCAAGCCACTGTCCTCCCTGTCGCACTGAGGATCACGGACCCGCTGGAATGGGTGCGGTTGCGCCCCTAGATTACTTCCAGATGGAGGCCTTCGAAGAAACGCGATGAGAGGCCGGCTCCAGGACCGCTCGCTCGAGTCCCTGATGCGCGATCTGCAGTCGCGCGGGGCGTCGGGCGTCCTCACCCTGACGCGCGGAGCGATCAAGAAACAGATCTGCTTCGTGAAGGGGACGGTGCGCTTCGCCGCTTCGAACCTGAAGGAGGACCGTCTCGCCGAGTTCCTGATCCGCTCGTGGGCGCTGCCCGAGGACCAGGTGCGCGAAGCCGAGGGGAAGCTCGAGGGGCGACGTCTCGCCGAGATGCTGATCGCGTCGGGCGCGCTGGACCCCGAGATGATGCGCAACCACGTGCGCGCGCACGCGTTCGACGTCATCTGCCCGTGCTTCGAGTGGAAGGACGGCGACTATCGCTTCCAGGACGGCGTCCCGAACATCGTCGGTGAGATGGCGTCCGACATCGTCGCGCTGGAGCTCGCCCTGGAAAGAGCGCGGCGCCAGGTCACGGGCGCGCAGGTCGAGAAGGTGCTCTCGCTGAAGCACATGGCGATCGTGCCGAACCGCCGCCCTTCGGGGCGCGAGGACAAGCCCCTCAAGATCCCCACCACCGAGGCCTTCATCCTCGAGCGCGCCGCCTCGGCGGCCACCCTCGACGATCTGCTGCGGCTCTCGCCGGAAGGCGAGTACGAGATCGCGCGGGCGACGGCGGTGCTGCTCCAGAGCGGCCTCATCGACCTCGAGAAGCCCCAGAACGTTCAGTCGGGGCCGCTCTACGACACGCTGCGTCCCGGCTCGAAGCCGACCGCCGCCGCGGCGGCCAAGACCGCGGCCGACGCGGTGCCCGCCGAGGTCCGCTACTATCAGCAGATGTACGACCTCATGGTCGGCGCGGACTTCTACAAGACGCTGAGCGTCGATCACGATGCGTCTCCCGAGGAGGTCCGCCGGGCCTACTACCACCTCGCCAAGGAGATCCATCCCGACCACTTCCTCTCCCCTCCCCTCGACGCGCTCCACTCCCGGATGGAGGAGCTGTTCTCGCAGGTGCTGGAGGCCTACAACACGCTCGTGAGCCCGGAGGCCCGCGCCCGCTACGACACCGAGCGCGCGCAGTCGGGAACCGCGCCCAGGCAGGCCAGCTCCGATCAGCAGATGATGGCCAAGCAGAACTTCGTGCGCGGACGCATGCTGGTGGACGAGAACAAGCCCGCCGAGGCCCTCAAGTGGCTCCAGAACGCGGTCGATGTCGAGCCCAACAAGCCCGAGTACCAGCGCCTGCTCGCGCAGGTCCAGGCCAAGAACCCGCGTCTGCGCCGCGAGGCCGAAGAGCACTTCCTCAAGGCGATCGAGCTGGACCCGGCGCGCGCGGACACCTACCTCCAGCTCGGTCTTCTGTACCGTCGCACCGGCGAGATGGACAAGGCGGTGGCGCGACTGCGCGAGTGCCTGAAGTGGGACCCGGCCAACGCCGAGGCCGGGACCGCGCTCGCGGAGATCGGCTCGGGCGCCGGAGCGCGCTGAAGCCGGGTCGATGCCCTACCTCATCGACGGGAACAATCTCCTGGGTCTGCGCCCGGAGGTCCTCGCCAAGGACCCGGGCATCCGCGGCCGCCTCGTGAAGCAGCTCTCCGCCTTCGCGCGCGCCAGGCGGACCTCCGTGGTCATCGTGTTCGACGGCGAGCCGGACGAGGACGGGCTTCGCGGGGACATGACGCTGGGCGGCGTCCGCGTGATCTTCTCGGGCCGCACCAGCGACGCCGATACCCGGATCCTGAAGATCCTCGACGACGCCAAGGATCCCGCCGGCTTCACGCTCGTGACGACCGACCGCGTCCTCGGCGATCGCGCGCGCCAAAGGCGCGCCCGCTGCGTCACGAGCCTCAAGTTCCGCCGCACGCTCGAGGATCTCGCGCCCGCCGGCGCGGGCGAGGACGCCCCGCTCAGTCCCGACGAAGTCGCCGAGTGGGAGACCTGGTTCGAGAGCCACGATCCGTAGGCGAGCGCCGCACAGTGTCCGCCGGTCGCTCCCGGTGGCCCTCCCGTTTCGATGCCGCCGGCGCGGGCCCTCTGCCAGGGGCTCGGTTCTTGCACGTCACCGCATCGAAAGGAGCCTCACATGCCAAGGAAGAGCAGTGCCTCCGGGCGATACGGACACAAGGCCTCCGAAAAGGTCGAGCGCGCGATGCACGAGATGAAGCGGGGTACGCTGAAATCCGGACGGTCGGGCAAGAAGGTCACCAGCCGCAAGCAGGCGGTCGCCATCGGCCTGTCCGAAGCACGCGCCGCGGGAGGCAAGGTGCCGCGAGCGCGCTCCTCGCGCAGTGCGAAGCGCAAGTAGCTACTCGCCCAGCCGCACCACGGTCGCGCCGTTCCCTCCCTCGTTGGGGTTTCCGGGACGCAGGGACTCGACGTGCGGGTGGCTCGCGAGGAGATCGCGCAAGGCGATCCGCAGCCGGCCCGTGCCGTGGCCATGGACGACCCGCACCTCGCGGTGGCCGGCCACGGCCGCATCGTCGAGGAACTTGTCGAGCCGCTCCGTCCCCTCTTCCACCGTGCATCCGATCAGGTTGATCTCGACGGGGGCCGCGGGCTTGGAGAGCTCGCGCGCAACGGTCGTGGACGAGGGTCCGCGCGCCGTCTTCCATCGCGCCGGGCCCTCCGGAACCGCGCTTCCGGGGGGCAGGCAGTCCTCGAGCCGCACCTGGAAGCGCGCGCTGCCGACAAGCACCGTGGCGCGGCTCCCGTCGATCGATTCGATCCGTCCCTCGCGTCCGTAGGGCCCGACCAGAACGGTCGCGCCGGCGGCCGGAGCGAAGGGCTCCCCCGCGGCCGCCGCGCGGTCGCCGGCGCCCTCCGCGCCGGCCGCGGTCCCCGCGCGGCGGGCCCGTGCCCCGTCGCCGGGCCCGGCTCCGGCCGGAGCCGCCTGCTGCGCGAGCCGCTCGAACTCGCGGCGGATCTCCGCTTCGCGGCGGGCGCGCTCCTTGTCGAGCCGGATCGTGTCGCGCTTGTCGTCGAGCGACGCGAGCCGCCGGCGGGCCCCTTCCTTGAATTCCTCGAGCGCGCGGGCGAGCTCCCCGCGGTAGCGCTCCGCCCGCTCGTTGTCGCTGCGGATCGCCTCCTCGCGCGCGCGCCGGGCCTCGGCCTCGAGCTTGGCGCGGTGGGCCTCGAGATCGCGCCGGTCCTCCTCGAGCGCGGCGAGCAGCTCGCGAAGCCGGAAGAGATAGCCTTCGCCCTCGCGGTCCGCGGGCGCGATGCGCGCGCGCGCGTCGGCGACGATCGCGGGATCGAGTCCGAGCCTCTCGGCGATGGCGAGCCCGGCCGAGGCCCCGGCGATGCCCGCCAGAAGCCGGTAGGTCGGAGCGAGCGTCCGATCGTCGAACTCGACCGAGGCGCTCGCGACGCCGGGGCTCTCGATGCCGTAGACCTTCACCGGACCGTGGTGCGTCGTCGCGATCGTCAGCGCGCCGTGCGCGCGCAGGTGCTCGAGGAGCGCGATGGCGAGGGCCCCGCCTTCGACCGGGTCCGTCCCCGTGCCGATCTCGTCGATCAGGACGAGACAGGGCGGATCGAGCGAGGCCGTGATCGAGGCGAGGTTCTGGATGTGGGCGGAGAAGGTGGAGAGCGACCCCTCGATCGACTGGCGGTCGCCGATGTCCACGAGGACCCTCTGCAGGACGGGGATCCGCGCCTCCTCGGCGGGGACGCGAAGCCCCGCGTGCGCCATGAGCGCGCACAGGCCCGTCGTCTTGAGGACGATCGTCTTGCCGCCCGCGTTCGGCCCGCTCACGATGAGCGTGCTGGTCCCCGCCGGGAGCGCCACGTCGATCGGCACCATGGACTTCCCCTGCGGGCGCAGGGTTCTTTCGAGGAGCGGATGGCGGGCCGCGCGCAGCAGGAGCGGCTCTCCCTCCGCGACGACCGGTCGGATCGCGCCCAGGTCGCGCGCGAGCGCCCCCTTGGCCATCACGAAATCGAGCCAGGCGATCTCCTCGATCGCCATGTCGAGCTCGGGAAGCTGCGCGCGCACCAGCGAGGTCCACGCGCGCAGGATCCGCTCGATCTCGGCGATCTCGCTCTCGCGCAGCTGCACCAGCTCGTTGTTGAGCTCCACGGTCGCCAGGGGCTCGACGAAGAGGGTCGCGCCGCTCGAGGAGCCGCCGTGCACGATCCCGCGGACGGGGACCGGCGCATCGCTGCGCACGGGGATGACGAACCGCCCGTTGCGCTCGGTGATGAACGCGTCGCGCAGGGCGTGCTGCTCTCCCGCCTTCTCGAGGATCGTCGCGAGCCTCTCGCGCAGGGATCCCGCCGCCGACTGGATCCGCGCGCGGATGCGGCCCAGCTCGGGGCTCGCCGAATCCAGAAGGTCGCCCGAAGGGGCGATCCGTCCGGTGGTCGCGCGCACGATCTCGCGCAGGTCGGGGAGACGGTCGACGCGGGCGCCGATGAGCGGCCAGCGCGCGTCCAGGGTCTTGCGCACGGAGCGGACATCTTCGTTCACCGCGGCGAAGCGCGTCACCGCCAGGATCTCCACTCCCGTCAGGACGCTCCCCTCCGGGCGCGCCGTGGCCAGACAGTCCTCGACCGGCGCGATCCCCCGAAGAGGCAGTCCGCCGAGCGCCTCGATCAGGGAGACGGCTTCATCGGTCTCGTCGAGGGCGCGGGCGATCGTCGCCGTCCCAGGCAGCGGGACGAGGGCCTCGGCGAGGGGGCGCCCCATGGGCGTGACCGTCCGCCCAGCCAGAAGGCCGCGCACGAACGGGAACTCGAGGGACTCGAGGGTTTCGGAGGAGGTTCTCACGGCGGGTCCGGCCGTTGATTATAAACGCCCGCCCCGTCCGGTCAGGTCCAGTCGCGGCGCAGGTCCGTGAGCCCCGCCCGCAGGAGGACCGCGAGCGCGGCCGCCACGGGGA
>Ga0207644_10001923_pt1 | contig 13465 bp, 12 predicted proteins | sample KBSS73metaG_FD_184326 | JGI IMG/M metagenome (GOLD analysis project Ga0207644, IMG submission 184326) | Switchgrass rhizosphere microbial communities from Kellogg Biological Station, Michigan, USA - KBS S7-3 metaG (SPAdes) (version 2) | ecosystem: Host-associated > Plants > Roots > Rhizosphere... | reverse complement strand
CGGGCTGCGGCGAACGGTGGAGTAGCGCTGTCAAGGTGGTTGTCTCCCAGAGAGGTCACGGCGGACGGATCGACCCCGCTGCGGGATTCGCTCCAGGCCGTGCCGTCTCCTTCCCGGCTACCGCTCGTTCACCGAGTCGACATGTGCGCTACCGGCGCTTCTCCCACACCTCGACGGCCTGGGACAGGGGAACGAGGTCACGGCGATGCGACCGGCGCACGTGCTCGATCGCCTCGCGCGCCTCGGCGCGCGTGCGCTCGAGCTGCGCCTGCAGATCGGACACGAGGTCCTCGAGCTCCATCACCCGCTTGACGCCGGCCAGGTTGAGGCCCTCGTTGGTGAGCATCTGGATGCGGCGGAGACGCTCGATGTCCTCCTCCGAGTAGCGCCGGCTGTTGCCTCCGGTGCGCGCCGGATCGACGAGCCCCTTGCGCTCGTAGATCCGCAGGGTCTGCGGGTGCACACCGGCCAGCTCGGCCGCCACCGAGATCACGAACAGCGCCTGGCGACGATCACGTGCTGCGGCCATGGATCACACCCCCAAGTGGGACCGCGGCGAGTCGTTGCTCGCTGCGGCCAGCTCCTCGACGGCACGCCGCTCGGCGTCGGACAGGCGGGCCGGCACCGCCACCTCGACGGTGACCAGCAGGTCGCCGTGCGCCTTGCCGTTCGGAACGCCGCGGCCCTTGACCCGGAACGTCCGGCCCGAGCGGGTGCCGGCCGGGATGCGCAGGGTCACCGGCCCGTGGTCGAGGGTGGGCACGGTGATGTCGGCCCCGAGGGCCGCCTCCGGGAACGTGACCGGGACGGTGAGCGTGAGGTCGTGGCCCTTGCGGCCGAAGAGGGGGTGGCTGCCGACGTGCACGGTGACGTAGAGATCGCCGGCGGGTCCACCGTGGCGACCAGGACCGCCCCGCTCCTTCATCCGGATGCGCTGACCGTCCTGCACACCTGTGGGGATGCGCACCTTCACCGCGCGCGCCCGGCGTTCCGTGCCCGTGCCACGGCAGTTGTGGCACGGCTGGTCGATGATCCGCCCGCGGCCCGCGCACGTGGTGCAGGGCGTCGAGAACCCGAACAGTCCTTGGTTGTCGTTCACCACGCCGGCGCCGCCGCACGTCGGGCACGGACGGGGGTTCGACCCCGGCTCGGCGCCGACGCCCGCGCACACCGAGCACGGTGCTTCGCTCGTGATGTTGACCGTGGTGGTCACGCCCTGGACCGCGTCCTCGAACGACAGGTGCAGCTCGGCCTCGAGGTCGGCGCCCCGCTGGGGGCCGCTGCCGCGCGACGGACCGCCGCGGGCGCTGCCGCGCATGCGACCGAAGAGATCGCCGAAGATGCCCCCGAGGTCGCCCATGTCGTCGACCCGGAAGCTGGCCCCGCCGGGCGCGCCACCGAAGCCGCTCGCCATCGGACCCATGCGCCGGACCTCGTCGTACTCCTTGCGGCGCTCGGCGTCACCGAGGACGTCGTAGGCCGCCGAGATCTCCTTGAACCGGTCTTCGCGCCCCGGGTTGGCGTCCGGGTGGTTCTCCTTGGCGAGCTTGCGATAGGCGCGCGTGATCTCCTTCTGGGTCGCACCCTCGGCCACGCCCAGGACCTGGTAGTAGTCCTTCTCGAACCACTCGCGCTGGGGCGCCATCGCGCTAGTCCTTCACTCGCACCATGACGGGACGCAGCAGGTGCCCTTGCCACCGGTAGCCGGCGCGCAAGGTCTCGGCCACGACGTGCTCGCCGCCGTCGCCGGGCTCGTGGGCCACCGCTTCGTGTTCGTTGGGGTCGAAGGGCTCGCCCAGGGGGTCGAGCCGCGCCAGGCCTTCGCGCTCGAGGGTGCCGAGGAGCTGGCCGCGCATCGGCGCCAACGACTCGTCGCCGTGCGCGACCCCGTAGTCGAACGCGTCGAGCACGGGCAGCAGCGCTTCGACCAACTTGGCGTTGGCGCGCGCGATGTCCTCGGTCTGCTGCTTCATCATCCGCTTGCGGAAGTTCTCGAACTCCGCCTGCTTGGCCTGAGCCAGCGCGAGGAACTCGTCGCGCTGGCTCGTGACCAGCTCGAGCTGGTCGAGGAGCTCCTCCACCGTGGGCACGCCCTCGGGCGGTTCGCCCAAGCCGGCGATGCCCTCGATGGGGAGCTCCTCGCCGTTCGGAGGAGGTGCGTCGCTCATGAAGCGCGGTCCTCGTCGACGATCTCGGCGTCGACGACGTCGTCGTCGTTGGGCTCGGTGGTGCCGCCCGTGGTGGACGACTCGGCGGACGCCGACTCGTAGAGCTTCTGCGAGAACGACTGGCTCGCCGTCATGAGCGCCTCGGTGGCGCGGCGGATGCGATCCACGTCGTCGCCGTCGACCGCCGCCTTCAGCTCGGACAGCGCGGAGTCGACGGCGTCCTTCTCGGCACCGCTGATCTTGTCGCCGTGCTCGCGGAGCACCTTCTCGGTCTGGTACACGAGCGAGTCGGCGTTGTTGCGCACCTCGGCCTCCTCGCGGCGGCGCTTGTCGTCCTCGGCGTGGGCCTCGGCGTCGCGCACCATCCGCTCGATGTCCTGCTTGTCGAGCGAGGACTGACCGGTGATCGTCATCGACTGCTCCTTCGACGTGGCGCGGTCCTTGGCGGACACGTGCACGATGCCGTTGGCGTCGATGTCGAAGGTGACCTCGATCTGCGGCACGCCGCGGGGCGCGGGCGGCAGGTCGACGAGCTGGAACTTGCCGAGCGTCTTGTTGTACATCGCCATCTCGCGCTCGCCCTGCAGGACGTGGATCTCCACCGACGGCTGCATGTCGTCGGCCGTGGTGAACACCTCGGTGCGCCGCGTGGGGATCGTGGTGTTGCGCTCGATGAGCTTCGTCATGACGCCGCCCTTGGTCTCGATGCCGAGCGACAGCGGCGTGACGTCGAGCAGGAGGACGTCCTTGACCTCGCCCTTGAGGACGCCGGCCTGAACCGCCGCGCCGATGGCGACGACCTCGTCGGGGTTCACGCCCTTGTGCGGCTCCTCGCCGGTGAGGTTGTGCACGAGCTCCTGCACCGCCGGCATGCGCGTAGAGCCACCCACGAGGATCACGTGGTGGATGTCGCCCTTGGAGAGGCCGGCGTCCTTGATCGCCTGCTCGAACGGGGACTTGCACCGCTCGAGCAGATCGGCGGTGAGCTCCTGGAACTTCGCACGCGTGAGCGTCTCGTCGAGGTGCTTCGGACCCTCGGACGTGGCGGTGATGAACGGCAGGTTGATCTGCGTCGACTGCACGGCCGACAGCTCGATCTTGGCCTTCTCCGCCGCTTCCTTCAGGCGCTGCATCGCCATCTTGTCGACGGAGAGGTCGACGCCTTCCTTGCCCTTGAACGTCTGCACGAGCCAGTCGATGACGCGCTCGTCCCAGTCGTCGCCACCGAGGTGGGTGTCGCCGTGGGTGGACTTGACCTCGAACACGCCGTCGCCGATCTCGAGGACCGACACGTCGAACGTGCCGCCGCCGAGGTCGAACACGAGGATCGTCTGGTCGGCGCCCTCCTTGTCGAGCCCGTAGGCAAGGGCGGCCGCGGTGGGCTCGTTGATGATGCGCAGCACCTCGAGGCCGGCGATCTGCCCCGCCTCCTTGGTGGCGGTGCGCTGGGCGTCGTCGAAGTACGCGGGGACGGTGATGACCGCCTGGGTGACGGTGTCACCGAGGTAGGACTCGGCGTCGCGCTTCAGCTTCTGGAGCACGCGCGCGCTGATCTCCTGGGCGGTGTAGTGCTTGCCGTCGACGTCGTCGGTCTGCCACGACGTGCCCATGTGCCGCTTCACCGAGCGGATGGTGCGGTCGGGGTTGGTGATCGCCTGACGCTTGGCGACCTCGCCCACGAGGACCTCGCCGTTCTTGGCGAAGGCGACGACCGAGGGGGTCGTGCGGGCGCCTTCGGCGTTCGGGATGACGGTGGGCTCACCGCCTTCGAGGACGCTGACGACGGAGTTGGTGGTGCCGAGATCGATGCCGACGGCCTTGGCCATGGGGGTCGCCTCCGGGGGACGGGAGAGAACGGGGACGAAGGCGAGTGTAACCCGGTTGGGCGGGTTCGACACAGAGAAGTTGAGTGCAGATGACTCAACATCGAGTTTCTCGACAAACCCTGTCGACTACCTTTACCCTCCTCGACCATGCACGTGGACATCGGCATCGCCTTCGCCGGTCTGTTCGTCGGCTTCGTCGTCGGGCTCACCGGGATGGGCGGCGGCGCCCTGATGACGCCGGTGCTGGTGCTGTTCTTCAACATCCAGCCGCTCGCCGCCGTGTCCAGCGACCTGGTCGCCTCGTTCGTGATGAAGCCGGTCGGCGCCGGCGTCCACCTCCGCCGCGGCACCGTCAACCTCGAGCTGGTGCGCTGGCTGGTGATCGGTTCGGTGCCCACCGCGTTCTGCGGGGCCATGCTCCTGAACCTCCTCGGCGACGGCGACGCCGTGCAGCACCGCACGAAGACGATCCTCGGCGTGGCGCTGCTCGTCGCCGCCACCTCGATGCTGCTGAAGCGGACGATCAACCGGGGCCGGCCCACGGAATCGACCGGTCCGCTCGTCGTCCGGCCCCTGCCCACGTTGCTCATCGGCCTCGCCGGCGGCCTCATCGTCGGCCTCACGTCGGTCGGCTCCGGCTCGCTGATGATCGTGATGCTGCTCGCCCTCTACCCGACGATGAGCGCGTCGCAGCTCGTCGGCACCGACCTCGTGCAGGCCATCCCGCTCGTCGGCGCCGCCGCCCTCGGCCACCTCCTGTTCGGCGACTTCCGCCTCGGCATCACGTCGTCGCTGCTCGTCGGGGCGCTGCCGGGCGTGTACGTCGGTGCCCGCGTCTCGTCGCGCGCACCCGACGGGCTGATCCGACCGGTCCTCGTCGTCGTGCTGCTCGTGTCGGCGCTGAAGCTGCTCGGAGCGCCCGACGCCGTCGTCGCCTCCACCCTCGTCGCCGCGCTCGTGGGCGGCGCGCTCGCGGTCGGCTACCGGCTCCGCGTGAGGTCGCAGGCCGGGGCCACCAGCACGCCCTCGATCTCGCCCACTGCCAGCGGGCGCCCGTAGAGGTAGCCCTGGCCGCGCGTGCACCCGCGCTGCTGCATGGCCCGAGCCTGCTCGGGCGACTCGATGCCCTCCGCCACGACCGACAGGCCGAGGCTGTCCGCCATGGCGAGGATGGCGTCCACCAACGGCGCCTCGGCCGTCTCCCCGATCTCGGCGATGAACGAACGATCGATCTTCAGCTCGTCGACGGGGAAGTCACGCAGCCGGCCGAGCGACGAGTAGCCGGCACCGAAGTCGTCGATCGACAGCCGCACGCCCAGCTCGCGCAACGACCGCAACGTCGCCTCGACGTTCGGATCGGCCGCCAGCGCGCCCTCGGTGATCTCGAGCGTGAGCAGGTGGGCGGGGAGCCCGGCGAGCTCGAGGGCGGCCGCCACCTGGCGCGGGAGCGTGCGCTCCTCGAGCTGCCGGGTCGACAGGTTGACGGCAACGTCGAACGGCGGCCCGTCGGGACGCAGGCCCTGCCACTGCGCGGCCGCCCGGCACGCCTCGATCAGGACGCACGAGCCCATCTCGCCGATCACCCCGAGCTCCTCGGCGATGGGGATGAACTCGAGCGGGGACACGAGCTGCCCGTCGTCGCCGCGGAGGCGCAGGAGCGCCTCGGCACCGACCACCTCGCCCGTCAGCAGGTCGATCATCGGCTGGTAGTGGACGACGAGGCGACGGTCGGGGACGGCGCGCCGCACGAGGTCCTCGAGCCCTTGGCGCAGGAGCAAGGTGTCGCGCATCCCCGACGTGAACAGCTCGACGCGGCCCTTGCCCCGCTCCTTGGCGACATACATGGCGACGTCGGCGTCGCGCAGCAGGCCGGCCGCGGTGGCACCGGGGGCGGCGGCGGCCACCCCGATGCTGCCGAGGCACCGGATCGGGCGACCCTTGACGACGAGGGGCATGCGCAGCGCGTGGAGCACGCGATCGGCGACGGCCACCGCGGCGTGGGCCCGTTCGTCGTCGGGCAGCACGACGGCGAACTCGTCGCCGCCGAGGCGCGAGACGATGTCGCCCGGTCGGGTCGCGTGCACGAGGCGACGGGCCACGGCCACGAGCACCTCGTCGCCGAGGTCGTGGCCGGCGGTGTCGTTCACCGCCTTGAACTCGTCGAGGTCGATCAGCAGCAGGCTCGGGCGCCCGCCCGCCGCCAGCGCCCCCTCGATCTCGTTGTGCAGCAACGCCCGGTTCGCGAGTCCGGTGAGGCCGTCGTGGAAGGCCTGGTGGCGCAGCCGCTCCTCGAGCTCGACGCGCTCCCCGACGTCGCGGAGGGCGACGACGATGCCCTGCACGTGCGGGTTCTCGAGCAGGTCGGTGACGGTCGCCTCCATGTGGCGCCACGAGCCGTCCTTGTGGCGAACGCGTGAGACGTAGACGTCGGTCGCGAGCGGTTGGGGCTGCGTCGCCGCGATCACCCGGGCGGCGGCCAGGTCGTCGGCGTGGCAGAAGTCGTCGACGCGCTGCCCGAGCAGCTCCTCGCCCTCGTAGCCGAGAAGTCGCGTCGCCGGGCTCTGGTAGCGGATCCGGCGATCGGCGCCGAGGATCAGCACCACGTCGGAGATGCTCGACACGATCGAGCGGAAGTGGGCCTCGCTGGCCCGGAGCTCGCTCGTGCGCTGCTCGACGCGCGACTCGAGGGTGCGGGCGAGCTTGTCGTTCTCCAGCACCGCGACCATCTGGCGCACGATCACCACGCCGGCGAGCGCGAGGGCGCCGACGCGCATGCCGTCGGTGAGGACGCCGCGCAGCTCCTGCACGACGGTCGCCGGCAGCACCAGCGCGAGCGGTACGTAGGCCCCGACCGACTCCCACCGCGCCGGCGTGATGCGGGCCGAGCCGAGCCCGGCGTCGCCGGTGACGGCCAGGGCGGCGATGCCGACCAGGCCGTAGGTGACGACCCACAGCGGGTCGACGAGCGATCCGGCGTTGAAGCCACCGGAGAGGTTGGCGTAGGCCCACACCGAGTCGACGGCGGCGCCGACGAGGAAGCCGCCGCCGACGAGCAGCCACGGGAGCCGGGCGCGGGGCGCGACGCGCGACATGGTGGCGAACGCCAGTGTCGCGGCGGTGACCTCCAGCGCCGGGTAGAGCCACGTGGTGGCCCGGTCGTAGGTCGTGACGCGCCCACCGAGCGCCGGCCCGAGGACGAGGATCCAGGCGAGGAACAGCAGGGCGCCACCTGACATGGCCACGTCGAACACGACGCGCCACGCCCCCGACCGGCTCTGGACCAGCGGGAGCAGGCCGAGGACGATGGCGACGACCCCGACCACCAGCGCGCCGATGTAGACCGGGTCGCCCGGTGACGGCACGGGCACCTGCCGGCGCAGGATCACCTCGTAGGTGGCCCAGTAGGCGTTGTAGAGGGCCCAACCGATCTGGCAGACGCCGAAGAGCGCCCAGCACGTGCGGGCGCGACCGACGAGGCGGCGCGACGCCTGGAAGCACCACGGCGCGCAGACGGTCGGCACCACGATGAACAGGAGATCGCTGGCGGTCTGGCGGCCCGGGATCCCGAGCGCGATCCAGCCCACCTGGACCGCGACCACAACGGCCCCGAGGAGGGCAGCTCGGCGCTCGGGACGACGTCGGAGCCGCATCTCCATGCTCATCGGCGCTCTGCGGAGGGTCCTGAGGGAATTCTTCGGTACCGTGCGCCGCCATGGCGACCCTCGTCCTGCTGCGCCACGGCCAGAGCGACTGGAACCAGAAGAACCTCTTCACCGGGTGGCACGACGTCGATCTCACACCCCTCGGCGAGGAGGAGGCGCGCCGGGGCGGGCAGCAGATGCGCGATGCGGGCATCCTGCCCGACGTCGTGCACACCTCGCTCCAGACGCGTGCCATCCGCACGGCCAACCTCTCCCTCGAGGTGCTCGACCGTCTCTGGATCCCGGTCCGTCGCCACTGGCGTCTGAACGAGCGGCACTACGGCGCGTTGCAGGGCAAGGACAAGGCGCAGACGGCAGCCGAGTTCGGCGAGGCGCAGGTCAAGGTCTGGCGGCGGTCCTACGACCAGCCGCCGTTGCCCGTGAGCCTCGACAGCCCCGAGCACCCGGCCAACGATCCGCGCTACGCCGGCCTGCCGCCCGACGTCCTGCCCGCGGCGGAGTGCCTGAAGGACGTCGTCGAGCGGATGCTCCCGTACTGGTACGACGCCATCTGCCCCGACCTGGTGGAGGACCGCACGGTGCTCGTCGCCGCCCACGGCAACAGCCTGCGCGCGCTGAAGAAGCACCTCGACGGCATGTCCGACGAGGAGGTCGTCGAGCTCAACATCCCGACGGGCATGCCACTCGTCTACGAGCTCGACGAGCGGTTGGCCGTGGTGTCCTGCGCCTACCTCGACCCGGAGGCGGCGGCCGCCGAGGCCGCCAAGGTGGCGGCCCAGGGCCGCGTCAAGACGTAGCTTTCGCCATCGCCATCTGCCGGGTGTCCGACTCGAGCAGGTAGCCGCGGGAGCGAACGGTGCGGATCACCAGGTCGAGCGGGTCGACCCGGCGGCGCAGTCGCAGGACGTGGACGTCGAGGGCGTTGCGCCCTGGCGCACCGTCGGGCCACCCGGCCTTGGCCAGCGCTTCGCGGCTCACCACCGCGCCCGACCGCTCGAGCAGGGCGGCCATGAGGCGGGCCTCGACCGGCGGCAGCGCCACCCACGACCCGTCGTGGTGGAGCACCCCGTCATCGTCGAGCATCGGCGCGGAGTGGTCGTGGACGTGGGCCCGCTGCTCGAGGTTGGCGATGCGGGCGCGCACGTCGGCGTCGTCGATCGGGGCGCGGGCCCAGTCCTCCAGGCAATCGATCGCGCTCGGGGGTGCCACGCCGTCCTCGAGGAGCAGCAGGCGCGGACGTCCGTCGCGCTGCAGCTGCTCGCGCCGCTCCCGTTCGGAGGGCCATCGGACCACCACGACATCCATCCCTGGGCACGGTAGGAAGTCGGTGTTGCGCGCACGTTTCGCCGAGATGAACCGTCCCGCCTCGAAGCGCGCACCTTGGCTAGCGTGCGGCGCCATGGCCGCCCGTGATGAGTACTTGGACCACCTCGCCGAAGTACCGCTCTTCTCGGCATGCACCCGCAAGGACCTCTCCAAGATCGCACGCGCGTCCGACGAGGTCGACGTGCGGGCCGGCCGCGTGCTGGTCGAGGAAGGTCGACCGGGCCACGAGTTCTTCCTGATCCTCGACGGCAACGCCACGGTCCGACGCGGCGGCCGCAAGGTGGCCGAGCTCGAGCCCGGCATGTACTTCGGCGAGCTGTCGCTGCTCGACCGGGGGCCGCGCACCGCGACGGTCACCGCCGACACCGACATGAAGGTGCTCGTGCTCGGCCAGCGCGAGTTCCTCGGCGTGCTCGACGACGTCCCCGGCCTGGCCTACAAGATCCTGCGGATCATGGCCCACCGTCTGCGCGAGTCCGACCTCAAGAACGTGGGTCACTAGACCGCGAAGTAACGTCATCGGCCGCATGGCCGAGACGCAGAAGTCCCGCAGGTCCCGCCCGTCACCCGCCCAGCTGGCGCTGGGCATCGGGCTCCTCTTCGCCGCCGTCACCGTCGTTTCGTGGGTGACGTCGACCGTGTTCGGGTTCGAGGATTCGTCGCCGGTGAGCCGCAAGGTGTTCGGCGACATCCCCGACGCGTGGATCCTCGCCTTCTACACGGTGCTGCCCATCCTGATCGTGTGGGGCGCCTGGAACTTCTCGCTGCGGGTCCGCAACTGGCAGCGGGGCGCGCCCGACGACCGGAGCACGACCGCCAAGAACGTCGGGCGCCGCATCCGCGACTTCCGCGCCGGCGTCTACATGCAGACGCTGCTGCGCGACCGAGGCGCCGGCCTCATGCACTCGATGATCTACTTCGGCTTCCTCGGGCTGTTCGCGGTCACCACCACCCTCGAGATCGACCACCAGCTGCCCGAGAGCCTGAAGTTCCTGCACGGCGACGTCTACCGCGGGTACGCGTTCATCGGCGACCTGGCCGGCGTCGTCTTCACCGTCGGCGTGCTGTGGGCGATCTACCGCCGCTACATCCAGCGCGTCTACCGGATCCGCATCAAGACCAAGCCCGAGCACGCCATGATCCTCGGGACGTTCCTCGTGATCGGGCTGTCGGGCTTCGGCGCCGAAGCCATGCGCATCGCCCTCGTCGGCCGCCCGGCGTTCGAGAAGTGGAGCTTCATCGGCTACCCGCTGTCGTGGCTGGTGCGGAACTGGGCCCACTCGTCGCTGGTCGACGGCCACCGCGCCTTCTGGCTGCTGCACATCGTGGCGTTCATGACCTTCCTCGTGATGCTGCCGATCACGATGCTGCGCCACATGTTCACGAGCCCCTTGAACATGTACCTGCGCGACCGCGAGCGGCCCAAGGGCGCCATGAAGGCGATGCCCAACCTCATGGAGACCGAGCTCGAGACCTTCGGTGCGTCGGTGATCGAGGAGTTCACGTGGAAGCAGCTGCTCGACACCGATGCCTGCACCATGTGCGGGCGCTGCACGTCGCGCTGCCCGGCCCACGCCACCGGCAAGTCGCTCGACCCGCGCGAGATCGTCCTCAAGACCGGTGAGGTCATGGCCGCGTCGGGGGCGACGGTCGTGTCGCCACCGCTCGGCACCGTGCCCGAGATCACGATCAGCTCGAGCTCGCTGTTCGAGCGCATCACCGCCGAGGAGATCTGGGCGTGCACGTCGTGCAAGGCGTGCGACGAGGTCTGCCCGGTCAACATCGAGATCCTCGACAAGATCCTCGACATGCGGCGCTACCTGTCGCTGATGGAGTCGAACTTCCCGACCGAGCTCGGCAACGCCTACCGGTCGATGGAGAACTCGAGCAACCCGTGGGGCATGAACCAGGCCGACCGCGGCAACTGGGCCAACAACCTCGACGGCATCGACATCGTCGACCCCGGCGACGCGTTCAGCCACGAGTACCTGTACTGGGTCGGCTGCGCCGGCTCGTTCGACGACAAGAACCAGAAGGTCACGCAGGCCACGGCGCGGCTCATGCAGCGCGCCGGCCTCGACTTCGCCATCCTCGGCCCGTCGGAGATGTGCACCGGCGACCCGGCCCGGCGCTCGGGCAACGAGTACATCTTCCAGATGCTCGCCATGCAGAACGTCGAGATGCTCAACGGCATGGGCGTGAAGAAGATCGTCACCCAGTGCCCGCACTGCTTCAACACGCTGCTCAACGAGTACCCGCAGCTCGGCGGCCGCTACGAGGTGGTGCACCACGCCCAGCTGCTGGAGTGGCTGATCGACACCGGCAAGCTCGACCTCACCGACGCCCGCCTCGACGAGCGGATCACGTACCACGACTCCTGCTACCTCGGCCGCCACAACGACATCTACCTCGCGCCACGCAAGGTGGTCGGCTCCATCGCCGGCGTCGAGGTCGTCGAGATGGGGCGCTCGGGCACGGCCGGCATGTGCTGCGGCGCCGGTGGCGCCCGCATGTGGATGGAGGAGACCGTCGGCAAGAAGATCAACGACGAGCGAGCCCAGGAGGCCATCGCCACCGGCGCCACCCGGGTCGCGACGGCGTGCCCCTTCTGCTACATCATGCTCGACGACGGCGTGAAGGCGGCCGGCAAGGACGAGTCGGAGGTGAGGGTCGCTGACATCTCGATCCACCTCTGGGATGCTCTGAACAGCCCCTCCCCTACGAACTAGTCCTTTCAGTTAAAGACACGGAGCGTAGGGACCGATGGGTTCTTCATGCGCAAGCTCGTCGCCGCCTCCGTCGCCGTCCTCGCCGTGGTGCTCCTCGTCGCCTGCACACCCGACGAGGCGAACCACCTGGCGGCGGTCAACGACTTCCGGACCGCCAACCACGTCCCGGCCCTGACCTGGGACGAAGGCATCTACGCCGCCGCCCGCAACTGGTCCCAGCACATGGCCGTGGCCGGGACGCTCTCGCACCCCTCCAGCCTGGCCGCCGACTTCGCCCCGCCGGCGGGGTGGGTCAAGGTGGGCCAGAACGTGGCCGAGGCGCCCACCCTCGACGGGGCCATGACGGCGCTCGAGAACTCGGCCCCCCACCGAGCCAACCTGCTCGACCCGGCGTTCACCCACATCGCGGTCGGCGTGATCAAGGCCAACGGGATGTACTGGGTCACCGAGGACTTCCTCGGCTGACGCTGGTTCTGCTGCGATCGCTGGAACCTCAGGTTCCGCCGCGCAGCGCATCCACCGGCTGCAGCGAGGCGGCCCGGCCCGCCGGGTACAGCCCGGACGCCAGACCGACCGCGGCGCCCACGAGCGGGGCGGCGAACGGCAGCCACGGGTCGAGCACCGGCGTCCACGTGCGCGAGATGGCCACCCCGACCACCACGAGGATGCCCAAGCTGGCACCGACCATGCCGCCCAGGAGCCCGAGGAGCCCGCTCTCGGCGAGGAACTGCACGGCGATGTGCCGGCGCTGGGCACCGAGCGCGCGCCGCAGGCCGATCTCGCCGACCCGCTCCATCACCGACACGAGCGTGACGTTGGCGATGCCGATGGCACCTACCAGGAGCGACACACCGCCGAGGATCAGGAACAAGGTGTTGACGTCGGAGGCCACCTCGCCCTTCACCTTGCGCGGCTCGCCCGCCGTGGCGGCGCGCACGAGTGACGGGTCGTTGGGCGCGAGCGCGAGCGGTGCCTGCTTGGCGATGAGCGACGCGGCACCGATCACCGTGTCGACGTGGACCGCCGCGGGTGCGGTCAGCGCGTAGCGGTCGCGCGCGGTGCCATCGGGGATCACGATCGATCCGAGCAGCTCGGGCACGCGCGCGGTGTCGTCGATGATGCCGATCACCGAGTAGAGCGTCTCGCCGATCCAGATCGCGGGCTGGTCCTCGAGCTGCCCGATGTTCAGCTTGGCCGCCACGGCGGCGCCGATGACCGCCACGCGATCGGCGCGGGCGTCGTTGCCGGCGTCGAAGAAGCGGCCCTGCGACGCGTGCGCCTTCACCGCCGCGAAGAGTCCCGGTGACGCCGAACGCACCGAGATCGAGCGTTCAGCCGGCTGCGTCGGGTCCTCGACGGGCGCGCCGCGCACGAGGTCGCCGCCCAGATCGACGCTCGACAGCGTTCCCGCCGACCGCACGCCGTTGAGGCGGCGCAGGCGCGCTTCGCTGTCCCAGGGCAGCACCGCGTTCACCGTCGTGGCGCCCGGTTGATCGGCGCCGGCCGGTTGCACGACGACCTCGGTGGCGGCCAGCGCGTCGAACCGCCCGACGATCTGGTTTCCGGCCGTCTTCGAGATGCCCAACGTGGCGACGAGCGCGGCGATGCCGAGCACCGTGCCGAGCACCGTGAGCAGCGCCCGAGCGGGGCGGGCGAGGACGCCGGCGAGCGCTTCGGAGACGAGGTCGCGCGGCTTCACCGCAGCTCGCCGTCGACGATCTGCACGACCCGTCGCGCGTGCTCGCTGACGTGGG
>Ga0207644_10001922_pt1 | contig 13465 bp, 10 predicted proteins | sample KBSS73metaG_FD_184326 | JGI IMG/M metagenome (GOLD analysis project Ga0207644, IMG submission 184326) | Switchgrass rhizosphere microbial communities from Kellogg Biological Station, Michigan, USA - KBS S7-3 metaG (SPAdes) (version 2) | ecosystem: Host-associated > Plants > Roots > Rhizosphere... | reverse complement strand
GTTGAACAAGATGTCGCGCGACGAGCGCATCGAATTCATACGCAATAACGGTGATCCGAAGATTTCAGTGGCGATCAGCGTACGTGGCGATGGTCCGGAGGCGCCGCCACAGAATTCGCAGGTCGCGCAGAATCTACTAAAAGAACGCATTAAGTCGTTCGGCTTCCGCATCTGGTCGGACGATGGAAATGCGCCGCCTGTGCAGGGCAAAGGCGCCGACTTTGCGGTCATCGGCGAGGCAAAACTGAAACGATTGTCCGCGAGGCTGGCCGCCTCCGGCATTACAGTCGATAAATACGTGCTCACCTCATGGACCGTCAAGTGTGTCAACAAAGACAGCGGCGAGGAGATTTATTACAACAACAAGCTGCCGGTCGGTGCGGGCTCGTGGGCCAACGAAGAACAGGCGCTTGCCGATATTGGTCGCAAAATTGCCGATGAATTTTCACGAGACTTCTTCGCGCAGCACTTCAATGCGAGCGGACAAAAGCTCTCACTCAAGATCGACGGCTTGCCGGACAAAAGCGTCGACGACGCTGTCGCGCGCGAGCTCATTGGGCTGCAATCGGTTATCGCGTTGTCGCGAAGGCCGGGCGGCAGCCCCATTTATGACATACAGGTTTCGGGCGGCAACCGGCCGCTGACAGATCTCGTTGCGAGCGCAATACTCAAGCCTCTGAACGCCAAGTTGGGCCAGGCGTGCTTTAACCTCGGCGCGACAACGGGAGAGCAGGTCGCCATATCGTTGGACACTACCTGCGCTGACCAGTCAATATTGAGCCGACTCGATACCAATCCGCCCGCGTCGTTATATGCGGCGCCGCCCGCCCGTCAGCGCGCGGTGATCAAGGACGCTGACGCGATGAAGCGCCTTACAATTTGAGGCGGTAACTCAAGTCCACGCAAAAGTGACCGTCTCGCCGGCAGCAGCGCTCCGCAGCGAGTGTCCGAGGACAATAACGCCGCGTCCCCGCAACATGAATTGCTCGCGCTTGAGCATGATTTCCGCGTCACCCTCAGCGGTCACGTATGTCCCGTTGGTGCTTTGATCAGTCAGAAGGAATTTTCCGCGGCGGTACTCAATTCGTGCGTGCACGCGTGACGCCATCTTGTCGGCAATCACGAGGTCGTTGGTGGCATCGCGGCCGAGCGATGCCGAAGCGCGGGCCATTCCCATCACGATCGTATTACCGGCGTAGATAAGCGACAGCGTCGGCTCACGCGCATTGAGCGGCGCTTCGCGATTCGCCATCGTGGTCAAATCGGCACTGTCATGCCAGATGACTTCAGCAATGCGTATTTCGTCCTGTTTGCCTTTTACTGACATTGCATCAAGATCGCGGGTGGTCTGGCGCAGCAGCGGAGAAAGCGCGTCGACGGTGGGTCCGCTGGTGATGATCTGGCCGCTTTTGGCGAGCCCTGCCATGCGCGCGGCGGTGTTGACGGCATCGCCGAAGAAATCGCCAGCCTCCTGAAGTGCCGGTCCGAAGTGAAACCCGACGCGGATTGCGAGCTTGATATGGTCAAGCGGCGGAATGGCGGAGACGCGCATCTGCATGTCGCACGCGGCCTGCATCGCGGCGTCGGCGGAAGAGAATACCGCCATAACCTCATCGCCGATCGTCTTAATGACGCGGCCGTTTTGAATCGCTATGGATTTTCGTAATTCAGCGAGCACGGAGTCGATCGCAGCGAGGGCGCGTTGATCACCAAGCTTTTCATAGAGGCTGGTGCTTCCGCTCACATCGGCGAAGAGAATCGCAACCAGCTGAGACGCATCGCTCACGGCGGGATTATAACGTGACGCCCGCCGTGCACCGTGGGGGGCCCGCCCGCGCTATGCTGCGTGCATCAGTCGTTTTTTCTTCACTTGTGCCGCCTTAGCGTGCAACGAGGCATACGCCCCATGTGCTGCGGCTTCCGCGTCTCCAACGTGGATCGGCTCACCCATATCGGCCAGCACGGAACCGAGAGCAGACAGGCATAGCATTACATTTTCCGGCTTGCACGAGTAGCCCATCAGGCCGATGCGCCAGATCTTGCCTGCGAGCGGCCCAAGACCCGCACCGATTTCGAGATTGAATTCTGTCAACAGCGTTTTACGGACCTCCGCTTCCCGCGACACTATCGCTTCCGGAATGCGTATCGCATTCATCTGCGGCAGGCCAGCCCCTTCCTTCACCAGGAACTCGAGACCCATCGCTTCGAGTCCGGCCTTGAGCGCGATGTGGTGACGCATGTGGCGCGCCCATGAGTTTTCGATGCCTTCTTCCTTGAGAATCAGCAGAGCTTCATGCAAAGCGTACAAACTGTTGGTCGGCGCGGTGTGATGGTAAGTCCGCGTGGTTGCGCCCCAATAACCGAGCAGAAGATTCATATCCATGAACCAGCTGTGGATCTTGTCTTTGCGCGACTTTACGTAGTCGACAACCGCGTCCGAAAACGATACAGGCGATAAACCGGGCGTACATGAAAGGCACTTCTGGCTTGCCGAATAAACGGCGTCAACGTTCCATTCGTCAACCAGCACCGGCGTGCCGGCGAGCGAAGTCACGGCGTCCATAATCACCAGCGCGTCGTGTTTATGCGCGATCTCGATCAGCGTTTTTGCATCGGACTGCACGCCGGTAGACGTCTCGGCATGCACAAAAGCCACCACGCGGACATCCGGGTTTTTAGAGAGCGCGTCTTCCACTTTTTGCGAATCGATGGGTTCGCCCCACGCGTCTTCCACGACAATCGGGACGCCCCCGCAGCGTTCGACATTCTCGATCATGCGTCCGCCGAACACGCCGTTGCGGCACACCACAACTTTATCGCCGGGCGCTACGAGATTCACGAAGCAATATTCCATCCCCACTGAGCCCGGGCCGGAAACAGGGAATGTAAGCGCATGCTTCGTTTGGAACGTATAGCGCAATAGCGACTTCAGTTCCTCCATCATCCCAACGAAGACCGGATCGAGATAACCAATCGCCGGCAGACTCATCGCCGCCATTACTCGCGGGTTGATTTCGGACGGACCCGGACCCAGCAGCGTGCGCTGCGGAGGGTGAAAGGAGTTAATGCGTTGCGCTGGCGAATAGGTGTTCATATTGTCATTCCCGGTGAGTGGCGATCCAAACAGACTTTCGCCGTCCGGACGCGATTTCATCCGCAGCGGCTTCCTGGCAGTTGCTTCATTGAGGACTTCGGCTGCGGTGATCTGGCCGGCGGAAGCGTTTTCTACTTCCATCGCCCACCGCGCAGGCACGTAGCCCGATTTCACCCAGTTGTTCACGACCGCGCGGTCCACCCGGAACTGACGGGCGACTTCGGCTTGCGATCCGAAAAAACCAACGAGGCGGTCGATGCAGGTCATGGTTTAGTCCCACTGCCAACTTACCATGACAAGATTATTTTGACAAGCTCGCCTTACAAGCTTCCGGAGACACTTACTCCATTGCGCTTGAGTCCTTCCGAACTAGTCTTCAACGCCGTCTACGGCGCGAGTGATTTCGTTGAAATTAAACAACTCGGTATCAAGGAGGTGGGACGGCCGGACATCTTGCAGGCTGCGAAAGATCGACTCCACGCGCCCGGGATACAAACGCTCCCAGTCGCGCATCAGCGCCTTGATCTGCTTGCGCTGCAAGGTCGGTTGCGACCCGCAAAGGTCGCACGGAATGATGGGAAAGCGCTGGCGCTCTGCGTACGAGGTGAGATCCTCTTCCTGAACGTATGCCAACGGGCGAATGACGATATGCGCACCATCGTCGGACAGGAGCTTCGGCGGCATGGCTTTCAACTTGCCGCCAAAGAACAGGTTGAGGAAGAAAGTTTCAAGAATGTCGTCGCGATGGTGGCCGAGCGCTATCTTGGTCGCACCGATCTCGCCCGCAACGCGGTAAAGCACACCTCTGCGCAGACGTGAACACAGCGAGCACATCGTCTTGCCCTCGGGAATCACTCGCTTAACCACCGAATACGTGTCCTGCACTTCGATGCGATACGGCACGCCAAGCGCCGCCAGGTAATCGGGGAGCACATTGGCCGGATATCCCGGATGGCGCTGATCCAGATTTACCGCAATGATTTCGAAATCGATCGGCGCATGCGTGCGCAAGCTGAGCAGCACGTCGAGCAGCGCATAGCTGTCTTTGCCACCGGACAGACACACCATAACGCGATCACCCGCGGTGATCATGTCGAAATCGGCGATTGCCTGGCCCACGAGGCGGCGCAGACGCTTGGCGAGCTTGTTTCCCTCGTAAGTTTCTTTTTGCGTCGGAGCTGGTTCAAAAGCGACGGCGGAAGCGTCTGCTGTTACGTCTGACCGCACTTCGGATGCGACGCCCGCTGGTGTGCCAACAGGCTCCGTGTCGCCAGCGCTCGGCAGATATTCGAATCGCTCACGCGGCTTGTTCATATCGTGATGCTCCTGCCGCCATCGATTGCGATGACCTGTCCCGTCATATATGGAGCGCCGGTCACGAGAAATTCAACTGCCTTCGCGATGTCGTCAGGATCGCCAATCCGTTTCAGCGCCGTTTGATTAATGATGCGCTGGCGTGACAAATCATCGGACCATGTATCATCCTCGGGCCACAGGATGGTGCCCGGCGCCACTCCGTTCACGCGCACGTCCGGACCCAGTTCGCGTGCCAACGAACGGGTGAGCGCCAGCAAGCCGCCCTTAGCCACCGTATACACGACGTAATTCTTCATCGGCAGTTCGGCGTGGATGTCGACAATATTCACAATACAGCCATGGCGCTTGCGCAGTTCGCCGGCGGCAGCCTGAGACAAGAATAATGGCGCCTTGAGATTTGTTCCGATCAGATCGTCCCATGCTTTCTCGGTAATCTCTCCAATCCCCGTTGCGAAAAAACTCGATGCGTTATTGATGAGAACATCCAGACTGCCGAATTGCATGACGGTCGTCTTCACAAGATCGGCAAGGCTCGCAATGTTAAGCAGGTCAGCCTGGATTAGGGCCACTGAATCGGCACGCTGTGCGTTCAGCTGCTGCTGCAACTCGCGGGCCTGCGCGACGGAAACGCGGTGATGGAGCATGAGTCGCGCGCCTTGCGCATGTAAGCGGCGGCAAATTGCCGCACCGACGCGTTTTGCACCGCCAGTGACCAGCACCGCCTTGCCTTCGAGCGGCCCGTTCGTCGATTGCGCCATACCATGTATTGTAAGCTATGATCCCGCGCAGCTTGTTACCTGCCCATTTAGCGCACCTCGATGCGCCGTCTGCGGATGCTTTGGCACACAGCGAGCGATTGCGGGAGCTGATTCGGGACGAGATCGCAGCACATCAGGGTTGGATAACATTCGCGCGTTACATGCAGCTCGCGCTGCATGCGCCGGGACTTGGCTATTACGCCGCGGGCGCAACGAAGTTCGGCCCGAGCGGTGATTTTGTTACCGCGCCTGAATTGGGCGACCTCTTCGCGCGAACGCTAGCACGTCAGATCGCGCCACTCATTCGCGCTGGTCTCGCAGATGTCCTGGAGTTGGGCGCGGGCAGCGGCCGCCTTGCAGCGAGTCTATTGAACGAGCTTGCAGCGCTTGAAAGCCTGCCGAGCCGCTACCTGGTTCTCGAAACGAGCGCGGGTCTGCAACGACTTCAGAAGGAAACGTTAGCAAGGCGCGCGCCGGCGCACTGTCATCGAGTTGTATGGCTCGATACGTTGCCCCGATCGCTCGATGCAGTCGTGCTGGCCAACGAAGTCCTGGATGCAATGCCGGTGCATGTCATTGCCGTCACTCAAAGCGCGGTCATGGAGCGCGGTGTAACTCAGCAAGCGCAAGCATTTCAATGGTCCGACCGCACCGGGGAGGGCCTCGTGCGCGCGGCGGCCGAGAAGCTCGCTCTGCCGACTGGTTATGTCACCGAACTGAATCTGGCTGCCCCTTCGTTGATACGCACACTCGCTGACGCGCTCAATCGGGCCGTCATGATCATCGTCGATTATGGATTTGTGGCGCGCGAGTATTACCACGCACAACGTAGTGCGGGTACCCTCATGTGCCATTACCGGCACCACGCGCACACCGATCCGTTCTCCCTCGTTGGTTTGCAGGACATCACTGCGCATGTCGACTTCAGTGCGCTCGCTGATGCGGCGTTGCAGTCCGGTCTCTGTGTCGCCGGCTATGCGACGCAAGCCCAGTTCCTCATCAACTGCGGCATCACCCAATTGCTGTCAGCGCTGCCCGCGGAAGATGCTGTTGCCTATCTCCCTCGCGCGGCCGAGGCTCAGAAATTGATGAGTCCCGCAGAGATGGGCGAGCTATTCAAGGTCATCGCTTTTACCAAGAACTTCAGCACGCCGCTGCTGGGCTTTGCACGAGGCGACAAGCGCCATACGCTGTAGCGCATAGCAATCAGTTCGGCACTTTCATTCCACGTTGCACAGCGGGCCGCTCTGAAATTGCATCAAACCACCGTTTCACATGCGGATAGTGCGTCAAATCGGTTTTGTGCCATTCGTAACGCGCGACCCACGGGTACGTGGCGATGTCAGCGATCGAGTACTCGTCGGCTAAATATTCGTGCTCGCCGAGCCTGTGATCGAGCACACTGTATAGCCGATCCTTTTCCTTGCTGTAGCGATCGATTGCGTAAGGAACCGGCTCCTTTGCGGCGCGCAGGAAATGATGTACTTGTCCGAACATCGGTCCGACGCCGCCCATCTGGAACATGAGCCACTGCAGCGCATCGTATTTTCCGCGATCCGACAGCGGCAATAGCCGCCCGGTCTTGCCGGCGAGATAGATCAATATGGCGCCCGACTCCATCATTGCATACGGTTTACCCTCCGGACCATCCGGATCCACCAACGCAGGAATCTTACTGTTCGGAGAAACCGCTACGAATTCCGGCTTGAACTGATCACCGGCGCCGATATTGATGGCGTGCGCGCGGTACGGAAGCCCGGTTTCCTCGAGCATGATCGAAACCTTGCGGCCATTGGGTGTGCTCCAGGTATACAGATCGATCACTAATTTTTCCTTTTTGGGTCCGTTTTTTTGACCGGCTGAGTGCTTCCCGATAATGGCGCTTACGGCTGCTAGCCGGGCGCTTTCTATCGCGCTTTTTATTTTTTGAGACTGGTGTAGGCCGTGCGCAATTTTGGCAGAATCAACCTGCTGTGCTGCGTTGAGCGCTTTGCGAAGTATGGCCACAGACGCATGCAACTTATTCGGCGATGCGTCGAGCGCAGAGACGTCCACCAACTGGAAGAAGCGCTCGGGTCGCCGCAGCGCGTCCGCCTGCTGCAAAAGCCGCAGCAGGCGCGTAGCGTCTGACTTGGCGGCGCTCGCAATATCGAGGTGGAAACGCGCGACAAGCAGTGCGAGGTCGCGACTATCTTGCGGCACGCGCAAGCGCTCGCATAACGCAGTGAGGGCCGTTTGGCTTGCGTGCATCGCCACGAGTGAAAAGCGCATCGGGAGAGGCCACTCGCGGCGTGCGGCTTCATCGAGGACCGACAACGCATGTTCCCCGGCGGCGCCGGCCAACTGCGGCGATAGTTCAGGTACGAGTACCGGCAAAGCACCGCATTCGGCGAGCACAGTAAACATGCGAGACGGCTTCCGTTCCATGAGGCCGCGTGCGAGTTCCTGCCAGACACGCTCAGCGACAAGTGCCGCCACCTCGCCGTTGCTAACCATCTCGCGCATGAGCTGCATCGTCTCCGGTGCAATCTGAAAATCGAAACGCGCGGCGAAGCGTGCCACCCGCAGAATTCGCACCGGATCTTCCACAAACGCTGGACCGACATGGCGCAGAATGCGGGACTGCAGGTCACGGGCGCCGCCAAACGGATCAATGACATGGCCGGCTTCGTCCCTCGCCATCGCATTGATGGTCAGATCGCGCCGCGCTAGATCCTGCTCGAGCGTGATGCCGGGTGATGCTTGAAATTCGAAGCCGCGGTAGCCGCGCGCGGTCTTGCGCTCGGTGCGCGCGAGCGCGTATTCCTCTTTTGTCTCTGGATGCAGAAAGACGGGAAAGTCTTTGCCGACAGGCTTGTACCCGAGCTCGATCATTTGCTCGGGCGCGGCGCCGACTACAACGTAATCACGGTCGGTTACCGGCAAGCCCAGCAGTTCGTCGCGGACGGCCCCGCCAACCGCATATATTTTCATGGATGCGGGGTTCGGGATTATTTGGAACTAGGGCAGATTCGTGCGCCCGGCATGATCGCGATAGACGCGGTAACGGGCGCGCGGCGCCTGATTACCGAGCCACGCAGGGGCCACCGCTTCGAGCGATGTCGGCTGAATACCGAATGGAAAACGCTCGCTGCTCACGTTGTCGACTTTCATTGAATGGTAGTTATCGCGCGACATAAGCCGGCCGGGAAGGACTTCGAGAGTGAACGCCTGCAGATACGACAGTCCACCGCCTAGGCCTATAACCGGCCGTCGATGGCCGGTGAGTCGCCCGACGACCTCAACGATTTCCCGCAGCGTATATACCTTGGGGCCGCACAACTCGTAGATCTTGCCAAACGCGGGCCGACTGTCGAGACTGGTTACGAACGCGTTAGCTACATCTTCAACGTAGACCGGCTGAAAGCGCGCGTTGGCGCCGCCGAGCGGCAGGACTGGCAGCCACTTAAGCAGCGTTGCAAACATGTTGATGAATGTATCACCCGCCCCAAATATGACTGACGGGCGAAAAATCGTCCAATCGAGGTTGGACGCTCGGACGAGCGTCTCCGCTTCGCCCTTTGTGCGCTGATATTCACTCGGTCCATCAGTCGCGGCACCCAGTGCGCTCATATGGACGTAACGGCGCACGCCGGTGCGGCCGCAGGCCGCAATGATCTTGCGCGTGAGATCGACATGCGCGGCGCTAAACGAATGCGCGCCCCGGCCGCCGTGAAGGACGCCGACAAGATTGATCACCGCGCCCATGCCGCGCACGAGGTGGTCGAGATCTGCTTCGTCGTGCACGTTGGCACTCACCACGTCCACAGTGGGCAACAGGATGAGACGCTTCGCGCGCTCGCGATTGCGCGTCGGTACGCGCACCTGATAGCGTTCGGCGCTTAGCAACTGGACGATGTGACTGCCGACAAACCCGCTGCCGCCGATGACGCAAACCCGTGCTATATCCATGATGCTGCGTGTGCTTCTAGTCTATCCGCCCGGTTCGTCATCCAGCAGCTTTTCAACGTTGCCGCGAGAGCGCGGCGCGATAACACCAATGCGGTCCTTGAGGGACATCAGCGTCTGCCCGAACTGATGGCTGTAGTAGCTCGCATTGCTCATAACCTTCTTAACGTAATCGCGCGTCTCATTGAACGGTATCGTCTCGGCGTAGATTGCAGCTTCCATCGGCGTGTTCGCGCGCCATGCGCGGGCGCGGCCCGGTCCCGCATTGTATGCCGCGGAAGCGAGCACCGGATAGCTGTCCAGCGAGTCGAGAACGTGCCGCAGATACCACGTTCCGAGATTCAGATTGACATCCACGTTCGTCGTCTGACCGGCCCGGTAATCGCTCAGACCGGCTTTTTTCGCAGCCCAGCGTGCAGTCGCAGGCATTAACTGCATAAGTCCCATCGCGCCTGCACTCGATTTGACATCGGCAAGAAAGCGGCTCTCCTGCCGGATCAATCCATACACCCAGGCCTCGTCGAGCTGCTGTTGACTGACATAGCTCTTCATCACCGATCGGTAAGGCGCCAGATAACGCATGCTGAAATCATGCAGTTCACGGGTCCGGTCTGCGGTGTAGATGGCGCGGTCGTATAGCTCATTGCGGCGGGCGAATTCGGCTGCGGCGAGAAGCTGCTTGTCGTCGAAACCGCGCACCGTCCAATTCCACTCGCGGTTACCTTCAAAACGGAGATTCAGGCGATAGAACGCCAGCGCCCTCAGAACCCCTGGCTCTTTGCCGATAGCCTGCACTTCATCACGCGGCGGCTTATAAGACGCTGCCGGCGTCTTGCCCGAAATGCCCATCTCTTCTGCAGACAACTGTCCGTAGAAGTTGAACTCAGCGGCGAGCGGGGTGAACAGGGCCTGCGCTTCAGTCACGCGCCCCTGCGCTTTAAGCGCGCGCGCTTTCCAATAGCGCCATGCCGGCTCCTGGCTTTCCTTCGGTGACATGAGATCGATTGCAGATAGCACGTCCGGCCAGCTTTCGGCGCGCAAGGCGGCACGAACTTTCCATGCGAGCTGCCCGTCGGTAAGATCGCCGGCTTTGGCATACCATGCGAGCGCATTCGCATCGTGTCGCTGGGCGGCCTGGTACGCTATCCAGCCCCACGCATAGCCGCGTTCGTTTTCGGGGATGCGGTCAGCGACTTTCAGCCACTGCTGTGCCGCTAACGGTGCGGACGTGCGCGCCAGGCGGGTGATGGCAAACATAATCGTCTCGCGACCCGCCCGTGTCTTAAAGTCGAACGTCTGGCGGTCGAGATACGCTTGCGGATTTACAGCGATGCTGGCCCATACGCGCGGGTCTGGTTGCTCCTTCTCAGGTAGATAACCCGCCGCACGGCGCGCCACGCTCGTATTGCCGGCTTCCAGCGCGAGCCGTATCCGCGCCCAGATATCCGCGTGTGTCATCATTTGACGCTCGGCGAGCGTATCGAACAGCGTATTACAGCTTTCCGGCTGCTCCCGGCCGTTGAACCACAAGGCGCGCGCGTAGTTCAGCGCTTCTTCGCCTCCAGCCCTCAACCGACCTTGCAAGGACCAGCACAGCAACTCGCTATCTTCACCGACCACCTGCGGATACTCGGCATCGAACAAATCCCAACGCTGTTTAGAACCGAGCAGCTTCAGCCAGTCCATGCGCAAGGTGTTCGATATCGGACTGTCCGCTATACGCGCGAGCGTCGCCTGAACCTCAGCAGGTGTCGCGTCGTCAAGCCGAAGTTTGAGGCGCCAGTACGCAACATACGGCTCTAAAGGATAGCCGTTCAGCGAACTGGCATAACGCTCCACCTTCGTTGCGTCGCCGTTGCGGAAAGCCTCGCGGGCCGACATGAAATCGTCGTCCTGCGTTGCCGCGAATGACAGCGACGTGCCTGTTAGCAGGGCGCACGTCATAGACCATCGCCATACGATCGACAGGAGACTTCGCATGATCAATTAATTCTAAGCCCTTCCGATCGGCATTCGACCGCTATATGTCACGATTAATGTAAAAACGCCGACAGGCAGTGGCGAAACTGACTCAGCGGGTTAAGGGCATGTCGAGTAACGCGCCAACGGCTGCCGCCGTTTACGATGGAAGTCGAAAGACAACCGATCAACTGAATGGCTCAAGCCAGGAACAACTTGTACGCGGCGTTGCGCGTCTCGTCGGAATACGGGTAGCCGAGTTTGGCGAGGAATGCGCTGAACGCCGCCTGGTCTCGCGGAGGCACCTGCACCCCCACTAGTACGCGGCCGTAGTCGGCGCCATGATTGCGATAGTGGAAGAGACTGATGTTCCAGCCATGCCGCATACTGTTCAGGAACTTCATCAAAGCGCCGGGCCGTTCGGGGAATTCAAAGCGATATAACATCTCGTGTTCGACGCCAGGCGCGTGGCCGCCTACCATGTGGCGGACATGGGCCTTTGCGACTTCGTTATCATTGAAATCCAGCGTTTTGAGACCACGCCGTCCGAGTAGCCGCACGAGCCGCCTCCGCTCGTCACTGTTATGCACCTGGATGCCGACGAATACGTGCGCATTGCGGCTATCACCATATCGATAGTTGAACTCGGTCACGTTCCGCGGCCCGAGTAGCGCGCAGAATTTACGGAAGCTGCCCGGCGTCTCTGGAATGGTCACTGCAAGCACTGCCTCCCGCTTCTCGCCCAGTTCCGCTTCTTCGGCAACGAACCGCAAGCGGTCGAAATTCATATTTGCACCGCAGGCAACCGCCACCAGCGTTTTGCCGCGCACACCGGTGCGTTCTACCCACGCCTTCGCGCCCGCGATCGCCAATGCTCCGGCCGGCTCGAGTACCGCCCGCGTGTCTTCAAAGACGTCTTTGATCGCGGCGCAAGTGGCCGCCGTATCGACCAGGATTACTTCGTCCACCAGTTTCCGGCACATCCGGAAGGGTTCAACGCCAACCTGGCGCACGGCAACGCCATCCGCAAACAGGCCAACATGATCCAGCGTCACGCGGCGGCCTGCCTTGAGCGACAGATACATCGCGTTAGCGTCGACGGGCTCAACGCCGATGATTTTGACGTGCGGGCGGAGGCGCTTTTTTTAGGCGGCGATGCCGGAAATCAAGCCGCCGCCGCCGATGGCGACAAATATTGCGTCGATGTCGCGCCGCGTCTGGCGCAAGATCTCCATGGCTATCGTCCCCTGCCCCGCGATGACGTCAGGATCGTCATACGGATGAACGAACGTGAGACGCCGCTGGCGTCCAAGCTTGGCCGCTTGCTTGTACGCATCGTCGTAGGTGTCACCGTGCAGCACGACTTTGGCTCCGCGCGCGGCTACCGCAGCGACCTTGATCTGCGGTGTCGTCACCGGCATCACGATGGTCGCGCTGCAATTGAGCTTTTGGGCAGCGAGCGCTACCCCTTGCGCGTGATTGCCCGCCGACGCTGCGATGACACCGCGCCGAAGCGCCGCCTTGGGCAATCGTGACATTTTGTTGTATGCGCCGCGCAGCTTGAAGGAGAACACCGACTGCATGTCTTCCCGCTTCAGCAGCAAAGTGTTATTCATGCGCGCGGACAAACCAGGCGCACCGTCGAGCGGCGTCTCAACGGCAACGTCATACACACGGGCCGTGAGAATGCGCTCGAGATAGTCGATTTTCATAGGGTCGAGGAAAAGAAGGTGCAAAGCCCGACAGCATACCGCAGGTTTGCCTCCGATTTTATGGGCCCCCCTTGAGGGGGGCTGGTTTACTATTCAATGCCTGCCAATTACCATTGCCGAAATGGCTCAGGACGAACTGAAGAAAGCGGTTGCCCGGGCAGCCCTCGAATATGTACCCGCAGGCTGCATTGTCGGCGTCGGCACGGGGTCGACTGCGAACTGCTTCATCGACGCTCTTGGCGCTATCCGGCACAAGATCGACGGCGCGGTGGCGAGTTCGGAAGCAACCGCTCAGCGGCTGAAGAGCCTGGGCATCGAGGTCATGGACCTCAACAACGTCGTTGAACTGCCGGTCTATGTCGACGGCGCGGACGAGATTACGCGTCACCTTTCAATGATCAAAGGCGGTGGCGGCGCACTTACCCGTGAAAAGATCGCCGCGGCGGTCGCCCGTAAGTTCATCTGCATTGCGGACGAATCAAAACTCGTGGATGTGCTGGGTAAATTCCCGCTGCCCGTGGAAGTAATCCCCATGGCGCGCTCTTATGTCGCGCGGGAGCTCGTCAAACTCGGCGGTCAGCCGGCCCTGCGCCCGAACTTCACCACCGATAACGGCAATGTCATCATCGACGTGCACAATATGAACATTATGAAACCGCTCGAACTCGAGAGCACGC
>Ga0207644_10001919_pt1 | contig 13474 bp, 8 predicted proteins | sample KBSS73metaG_FD_184326 | JGI IMG/M metagenome (GOLD analysis project Ga0207644, IMG submission 184326) | Switchgrass rhizosphere microbial communities from Kellogg Biological Station, Michigan, USA - KBS S7-3 metaG (SPAdes) (version 2) | ecosystem: Host-associated > Plants > Roots > Rhizosphere >... | reverse complement strand
CGGATCCGTTCCAGACGCTCGACCGGGAAGGCGTGGGGGCGCTCGTCGAGATGGGGGTGCGCAAGGGCCGCGCCGCTCGTCCGGGCCTCAAGATCGGGATCTGCGGCGAGCACGGGGGGGATCCGGCGTCGGTCCGCTTCTGCCACCGGATCGGGCTCGACTACGTTTCCTGCTCGCCCTTCCGGGTACCGATCGCGCGGCTGGCCGCGGCGCAGGCCGCGCTCGAGGACCGTTGAGGCTCCTGATCCTCTCGAGGAGGCGGACGCTCTATTCGACGCGCCGCCTCGTCGAGACCGCCCGCAAGCTCGGGCACCGGGCGATCGTCCTCGATCCGCTCGACTGTTTCATCGTCTGCGGGCGGCGCGCGCCGACGATCTACCACAAGAACACGAAGCGGCGCCTGGACCGCGTGGACGTCGTCCTTCCGCGCATCGGGGCGTCCATCACCGAGTACGGTCTCGCCGTCGTGCGCCAGTTCTCGATCATGGGGATCCCGATCGTCAACAACTCGGTCCCCATCGCCCGATCCCGCGACAAGCTGCGCTCTCTCCAGCTCCTCAGCCAGCACGACATCGACATCCCGCGGACCGTCATGGCGCGCTCGCCGAGCCAGGTCGCGCGCGCCCTCGAGGCGGTCGGCGGACCGCCGGTGGTCCTCAAGCTCATCCAGGGGACGCAGGGGGTGGGCGTGATGCTGGCCGAAACGCTCCCCGCGCTCGAGGCCATTCTCGACACGCTCTGGGGGCTCGGGCAGAACATCCTCATCCAGGAGTTCATCGCCGAGTCGCGCGGACGCGATATCCGCGCGCTCGTCGTCGGGGGCAAGGTGGTGGGGGCGATGCGCCGCACGGCGCGCGTGGGGGAGTTCCGCTCGAACATCCATCGCGGCGGGCACGGCCGGATCATCGCGCTCGACGACGAGTTCCAAAGGGTCGCGGTGAAGGCGTGCGAGGTGATGGGGCTGCACGTCGCCGGCGTGGACCTTCTGGAATCGAAGGAAGGCCCCAAGATCATCGAGATCAACTCTTCGCCCGGGTTCGAGGGCCTCGAGGCCGCCACGGGCCGCGACATCGCGGGCGAGATCATCGAGTACGCCGTCAGCTATGCGGCGGAGCGCACGCGGGCGCGCAGGCGGGTAAAGCCGTGAGCGCGCGGGGCGACGTCGTCATCGCAGGCAAGAGCATCCGCCCCGGCGAGACGCAGGAGATCCTCCTCAAGATCAGCGAGTTCTACACGGCGAACCCCGTGAACATCCCCGTGACGGTGATGCGCGGGGCCGAGGACGGGCCGCGCGTCTTCCTGACCGCGGCCATCCACGGGGACGAGCTGAACGGGGTGGAGATCGTCCGCAGCGTCATCCAGGGGCTCGACCACACCAAGATCAAGGGAACGCTGCTGTGCCTGCCCGTGATCAACCGGATGGGCTTCCTCAATCATTCCCGCTATCTGCCCGACCGGACCGACCTGAACCGCCACTTCCCCGGCGATCCGTCGGGGAACGCCGCCGCCCGCATCGCCGACATCCTCTTCAGGCAGATCGTCGGTCCCAGCGACTTCGGCATCGACTTCCACACCGCGGCGGTGGGACGCACGAACCTGCCTCACATCCGCGGGAACATGGACCAGCCGGAGGTCCGGCGGATTGCGAAGGCGTTCGGGACGGAGGCCATCGTGGACATGCAGGGGCATCCCCGCTCGCTGCGCGCGGCGGCGGTGGCGGCGAAGGTCCCGACGATCCTCTACGAGGGGGGGGAGACCTTCAAGTTCCAGCGCCGGGAGATCACCAAGGGGATCAACGGGGTCTACAACGTCCTGTCCGCGCTGGGGATGATCCCCACTCCGCTCAAGGAGCCGCGCCTGCAGGTCATCGTGCGCAAGACCGAGTGGGTCCGGGCGGAGCGGGGCGGGATCCTGGATCTGTACACGGCGCCCGGGGAGGTGGTCTACGAGAAGGAGGTCCTCGCCGTCATCGAGAACCCCTTCGGCCGGGAGGTCTCCAGCGTCGTGGCGCCGTTCACGGGGCTTCTCCTCGGAACGACCACCCGCCCCATGGTCAATCCCGGGGATGCCATCTGCCACATCGTGAAACTGGATAAGACCCTCCCCACGGTCGAGAAGCACATCATCACCTCGTCCGCCGGGCGGAGGCGGATCCCCCTCGATCTCTGAGGCGGGGGGCGTTCAGGACACTTTGGCCAGGGGGGTCGAGGACCTCCGGAAGTCGTTCTCTTGGAGGCAGTTGCACCGCCCCTGCCTGCCGGCCCCTTTCGCTTTTCGTTTGACAGTATCGGGGTCGAGTGTTAAGTTACCCGCTTTCTCCGCAGTCCGGATGGCCCTTTCAGGGGCGACAACGGTGAGGCGATGAAGCCAGGAACCCGAAAAGCGCCAGGAATGAAAAAAGTCGTTCTCGAGAAGTACCGGAAACTGCTCCAGACCAAGCAGACCGAGATCACCAACAACTTCACCAAGAACCAGGGTGACAGCCGCGCCGCGTCCGACGATGGCACCGAGGATTACATCGATTACGCGGTGAACTCCTACGCGAAGGAGTTCCTCCTCTCCCTGACCGACCTGGAGCGCCGCGAGCTGGTGCTCATCGACGAGGCGCTCAACCGCATCCGCTCCGGCGAGTACGGCCACTGCCAGCAGTGCGGCCAGGAGATCAACGTGAAGCGGCTGGAGGCGGCTCCCTGGGCGCGCCACTGCGTGCGCTGCCAGGAGCTCGAAGAGCAGGGCCTCCTCCCGGCCTACGGCGGGCACATCCGCGAGGACGAGTACGAGGAAGAGGGCGTCGAGGTCACGACGGACGATCGCGAAGAGACGTTCGCCGGCGGTGACGAGGAAGAGGAAGAGGACGACGACGACGAGGAAGAGTAGTCTTCCGACTCTTCGCCCGATCTCGTGGTGCTCAAGGTCCTTCTCGCCTATCGATGCAGTCATGAAGGGGCGTCCAACCCCTTCGAGCGGATCCTTCCCGTCGGCGTCGGCTACGTTCACTCCTATCTGCGCTCGCGCGGCGTCCCCACGGTCCTCGCCAACGTCTCCGGGATGGACCGGGGCCGGATCCGGGAGATCCTCCTAGCGGAGAATCCCGACGTCGTCGGGATCAGCTGCTTCACCTTCAATCGCAGCGCCTCGCTCGAGCTGGCCCGCCTCGTGAAGTCGACGCTACCGGGGGCGCGGGTCGTTCTGGGCGGACCGCACGCGACCCACGCGGGCGCCTCGATCCTCGGCGCGCATCCGGAGGTCGATGTCTGCGTTTCTGGGGAAGGGGAGATCACCCTCGACCGGCTGGTGCGCACCCTCGGGGAGCAGGGCGAGGCGAGCGCGATCCCCGGCCTCTTCCTGCGCGGGGCGGCTGGAGACGTGGTCTCGACGGGTGCGGCGGTCCCGATCGCGGATCTCGACGCGCTTCCGTTCCCCGCCCTCTACGCCGACGGCTACGGCGTCGATCCGCGCGCCCAGTACCCGTACATCGTGACGTCGCGCGGCTGTCCCGCCGAGTGCACCTTCTGCTCGTCGCCGGAGTTCTGGGGGAGCCGCGTGCGCTTCCGCTCCGCGGCGAACATCCTCGACGAGCTCGAGCTGCTGAAGCGCCGGTTCGGCCTGCTCTACGTTTCTTTCAGGGACGACGTCTTCGCCTTGCACCGCACGCGCGTCCTCGATCTCTGCCGCGGGATGGTCGAGCGCCGGCTGGGACTCCTGTGGGACTGCCAGACGCGGGTTGCCGCGATCGACGAGGAGCGCCTGACCTGGATGAAGCGCGCGGGCGCGATGATCGTCCAGTACGGGATCGAATCGGGGTCCCAGCCGGTCCTCGACCGGCTGCGCAAGGGGCAGACCCTGGCGCAGGTGGACGCCGCGGCGGCCACGACGCGGCGGGTGGGACTGGTGCTGTCGATCTACCTCATCACGGGCGTGCCCGGAGAAGGGGAGGACGATCTCGCCGCGACCGAGGCGATGGTCCGGCGGATCCGCCCGCACGACGGGATCGTGACGCCGCTCGCGGTCTTCCCGGGCACCTCGCTCTGGGAGGAGTACCGCGCCGCGCGCGGGCTCGACGACGGGATCTGGGAGGGGGTGGGTCGCGACGGGGTGTACGTGCGCCCCGAGCCCTTCACGGAAGACGCGATCCTGCGCCTCTCCTCGCTGCTCGAATCGGAGGGGCCGTCCAACCAGTACACGCACGCCGACTTCGGCGCCCATCGCGCGCTCGTCGGCGATTGTCACGCCACCGATCTCATGGAAGCGGAGCTGTGCGAGCGCGAGGAGGACGCGGCGGGGGCCGAGAGGCTCTACGCGGATCTCGCCGCGCGCGAGCCCTGGAATCCCTGGCCGCGACTCCATCTCGGGCGCATGGCGCTCGCGGGCGCCGATCCGGCAGGCGCGGAGGCGCATCTGACCGCGGCCCTCGCGCTCGTCCCCGAGTCCTCGGACGCCCGCGGCCTGCTCGAGCAGTGCCGGAGCGGGTCCGCGCCGCGCCGGAAGGGGAAGACGCCGGTCCCGGCGCCGGCCGGTGCGAGGCCTTCAGGGGCGCGCCGCGGCGCGCGCGGTTTCCAATCCTATCCCCCTCCGCCCCGACCGCTGGACGGCGGTGATCGTCCCAGCTGAGGAGCGGGGGCGCGCGTCCGCCCCCGGCGCCGTCACCCTCTCCCGCAAGGGCGCCGCGCGCTGGAAGAACGGCCATCCCTGGATCTTCCGTGACGACATCTTCCCCGTGGAATTCCCCAACGGGGAGATCGTCACCGTTCGCGGTCCGGCAGGCGATGAGCTCGGACGCGCTTTCTACGGAGCCGTCTCGAAGATCGCCCTGCGCCGCCTCGCGGGCCCCAGGGAAACCGTCGACGAGACCCTCGTGCGCGCGCGGCTCGATGCGGCGATCGACTACCGGGAGCGGATCGCCCCCGGGGTCACGGCGCTGCGGCTCGTGTCGTCCGACGCGGACGGGCTGCCGGGGCTGATCGTCGACCGCTATGGCGCGCATCTCGTCCTGCAGGCGCTCACGGCGGGGATCGAGCGGCTCCTGGAGACGATCCTCGATCATCTCACCGCGCGCCTGTCGCCCGCCTCGATCCTCGGCCGCAACGATGCCGCCGTGCGCCGCCTGGAGGGACTCTCCGAGGAAGTCCGGGCGCTGCGCGGCGATCCGCCCGATTCGGTGGAGATCGAGGACGCGGGGCTGGTCTTCCTCGCCGACCTGCGCTCGGGGCAGAAGACCGGCCTCTTCCTCGACCAGCGTGAGAACCGCGCGGCGGCCGCCGGCTATCTGCGAGGGAAGGTGCTCGACGCCTTCTGCTACGACGGGGGGTTCGCTCTCCACGCCGCGCGCCGTGCGGAGTCCGTCGAAGCGGTCGATGCGTCCGCGGGGGCGCTCGCGCGCGCCGAGGTGAACGCCGCGCGCAACGGGATCACGAACGTCACGACGGTGCGCGCGAACGTCTTCGATCATCTCTCCGAGGCCGACCGCTCGCGTCGACGCTTCGACGGGGTCGTCCTCGACCCTCCCGCGTTCGCCAAGAGCCGCAAGGATCTCTCTGCGGCCGTGCGCGCCTACAAGGAGATCAATCTGCGCGCGATGCGCTGCCTCACGCGGGGGGGCGTGCTGGTAACCTGCTCCTGCTCTTACAATCTTCGTGAGGACGAATTCGTGGAGGTCCTCGCGGCGGCCGCTGCGGACGCCGGGCGCCATGCCGTCATCGTGGAGAAGCGCTCCCAGGCGAGGGACCATCCCGTTCTGCTCGGTCTGCCTGAGAGCCACTACTTGAAGTGCCTGATACTCAGAGTGGACTGAAACGGCCGCGCCGCTGGCGCCTCGTCCTCTTCGCCGGCGTTCTCCTGCTGGCGGCGGCGGGCGTCGTCGTCTTCTTCGGAAGCGGTCCCCGCCTCGACGCCTGGGCGCGGGCGCGGCTGCGCACGGAGCTCGCGAACGCCCTGGGCCGTCCCGTGTCCGTGGGCGAGGTCCACGTGGCGCCGTTCGCGTCCAGGTTCGTCGCCAACGAGATCGTGGTCGGCGAAGTGCCTCCGGGAAAGGGGCGCGTCCTCGAAGTGCGGCAGATCGCGGGGACGATCCGGCTGCGCTCGCTCCTGCGCGGCCGGCTCGAGATCGAGGACCTCCTCGTCGTCGCTCCGCACGCCGTCTTCGCGCACCGGGGCGATCGGCTGGAGGGACCCCTGCCCGTCCGCCGGCGCGAGGGCCTCACGGCGCCGTCGTCGGGGTCCGTGAAGATCGTCGTCCGCCGCCTGAAGATCGACGACGGGCTCGTGTCCTTCGACGACGAAAAGGCGCCGTTCTGGTGCCGCGCGGAGGGGCTTTCGCTGCTCTGGCAGGGCGACGAGCTGGGGAACGGCTCGGGGACCCTGGAGACGGAGCGGATCACGGGAGGAAGCGGTCAGGTCGTCCAGATGGGGAGCCTTCACGCCGAAGCCGTCCTCCAGGGCGGCTCGCTCACGGGCCGGATGGAGGGGACCTGGCCCGCGGGCTCGGCGCGGATCGAGGCGGCGATCACGCTGCCCACCTCCTCCGGCGCCGCGGCCAGCGGCGAGCTGCACGGCGCCGTGCACGTGGAGGAGTCCGAGGCCGGGCCCGTCTTCGCCGGGCTGCTCCACGTCGACGAGCGGCTCGCCGGAAAGATCGACGTGAACGGAAGCGTCCGCTTCCAGGGCGCGAAATGGAGCGGGCAGGGCAAGGTCGAGGGGCGCGACCTGCGGTACGGGGATCTGGCCGCCGAGACCGCGTCGATGGAGGTCCGCGTCGCGGACGGCACGATCGAGATGCGCGACGTCGACGTGCGCGCTCTCGGGGGACGCATCACGGGATCGGCGCGGATCCCCACCGCGAAGGGGGGAATGGTCGAGGTTACGGCTCATGGGGACGCGCTCTCGCTGCACGAGGTCCTCGCAACGGCGGGCCTGCCGTCCCCCCTGACGGGATCGGTCTCGGCCGAGGCGGCGCTGAGCGTCATACCCGGCGATCTCGACTCGCTGAGGCTGCGCGCTCCCGTGCGCGTCGCGGGAGTGGGCTCCGTGCGCGGAGGCGCGCCCCGGGAGCGCGTCAACCCCGTGAGCGCCGAGGGTCTGGTGACGATCGAGAAGAAGCTTCTCTTGATCACTTCCGACCGGCTCGTCAGCGGCGGACTGACCACGTCGCTGCGGGTCGAAAAACCCCTGAACGCGCCCGAGACCCGCCTGCGGCTCGTGGGCGCGCTCACCTCATTGGGCGAAACGTCCGCGCTGATCGAGTCCTTCATGGCGGACCAGCCGGATGGGAGTCTGCTTCCCTGGGACTCCTCGCGGCTCGCGGGCGCGGGCACCTTCGACGGAGAGGTCCTCTTCCGGAAGGACAGCCCGGCGAGGGGCCATGCGGAGTTCGCCTTCCGCGACTTCGCCTACGAGGGGATCGGCGCCGAGACGCTGTCGGGGTCGGCCCTCTCCGACGGCGCCGAGCTTTTCGTCACCATCCCGCGGGGCGAGAAGAACGGGGGCACGGTCGCGCTCGAAGGTCATTTCCCGGTCGCCAAGGGAAGTCCCTCGCGCATCACCGGCGAGATGAGGGACTGGCCGCTCGACGACGTGCTTGCGCGTCTGGGCGCGCCGCAGGGTGCGACCGTGCGCGGAAGCGGCCCGATCGCCGTGCGGATCGACGACGCAGGCGTCGGGGCCGACACGACCCTGCAGCTCACGGACGCGAGGGTAGGGGACCTCGTGTTCACGAGCGGCGCGTTCGAAGCCTCCATGCGCGACGGACGGATCGACATCGCCGAGATCGCGCTGGACGGCCCGCAGGCGACCGTCCACGCGTCGGGCTCCTACGCGATCGACGCGGGCGAGCTGACGGGGACGCTCGACGCCACGCACGTGGACGTGGCGGTCGCATCGCCGTGGCTCAAGGGAGTCCCGTTGAGCGGACACGCCGCGATCGCATCGAGCCTCCAGTACAAGGACGGCGCACCGTCCTGGACCGCGCGGCTGATTCCCGAAGAGGACCTCGCGTTCTCGGGGCGACCGATCCGGGACGTCCGCGCGGATGTCACGGGGGACGGCGAGACCGCCCGCTTCGAGGGCACGTTCGGTACCCTGGCCCGGTTCTCGGGCTCGGTGGGGCTGGCCGCGCCGCACCAGGGTGAGGGACGGATCGAGCTCGAAGCGGTGCCCATCGCCCCGCTCCTCGAGCTGTCGCGCCCCGATATCGCCGGACAGACGGGCGGGGAGATGACGGGGACCATCGAGTGGTCCGGGCCCCTGGACGACACCAGCGCGATCGCCGCCACGGGATCGTTCTCCCCGGTGCGCATCGCCCTCGGTACGGAGTCTTTCGAAACCGAGGGGCCCGCGGCGCTGCATCTGTCCGGCGGAGCGGTCCACATCGACGATGCGGTGCTGTCCTCCGCCACGGCGCGCATCCGGGTGAACGGCTCCATTCCGCTCGACGACAAGGGAACCATCGATCTGACCGTGGACGGGAAGATGGACCTCGGCGTGATCGCCGCCTTCGTACCGGAAATGTCCGCGGCCGGTCAGGTGACCGCCTCGATCCGTCTGACGGGATCGCCGGCGCGGCCCGACCTGTCGGGGACCTTCGCGCTCGACAAGGGGCGCCTGCGACTCATCGACTTCCCGCTCGTCGCCGACCAGATCCACCTGAACGGTACGATCGACGGGACCGGGATCACCTCCGACGACATCACCGGAGTCCTGGGCGGAGGCAGCTTCAGCGGCTCGGGGCACGTCGACCTCGACGGGCTCGGGATCTCCGCGTTCCGTCTGCAGGGGCGCGTCGCGAATACGGCGCTCGCCTTGCCGGAAGGCTTCCGGGGTCAGTATTCGGGCAGCGTGCGCTTCGAGCAGGAGAAGGGCGAGATCCCCGTCCTGTCGGGGAACCTGGAGCTGGACCGCGGCATCTGGCAGCAGAACTTCGAGCTCGACAAGCTCACGCTGGGCCAGAAGGCCCGTCCTCCCGTCTTCCAGGTCGCCGCCCCGACCGAGGGCCTCGCGCGGACGCGCCTCGACCTGAAGATCCACGCGGACGACAACGTCTGGTGCCACAACGATCTGGCCGACATCGAGGGGCGCGCGGATCTGGTCGTGGGAGGTACGGTGTCCGGTCCCGAGCTCACGGGCCGATACGACGCCTTCGAAGGCGGCGAGATGCGCTTCAGCCGCGTCCGCTACATCGTCGATCACGCCGCCGTCCTGTTCCCCGCCGGAACGACCTTCAACCCCGAGTACGACATCACGGCCGAGACGCAGATCCAGGAATACGAGGTGCACATCCACCTGTCGGGGAGCCTCGACAAGCTGGAAACCTACGATCTCACCTCGATCCCGCCCCTGCCCGAGCAGCAGATCCTCGCCATGCTGGTGACGGGGGTCGCGGCGACCGAGGGCACGACGGCGGAGACCAACCAGGTCGGCAACCAGACGGCGAGCCTCGTGGGCGGCGCCGTCGGCTCGGTCGTCAGCGGCCAGCTCGAGAAATGGCTCGGGATCGAGGAGATCCGCATCGAGCCGTTCATCTCGTCCACCTCGAGCTCGACGACCGACCCGACGACGCGCGTCACGCTGGGCAAGCGCCTCTCGCCCCGCATCTTCGTGAGGACGTCCGTGTCGCTGAACTCGACGGACGATCCGATCTATCAGGTCGAATACGTGCTGACGCGCAAGGTTCGCCTGCAGCTCGAGCGCGGCGAGCTGGGCTCGATCGGAGGCGGGGCGCGCTACGCCACGCGCTTCTTCTCTCCGTCGGTGCGGAGCCAGGGCGAGGCCATGGGCACCGTGGTCAAGAAGTCGGCGCCCCAGAAGATCGCCGAGGTGCGCTTCTCCGGCGACGCGGACCTGGACGGGACCGCGCTGCGCAAGGTCGCGCACATGCGCCCCGGGAAAGTGTTCACGCGCCAGAAGATGGTCGAAGGGGCCGATCGTCTCAAGAAGCACTTCGTGAAGGAGTCCTACCTCGAGGCCTCCGTGCGGCCCGGCGTGCACACGGAGAGCGCCGAGCAGGTCACCGTCGAATACACGATCGAGAAGGGGCCCAAGGTCGAGGTGAAGATCGAGGGCTCGGGGGTCTACGAGCGGCGGATCCGCGAGACGCTGGAGTCCCTGTGGAAGGAGTCCAGCTTCGGGGGCGAGTTCGCGAGCGAGGGGGAGACCCGGATCCGGCGTCTCCTCCAGGAGGAGGGGTTCTACGCCTGTCTCGTGAACGTCGTCACGGTCGAAGAGGCGGGCGTCAAGCACCTGATTTTCCATGTCGACGCGGGCGAGAAGGTGAGCGTGCAGAACCTCACGCTCGAGGGGGTGCATTCCGTGCCCGAGAGCGACGTGCGCGCCCAGATCCTCACGGGAACCGAATCCCTCTTCCGCCATCAGCCGCTCAAGCCCTCCGTTCTCGCCACCGACGTCGCGTCCGTCGTGAACCTCTACCGCAGCCGCGGCTATCTCGAGGTCCAGGCCCATTCGCACGTGCTTCTGGCCCCCGACGCCACGAGCGCCGTCGTGCGGATCGACGTCGTGGAAGGCCCCCCGTCACGGGTCCGCTCCATCGCCATCGAAGGCGCGAAGGCGTTTCCGGTCGAGGAGCTCAAAAAGGAGGTGAAGAGCCTTCCCGGTGAGCCCTTCATCCCGGCGCAGGTCGTGGCCGACCGCGCCGCCCTCAAGAGGAAATACGACCTTGCCGGCTATCCGGAGGCGACGGTCGAAGAACAGCTGGTCCGGGAAGGGGAGAACCTCGACCTCGTCTACAAGATCGTCGAGGGGCCCTCCCGGCGGGTCGCGACGGTCGCCGTGGAGGGCAACACGCTCACGAAGGAGCGGGTCGTGATGGAGAAGGTGACGCTCCGCCCCGGAGATCCGATCAGCGCCGAGAAGATGCGCGAGACGCGCCAGAATCTCATGAAGACAGGGCTGTTCTCCGACGCCCAGCTCCACTACGACCCCGCGGCCGACGGCGCGCAGGGCCAGACCCTGCGCATCAAGGTGAGCGAGGCCGAGAACCTGATCCTCGGTCTGGGCGGCGGGTACGATACCGAGGACGGGCCGCGCGCCTCCGTGGAGTTCGCGAACGTCAACCTGTTCGGAACGGGAAGGTATGCCGGCATCGGCGCGACCTACGGCGGCAAGCTCTCGCGCGCCCAGATCATCGAGAAGGAGCCGCACGTCTTCGGATGGCTGTGGGGATCGACCCTGACGCTGTTTTACGAGAACCGCGAGAGGGATACCTTCACGGAGCGCCAGGTCGGCACCTCGGCCCTGCTCACGCGAAAGACCGCCGGCCCCCTCACCCATTTCCTGCGCTACTCGGTCGCTCTCAGCGACGTGTACGACGTCACGAACGAAGAGACGTTCCATCAGGAGAACTTCAAGCTCGACCTGGGCAAGCTGCGCCTCGCGAACATGGGCTACGCGATCGTCCGCGACACCCGCAACGATCCGTTCGCCGCGACACGCGGGACGATCGCGAGCGCCGACCTGCGCGTGTTCGATCGCGCGATCGGTTCGGAGAAGCGTCTGGCGAAGCTGTTCCTTCAGGGAGGCTACACGCGCACCATTCCCTGGGGCTTCGTCTGGGCCACGACCCTGCGCGTGGGCGTCGCATGGCGCGGGGACGACGAGGCGATCCCCCTCCAGGAGCGGTTCTTCGCGGGAGGCATCGCGTCCGTCCGGGGCTTCGAGCAGGACACCCTGGGGTTCGTGCGGACGGACAAGGTGGTCCACCACGAGATGCAGGACACGGACGGGGACGGGATCCCCGATACCAACGTGCGCGTCGCCGAGACCGTGGACACGGGAACGCTCGAGCACGATTCCCTGACACCGCTCGGCGGCGAGTCGAGCCTGATCTACAACAACGAGCTGCGCCACAAGATCTACGGAAGCATCTCGGGGGTCGCCTTCGTGGATCTCGGGAACATCTATCCCCGCAATACCGACATCTTCAGCCTGAGGATGCGCTACACCGGCGGGCTGGGGGTACGCGTGGACACGCCTGTCGGCCCCCTGCGGCTCGAGTACGGATTCAAGTTCGACCGCGCGAAGGGCGAGTCCCCAGGTGAGTTCGTCCTCTCGCTGGGGCAGACCTTCTGAGGCGCCGGCCGGGAGCGCGTATATTCAAGCCGTGGGAACCCGCGAGGGGAAAGAGATGGATCCGGGGATCTCCGAGCTCATCGAGGCGGCCGAGAAGGGTGATCCCTCCTCCGCGCAGGCTCTCTTCACCGCGCTCTACGCCGAGCTGCGCCGTCTGGCGCGCCGTGAGCTCGCCCGGCACGGCGGCCCCACGAGCCTCGGCGCGACGACCCTCCTGCACGAGGCGTATCTCGATGTCAGCGGCCGCTCGGGCGCCACGTTTCCGGACCGCGCGCGCTTCATGGCCTACGCGGCGCGCGTCATGCGGGGACTCATCATCGACCATGCCCGGCGCCGCCAGGCCCTGAAGCGTGGCGGGCAGTTCGAGCTGACCGCGCTCACGACCGACGCCGGCGAGAGCCGCGTCGACGACCGTGAGCTGACGAGGATCGGCGATGCGCTCGACGAGCTCGCCAAGACGGACCCGTCCCTGGCGGAGATCGTGGATCTGAAGTTCTTCTGCGGGTTTTCGTTCGCGGAGATCGCGACGATGCGGGCCGTCTCCGAGCGCACCGTCCAGCGCGGCTGGGAGAAGGCGCGAATCTTTCTCTACCAGAGCATCCGCGCCCGGCTCACGTCCTGACGGTGCCGAGCAGCGCATCGCAAGGCGTGAAGACAAAAAAATTGGGCCGGCCTGTGGGGGAAGCCGGCCCGCGTCAAGGGGAGGAGGGGAATCACCTGACCTGTGGGATCAGGTGTAGCAAAGCTCTCGTTCTCGGGACGCGAGGAGCATGCGCAGCTTGCCCTTGGCCTCGCGCTCCAGCTGGCGGACGCGCTCGCGCGACAGGCCCATCTTCCGGCCGATCTCTTCGAGCGTCATCTCCTCGTTTCCAGTGAGCCCGAACCGGTCCACGAGGATCGTGCGCTCGCGGGCGGTCAGCGTCACCATCGCCGTTCCGACGATGGAGTTGATCTCTTTGTAGAAGAGCTTCTTGTCCGGACTGACGGCTTCGCGGTCGGCCAGAAGAGCGCCGAGCCGACATTCCTCGTCGCTGTCGACGAAGTCGTCAATCGACTTTTCTTTCTGCAGAAGAGGAATCAGCATCTCAGGTCTCCTCGGCTCGTTACGAACGTCCCGCCCGATCTAAAGCAAGTGGCGTACCACGGAGGGGTGCCACCTTGTCATGGCCTTTTTGTGGAAATTCCGCGATATTTCGGTGGGGCGGGAAAACGGTCTCGGCGTCGGAATTGTCGCTCAGTGTAGGTAATGACGCGAGAGGTGACATGTGACGCCAAATTGGCGCTCGCGCCAGATGACACAGGATGAATCGGCGGAGAGGCTGATTCGGGATACGATGCAGCGCTCATGGCGCGGATCGCCCTCCTTCCCGACACCATCGCGAGCCGCATCGCCGCCGGA
>Ga0207644_10001915_pt1 | contig 13489 bp, 12 predicted proteins | sample KBSS73metaG_FD_184326 | JGI IMG/M metagenome (GOLD analysis project Ga0207644, IMG submission 184326) | Switchgrass rhizosphere microbial communities from Kellogg Biological Station, Michigan, USA - KBS S7-3 metaG (SPAdes) (version 2) | ecosystem: Host-associated > Plants > Roots > Rhizosphere... | reverse complement strand
TGGTGGTCGTCGCCGCATGGACATGCATGGTCCGCTTCCTCCAGGTGCTGGTGCGCTTCTATCACCACGAGTCGTGCGGCCAGTGCACGCCGTGCCGCGAAGGCATGGGCTGGATGCACCGCATCGTCGATCGCATCGTCGCCGGTGAAGGCGAGCTCGAAGACATCGACCGGCTCCTCGCGATCTCCAAGGCCAACGACGGCACAACGATCTGCGGCATGGGCGACGCCGCCGGCTACGCGACCGTCGGGATCATCGCCAAGTACCGCGACGAGTTCGAGCACTGGATCCGCACCGGGCGCTCGCTGCACGGCGGCCGCCTCGAAGCGGTCGACCACGAGTGGATGCGGGAGGCAGCGCTCCATGGTTGAGATCTGGATCGACGACGACCGGGTCGAGGCCGAGGACGGCCAGACCGTGATGCAGGCAGCGCGCGCCAGCGGCCACGAGATCCCGTTCTTCTGCTGGCACCCTGCCCTGTCGGTGCCCGGCAACTGCCGCATCTGCATGGTCGAGGTCGAGGGCGACGGCGCGTCGGCCGGCTGGCTCGACATCGCCTGCAACATGCCGATCTCGAACGGCATGCGTATCCGCACCGACTCCGAGCGCGTGCGCGCGCGCCGCAAGGAGATGCTGCAGCTCATCACGCTCAACCACCCGGTCGACTGCGGCATCTGCGACAAGGCGGGCGAGTGCACCCTGCAGGACTACCACTACAAGTACAACGGCGAGCCCTCGGTGTCGCGCGATGCCAAGGTGCAGGCGACCAAGCACCATGATCTCTCCGAGCGCATCGTCCTCGACAACGAGCGCTGCATCCTGTGCTCGCGCTGCGTCCGCTTCACGCGCGAGATCTCGAAGTCGGACGGCCTCGGCATCCAAAACCGCGGCGACCACTCGCTCGTGCGCGCGGTCGAGAACGGCGCCTTCGAGCGCGACCCGTACTCCGACAACGTCATCGACATCTGCCCGGTCGGCGCGCTGCTGTCGCGGCCGTTCATGCACAAGGCGCGGGTCTGGTACCTCGAGCCGACGCTTTCGATCTGCCCGGGCTGCGAGCGCGGCTGCAGCGTCGACATCTGGCACCGCAAGAAGACCTGGAAGCTGAACAAGCTGGACCCGGCCGCGAACGCTCGCATCGACCGCGTCACGCCGCACGAGAACCCGGCCGTCAACGGGCCGTGGATCTGCAACAAGGGCCGCGATCTCGCTGCCGTGTTCGAGCGGCCGCGCGCCCTCGAGGCCCGCGTCCGCGGCAAGGCGGTCGAATTCGAGGCGGCGATCGAGCAGGCGGGCGCGCTGATCGCCGCGGCGCGCCGCCCGGCGGCGCTCGTCTCGAGCTGGGGCTCGAACGAGGAGCTTGCCGCCTTCCATGCCGCGTTCGGCGGCCACTTCGACTGCCACGTCAAGACCGACCGCGTCGCCGAGCCGGGCGAGCGCATCGAAGACGAGGTGTTGATCAAGGCCGACAAGAACCCGAACCGGCGCGCCGCCATCTCGCTCTATCCGCCGTCGCCCGAAGCGATGCGCGACCCCTTTCCCGCGGGATGCGACCTGGTCCTCGTATGGGGCGAAGGCTGCGACTTCGACACTCTGCCGCCGGGGGCGAAAGTCGTCTTCCTCGGCGCGTGGCGCCATCCGGCCGAGGCCCGCGCCGACGTCTTCCTGCCGATCAGCGTGCAGACCGAGCGCAGCGGCCACTACACGAACTTCGCCGGCGTGGTGAGCCGCTTCGAGGCGTGCTTCGAGAAGCCCGCCGGCGTGGCCGATGCCGAGTCCCTGTTCGCCGCGCTGGCGGTGCCGGCCGGAGTCAGCGCGCCATGACGCAGGACCTCAGCGTCGCGCTCGTCTTCATCGTCTACGCGATGGGGATGCTCATCACCTTCGGCACGATCCTGACCTGGGTCGAGCGCAAGCAGGCGGCGGTGATGTCCGACCGCATCGGCGCCAACCGCGCCTACATCCGGATTCCGTTCACCCAGTTCAAGCTGATCTGGTGGGGACTCTTCCACGGCATCGCCGACGGCCTGAAGATGATGCTGAAGGAGAACTTCCAGCCGGTCACCTACGACCGCGTCGCCTACGCGATCGCGCCGTGGGTCGTCTTCACGCCGGTGCTGCTGATCTTCGCCGTCGTCCCGTTCGGCGGCACGCTCGACCCGGGACGACTCGTTCCCGGGCTCGCCGACTGGTTCCACGGCCGCACCTACCCGATGCAGATCGCCCGCCTTGACGCCGGCCTGCTGGTGGTGTTCGCGTTCAGCGGCCTGACCATCATCGGCACGATGCTCGCCGGCTGGTCGTCGGCGAACAAGTTCTCGCTCCTCGGCGGCCTGCGCGCCGGCTCGCAGATGATCTCGTACGAGCTCGTCATGGGGCTTACCGTGCTCGGGCTGATCCTGCTCTTCGGCTCGATCGACCTCGGCGCGATCGTGCGCCGGCAGTCGGGAATCGCGCTCGGCTGGCTGCCGGCCTGGGGAATCGTCTACCAGCCGCTCGGCGCGCTGCTCTTCCTGACCGCGGCGATCGCCGAAAACAAGCGCATCCCCTTCGACCTGCCCGAGGCCGAGTCGGAGCTCATCGCCGGCTTCTACACCGAGTACACGTCGATGAAGATGGGCCTGTTCATGTTCGCCGAGTTCATCGAGATCGCGATCGTCGGCGCGCTGTTCACGACCCTCTTCCTCGGCGGCTACAACCTGCCGTACATGAGCGACGCCGGCTTCACGCTGCCCGGCGGAATCACCCTCGCGATGAGCCACGGCGCCGTCGTCGTCACTCAGCTCGTCGTCTTCCTCGTCAAGGTGCTGCTGGTGTGCAGCTTCCAGATCCTGATCCGCTGGTCGCTGCCGCGCTTCCGCTACGACCAGTTGCTCGCCTTCGCCTGGAAGTTCCTGCTGCCGCTGGCGCTCGTCAACCTCGTCGTCACCGCCGCCATCCTGTGGTCGCACGGAGGCGCGCTGTGAAGGGTTCCTTCGTGAAGGTCTCCTACGAGCGCAAGCGCTACTGGAATGAGCCGACGCTGACCGCGTGGGAGCGCGCCTACCTGCCCGAGATCATTCGCGGCCTCGCGGTCACCAGCACCGTCTTCCTGCGCAACATGTGGCGCTGGATCACCGGCAGGAAGGGCGCGCTCACGACCTACTACCCGGAGGAGACGCGCGCCGACTACGCGCCGCTCAACCGCGGCAAGCACATCCTGACCCAGCGCCCCGACGGCAAGCCGCAGTGCATCGCCTGCAACATGTGCGCGACGGTGTGCCCGGCCAAGGTGATCGAGATCGAGGCCGGGTTCGATCCTTCCGACGTCGCGCACCCGAAGTTCCCGATCCGCTTCGAGATCGACTACTCGCGCTGCATCTTCTGCGGCCTGTGCGTCGAGGCCTGCCCCGAGGACGCGATCCGCATGGCGCGCGAGACGCCGGGGCTGCCGAGCGGAGACCGGCACAACATGTGGCTCGGCCTCGAGGAGATGCTGACCTGGCAGCCGCAGCGCGACGTCGCCAAGCCGTATCCGCCTGCCGGCGGCGCGGCAGCAGAAGGAGGCGCGCCATGATCGAGACGCTGCTCGGCAACGCCAACACGCTGCTGCTGCTCGCCTGCTGCGCCGGCGCGCTCGCCGGCGGCGCGCTGATGCTCGTGCTGCGCCAGCCGATGCGCGTCGCGATGGCGCTGATCGCGACCATGATCTTCCTCGCCGGCGTCTACGGCCTGCTCGGCATGCACTTCATCGCCGCGTTCCAGGTGCTGATCTATGTCGGCGCGGTGATGCTCTTCATGGTCTACGTGATCATGCTGCTCGAGGTGCGCGAGTCGAACGGAGCGCGCTATTCGCGCCTGCTGCTGCCCGGCGCAGCGGGCCTTCTGGTGCTGCTCTTCGTTCTCGCCGCGAGCGTGTGGCGCCCGCTGCCCTCGCCGAAGGGCGAGATCGGCGACGCCGGGTACGGCATCGCCGCGTTCTCCGCCGACTTCCTCGGCGAATACTGGCTGCTCTTCGAGCTCACCTCCGTGCTGCTCGTGGCGGCGGTGGTGGCGGCGCTGGCCGCCATCCGGGTCGGCCGCCAGGCGGCGGAGCGGAGGGCGAATGGATAGGACCCAGCTCCTCATCGGCGTCGCCGTCGCGCTCTTCAGCCTCGGCCTGGTCGGCGTCATCGTCCGTCGCCACGTGCTGGTGATGCTGATGTGCATGGAGCTGATGCTGAACGGCGTCAATCTCAGCCTCGTGACCTTCGCCCAGCAGACGTCGACGACGGTCGGCGCGGTGCTGGTGTTCCTGATCTTCGTCGTCGCGACCGTCGAGATCGCCCTCGCCATCCCGATCGTGCTGCTGCTCGTGCGCACCAAGCGGACGCTCGACCTCGGCGCGTACAGCGACCTCAAGGGCTAGGGACTGCCAGGGAATCAAGCGATGCTCACCGCGATCGTCCTTCTGCCCCTGCTCGGCTTCGTGCTGAACGGCCTGCTCGCGACCCGGCTGGGCGGAAACCGCGTCGGCCCGCGCTTCGTCAGCGTCGTCGGCTGCGGCCTGCCGATCGCCTCGTTCGCCCTCGTCGTCAAGGCGCTGCTCGACCTGCGCGCGGGCGGCTGGGCACCCCTCGTCGAAATCGCCTACCGCTGGGCGCTGATCGGCGACAACGTGTTCGAGATCGCCTTCTACTTCGACCGCCTGAGCGCGGTGATGGCGCTGGTGGTCACCGGCGTCGGCTCGGTGATCCACGTCTACTCGATCGGCTACATGAAGGACGACGAGGGCTACGGGCGCTTCTTCGCCTACCTGAACCTGTTCCTCTTCTTCATGCTGCTGCTGGTGCTCGGCCGCTCGCTGCTGGTTCTCTTCGTCGGCTGGGAAGGCGTCGGCCTCGCCTCGTACCTGCTGATCGGCTTCTGGTTCCACGACCTCGCCAACGCGCGCGCCGGCAAGAAGGCGTTCGTCACCAACCGCATCGGCGACGCCGGCTTCCTGCTCGGCATGTTCGTGCTGTTCCAGGCGGTCGGCACGCTCGACATGGACCGGATCAACGCCGCCTTCTCCGGGCCGACGCTGCCCCTGATCTCGGCGAGCCTCGTCGGCGTCCTGCTCTTCATCGGCGCCACCGGCAAGTCGGCGCAGATCCCGCTCCACGTCTGGCTGCCCGACGCGATGGCCGGCCCGACGCCGGTCTCGGCGCTGATCCACGCGGCGACGATGGTGACGGCAGGCGTCTACCTGGTGGCGCGGATGTCGGCGGTGTACCTGCACGCGCCGGAAGCGTCGGCGCTGATCGCCGTCGTCGGCGTTGCCACCGCGTTCTTCGCCGCGACGATCGCGATCGTCCAGACCGACATCAAGAAGGTGCTCGCCTATTCGACCATCTCGCAGCTCGGCTTCATGTTCCTCGCGCTCGGCGTCGGCGCCTACGGCGTGGCGATCTTCCACCTCGTCACGCATGCGTTCTTCAAGGCCTGTCTCTTCCTCGGCGCCGGCAGCGTGATCCACGCGCTCGGCGGCGAGCAGGACCTGCGCCGCATGGGCGGGCTGGCGCGCCGCATCCCGCTCACCTTCTGGACCTTCGCGATCGCGACCGCGGCGATCGCCGGGATTCCGCCGCTCGCCGGCTTCTTCTCGAAGGACGAAATCCTCTGGTACGCCTTCGCGAGCACGCGCGGCGGCTCGCCGCTGCTCTGGCTCGTCGCCGCCGCCACCGCGCTGATGACCGCGTTCTACATGTTCCGCCTGCTCTGGCTCGCCTTCTTCGGCCGCTCGCGCATGACGCACGAGGTCGAGCACCACGTGCACGAGTCGCCGCTGTCGATGACCGGCGTGCTGGTCCTGCTGGCCACGCTCTCGGCGCTCGGCGGCTTCATCGCCGTGCCGCACTTCCTCGAGACGCAGCTGCCGCTGCCGCCGGTCGACGGGCACCTGCATGCCTACGAGACGCCGCTGCTTGTGATCTCGGTCGTCCTCGCTCTCGCCGGCCTCGCGGCGGCAGCGTGGCTGTTCGGCGGCACGGCCGAGCGTGCCGAGCGGCTGCGCGCGCGCTTCGCGGGAATGCACCGCTGGCTCTCGGGCAAGTACTTCGTCGACGAGCTCTACGAGCGCATGCTCGGCAGGCCGCTGGCCTGGATCTCCGACCGCGTCTTCCTGCGCTTCGGCGATCGCGCCCTCATCGACGGCACGCTCCACGGGCTGGCCGCGATCGCCCGCGGCAGCGCGGCCGTGTTGGGCCGGCTGCAGACCGGCAGCCTCCACCTCTACGCGGGGTTCGTGCTCGTCGGCATCGTCGGCGCGCTGCTCTGGAGCTGGCGTCATGTCTGACGCCGGAGTGCTCAACGCCGTCCTGTTCCTGCCGCTCCTCGGCATCGCCGCGGTGATGGCCGTGCCGGCAAGCAATCCGGCGCTCGTGCGCCGCCTGGCACTGGTGACGATGATCGTGCAGTTCGTCCTCGCCGCCTGGCTGTACGCGCGCTTCGACAGCACCCGCGCCGGCCTGCAGTTCGAGACGCGCCTGCCGTGGATCGCGCAATGGGGCGTGTACTACCAGATCGGGCTCGACGGCTACAACGTCCTGCTCGTCATGCTCACCGCCTTCCTCGGGCCCCTGGTGGTGGCCGGCGCGTTCACCGCGATCGCGAAGGACGAGAAGCTCTTCTACGCGATGGTGTTCGGGGTGCAGTTCGCGATGCTCGGCACGTTCGTCGCGCAGGACCTGTTCGTGTTCTATTTCTTCTGGGAGACGATGCTGATCCCGATGTTCCTGCTGATCGGCATCTGGGGCGGCGAGCGGCGCATCTACGCGACCCTCAAGTTCGTCCTCTACACCGCCTTCGGCAGCATCCTCATGCTCGCGGCGGTGATCTACCTCGTCTGGTCGCTGCAGAAGACGACCGGGATCACCTCGTTCGCGTTCTCCGATCTGGTCAAGTCGCGCCTGCCGCTCGACGCGCAGTCGCTGCTGCTCGCCGCGTTCGCGCTCAGCTTCGCGATCAAGGTGCCGATGGTGCCGCTGCACACCTGGCTGCCCGACGCCCACGTCGAGGCGCCGACGACCGGCTCGGTGATCCTCGCCGGCGTGATGCTGAAGATGGGCACGTACGGCTTCATGAAGCTGGGCTTTCCGCTCTTTCCCGACGCGACCCAGCTCTACACGCCGGTGCTGATGGCGCTCGCCGTGCTGAGCATCGTCTACGGCGCGTGCCTGGCGCTGGTGCAGGACGACATCAAGAAGATCATCGCCTACTCGTCGATCAGCCACCTCGGCTACGTCATGCTCGGCCTGCTCAGCGTCGACCTCGTCGGCATCCAGGGCGCGATCATCCAGATGGTGAGCCACGGCCTCGTCGCCGGCGGCCTCTTCCTCATGGTCGGGATGATCTACGAGCGCTGCCACACGCGCGAGCTGCGCGCCTACGGCGGGCTCGCCAAGCTGCTGCCGGTCTACTCGGTCTTCTTCATGATCCTGACCCTCGCCTCGGTGGGCCTGCCGACGACGAGCGGCTTCACCGGCGAGTTCCTGGTCCTGCTCGGCGCCTTCAGGGCGGCGTGGCCGCTGCACACGGCGGGCAACGACCTGCCGCTGGTCCTGGCGGTCGTCGCCGTCAGCGGCGTCGTCCTCGGCGCGCTCTACATGCTGCGCTTCGCGCTCGGCTTCCTGTACGGCGCGCCGCGCGCGCCGCACCAGCCGCTCGTCGATCTCGGCAGCCGCGAGAAGGCGATCCTCGCGCTGATCGTCGCGGCCGTGTTCGCGCTCGGCCTCTTTCCCGACGAGCCGATGGCCAAGACCGAGCTGGCGGCGAAGTCGTACCGGCAGCTCGTGACGACGTCGCGCCTTCCCGGAGGCACTCCATGATCGGCGCCACCGTCTTCACCGCGATGCTGCCCGAGCACCTGCTGCTGCTCGGCATCGTCGGCGTGATCGCCCTCGAGATCGTCGGGCGCGCCGAGCGCGCCGCCCTGGCCTTCGCCTTCGCGTGCGTCGCCGCCGCGGCGATCGCGGCCTTGCGCCTCGGTCTCGACGGCTACAGCGCGACGGCCTTCGCGGGCCAGTTCTCGGTCGATGCCTCGAGCCTGCTCGTCAAGGCGATGGTCCTCGCCCTCGCGCTGCCGGTGCTGATGATGGCGCGCGGCGAGCTGCCCGAGGGCGAGTTCGGCGCGCTTCTCCTGTCGTCGCTGTATGGCGTCTGCCTGCTGCAGTCGGCCGACAGCTTCCCGATGCTCTTCCTCGGTCTCGAGCTGATGTCGCTGCCGGTCTACGTGCTCGTGCTGCTCGCCTACCGGCGGCCGCAGAGCGCCGAAGCGGCACTCAAGTACCTGGTGCTCGGCGGCACGGCGACCGCGACCTTCCTGATGGGCGCGTCGCTGCTCTACGGCAGCGGTGGCTCGCTTGGCATCGACGCGTTCGCGCGCGCGCTCGGCGCGAGCGACGGCCTGTCGCGTGCCGCCGTCGTCCTCATCGTCCTCGCCTTCTTCCTCAAGGGCGCGATCGTCCCGTTCCACGCCTGGGCACCCGATGCGTACGAAGGCGCGAGCGTGCCGGTGACCGCCTACATGGCGACGATCGTCAAGGCGGGCGTGCTTCTGGCGGTCGTCCGGCTCTTCGGCCGCGCGCAGCTGGCGACACCGATGCTCGAGATCTTCGCCGCCCTACCTCTGCTCTCGATCGTTTGGGGCAACCTCGCGGCGATGCGCCAGCCGAGCCTCAGGCGCATGATCGCCTACAGCTCGATCGCCCATGCCGGCTATCTCTTCTACGCGCTGCTCGGCGACGCGGCCGGGCGCCTCCAGGCGGTCGCGTTCTATCTCCTCGCCTACGGCCTCATGAACCTGCTGGCCTTCGCGGCGCTTCCCGCGGCCGAGGATGACGTCGAGCGCGATCGCCTCGACAACCTGAAGGGCCTGTTCCATCGCGCGCCGTACGCGGCCCTGATGCTCGCCATCGCCATGCTGTCGCTCGCCGGCATTCCGCCGTTCCCCGGCTTCGTCGCCAAGTTCCTGATCTTCAGGAACGTCATGGCCGCGGGACTGACCACGTACGCCGTGCTCGGCCTCGTCGGCAGCTACCTCGGCATCTACTTCTACCTGCGCCTCATCCAGTTCATGTTCATGAGCCCCGATGCCCAGATCTCCGGCGCCACGCCGCGCCGCGGACTCGCAGTCGCCGCAAGCGCGGCGTGCCTCGCCGGCGCCGTGCTGATCGGCGTCTTTCCGGGCTGGGTGATCGGCGGGTTCTGAAGACGATGCTCGTGCTGCCCGCTCCCTATCGCCAGCTTCAGGAGGAGCTCTCCGCCTTCCTGCCGAGCGAGCGGCTCGTCGTCGATCCGCTGCGCCTGCTCGCGTGGGGAACGGACGCGAGCTTCTATCGCCTGGTTCCCAAGCTGCTGGTCGTCGTCGACGACGAGAGCGAGCTTTGTCGCGTGCTCGCCGGCTGCGCCCGCCTGGGAACGCCGGTGACATTCCGCGCCGCCGGAACGAGCCTTTCGGGCCAGGCGCTCAGCGACTCGGTCCTCGTCATGCTCGGCGACGGCTGGCGCGACATCGAGGTCGCCGCCGACGGTGAATCGATCCGCCTCCAGCCGGGCGTGATCGGCGCGGCGGCGAATCGCAGGCTCGCCCCGCTGGGAAGGAAGATCGGCCCGGATCCGGCGTCGATCGACGCCGCGATGATCGGCGGCATCGCCGCCAACAACGCGAGCGGCATGTGCTGCGGCACCGCGCAGAACAGCTACCACACGCTCGCTGGCATGCGCGTCGTCCTCGCCGACGGCACGGTGCTCGACACGAGCGACGCGGCGAGCCGCGCCGACTTCGCGCGGCAGCGGCCCGAGCTCGTCGAGGGCCTCGGCGAGCTGGCGCGGGCAACGCGCGAGGACGCGACGCTCGCGGCGCGAATCCGCCACAAGTTCAGGCTCAAGAACACCACGGGGTATAGCCTGAACGCGCTCGTCGACTTCAGCGACCCCATCGACATCCTCGCCCACCTGATGATCGGCTCGGAAGGAACGCTCGGGTTCATCAGCGACATCACCTACCGCACCGTCGAGGAGCACGCCCACAAGGCAAGCGCGCTGATCCTGTTCGACCGGCTCGAGACCGCGTGCAGCGCGGTGACGCGGCTCAAGCAGACGCCGGTCGCCGCGGTCGAGCTGCTCGACCGCGCGTCGCTGCGCTCAGTGCAGGAGAAGCCCGGCATGCCCGACGGGCTGCGCGCGCTGCCGGCCGACGGCGCTGCCCTGCTGGTCGAGACACGCGCGGCGACGGCAGCGGCGCTCGCCGTCAAGGTCGACGCGATCGCCGGCGAGCTCGGCGGCTTCCACCTTGCCGCGCCCCTGCGCTTCGCGACCGACGCGGCCGAGGCGACGGCGCTCTGGAACGTTCGCAAGGGCATGTTCCCGGCAGTCGGTGCGATGCGCCGCACGGGCACGACGGTGATCATCGAGGACGTCGCCTTCCCGATCGAGCGGCTCGCCGAAGCGACGCTGGACCTGCAGCAGCTGCTCCAGAAGCACGGCTACCGCGAGGCGATCATCTTCGGCCACGCGCTCGAAGGAAACCTGCACTTCGTCTTCACGCAGGACTTCGGCAACGCCGCGGAGATCGAGCGCTATCGCGCCTTCATGGACGAGATGTGCGCGATGGTCGTCGGAAAATACGACGGTTCGCTCAAGGCCGAGCACGGCACCGGTCGCAACGTCGCGCCGTTCGTCGAGCTCGAATGGGGTGTGCAGGCGGTCGCGACGATGCGTCGCATCAAGGCGCTGTTCGACCCGCAGGCGCTGCTCAATCCCGGCGTGATCCTGAACGACGACCCGCTCTCGCACCTGAAGAACCTGAAGCCTCTGCCCGCCGCCGACCCGATCGTCGACAAGTGCATCGAGTGCGGCTTCTGCGAGCCCAAGTGCCCGTCGCGCGGGCTGACGCTGTCGCCGCGCCAGCGCATCGTCGGCTGGCGCGAGATCGCGAGGCTCGATGCCGAGGGAGGCGATCCCGAGCGCTCGACCGAGATGAAGGCGCTCTACGACTACCAGGGCATCGAGACCTGCGCCGGCTGCGGACTGTGCGCGACGGCGTGCCCGGTCGGCATCGAGACCGGCCTGCTCATCAAGGCCCTGCGGGGCCGCCGCGCGAGCCCACTCGCCAAGCGCGTTGCCGCGGTCGCGGCAACGCACTACGCGGGCGTCACCGCGAGCGTTCGCTTCGGCCTCGGCGCCGCCGACTTGCTGCACGGCGTCGTCGGCACCTCAGCGATGAAGGCCGGCCTCGACGGCCTGCGCAAGGCATCGGGCGGGCGACTGCCGAAGTGGTCGCCGACGCTCGCGCGCCCGGTGCACTTCGTGCCGTCGCCTCGCCCGTCGAGCAGCACCCAGCGCCTTGTCTACTTCCCGAGCTGCGCCGCCCGCAACATGGGCACGCAGCGCGGCCACGACGGCGAGATGCTCCCGACCGTGGCCGAGCGCCTGTTCCGGCGCGGCGGCTTCGACGTCGTCTATCCGGCAGCGCTCGACGGCCTGTGCTGCGGCCAGCCGTTCGAGAGCAAGGGACTCGTCGAGGCCGCCGACCTCAAGTCATCGGAGCTCACGCGCGCGCTGCGCGAGGCGAGCAAGAACGGCCGCTGGCCGATCGTCTTCGACACCAGCCCCTGCGCGTACCGGATGAAGAAAGTGCTCGCCGGATCGCTCGCCATCCACGACAGCATCGACTTCGTCCACGACACGCTGCTGGCGCGCCTGACGCTCACGTCCGAGCGCGGACCGGTCGCGGTCCATCCGGTGTGCAGCGTTCGCAAGATGGGCACCGTCGACAAGCTGGTCGCGATCGCCGGCCGCTGCTGCGATGCCGTCGTCACGGTCGATGCGGTGCAATGCTGCGGCTTCGCCGGCGATCGCGGGTTCGTGAGGCCGGAGCTCAACGAGCACGCCTTGCGCCATCTTCCCGAAGCGATACCGGCCGGCTGCACCGGCGGCGTGTCGAGCAGCCGGACGTGCGAGATCGGCCTGTCGGAAGCGGCCGGCGTGCCCTACGAGTCGATCCTCTGCCTGGTCGAGCGCTGCTCCACCGAATCGGGCGCGTGAATCGCGCCGCCTTCTCCGCGCAGCGGGCCGGGCGGCGCGCCGACCGCGAGTCCGGTGGCGGCGAGCGGCGTCAACGTCGCGTCGGCGCGCTTGACGAAAGCGTCGACGACCGAGCCGAATATCCGACCGAGCGCGGCACCCGCGACCTGGTCGATGACGCCTTCGGAGAACTGATAGGAGAGGTCGAAGGCGACCTTGCACCCGTGGTCGGCGAGCGGCACGAGCCGCCAGTCACCGTGGAACCGCTTGAACGGGCCTTCCACGAGCCGCACCTGCAGCCATTCCGGACGCCGCTTCGGATTGCGGGTTTGCATCGTGAAGCGCAGGCTCAGGTAGGAGAACTCGAGGCGCGCGGCAACGCAGTCGTCGCTGCGTTCGATGATCTCGGCCGCCGTGCACCACGGCAGAAAGGCCGGATAGCACTCGGCCTGCTCGATGAGGTCGAACATGGCCTCCGCGGAATACGGAACGAGCACCGAACGTCTGATCTCCACGTCATCTTCCTCGTCGACAGACTCGACAGCGACGGACCCCGAGCGCAGAATCCGCCGACACTGCAGGCCGAACACGACCTCCACCAACAGGCCCGCAGATCACGATCCCGCAGCATGCCCCAATGGAGACCCGCATGAAATTGATTTCGACGATTGCCGCCTGCACCGCCACCCTCGCCTTCAGCGGCCTCGCGCTCGCCGGTCCCGCCGAGGACATCATCGCCAAGGAGAAGTGCGGCAGCTGCCACACGGCGTCGACGACCAAGAAGGGACCGTCGTGGGCGTCGGTCGCGCAGAAGTACAAGGGCGACGCCGCCGCGCAAGACAAGATCGTCACCCTGCTCAAGACCGGCGGCGACGCGGACCACAAGAAGGTCGCCGCGAGCGACGCCGACCTGAAGGCGATCGCCGCCATCGTTCTCTCGTCCAAGTAGTCCCATGGCGACCGCGAAGCCCCCGGGCGCGCTCCGGAGGGCGTGGCGCTGGCTGTTCTCGCCCTCGGCGCGCTGGTCGGTGTTCGCGCTGCTCTTCGTCGGGCTCGTGGTCGGCGCCGTGATGGTGATCGGCACGCAGGTCGCCGTCGCCGTCACGGGCACCGACCACTTCTGCGGCACGACCTGCCACTCGCACGAGAAGTTCGTCTATCCCGAGCACCAGCTGTCCGCGCACTACAACAACCGGACCGGCGTGCGCGCGATGTGCGTCGACTGCCACGTCCCGCACAGCTATCCGGCCAAGCTGATCGTCAAGACGGAAAAAGGCATCGCCGACGCCTATGCCGAACTGCGCGGCACGATTTCGACGCAGGAGAAGTTCGACCACGAGCGCTGGCGCCTCGCCAACAAGGTGTGGGACGAGATGCGCGAGAACAACTCGGCGAATTGCCGTCACTGCCACGACCCGCAGGCGATGGACAACGCCAAGCAGTCCGAGGACGCCGTCAAGCAGCA
>Ga0207644_10001906_pt1 | contig 13523 bp, 16 predicted proteins | sample KBSS73metaG_FD_184326 | JGI IMG/M metagenome (GOLD analysis project Ga0207644, IMG submission 184326) | Switchgrass rhizosphere microbial communities from Kellogg Biological Station, Michigan, USA - KBS S7-3 metaG (SPAdes) (version 2) | ecosystem: Host-associated > Plants > Roots > Rhizosphere... | reverse complement strand
CTTCCCACGTGACCAAGATCGCCATCGACCCAGCCGACCACGACACCATCTGGGTGACCTGCGAGATCTATGGGACGTTCGTCAGCCACGATCGCGGCGACAGCTGGAAGAAGATCACGCCGCTGGGAAGCCATGTGCTCTACGGCGACAACCACAGCGTCGCTGTGCACCCCGCCGGCTACGTCTATGTGACGAGCCCGCTTGGCATCTTCGTCAGCTGGAACCGGGGCGAGAGCTTCGAGCGCTTCAACTTCCCCGACGTCTATCCGTTCGACGAGACCTGCTGGTTGCCGACCGCGCTGAAGATGAAGCAGGAGCTGAATCTCACCCAGTACGTGCGCCACATCGCGCTGAACCCCAAGGATCCGGACGTCATGTTCGTGGGCACGGGCGACAACACGCCCGGCGTCATCGGCGACGTCCAGCGCAGCCTCGACGCGGGCAAGACCTGGGAGACTTGCCAGTTGCCGGCGAGGCCCAATTCCCACGTCAACACCGTGGCGGTGAATCCGGATCTGCCGGGCGTGGTGGCCTGCGCCAGCCTTTATGGCCAGGTCTATGTGAGCACCGACAACGGCGAGACCTGGATCAAGGGCAAGACCGATTACGGCGAGATCCGCGGCCTCGCCATCGGCCCCGCCGTCTAGATCTTCTCGCTGACGCGGATGGCGGCGCGGCAGCCCGCGCCGATCACCGCTGACAGCAGGCGGTAGCCCGGGGCCTCGCGGGCGCCCTCGGCGAGCGCGAGGTCGCGATGGGCGAGCTCTTCGTCACGGAAGCGCGAGAGCTCCGCCGCAAGCTCCGGCTCCACCTCGGCGAGCTCCTGAGCCTGGCCCGCGTAGTGCTCTTCGATGGCGGTCTCCACGGCCTCGGTGCAGGCGTGGGCCGCCTTCTCGCCCATCAGGGCGGTGGCGACCCCCAGGGTGAAGCCCGCTAGGCGCCAGACGGGCGCGAGCGCGGTGGGCCTCACCCGGCGCTCGTTCAGCAGTTGGTCGAAGCGGGCGAGGTGGACCGCCTCGTGGGCCTCCATCTCCGCAAGCTGACCGCCGATGCGCTCGCATCCCTGCGCCTGGGCGAACACCGCCTGCTGACCGCGATAGATGGCCACCGCGCCGATCTCGCCGGCGTGGTCGACGCGCAGGATCTCGGCGAGGCGCGCGCCGAGCGCGCCGGCGCCGGGCTTGGCGGGCAGGGGCTTGCCGGTCATCGCTTGGACCTTTCGCGAAGGGCGGCGCAGACGCTCAGGACCGAAAGCTTGAGCGAGACGAGCGTGTTCCATCCCGCCATGGACAGTCCCAGGAACACCCAGGCGGGCTTGTCGCATGCCGGCGGCGCGATACGCGCGCCGGCCAGCAGGTTCTGCAGGTCCGCCGCCTGCACGCCGGTCGCGCCGGCGCTCGAACAGGTGGTCGGCCCGGGCCAGAACTTCCATTCCACCCCGGCGTGATAGGCGGCCAATCCCGCTCCGCCCAGGAAGATGAGGCCCAGCATCCAGCAGCTCGTCTCGCGCCAGCGCGGGCCGCCGGGAAGGCGCACGATGATCATGCAGGCCAGTGCCACGGCGGCGGCCGCCCAGTAGACCTCGCGCTGGCGCAGGCACAGCGCGCAGGGCGCCAGGCCGCCGAACGTCTCGAAGGCGTGGGCGGCGGCGAGCATCACCGCCGAGGACGCCAGCGCTGCCAGCCGCCACCGGTCGAGCAGCAGACGGAGGCCGCGCGTCATGGCGAGGATGCCGGAAGCCGCCTCATCCCACCGCCTTCAGGGCGACGACCACGCCCACCACCAGCACCGCCGCCAGGGCGGCGTAAAGGCCCATCCGCCGCTCGACCTCGGCGCGGATGTGCGGACCGAAGTGCTTGAGCAGGGCCGCGGTCAGGAAGAAGCGCGCGCCCCTGGTCAACACCGAGGCCCAGACGAAGGTGAAGAGGTCGAAGCGGGCGAGCCCGGCCGTGATGGTCACCAGCTTGTAGGGGATCGGCGTCAGGCCCTTCACCAGGATGATCCAGACGCCCCAGCGCTCGAACCAGGCGTGGAACTCGGCCTGGCCCTCGGGGTGGCCGAAAAGGGCCAGGATCTGATGACCCAGGGGCTCCAGGAACACGCCGATCGCATAGCCGAACAGCCCGCCCAGCACCGAGGCCGCCGTGCAGAGGCCCGCGTAGAGGTAGGCCCTCTCCGGCCGCGCCAGCACCATGGGGGCCAGCATCACGTCGGGCGGAACGGGGAAGAAGGAGCTTTCGGCGAAGGACACCGCGACCAGCGCCTTGGGGGCGTCACGCGACCCCGCCAGGCCGATCACCCAGTCATACAATTTGCGCAGCATCGGAACCCGGCCATAGGGATGTGCGCGTTGAGCTAGCAGGCGGCGGCGCTCTTGTCTCCCGCGCCGATCGTTGGGTCCATACGATATGCCGGACGAACCGATGGCCAGCCTGGCCCAAGACCTGGAAGCCGCGGCGCTCGACGAAATGGAGCGGGCCTGCACGCTCGCCTGGCCTGACCTGGCTCGTCATCTTCCGTGGGGGGACACCTTCGAGGGGTTCACGCCGCAGGGTCGCGAGGTGGCCTTCGAGCGCAGCTATCTGTGGGACGCCGCGCCGGGCGAAGATATCCGCGTAGAGGTCGTGGTCTATGCGCCGTTGGCCTACGAACAGGGCGTCCGCCTGGTCCGAACCATCGCCAAGCCGGGCGGTTGAGGGCTTAGTGGATCGCGGCGCTCTCGCCGACGCGCACGCCCCAACGGTGCGAGCCCTCGCCGAACGGCAGGTGGAAGCCCAGCGCCGCACGACGGCGTTCGTCCCGCCAGGCCTGCTCGAAGGTCTGGATCAGCGCCGTCTGCAGGTCCTCCGGGATCTGGCGGACGTCGTGGCCCAGGGAGCGGGCGACCTGCTCGATGACGATCGTCCGGTGCGCTTCGCCGCCGAACGACAGGAGAACCTCGCGGACGCGCTTGGCGAGGGTCTGGCTGACCCGGGCCGGCTTCCTGCAGGCTTGGATGATAGGGGAGGTGTTCAGCTTCTCTGACATGGCCCCAGACTGTCTTCCCTCGTTTGACGTCCGGTTAAATTCGAGGTTGAACAGCAAGTTAACGCATATCGCAACTTAGCCAAGCCCCGCCGTCTTGGCGACTTCGTAGGTGATTAGCGACGCCGCGTAGGCCAAGGCGGTCATGTAGACGAACATCACCACCGGCCAGCGCCAGGAATTGGTCTCGCGCTTCACGACCCCGAGCGTCGAGGCGCACTGCGGGGCGAAGATGTACCACGCCAGGAACGACAGGCCCGTGGCCACGCTCCAGTGGTGGGCGAGGGTGGTGGCGAGCGCGCCCGGCGCGCTGTCGGCCGCGCCGACGGCGTAGACCGTGCCCAGCGCCGCGACGGCCACTTCGCGGGCGGCGAAGCCGGGGATCAGGGCCACCACCATCTGCCAGTTGAAGCCGATGGGGGCGAAGACCGGTTGCAGCAGGCGGCCGATCTGCCCGGCGATGGAATAGTTGATGGCGGGATCGGTCGCGCCCGCAGGCGCGCCCGGGAAGGACGACAGGAACCACACCGCGATCATCAGCGGCAGGATGATCCTGCCGGCTCGCATGATGAAGATCTTGGCCCGCAGCAGCAGGCCGCGCGCCACGTTCTCCGGATCGGGGGCCTTATAGGTAGGCAGCTCCATCAGGAACGGCTCGACGGCGCCCCGCCAGAAGAACCGGCGGGTGACGAACGAGACCGCCAGCGCGCTCAGGATGCCGGCCGCATAGAGCCCGAACATCACCAGCCCCTGCAGGCTCATGCCGGCCACCCGGCTGTGAGGAATGAAGGCGGAGATGATCAGGGTGTAGACCGGGATGCGCGCGGAGCAGGTCATCAGCGGCGCCACCAATATGGTGGTCAGCCGGTCCCGCCGGTTGTCGATCACCCGGGTGGCCATGATGCCCGGGATGGCGCAGGCGAAGGAGGACAGCAGAGGGATGAAGGCGCGGCCGTGCAGGCCCGCTCCGCCCATGATCCGGTCCATCAGGAAGGCGGCCCGCGCCATGTAGCCGAAGTCCTCCAGCAGGATGATGAACAGGAACAGCACGAGGATCTGCGGAAGGAAGACCAGCACGCTGCCCACGCCGGAGATCAGCCCGTCGGTCAGGAAGCTGGTGATCAGCCCCGGCGCCAGGTGCGCGGCCAGGAAGCCGCCCAGCGCCTGGAAACCGACGTCGATGAGGTCCTGCAGCGGTGCGGCCCAGGTGAACACCGCCTGGAACATGACGAACAGCAGGCCGAGCAGGATCGCCAGTCCGGCCGCCGGGTGAAGCAGGACGGCGTCAATGCGCCCTGTGAGGGTGTCGGGGCGCTCCGGGGGGCGGACGTGGGCCTTGAGGATGCGCTGCGCTTCGCGATGCGCCTGGCGGATCTCGCCGGCGTCGGGCTCGCGCCAGCGGTTCTCGGTGGTGAGCGCGCCGGCGTCCAGCATCTGCTCCACCTGGGCCAGCAGCTCCTCCAGCCCGCGCTTGCGGGTGGCCACGGTGGTGACGATTGGACAGCCCAGCTCGCGCCGCAGCCCGTCCAGGTCGATGCGCAGGCCCTGGCGCTGGGCGATGTCGTACATGTTCAGGGCCAGCACCATAGGGCGTCCGACGGCCCGAAGCTCCAGGATCAGCCGCAGCACCAGACGCAGGTTGGTGGCGTCGGCCACGCAGATCAGCACGTCGGGGGCGGCTTCGCCGGCCAGCGCACCCAGAACCACGTCGCGCGTGACGGCTTCGTCGGGGCTGCGCGCGCGCAGCGAATAGGTGCCGGGAAGGTCCAGGACGGAGAGCGCGCGTCCGCGGGCCGTTTGCACCCGGCCCTCCTTCCGCTCCACCGTGACGCCGGCGTAGTTGGCGACCTTCTGCCGACTGCCGGTCAGGGCGTTGAACAGAGCGGTCTTGCCGGAGTTCGGATTGCCGACCAGCGCCACGCGGCCCACGGCGGCGGCTTCGACCGCGCTGGCCGCGCTCATCGGCTGGGGCGCTGGCCGCGGGGCTGCAGCCGCACCCACACCTCGTCGGCGTCCCGTCGGCGGAGCGCCACACGCATGTCCTCGAGCCGCACCGCGATCGGATCGTGACGGATCGCGCCTTCGTGCAGCACCTCGATCTCGGCGCCCTCGACGAAGCCGAACTCCAGAAGCCGCCGCTCCAGCTCCGCCACGCCCAGGCCATGGGCCGCGGCTGAGGCGTCGGCGCGGACCTCGACGATCACGCCCCTATCCCCCGGGCGCGCCCGGCTCAGGCGGACGAGCCGGCTCTCCACGGCCTCCTGGCCGTGGCGTGAGCTTTCGATCGGCTCGGCCAGCATGTCGTGCATCGGCTTCCCTGTCGCCCGCAATTGCGAGTGATTATCAATTACGGCTCAACGCTTTGAAAATCAAGGCCACGTTCTGTGGGTTCCGCTCCGGTGAGCTTTTGCGAAAACCAGGAGTCCACTTTTTGCGAACGCGCTCTAGAGTGCGCCCGCTTCGCGCTGGCCCCAGTGGCGAAATGGTAGACGCGGCAGACTCAAAATCCGGTTCTCCACTGTTTTCATAGGGTTTTCTCAACGAAACCCGCCGCTTAGAACCCCTTGAAACTTACACACGACTTACACACTCGCCGGTTCGGCGAAGGAGGCGTCGTGTCTGAGAAGCATGTCCTTATGGATGGGAAGCTGCACGTTTACCGGCGCGAGCGGAGCGCGTGCTGGCAGTGCGCGGCCTACCTGGACGGCCACAATTATCGTCAGTCGACGCGGCAGCGCAGCGCGTCGCTGGCCATCGCCTTCGCTCGGGACTGGTTCCTCGATCGATTGGCTGAGAAGCGGCTCGGACTCTTGAAGCCGAGCCATGCCGTCGCGGCGGCCGCCGAACCGGGCGATGTCGTCGCGAGCCCGTCTGTCCCGGCGCCCTCGGCAAAGACGCGCAGCAGGCCGTCGGCGGAGAAGACCTTCCGTGACGCCGCCGCTGCTTTCTTGAAGGAGTACGGAGCCCTCACGGAGGGCGAGCGAAACAAGGAGTATGCGGCTTCCAAGGCGCGCATCATCCGTCTTCGGCTCCTGCCGTTCTTTGGTGACCTGCCGCTGTCGCAGGTCACCGCCGGCCGCATCCGCGACTATCGGGTGCATCTGATGACCCCGCCCGAAGCCGCAGGGGCGCCATCAGGCGGACCCGACAAGCGGACCCACAAGGCGTTCAAGCGGCCGAGCCGCAGCGTCATGCACCATGACATCGTGTGTCTGCGGCAGATCTTGAAGACGGCGGCGCGCAACGAGTGGATCGGCGCCCTGCCGGACATGAGCGCGCCCTATAATCGGTCCGGGAAGATCGCCCATAGGGCGTGGTTCTCACCCGAGGAACTGGCGCGGTTCCTGGCTGCGACCGAGACGCGGGCGCGCAAGCCGCTGAAGGAGCGCTGGCGGCGGGAGAACGAGCACTTCCGCGACTTCGTGCTGTTCATGCTCAACACCGGCCTGAGGCCCGACGAGGCCTGCCGGCTGCAGTTTCGCGACGTCAGCATCGTCAAGGACGCGGACACCGCTCAACGGATCCTGGAGATCGAGGTGCGCGGCAAACGCGGCGTCGGCTACTGCAAGAGTCTGCCGCAGGCGGTAGCGCCGTTCCAGAGTGTCGTCGACCGCAAGGGCGGCGCGCCGACCGACCTGGTATTCGGCAAGATTCAGCGGGAGCTCATGAACTCGGTCCTCGCCGACGTCGGGCTGAAGACCGACCGCGACGGCAACCAGCGCACCGCCTACAGCCTGCGTCACACCTACATCTGCCTGCGGCTGCTCGACCACGCCGACATCTACCAGCTGGCCAAGAACTGCCGGACCAGCGTCGAGATGATCGAGCGGTTCTACGCGATCCACCTCAAGAACGTCCTCGACGCGTCGGCCATCAACGGCCGCAAACCGCCGGCGGCGCGCAAGCCCGCCCGGCCCTCGCCCACGACGAAAGGCAGGGCGAAGGCGGCGTAACCCGTAGGCTTACGCGTCGGGCCCACTCGCCGGCCGCACCTAGTATTCCGGTGCAGCGCATGGAGGGTTCGTGGCTGAGAGCCACTGGATCATCGACGAGAAGGTCTACGTCTACCGCCGGGAGCGCAGTCCGTTCTGGCAGTGCGCCGTCTATCTCAGCGGCCGCAATCATCGCCGCTCGACCGGTGAGGCAAACCTGGCCCTAGCGACCGAGTTCGCGCGGGATTGGTATCAGGACCGGCTCGCTGAAGACCGCATGGCCCGCAAGGGGCTGCTCGCCGAGAAGCCGGAGGCACCGAAGGCGAAGCGGCTGCCGCGCGGCAAGCTTGGCGAGAAGCGCCTCAGCGAAGCCGCCGAGGCCTTTCTACGGAAGTGGCGCGTCCTCGCTGAAGGCGAGCGGAACGCCGACTATGTCGCGTCGAAGGAGATCGCCCTGCGTCTCTACCTGCTGCCCTTCTTCGGCGCCTATCCGCTGTCCACGATCGACGCCGGCCTGGCCCAGGCCTACCGGGTGAGCCGCAACACGCCACCTGAAGTCGAGCCGACCTGCGACCTGAAAGGCCGGCGGTCTGCGCCGGCGCTGCGCCCCTGGCGGCGCCCGTCGCGCAGTTCCCTGCGCAAGGAGATCATCTGCCTGCGGCAGGTGCTGAAGACCGCCAACCGGCACGGCTGGTTGTCCGCCTTGCCTGATCTGTCGGAGCCCTATCGCAAGTCGAACAAGGTCTCGCATCGCGCCTGGTTCTCGCCTGGCGAATACACCACCCTTTGGGAGAAGACCCGGGACCTGGCGAAGGACCCGCCGACCCAGGCGGCGCGGGCGACCTATGAGCAGCTCCATGATTTCGTGCTGATCATGGGCAACACCGGCCTGCGGCCGGACGAGGCGCGTCGGTTGCAGTTTCGCGACGTCAGCGTCGTCCTCGATGAGGAGACCAACCAGCGAATCCTGGAGATCGAGGTGCGCGGGAAGCGCGGCGTCGGCTGGTGCAAGAGCATGCCCGGCGCGGTGCATCCCTTCGAACGCCTGCGCGAGCGGGTCGGCGGCAAGTCGACCGACCCGGTCTTCGGCCCCATGCGCGTCGAGCCGCTGAACCGCATCCTGGCGGAGCTTGATCTGAAATTCGACCGTGAGGGCAATCGGCGAACGGCCTACAGCCTCCGGCACACCTACATCTGCCTGCGCCTGATGAACGGCGCCGACATCTATCAGGTCGCCAAGAACTGCCGCACCAGCGTGGAGATGATCGAGAAATACTACGCGTCCCACATCAAGGACGTGCTCCACGCGGCGACGATCAATGTGAGGAAGCCGTCTCGACAGCGGAAGGGACCTTCCGCCGCGAAGGCGCGGGCGAACGCCCCGCGCCCCTAGGGCGAACGCCCCTTTTTGACGAACGTCATGCTTTGATGGTGCCCCCTCCCGGACTCGAACCGGGATGCTTTCGCGCGGCATTTTGAGTGCCGTGTGTCTACCAATTCCACCAAGGGGGCTTGTGGCCTGATCTAACGGAGGCCCGCCAAAATCGCAACGCCGGGGCGGGGTCGAAGCCTCCGAGTGCAGCCGTAGCGTGGCTCCGATTCCCCGCGCTTTTGAAGCCCATCCCGCCAGCCACGGCAAGCTAGGCCGTGGCCATGCCGAGTCGCTGCGGAGAGGCTGGCGGCTCGTCAGATCATCTCCTCGCGGCCGTACTCGCAGACGACGTCGTCCTCGACCTTCACCTTAGTCTCGAAGCTCCTCGGTCGGGCAGAAACCGAGACGACGTAGCGGCCGGGGCTTGGTCGCTGCAGGTCGTTCTGCAGGACGATCATCTGCTCGTCGCGCGCCCGGTAGTACTCATGGATCAAGAGGATGTGGCGCAGCACCGGGTTCATGATCATGCACTGACCGTCCGCGCGGATGAGGACCTTGCCGTCGAACGCTGGGGTCCAGGCGCCGCCTCTGGGCGTCTCCGATACCGTTGGCTTGCTCGGATAGGGCCCTCGCCACGCCCGCGCCACGCCTAGCGGTTCCGGTCCCGCTGGCGTCCGGACCGCCCGGGCTCCGACGCCGCCCGCCCGCCGTCGAAGCGGGCGCCGCGCTCCCGCCAACTGGCGACCCGCGCGCGGGCGGCGCTGAGGATTTCGTCTTGCCGTGCCGGCTCGGCGATCCGACTGCGCACGACCGCCTCCACTACCCGCAAGCTAGCGTCGGCGCGGGCCCTCGCCGGCGGCGTGGGCTCGGCGCCTTTCCGGCTCCGTGCCTCCTGTTGCGCCGACCGTCGCTCCAAAGCCTGAAGGTCGCGTTCGGTCGGCCGGTAGCCCCGAACCTCCAGACCGGCGGCGCGGCTGGCGATCCAGGCCTCGCGCCGGAACGCTTGAGAGCCCGTGACCACGACGATCGTCCAGCCGCGGTGGCGGGCGATAGCGACCATGTCGCGGATAGCGTTGGGATCGTTGCGCGCCGCGGCCAGCTTGCCGCCTTGGTCGCGAAACGCCGGCGCCTTCACCTGGGCGTCCACGTAGAATCCGACCCCGGCGCCGCCGCGCCCATCCAGATAGTAGCGACGCTCCAGATGCTCGGGCACGTCGCGGGGGCTCACAGAGCGATTTCGCACGCCCGGGGAGAGGGTGTTGGCGGCAGGTGCTGTTTCATCGGGCATGATCAGTCTCCGGCTTACGGCCTCGCGCGGCGCTGTCGATGAAGCGGTCAACCCATGCCTCGACTTCGTCCTCGCTGGCGCCCGGCACCGGCCTGCCGGCCCACTTCCACGCCACAGCCGAAGCCCACCTTGAGGCCGCGCAGCGGATCGACCACGCCGAGGCCTTCTTCGCCGCCCGCCGCGCCGACATCCGCCACGGCGGCGGACAGGCCTACTACGCCATGCAGCCCGACCATGTGCAGATGCCGCCGTTCGAGTGCTTCGAAGACCCGGAGGCCTACTACGCGACCCTGGCCCACGAGTGCACTCACTGGACTCGCCACCCCACGCGGCTAGACCGTGACTTCTGCCGCAAGCGCTGGGGCGACGACGGCTACGCCCGTGAAGAGCTAGTGGCTGAACTCGGCGCGGCGTTCCTCTGCGCCGATCTCGGCCTGGAGCTGACGCCCCGGCCCGATCATGCCAGCTACATCGCCAGCTGGCTCGATGTCCTGAAGGACGACCGGCGGTTCATCTTCACAGCCGCCGCTCACGCTCAACGGGCCTGCGACTACCTGCAGCAACTGCGGCCCGGCGCCGGTGCCTAGCCGACAGCAGAAGGGCCTCGGCGTCGCCGCCGAGGCCCTTTTTGTTGCGCGAGTTGGGTGACTAGAGCGGCTGGCGCTTTCGGCCGAGGCCGCCCTCCTTCTCCCAGGCCTTGAAGCGGTGCGTCGCGGCGCCGAAGCTGATGTCCATCAGATTGGCCACGGCGTAGCGCGACTTACCGGCGTCGAAGAGGCGGTAGCAGATTTCGACGCCGCGCGGCGTCAGCTTCTCCAGGCCGCCGATCTCGTACTTGTTGGCCGGATCCTTCGGGTCGAAGGCCGCATCGCTGGTCGCGGCGGCGTCCGCAGCCAGCAGTTGCTTCAGGTGAGCGAAGCCGCCGAGGACGCGCTCAAGGCCGGCGGTGATGTTGTCGATGGCCGAACCCACGGCGACGGGATCATACGCGAGAGTGGAGGTCTGCATGGGCTTTCCATAAGTATGTAAGGAAGGCACTTTCTAAATACGTGTAGACGGTCGTCGTCAAGGCCCTTCCTTAGATATCTACCTAAGACCGATCGCGGAGCCATCTCCGAGGGCCTGGATACGGCTTGGGACATTCCGGCTGAATCTCGGCACGATGGCGGAGCTGAAGACTGCGGCGTTCAGGAACACCTGGAAGAACAACCACAGCAATGGGCGCAAGGCGGTCGGGCGACGGACGCGTAGCCTTACGCGTCGCGCCCGTCGCTTCGACGAGTCAGTCTGTGTCCGTCGCGGTCTAGGGCAGGATAGCCTTAGCGGCGGCGGGTGTGCACGGAGCTGGCCCGCATGGCGGACTTCAAGCTGCGCTTATCCGACGAGCTGGCCGGCCGCTTCGACGCCTGGGCCGCCGACCGCGGCGGACGCTCGCCAGCGCTGCGTCACGTCATCGAGCAAGCCTGCTCGGGCGCGGCGGCGGCGGCCGGACGCCTGCCGCCGCGCCCCGTGAAGCTGACGCTTCGGCGGGCCGCCGCGGACGCCCGCGGGCTGGATGCAGCGGCGGCTGAGCTGGGGCTGACGCGCAACGCCTGGGCCGCGGCGCTCGTGCGGCGGCGGTTGGCTGGGCGGCCGACCTTCCGGCCCGCCGACGCAACCGCGTTGCTGGCCATCCAGAGCGAGTTGAGGCGGGTGGGCGTCAACGTGAATCAGATCGCCCGGGCGCTGAACACGGCCGTCATGGAAGGCAAGGTCCTCGACCTGGAGCTGGCCTATCTCGACGACCTGCGCGCCGAGATCCGCGCCCATATGCTGGCGCTGCGCGAGTCTTTCGAGGGCAACCTCGCCTATTGGGACGCGGGACCGTGAGCGACTTCCAGACCGTGCCGGGGTTCGAGGATGTCTGGCGCTCGCGGGCTGGGCCACGCCGGGTCCGGCCCCGCGCTGTCCTGGCGCCGCATCGTGCCGACATGTCGGTCGGGCCCCGGCTCGCGCGCGTTGCCGGCCGGGCGCCGGAGGTGATGGTCAAGGTGACCGGCCGCACCCGCGATCCCGGCCACCTGCGCGCCCACATGGATTACATCTGTCGCAACGGTGCGCTGGAGATGGAGGATCGCGACGGCGCCGTGCTTGACAGCCGCGCCGCCGTCCGCGAGCTGGCCGACGACTGGGCGGACCTGGCGCACGCCGATCCCCGCCGGCGCGCCAACAGCCCGGTCACCTTGTCGCTAGTCTTGTCCATGCCCGCGGCCACCGAGCCGACCCTGGTGCGCGACGCGGCCAGCGCCTTCGCACGCGATATGTTCGCCGACCGGTTCGATTACGCCTTCGCGCTGCATACCGATGCCGAGCACCCGCACGTCCACCTGGAGGTGCGCGCGCTGGGCGATGGCGGCGAGCGCTTGAACCCCAAGAAGGCCGACCTTGACGCCTGGCGCCAGGCATTCGCCCAGGCGCTGCGCGACCGCGGCGTCGAGGCCGAGGCCACGCCACGCCGTGCGCGCGGGATCACCCGCAAGGCCGAACGGATGCCGATCAGGCGTCTGCGCGAGCGCCACGAGGCCGGCGCGGCCGGACCGGCGCGGACGGTGCGCGCGGCCTATCACGAAGCGGCTCGGGCGGCGCTTGGACAGGACCATCAGCGCCGGCCTTGGGAGACCAAGCTCCTTGAGCGGCAGGGCAACGTCCGCGGTCTCTATCTCGCCCAAGCGCGGTTGCTGGCGACTTCAGCCGATCCGCTCGACCGAGCGTTGGCGGCCAGGGTGGAGACGTTCGTGCGGGCGATGCCGCAACCGGATACACGTCGACTCGCGCTGGCAAGAGAAATTAGGAGCGCTAACGCGAAGCTAGCGGAAGAGCGCGAGAGGCCAATGAAGTCGCGCGACAGGTGAAGCTCGCTGGCATGGCGTCCCGGCCTCGTTGTGCGGGTTGGCGCTAGCCTTCCTCCAGCACGACATCGATATTGAGTTCTGGAACGCGCAGGTCGCGGAATCCGACGCCGAACTGACGATCGAACATTATCTCGATGATGCGCTCACCATCGAACAGCGCAATCGGCACGGCGCCGGGGCGGCGTTGCGCGTCGATTGCCTCCGGCGTGAAGCGCGAGGTGGTGAAAATATAGCCCTGCTCGTGGAGGCCCGACGTAGCACCGCGGAACGCGTCGACCCTGTCACGCCCAACTGGCTTGTCCAACCATCGTTTGCACTGGAAAGCGACGCTGACTGAAGTCAGTCCGACGCGGATGTGTCCATGACCATCGATGCCGCCGTCGCGTGACCGACGCGTGACCTTCACATCTTCAAAACCGTAAGCGTGGAGAAGTCGTTGGGCAAAGCGCTCGAAGGCGGTTGGCGTTAGGGCCTTCAGCGCTTCAAGGGCTCTAGCGCGCACCTCTTGTTCGTGAACGTTCAGCAGGCCTATCAGCTGGCCAAGGGTCGCCGCCGGCTTGCGATCATCAACCAAAGGCGCAACTGCGGTTGGCTATCCAGCAGTGTGTAGCGGCCATCGTTCGTGGCCTTGAACACCTTGAGAGGTAAAGCCGTCGGAAAGTCGAGACCAGCACAGCGTCGACGGATTTGCGTGCGGACAATATGCACGGGATCATCGCTGTTAAATCGGTAGAGATTCGCCTCGACGATGGCAGCGTAGGCCTCCGGCGGGGAAAGCGGGCGTCCCTTTTGGCGGATTACCGCAGCGACAGCTTCGGCGATCGTGAGATCGCGGTCGTGACGTTTCATGCCCTTGAACCCCGACGTGTTTCGACGCAGACGATGCACTGCAGATCGCACGGGGGCGATTGACAACCCCCTCGCACCAACTGGGTCCTTGGTCAGCCAAGGTCGAAGGGCGGCTTCCATCCTGCGATTGAAGATGATGTCGCGCGGACTCACCGACCTGCTTAGTT
>Ga0207644_10001901_pt1 | contig 13554 bp, 13 predicted proteins | sample KBSS73metaG_FD_184326 | JGI IMG/M metagenome (GOLD analysis project Ga0207644, IMG submission 184326) | Switchgrass rhizosphere microbial communities from Kellogg Biological Station, Michigan, USA - KBS S7-3 metaG (SPAdes) (version 2) | ecosystem: Host-associated > Plants > Roots > Rhizosphere... | reverse complement strand
GTGGAGCTTGAGGTCGAGGAAGACGTCGTAGCCGAGCTCGGTCAACGACACGACCGCGTCGGGTCCGGCCGCGCTGAACAGCTCGAGCCCGACCTTGGCCACGCCGAACCACGGCTCGAGCTCGCGAGCCATCCGGAGCGCGACGACGAGGTCGTCCATGTCGAGCGCCAGCGCCAGCCGGTCCTTCGTCGCCTCACTCATGCACTGCCCCGATCACGTCGCGCACCGTTCGTGCTCCTTGTCGTTCGAGCCATCGTCGCAGGCCGTCGAGCACCTGTGCGGGAGCCCGTGGATCGGCGAACGTGGCGGTGCCCACCTGCACGGCAGACGCGCCCGCCAGCAGCAGCTCGGCCGCGGTCCGCCCGTCGGTGATCCCACCGACGCCCACGATCGGCACGTCGGGCATCGCCGCGTGCACGTCGTGGACCGCGCGCACCGCGATCGGGTGGATCGCCGGCCCCGACACGCCCCCGCCCTTCGCCCCCGAGCCCAGCCGGTAGCGGCGGGCGTCGACGTCGATGGCCATGCCGAGGACCGTGTTGACGAGCGTGAGCGCCTCGGCCCCGCCCCGGCGCGCCGCGTCGGCGATCGGCACGAGGTCGGTGACGTTGGGACTGAGCTTCGCCCAGCGGGGTCGACGGCAGGCGGCCGACGCGGCCATCGCCTCCTCGGTCGCCACCGCGTCGTGGGCGAACATCTGGCGGCTCGACTCCGTGTTCGGGCACGACAGGTTCACCTCCACGGCGATGACGCCGTCCGGCGCGCCGGCGAGCATCTCGGCCGCCTTGGCGTAGCCGTCGACGGTGGTGCCCCAGATCGAGGCGACGACGCGGGCACCCGTGCGCAGGACGGCGGGGAGCTCGTCGGCCAACCACGCCTCGACGCCCGGGCCCTGCAACCCGACGCTGTTGATCATCCCGGCCGTGGTCTCGTGCACGCGGGGCGCGGCGTTGCCGGCCCACGCCTCGGCCTTCAGCGACTTCACCACCACCGCACCGAGCGACGACAGGTCGAGGTAGGCGGCCAGCTCGTCGCCGTGCCCCGCCGTACCCGACGCCGTCATCACCGGGTTCGGCAACGTCACCGACCCGACCGTGGTCGCCAGATCGACATCGCTGCGTAGAAACGCGCCCGCCGCGGTCGCCTTTCTACGCAGCAAGCCGCTCACAGCCCCAGATCCAGCTGGTCGACGGCGTGGAACTCCTGGAGGGTGCGCACCCGCAGCTCGTGCGACGCCCAATCGGCCATGCCGTTGGCCGCCGCTACGGCCGCGGCCGTGGTGGTGATGCACGGGATGCCCTGGGCGGCGGCCGCCGAACGGATGTAGGCACCGTCGGCTCGGGGGCCGCTCCCCCGCGGCGTGTTCACCACCAGCTGCACCTTGCCCGCCGCGATGAGGTCGACGGCCGTGGGCGCACCGGCGTCCTGGCCGAGCTTGCCGACCACCTCCGCGACCGAGATGCCGTTGGCCTCGAGGTGGGCGGCGGTGCCCGACGTGGCGATCAGCGAGAACCCCAGCTCGGCGAACCGGCGGGCGGCCACGAGGCCCGCCGCCTTGTCGCGGTCGGCGAGCGACAGGAACACGCCGCCGCCTTCGGGCAGCTTGTCTCCGGCCGCGATCTGGCTCTTGGCGAACGCCAGCCCGAACGTCGAGTCGATGCCCATGACCTCACCGGTCGAGCGCATCTCGGGCCCCAACAGGCTGTCGACCTCGGGGAAGCGGTTGAACGGCAGCACCGCTTCCTTCACCGAGACGTGGCCGCCCGTGACGGGCGCGCACAGCAGGCCTTCGTCCCGCAGCTCGGCCAGCGTCGAACCGGCCATCACGCGCGCGGCCACCTTGGCCAGCGGCACGCCGGTGGCCTTGGCCACGAACGGCACCGTGCGCGAGGCACGTGGGTTGGCCTCGATCACGAACACCTGGGCGTCCTTCACCGCGTACTGCACGTTGAGCAGGCCGCACACGTCCAGCGCGTCGGCGATGTTGCGCGTGTGCTCCTCGATCACGGCGATGACGCTGTGGGGCAACGTCGGCGGCGGGATCGCGCACGCGCTGTCGCCCGAGTGCACCCCCGCCTCCTCGACGTGCTCCATGACGCCCCCGATGACGATCTCCCCCGTCGCGTCGCGCAGCGCATCGACGTCGACCTCGATGGCATCTTCGAGGAAGCGGTCCATGAGCACCGGTCGCTCCGCCGACAGGCCGCCTTCCTTGCCCAACGAACCGAAGCCGGCCAGCTCTGCCATCGCCGAGCGCAGACCCGGTTCGTCGTACACGATCGACATCGCCCGCCCGCCGAGCACGTAGGACGGGCGCACCAGCGCCGGGAAGCCGATGCGCTCGATCGATGCCACCGCCTGCTCGACGGTCGTCACGAGGGCGCCGGCCGGTTGCGGGATCGCGAGCCGCCCACACAGGTTGTTCCACCGCTCGCGGTCCTCGGCGAGGTCGATCGACTCGGGCGACGTGCCGAGCACCAGACCGTCCGGGATGGAGTGCGAGAGCTTCAACGGCGTCTGACCCCCGAGGCTCACGATGACGCCGAGCAGCTCGCCGTTGGCCTGCTCCGCCTCGATGATGTTGAGCACGTCCTCGCGCGTGAGGGGCTCGAAGTACAGGCGGTCGGAGGTGTCGTAGTCGGTCGACACGGTCTCCGGGTTGCAGTTGATCATGATCGTCTCGATGCCGGCGTCGCGCAGGGCGAAGCTGGCGTGGACGCAGCAGTAGTCGAACTCGATGCCCTGGCCGATGCGGTTGGGGCCGGAGCCGAGGATGATCACCTTCCGACGGTCGGAGGCGACGACCTCGTCCTCGTCCTCGTAGGTCGAGTAGTGGTACGGCGTCTTCGCCTCGAACTCGGCGGCGCACGTGTCGACGGTCTTGAACGTGGCGCGCACGCCCACTGCCAGGCGGGCGGCCCGCACGTCCATCTCGGGCACGCCCCACAGGTAGCCGAGCTGGGCGTCACCGAAGCCGAGCCGCTTGGCCCGCCGCCACATGCCCTTCGTCATGCCGTGGATGCCGACCTCGTCGAGCGCCTCGCGCTCCTCGACGATCATGGCGATCTGGTCGAGGAACCACGGGTCGACGCGCGTGGTCGCGTAGAGCCGCTCGATGGAGATGCCCCGGCGAAGCGCCGCTTCGAGCTGGAACGGGCGGTCGGGCGTGCCGACGGCGGCCCGCCGCACGAGCTCGTCGTCGTCGAGGTCGTCGTAGATCGTCTCGCCCGGATCGCAGTTCAGGCCCAGCCGGCCGTGCTCGAGCGAACGGAGTCCCTTCTGCAGCGACTCGGGGAACGTGCGCCCGATCGCCATCGCCTCGCCGACCGACTGCATCGACGTGCCGAGCACCGCCGGGGTGCCGGGGAACTTCTCGAACGCCCAGCGCGGGATCTTGGTGACCACGTAGTCGATCGTCGGCTCGAAGCTCGCCGGCGTGGCGCCGGTGATGTCGTTGGTGATCTCGTCGAGCGTGTAGCCGACGGCGAGCTTGGTCGCGATCTTGGCGATGGGGAAGCCCGTGGCCTTCGACGCCAGCGCCGACGAGCGCGACACGCGCGGGTTCATCTCGATCACGACCATGTCGCCGTTCTCGGGGTCGAGTGCGAACTGCACGTTCGAGCCGCCGGTCTCGACCCCCACGCGACGGATGCACGCGAACGCGGCGTCCCGCATCAACTGGTACTCGACGTCGCTCAACGTCTGCGCCGGTGCGACGGTGATCGAGTCGCCCGTGTGCACGCCCATCGGGTCGAGGTTCTCGATGGAGCAGATGACCACGCAGTTGTCGGCGCGGTCGCGCATCACCTCGAGCTCGAACTCCTTCCACCCGAAGATCGACTTCTCGATGAGGATCTCGGAGATGGGGCTCGACTCGAGGCCGTACTTGGCGATGCGCGTGAACTCCTCGGGCGTCGACGCGATCCCGGTGCCCTTGCCGCCGAGGATGTACGCCGGGCGGATGATGACCGGCAGGCCGATGTCGTGGATGACGCGCTCGGCTTCCTCGAGCGAGTGGGCGACGCCCGATGCCGGCACGGCGAGCCCGATCTCCTGCATCGCGTCCTTGAACTTCGACCGGTCCTCGGCCGTGGCGATCGCCACCGCGTTGGCGCCGATCAGCTCGACGCCGTAGCGGTCGAGCACGCCGCGCTCGAACAGCTGCATGGCGAGGTTCAGCGCGGTCTGGCCGCCGAGCGTCGGCAGCAGCGCGTCGGGCCGTTCGCGCTCGATGATCGCGGTCAGCACGTCGACGTCGAGGGGCTCGATGTAGGTGCGATCAGCGAAGTCGGGGTCGGTCATGATCGTCGCCGGGTTCGAGTTGGCGAGGATCACCTTGTAGCCCTCCTCGCGGAGGACCCGGCACGCCTGGGTGCCCGAGTAGTCGAACTCCGACGCCTGCCCGATGACGATCGGGCCGGAGCCGATGAGCAGGATGGACCTCAGGTCCGTTCTACGCGGCACCACGGACCTTTCGCATCAGGGCTTCGAACTCGTCGAACAAGTAGCGGGCGTCGTGCGGACCAGGTCCGGCTTCGGGGTGGTACTGCACGCTGAACGCCGGCACGTCGCGACAGGCGATGCCTTCGACGACGCCGTCGTTGAGGTTCACGTGGGTGACGTCGGCGGTGGCGAGCGACCCCTCGGCGACGGCGTAGTTGTGGTTCTGGCTCGTGATCTCCACCGCGCCGGTCTTGATGCGGCGCACGGGGTGGTTGCCGCCGTGATGGCCGAACTTGAGCTTGTACGTCTCGGCGCCCAGGGCGCTGCCCAGCAGCTGGTGGCCCAGGCAGATGCCGAACACGGGCACCTCACCCAGCAGGCCACGGATGTTGTCGACCGCGTAGCCGACCGCCGCAGGGTCGCCGGGCCCGTTGGAGAGGAACACGCCGTCGGGGTCCCGGGCCAGCACCTCGGCCGCGGGGGTCGACGCCGGCACCACCTCGACGGTGGCGAGCTGGCCGAGGTGGCGCAGCATCGTGGTCTTGATGCCGTAGTCGTAGGCCACGACGCGGCGGGGGCCGTCGCCGACGGTGAACGGCTCGCGGCAGGTGACCTGGGCGACGAGGTCGATGCCGTCGGTGCCCGGTTCGGCGCGGGCGGCGGCGAGCAGCGTCGCCTCGTCGGCCGTGCCGAACGCGCCAGGCACGGCGCCTCGGTCGCGCAGGTGGCGGGTCAAGCGGCGCGTGTCGATGCCCCCGATGCCGGGGACGCCGGTGCGCCGCAGGAACGCGTCGAGGTCGCCGTCGCTGCGCCAGTTGCTGCGCCGGCGCGCCATCTCGCGGACGATCACCCCGCGGGCGAACGGCCGCGCTGCTTCGTCGTCGACGGCAGTGACGCCGTAGTTGCCGATGTGCGGGTACGTGAACGTGATGATCTGCCCGGCGTAGGAAGGGTCGGTGATGACCTCCTGGTAGCCGGTGAGCACGGTGTTGAACACCACCTCGCCCGACGTGACCGGCACGTCCGCGCCGACGGCATCGCCTTCGAACACCGCGCCGTCGGCGAGCACGAGCAACGCATCCTTCATGATGTCTCCCGGGGGCTGCGCCCCCGCACCCCATCGCCGGACGGCTCGCTGGCGCTCGCGCGTCCGGCACGACTCGCTTCGCTCATCGTTGCGCCTCGCCATCCACGACGACCGGTTCACCCTTGCAGATGGTGTGCCGCACCTTGCCGGTCATGGCCCGTCCCGCGTACGGCGTGTTGCGCGAGCGCGACGCGAGGCGCATGGGGTCGACCGTCCACAGCAGCGTCGGGTCGATCACGCAGACGTTCGCCCGGCGCCCCGCTTCGATGGGACCGGTGTCGACGCCCGCGATGCGCGCCGGTTGCCACGACAGCAGCGCGAGCACGCGTTCGATCGGCAGGTCGAGCTGCGTGAGGGCGAGCGAGAGCGCCGTCTCGAGCCCCAGCATCCCGCAGGGCGCTTCGTCGAACGGTGCTTCCTTGGCCTCCTGCGGGTGCGGCGCGTGGTCGGTGGCGATGGCGTCGATCGTGCCGTCGGCCAGCCCGGCCTTCACCGCTTCCACGTCGGCCGCACCGCGCAACGGCGGGTTGACCTTGAACACCGGGTCGTACGACGCGACCTCCGCGTGGGTGAGCGTGAAGTGGTGGGGCGCCGCTTCCGCCGTGACGCGCAGCCCGTTCGCCTTGGCCTGGCGCACGAGCTCGACCGAGCCGGCGGTCGACAGGTGCAGGAAGTGGACCGGTGCGCCGGTGAGGCGGCCGAGGACGATGTCGCGATGCACCATCAGCTCCTCGGCTTCGGCGGGCATGCCGGGGATGCCGAGGCGGCTCGACCACTCGCCTTCGTGCATGTGCGCGCCCTGCGACAGACCGGCGTCCTCGCAGTGCTGGGCCAGCGTGACGCCGAGCGCCGACGCGTACTCGAGGGCGCGGCGCATCAAGCGGCTGTCCTGCACGCCGGCGCCGTCGTCGGTGAAGAGCCGCACGCCGAGGGCGGCCAGCTCGGCCATCGGCACCAGCTGCTCGCCCTTGCGCCCGACGGTGATGGCCGCGGCGACGCGCACGTCGCACAGCGCCTTCGCCCCGAGCTCGAGGACCTCGCGCACCACCGACGCCGAGTCGATGGCCGGCTCGGTGTTCGGCATGGCCACCACGGTCGTGTAGCCACCGAGCGCCGCCGCCCGCGAGCCGCTCTCGACCGTCTCGGCCTCCTCACGGCCCGGCTCGCGCAGATGGGTGTGGAGGTCGACCAGCCCAGGGCTGATGACGCACCCCCCGCAGTCGAGCACCAGCGCGGCGTCCAGGTCGTCACCGACGGCGGCGATCAGACCGTCGTCACCGATCAGCACGTCGGCGCGGCGGCGGCCCGTCTCGTCGACGATCTCGCCGCCCTTCAGGACCGTGGTCATGCGACGTCTCCCTCGGCGGCGAGCAGCAGGAACAGGACCGCCATGCGCACGGCGACGCCGTTGGCCACCTGGCGGGTGATGACGGCGTTCGGCGCGTCGGCCACCTCCGCCGCGATCTCGACCCCCCGGTTCATCGGCCCCGGGTGCATCACCAGCGCCCCGTCACCGAGGAGGCGGTAGCGGTCGCGCGTGAGCCCGTAGGTCGCGGTGTACTCGCGCAGCGACGGCAGCAGCGCCTCGGTCATGCGTTCGCGCTGCATGCGCAGCAGGTAGACCACGTCGACCTTGCGCAGCACGTCGTCGAAGTCGTGGCTCACCTCGACCGGCCAGCCCTCGAGGCTCGGTGGCAGCAGGGTGGGTGGCGCCACCAGCGTGACCTCGGCGCCGAGCGCGGTGAACGCGAGGACGTCGGAGCGGGCGACGCGGCTGTGCTTGATGTCACCGACGATGGCGATGCGCTTGTCGGCCAGGCTGCCGAGGCGCTCGCGGATCGTGTAGCAGTCGAGCAAGGCTTGCGTCGGGTGCTCGTGCCAACCGTCACCGGCGTTGATGACCGAGGCGTCGACCCAGTTGGCGACCTGCCAGGGCACGCCACTCGAGCCGTGCCGCACGACGACGGCGTCGACGCCCATGGCCTCGATCGTCTCGACCGTGTCGCGCAGCGACTCGCCCTTCTTCACCGACGACGTGCCGACGCTGAAGTTCATGGTGTCGGCCGACAGCCGCTTGGCCGCCGTCTCGAAGCTGAGGCGCGTGCGCGTCGAGTCCTCGTAGAACAGCGACACGACGGTGCGGCCGCGGAGGGTCGGCACCTTCGGGATGCGGCGTTCGCTCACCTCGACGAACTTGTCGGTGAGGTCGAGCACCTCCTCGATGCCGTCGCGGCCGAGGTCGGCGATGGACAGGAGGTGCTTCATCGGCGGGGCACCATGTCGCCGAGGTCGACGCCGTCATCGTTGACGTCGACCGCTTCGTCGCGCCGGGTCGGCAGGTTCTTGCCGATGTAGTCGGGCCGGATCGGCAGCTCGCGATGGCCGCGGTCGACCATGACCGCGAGCTGGACCGTGCGGGGCCGGCCGAAGTCGGTGAGGGCGTCGAGGGCGGCGCGGATCGTGCGTCCCGTGAACAGCACGTCGTCGACCAGCACCACGTGCTTGCCGTTCAGGTCGCCGGGGATCGACGTCACCGCTTCGGGCATCACCGGCCGCAGCCCGATGTCGTCGCGGTAGAAGGCGACGTCGAGCGTGCCGACCGGGACGTCGACGCCGTCGATGTGGTCGAGGGCGTCGGCCAGCTTGCGGGCGAGCGGCACGCCGCCGGTCTGCAGGCCGACGAGCACCACGTCCTCGAGGCCGGCGTTGCGCTCGATGATCTCGTGGGCGATGCGGGTGACCGCCCGGCGCACCGCGTCGGCGTCCATGACCCGCTTCCGGGCAACAAAAACGCCCCCGTAGGGGGGCGTGATCCTGCGTTCGCGTTCAGCCACGACTGCCTCCTGACCGTGTGAGCCTCACCGGACTCGCTTGACGGTCAGGAGTGCACCCTACCAGCCGGGGACGCCCACCCGGGTTCTGGCCCCACCAAACTGGTGGTGGTCGGGCGGCGCGGAGGAGGGTGAGCGTGCCGCGACGGCGAATCTCGTTGCGAACCGCCCCTCACCGATCGCTGCCCCCCCGTGCCGACCACCGCCGCCGACATCGTCTTCGCCGCCCTCGTCCTCGCCGTGGCCGCGAGCGGGGCCCTCGCGGTCTGGATCGTGCGGTGCGTGCTGGTCCGCATCACCGACGACGAGCGCCTCGGGCTCGTCGCGTCGATCCGGTGGCGGATCCGGGCGGCCCGGCTCGCCACCCGTCCACAGTCCGATCGCCTGGTCGCCCCGCTCATGAAGGCGGTCGCCACGGGTCAGGTCCACCTCGCGTCGGTGACCTGCCGCGGGATGATCCACCGCCGCCTGTTCCTGCGCTTCGACGACGGACGAGCGCTCGAGCTACGGGCCTACGTCGCCGCCGAAGCCGACCGGTTCGCCCAGCTGTGGCGCCACGGCGACATCCTCGGCGTCCGCATCCGCTTCCTGCCCTCGGCCGGTTGGGTCGTGTCGTCGGCGGCCGGGCGCCGGGACGCCACCTGCTTCAGCTACGCCGCCTCCCTCGTCGCCTGAGCCGGCCGACGGCTCGCCCACCATGAGGGGCTGGCGCACGACCGGAACTATGCTCCGGCCCGTCAACCGCGCATGCCAGGAAGTCCGGTTCGAACCCGGCGCTGTCCCGCAACGGTGATGCCCTCTGCTCCCCGGAGCACGAGGGACGAGCCCGGTCAGGTGCACTCGTAGGTGACGGACACGCTCTCGCCGGAAGGGCCGTTCGTCGAAGCAGGGGCTCCTGTCGAGACGATCACCCCGCCTCGACCAGGAAGGACCTGCCCCATGTCCCGTCCGCCCACGGGCGTGCGCCCGGCGAAGGTGAGCCCGCTGTGGCTCGTCGCCGGCACCGTGGGCGTGCTCGGGGCGGCGACGGCGGGCCTCTCCATCGGCACCGTCGCCCTGCCACCGGGCGGGGTCCTGCTCGAGGTGCTCGACCACATGCCGGGCGTGCACGTGCACTCGGGCCTCGATCCGACCGAGGCGGCGATCGTCTGGCAGCTCCGCTTGCCCCGGGTGATCGTCGGCCTCTTCGTGGGCGCGCTGCTCTCGGTGGCCGGCGGCGCCTACCAGGGCGTGTTCCGCAACCCGCTCGCCGACCCCTTCCTGCTGGGCGCCGCGTCGGGTGCCGGGCTCGGGGCCACGCTCGCCATCGTCTGGCACCTCGGCGGGGGCGCGTACGGCGCGGTGCCGCTCGCCGCCTTCGTCGGCGCCACCGCCGCGGTGGCCCTCGCCTACGGCATCGCGCAGAGCGCCGGGGGGCGCAGCCCCGCCATCCTCCTCCTCGCCGGCGTGGCCGTCGCCTACTTCCTGCAGTCGATCCAGGCGTACCTGCTCCAACGGCATCAGGAGACGATCCGCGAGGTCTACTCGTTCCTGATGGGGCGGCTCACCTCGTCGTCGTGGAGCGACGTGCGCACGATCGTCCCCTTCGCCGCTCTCACCACCGTCGTGCTCCTCGCCATGCGCCGGTCGCTCGACGTGCTCTCGGTGGGCGACGAGGAAGCCGCCGCCCTCGGGTTGCACGTCAACCGGACGCGCCTCATCGTGGTGCTGGCGGCGACGCTCGCCACCGCGGCGGCCGTGTCCGTGAGCGGCCTCATCGTGTTCGTCGGGCTCATCGTGCCGCACACGATTCGCCTCGTGGCCGGCAGCAGCTACCGCGTCATCATCCCGCTGTCGCTGCTCTTCGGTGCCGCGTTCCTCACGGTGGCGGACATCTTCGCCCGGACGCTCGCGTCGCCGGCCGAGATCCCGATCGGTGTGATCACCGCGTTCTTCGGCGCCCCGTTCTTCGTGTTCGTCCTGTTGCAGCGACGGCGGCCCACCCTGTGATCCGCGCCGATGGCATCACCGTCGACCTCGGCGGCCAGCGGATCCTCGACGGGGTGACGCTGCACGTCGACGCCGGGCAGTGGGTGAACGTGGTCGGACCCAACGGCGCCGGCAAGTCGACGTTGCTGCGGGTGCTGGCGGGCCTCACGCCGAGCGGCGGCGCGCTGCAGATCGCCGGTCACGACCGCGCCACCCTGCATCGCCGGTCGTGGTCGCGCCAGGTCGCCCTCGTGCCCCAGGTGCCCCTCGTGCCCACGGGCATGACTGTGGCCGAGTACGTGCTCCTCGGTCGCACCGCGCACATCCATCCGCTCGGGTCGGAGAGCGCGCGCGACGTCGACGCGGCGCGGGCCGCACTGGTGCGCCTCGACCTCCACGACTTCGCCGACCGCATGATCGACACGTTGTCGGGCGGTGAGCGCCAGCGCGTCCTCGTCGCCCGGCTGCTCGCGCAGGACGCGCCGATCGCCCTGCTCGACGAGCCGACGAGCGCGCTCGACGTGGGCCACCAGCAGCAGGTGCTCGACCTGGTCGAGGAGCTGCGCCACACCCACGGCCTCACCGTCGTCGCGACGTTGCACGACCTCACGCTGGCCGGCCAGTACGGCGACGCGGTGGCGCTGCTCGTCGGCGGGCGCCTCGTCACCGTCGGGCCCGCCGCCGACGTGCTCACGGAGGCGAGACTGACCGAGCACTACGGCGCGCGGGTGCGCGTGATCGAGACCGAGGACGGGCCGCTCATCGCACCCGTCCGGCAACGGGAGACGTCATGACCGTCGAACCGCCCACCGAGCACCACGATCCCGCCGAGCCGCAGCGCGGCCGCTCCGTCGTCATCGTCTACACGGGCGACGGCAAGGGGAAGTCGAGCGCGGCGTGGGGCCTCATGGTCCGGGCGCTGGCTCGCGGCTGGCGCGTGGCCGTCGTGCAGTTCGTGAAGTCGGGCCAGTGGAAGGTCGGCGAGGAGAAGATCGGTCGCCAGCTCGGCGTCGACTGGTGGGCCATCGGCGAGGGCTTCACGTGGCTCAGCACCGATCTGTCCGAGGACGAGGCGGTCGCCCGCGAAGCGTGGCGCCACGCCAAGGAGGTGATCCTCGCCGGCACCCACGAGGTCGTGATCCTCGACGAGATCACCTATCCCATCAACTGGGGGTGGATCGACGTCGACGACGTGGTGGCCACGCTCACCCAGCGGCCCGAGCGCGTGAGCGTCGTGGCCACCGGTCGCGACGCGCCCGGCCCGTTGGTCGACGCGGCCGACACGGTCAGCGAGATGCGCAAGGTCAAGCACGCCTACGACCGCGGGATCATGGCGCGCAAGGGTCTCGACTATTGATCGTCGCGCCCGATCTCGTGGCCCACGACGGGCGGCCGGTGCTGGTGTGGCGCTTCGACGCGCCGCGCCTCGTCATCGCATCGGCATCGGTGGGCGGCGGCATCGGCGAGCGGCGATGGGTGCTCAACGCACAGGTGCCGAAGGACTACGCGCGCCACGACCTCGACGACCACGTGGCCTCGATCGCGGCGGCGCACGGATGCTCGGGCGCGGGTGTCGGGATGCTCACCGCCGCCTCCTTGGACGCACCCGGCCTCGCCGACGACGGCGGCGTCACCTGCTCGGCGACGGTCGGGGTGACGAAGCCGACGTGGGCCGCGGATGCCGACGACGCGATCAGCGCGTGGGCACCAGGGACGATCAACGTCGTCGCGCAGCTGCCGGTCACGTTGTCGGCCGACGCGCTCGTCAACGCGGTCGTCACCGCCACCGAGGCGAAGACGCAGGCGCTGCTCGAGCGGGGCGTGCCCGGCACGGGAACCGCGAGCGACGCGGTGTGCATCGTGTGCCCCGTCGACGGTCCGACGGAGCGGTTCGCCGGGCCGCGGTCGGTGTGGGGCGCCCGCCTCGCCCGGGCAACGCATGCCGCGATCGTGAAGGGGCTGCCGTGATCGACCTGGTCCGGGACGACGTCGACGGTGTGCGCCGTTCCACGGCCTGCCTGTTCGAGACGCTCGAGCGCCTCGACGACGAGACCGCGCAGCAGCCGTCGCTGCTGCCGGGGTGGACCGTCGCCATGCTCGTGACGCACGTGGCCCGCAACGCCGACTCCCACGTCAACGCCTGCGAGGGCGCGATGGCGGGCGAGGTGCGGCGGCGCTACCCGAGCGTCGAGGCGCGCGAGGCCGGCATCGCCGCCGGGCGCGGGCGCACCGCCGCCGACGTCGTCGCCGACCTGCGACGTTCGGTCGAGCGGCTCGATGACGCGTGGGAGGCGATGACCGACGAGGCATGGCTCGGGCAGGCGATCTCGGGCACCGGCGCTCCGGAGCCCCTCGTCGAGCTGCCGCGTGGCCGGTGGCGGGAGGTCGAGCTGCACCACGTCGACCTCGGGCTCGGGTTCGACGTCGAGGAGCTCGACGAGCGGTTCGTCGCCAAGGAGCTCCAGCTCTGGATGGGGCGCCTCGAGTCGCGGCTGCCTCCGGGCACCGGCGCCCGGATCACGGCGTCGGACACCGGCCGCGTCTGGCGGGCCGGAGGCGATCGCCTCACGATGCAGGTCGAGGCACCGTCGCGGTCGCTGCTCGCGTGGCTCACCGGTCGCCGCACCGAAGGCTTTCCCGAGATCGGCGAGTGGGACTGGTGATCACCCTCGTGCTGGGTGGCGCCCGCTCCGGCAAGTCCGCCATCGCCGAGGCGCTGGCGGCCGAGCTCGGCGACGACGTCGTGTACCTCGCCACCGCGTCGGTGACGGATGCCGACTTCGCGGCTCGGGTGGAGCGGCATCGCCGGCGACGCCCGCCGTCGTGGCTGACGGTCGAATGCGGCTCCGGGTTGCCCGGCGCGCTGCGGCGCCATGCCGACCGACCGGTGCTGGTCGACAGCCTCGGCACGTGGGTCGCCGGCCTTCCGGCGTTCGTCGTCGACGTGACCGACCTGATCGAGGCGCTCGGCTCCCGCTCGGCACCGACCGTCGTGGTGTCCGAAGAGGCCGGCCTGGGCGTCCACCCGGAGACCGAGGTCGGGCGGCGCTGGCGCGACGCCGTCGGCACCGTGAACCAGGCGGTGGCGGCGGCCGCCGACGAAGCGCTGCTCGTGGTGGCGGGTCGGGTGATCCGGCTTTGATGGAAGCGTTGGGGTTCCTCACGCCGTTCGGTGGGGCGCGGACGCCCACGCCGTCAGCCGTTCGGTGGTTCCCGGTCGTCGGC
>Ga0207644_10001898_pt1 | contig 13576 bp, 15 predicted proteins | sample KBSS73metaG_FD_184326 | JGI IMG/M metagenome (GOLD analysis project Ga0207644, IMG submission 184326) | Switchgrass rhizosphere microbial communities from Kellogg Biological Station, Michigan, USA - KBS S7-3 metaG (SPAdes) (version 2) | ecosystem: Host-associated > Plants > Roots > Rhizosphere... | reverse complement strand
CCTCTGCAAGAATCAACCCGGCAAAAAGGAAAGCTATAAGGAAATCAGGTCCGCCGAAATGGAGAGTTAGAAACACCGCGGCGAGGATAGCCATTGCTACGGAATCTCGCCTTAAAAACGGGTTGTAAGAGCCGCTTCGGTAAACGCTATAAAGGAGCGTTCCGAGAATGAATTCCGGGAGGCAACGCAACAGAGTAATCGGCCCGTCCCATTGATTGAAGTTGTCCTTTGTGAGGAAAGCGAGCAGCCCGATCGCCGCAATGAGAAACAGCGTAATCACGAATTTTACGGGTGCGTTCGCTCGCCAGATAGCGGGCAACGCGAACGGGAAGCCAAGATACGCGATGAACTCGATACTGATCGACCAGGCCGGATAGTTCCAACTGAGTTGGCCGGCCGCAATGCCTTGAAGCATGAAAAGGTTGGCGACGAGGGCGCTGAATGAACGAGGGCCCTCGAGGGGAATTCCCTGGGACGAACCGGTCTTGATATAGAGTAGCAGTTGTGAGGTGAACGCGGTTGCCACGAATAGGAGCAGCACCACCAGATGAAGCGGATAAAGGCGCGCTATGCGGGCGACGAGAAAGTTCCGGTAGTGCTTGGTTATGCTTTCTGAAAAGGCGCGGTAGTAGACGTGCGTCATCACGAAGCCGCTAAGCATGAAGAATAAGTCAACGGCAAGATAGCCCTTGGCGATTAGGCTCGTGTAATCGCCAACGTCTAAACGTGGGAAGTAAATTGCGCTGTAGTGAAAGAGGACAACCCATAGCGCTGCGAGCCCGCGCAGGGATGTCAGTGAATGAAGCTGGTGAGCCGGCGGTTTGGGGCGTCCTCGGGTGGGGCAGGTATCCATTCACAGCAGTCGGCATGAATCAGCATCAATTCGCGCCTTGAAGACACCCATGCTTCGGGTGCACGCAAGGGACCGGCAAAGCGATCATGTGACATGCCAATCGCGAACCTCGCCCGGAGTTCCTTCGTTCGCGATAAACCTGCGGACCCTCGCCCGAGCTTCAGTGGGCGGCAGCAGCGCTGTCCGCGCCGTGGGCCTCGACGGCGCGCACGACCCTGTAGCCGCTCGTCCGTAACTGCTTCAGCAGCCGGGGAAGGGCTTCCGCCGTATGCGGTTGCACGTCATGCATAAGGATGATGCCCTTGTGCAGCCGTTCGAGCCCTAGAAATACCCGACCAATTAGCTCGTCCGGTGAGTCCCCGCGCCAATCCTCCGAATCGACGTCGATGCCCCAGAGCATTAAACCCCTGGCGGTAAGGTACTCTTCCACCGCGGGCGATGCATCCAAATACGGCGCGCGGAAAAAGGGTGCGAGCGGCCTCTCGGACCCGAGCGCCGCTGATGCCGTGATGACACCTGCTCGGACTTCTGCCTCAGCGTCACTGACCGTAAGATTCGACAAGCGCGGATGCGTTTGCGTGTGCGTGCCGATTGCGTGACCTTCCATCGCGGCACGGAGTACGAGAGCCGGCGCTTGTGCTACCCTCTCACCGACGACAAAAAAGATCGCCGGCACGCATTCCTCAGCCAGCGCGTCAAGCACCTTTCCAGTGCTAGACGGCAAGGGCCCATCGTCGAATGTCAACACGACTTCATGATCGCGAAGCGGCAAGGCCTCCGGATACTGCAAAGTACCGACCCGAGGCAGCAATCGTGGATCGACAGCGATCGTTCGCTCGGCGCCGAGCAACGGCGGGTTTTTCTCGCATGCGGCCGCCCTCGCGTTAGACGCAGTCACGGCCAGCAGAAGAAACACCAGTGCGCAGATGCCATGCGGTCGGGTCGCCACCCGGCAGCTCCGAAAAAGAGGCAAATGCAACGGAACGCCCTCCCACCCATTTGGAACACTGCTACATGCCTGGGCTGCGTTCTTGCCACCGGGCATGTTGCCGCAGTCATGCCCGCGCGCGACGACCGCGGGGGCTGCCTGGTTGCCTGCCGCATCCGTGCCAAGACCAGGGAGTGCTTAATCAGAGGTTGCCGGCGAGCGCCGCTACTTGACGGTGATGTTCTGCGACCTGGTGGGTTCGACCGGGATTTCCGCGCATCTCGACGCCGGTCGCGCGCCAACAGCAGGCCAATCCTGGGAACTGCGCGCCGCGATGAGCATGGCGGGGCTCCGGCGCGATCAGGGCAAGCGGAACGAGGCCCGCGAGCTTCTCGCTCCGGTCTACGGCTGGTTCACCGAAGGGTTCGACACGCGCGATCTGAAAGAGGCAAGGGCGTTGCTTGACCAACTAGCGACTTGAAAGCGCCCAGTGCTCCACTTATAGCGTCGGGGGGCGTCGGGCCCGCTAAGTCATTTCGCCTTCACACTGTAATGAAACGCTGCTCTACTTCAGGCCTAAATCAATAGTTGGACAGGAGGACGCCATGCATTTTTGCCTCACCGGGCAATACACGCCACAAGCGCTTAACGGCATGATGGAGAATCCCTCCACCAATCGCTCCGAAGTCGCCAAAAAAATAATTGAGGCGGCCGGTGGCAAGATGATCTGCTTTTTCGCTATGCCTGCTGATGGCCCAGGCGTGTTGGTCATCTTCGACGTACCCGAGCCGAATACGGCAGCCGCGATTTCTGGCATCGGGCCCGGATTGGAACCGAAACGCGCCAGAGGTTTTATGGGTCGTCAGCAAACACGGACAACGTGAGCGGACGAACAATGAAAAAGCCCCGGCTGCTAGAAGCGACCGGGGCCAGTTTGCCTTGAAAGGAACGCAGGCGACCCATGCGACATAACCGGCTGCGCGAGCGCATCATAGCACGCGGTTCACCCTTCGGTAACGCGGCGACGCTTCCATCTCAGCTGTTCAGGCATATCAAGTCTGAGCGTCTCTTTGACTTTGCCCCGGCCGGCATCGACACCAAGCCGGTCGGGGCTTTTTCGTCGCCGCCGCAGCGTTGGCGTGAAATAGCAAATCTGTGGCAGCTGGTAGCAAGACTGCTGAGCATTGTTCCAGCCAAGAAGACAACGGCGGAAGAAGGCGGCGTAGGGATAGGTTTTATCGGGCTCATCGACAATCCTGGCACTTCACATGACACATTCCCATCGTTGACAAATGCTTGAGCGATTCGAGACCGCGGCTCGATTGCCCGCGAACCCTCAACAATAGCCCAGCCCATTCGCTGACTTCGGTTAGGTTCGAGCGCGGGTAAGAAAGCTCTGCCGGAATCAGCGACAAGGGAGGCCCGGCGACGAAAGGGACCGGGCGTTGTCATTGCCGCTCGATTCCGCTGGTCGAAGAGCGGACGACCCGCCCCCGCAACTTCGCCTCTGGCCCAGGCGTGGCGGCTGAGAGACCAATTGTGCTCAACGCCTGCAAATGCGGTCGATAAGCTCAGTCGCGAGCGAATAATAGCAGTTGGCGCAAACTACAACGCAGAGCCGGATAGTACGTCTATTGTCGTGACGTAGGGGTCTTCCACATCAACTTAGGCCTTGGGCAACTATCGCGTCCGAGGCTTTCCTTTTTCAGCGCTGCGAATCTATGTATCGGCCCAGTCGAGCTTTGGCGTTAGAAACCAAAGATTCCGGCTGATCTCTCTCGACCCTCGCGTTAATGCCCTGACCATCCAGCTTCTGATCGGGCTCGGCTTTTAGCCATTCTAGAAGCTGAGCAAGGCGCTCCTCTCGGTCTGCATTTTCCCCTACTAGGAGCGTCAGCAGAGCATGCTGCTTTGTCGAATCAATCCCCATGCGCTCCAGCCGCGCAATAATGTCCCGCTGCCTGTCAATGGTCCTGCGGCCCTCCACCAAGAGCCGGTTGACCTCCGCAACGCGCCGCAGCACCTCCTGCTTGTCCATCCTCTCAGTCTACGGAAGAATGGGCCGATACGCTGTAGCGCGAGCGCCATAGTACAGCCAAAAGCCGCCGGACAAATCCCCGCCAAGCCTATGCCCTTGGAACCGCAGTCAAGGTACAGCAACTCGCCTCAAGCTGATTCGGTCGGGACCTGACCCCACGAGTAGAGAAGACGAGTTACAGGCGATTTGCGGCGAGGTGCTTCGCTCTCGCTAGAAAGGCCGCAAGCCTCGCCGACAGAACGCGATTGCTGGTCATTGCTGGGGGTTGGCTTGACCTGATCGACCGCCGGATGCAACCGGCTAAGCCTTGGAAAAAATGGAGCATCCGCTGCTACGGGCGACCTTCTGCCCCTTTGACGAGGACCAGGACCGCCGGGACAGACGAATCCCGTCCGACGCGCCCCGCTAACTGCGACTTCCCCGATCTCATTAGCAGACGCCTGACGCGATTTCGGTCAACGTTAGGTTTCTTCTGCGTTCGATTGATGATGGTGAAGCGCGAGGAAGTACGTCAAGCCGCATTGAGGCTGAGATCGAGCGGTAGCCTGCGGGTCGATTTTCCGGCGATGGCAGGATCGACGCCATCAGCGGCACCCCTGACCGAACGGAACCGAATGACCGCGCCGGCCGTTGGCGTTCAGTAGACGTCAATGCCATCGGGAGAATTAGAATGGATGGAAAATCGCGTAACCGGCACTGCCGGGGACGCGCAGACCCAGCTTAAGGGACAAGCGAAGCAAGTCGCTGGCGCGGCTGAAGACCTCTACGGTCAGGCAAAAGATGCAGCAGCGGGCTTTACCGACATTGTGCAGAGAACCATCGAAGAGCAGCCATATACGGCGGTTGCAATCGCAGTCGCTGTCGGCTGGCTATTGGGCAGGATGCATCGACCGATTTGATTTCTCCTCTCGGCAACGTCTCTTAGTCGCGAGGGCGGCAGCGGGCCGGCCACTTGCGCTACATCATCGTCCCCGTAGGGCTGAACAACCAAGGAACTGGGTGCAGTCCCGTTAAAAAATACACAATTACTAATGGGGCCGACGATGGAAGACCTCGAACAACGCATACGCGAGCGCGCCCACCGAATTTGGCTCGAAGGAGGAGCCCCGAAGGGCGCGACAAGATACACTGAGACATGCCAGCGGAGTTGGTAGCTATAGAAGATGGGCAAAAGGCCACACTGAAACCAGTCAATGAGAAGCTGGGCCCTTGGGCCGAGCCCATTGAACCGGTCGAAGCAGCAAACCAGGCCGGTGAAACGCCCACGACGGACCAAGGTGAAGGTGAATTGCCTTCGAAGCGCCCTAGCAGAAAATGGGAACCCGTCTCATGGGTTGAAATAAGCGGTTGCAGAGTCGAAGCTTGAGCCGCGCCAAAAGCGGCGATGCCAGGGCGGTCTCGGCTAACGGAAGGTGTCCCGGGCTTTAGGATGCACGATGCTGGTCTCCATTCCAGCCAATTCCTTGCGGACACTCGCAGCCGAATTGTCGACCTTTTCGACCACTCGTTCTAAGTCTTCGCGACTGACGCCCAAATGACGCGTCCAATATCGTCCATGGCAATTTTGGCGCGCTCCGGCGCTAGTTTAGTCGTTGTATTTGACATCGGATGCCTTCTTTTTCCTTCACAACCGTGCTCCCGGTCACTCAGTTCCTAGAGTAAGAGGACGATGACATTCCGTCGGGGTGTCGCCTGGAACTCACTTCCAATATCGAGTGTTGTTTGGTCGATGGACCATCAAGAAGGATTGTTGCGACCTGTCGTGGCGGTGCCGGCAAAAAACGAAGCGGCGCGCCTTCCAAAACTCTTTTCAGCCTTGGCGCAGCAAACCTGGTTATCTGCAGCGAACGAGTTCTTGGACGTAGTTGTGGTCTTGAACAATTGTGATGACCACTCGGCGGCGATCGTTGACGCCGCGTCGACACAGCACGGCGGTCTCCGGCTTCATGTCATTGATATAAATTTTCCCCCGCCCTGGGCCCATGTCGGTTCGGCGCGGAGGCTCGCCATGGAGCGAGCCCTGAGCATCGGTGGACCACATTCCGTCTTATTCTCGACCGATGCCGATGCGGCTCCCGCGGCGGATTGGGTTGAGGCGAGCCTCCGTGTCATCGCAGCCGGAGCCGACCTCGTTGGCGGACAAATTGTCGGCGACAGAGACGAAGAATTCTTACTCGGCAGAGGGTTCATTCGGCGCGCCACACATCACCTCGAGTATGTCGGCCTCGTGGATCGGCTGACGAGCCTTGTCGCTCCAGATGTGCACGACCCTTGGCCTCGCCATGTCGACCACACGGGCGCGAGCCTCGCTGTACGCGGCCACGTCTACCAGGCAGTGGGCGGCATCCCGCCGATCTCTTTTCGCGAGGACGTGGCGTTCGTCGCTAAAGCTGTCGCGAAAGGTTACCGGCTGCGCCATCCGCTTGAAGTCCGGGTCGGCGTGTCGGCGCGGTTGGACGGCCGCGCCCGCGGCGGCATGGCCGATTGTCTGAAGGCTTGGCTCGCAGCCGAGGCGGCCGGCCAGCCCCAACTCGTTGAGGATGCTGCTACCGTGTTAGCTCGCTTAACGCGCCGCCATCGCAAGAGGGCGCTCCCTGCGAGTGCCACAGGGCGCGGCAGCATTCCTCCACCCAGCGGCCGTCCGATTTGGCTACCCCGTCAATACACCGACTCCCAGGTCTACGAACGTAAAAAGATCGGGATCGAAACCGCCATCGGACAGATGAAAAAAATTATCGCGGCAAACTCGGACTTACCCAGTGTCGCATGAAGTGCGTCAAGGGATCAGTTACGACGCAATTACCGAGGCAGCAGGCGTGGAATCGGAGGCACGGGATTGCGACGGAGCGTTTCCTGGTGCGGCTTTCGACGGCTTGCGAAAGCTTGGACTGATCGGTGCTCCGCCGCTGGGGCTGAAAGAAGCGCTTCCGCTTTTTCGCGTATTAGCCGCCATTGGTCGAGGCGACCTTAGCGTCGGGCGGATTTTCGAGGGCCACGTGAATGCGCTGTTGTTGATCCACGTGTTCGGACGCCCGGAGCAGCGGGCGCATTACAAGACACTCGCGGCGGGCGGTGCGTTGTTCGGCGTCTGGAATACCGATATGGCCGGCTTCGCCGTCGCGCTGAATGATGGACATCTTTGCGGCAAAAAGAACTTCGCCAGCGGTGTGGACGGCCTGAGTTATGCCTTGATTACCGCAGAGACAACCAGAGGCCGCCAGATGGCGATGGTTAGGGTTGGCGGCCGGCCCGTTGACCGCAATTGGTGGCGACCCCTTGGTATGCACGCATCTGGTAGCCATGTGGTGGACTTTGACGGCGTACCAGTATCGGAAACCGACCTGTTGGGTGAGCCAAACGACTATTTGCAAGAGCCATGGTTTACAGCCGGCGCAATACGGTTTGCTGCTGTTCATGTCGGTGGCATGCACGCAATTCTGGATTCGACCGTTGCCCATTTGCGCCAATGTAAGCGCACAGCCGATCCTCATCAGCAGCATCGGATCGGGTTGATGGCGACTGAAGTCACCGCCGGCTACGCTTGGCTGGACTACACCGCCGCCTGGTGGGCTGAAATCGGAAACACAAGCGGACCCGACAATGCCCCTGTCATCGCAACGATGAACGCCGCCCGTACGTCAATCGAGCGCGCCGCCCTGCATGTGCTTGAACTCGCCGAGCGAAGCGTCGGCGCCGCCGGCATGATCGCGCCACATCCTCTGGAGCGGCTGCTTCGTGATCTGCGGACCTATCTGCGCCAACCTAATCCCGATGCCGCCTTGGCGGCGGTTGGCGCCGCAATTGCGGCGGGTCTTTGGAGCCCGGCACGCACGCCGAGGTGAGAAACATGATGGCCGACCGGATGGCGCGGATCCATGCGTGCCGAAGGGTTCTAGTCGTGGCGCCGCATCCCGACGACGAGTCGCTTGGCTGCGGCGGCCTAGTTGCCACCCTCGCTCGCAAGGGAGCTTCCTTCCGGTTCGTGTTTGTGACCGATGGCGGCGCGTCGCATCGGAATTCTCGATCATGGCCGCGGCCGCGGCTCGCCGCAGGGCGCAAGGTTGAGGCGACGGAAGCGCTGCGACGCCTTGGTGTTGGCGCTGAACCGCGCGTCTTCCTCGGACTTGCGGACGCCGCCATGCCATCGGCGGACTCCTCGGATTGGCAAAGGGCAGCCGACCGCGTCGTGGCGCTTGTCGATGCGTTCGAACCTGATCTCGCACTCCTGCCGTGGCGCCGAGATCCACATTGCGATCATCGCTCCTCCTGGACATTGGCGCGCTCGGCTATCGGCTCTGCTGGTTGCCATCCGCTTATGCTTGAATATGCGATCTGGCTCATAGAACTGGGCGGCCCGAACGACTATCCGCGCGGCAACGAGGCAGAAGCGATCCAATTCGATATTAGTCACGCGCTTCCTGTTAAGCAGGCGGCGATCGCCGCGCATGCTACGCAAACGACAGCACTAATTGACGACGATCCCGAGGGTTTCGTTCTCACGCCCGCAACTATCGCACGGCTGACCCAGCCGACCGAAACCTTTTGGTGGCCGCTCGATGCGAACGATTGACATCGCGGGATTCGAGAACAAATTCCGCGTCAATATAGATCCATGGAACTACACTCATTCGCGCTTCGAGTGGGTCAAGCGCCAAATGCTTCTGCGCGCCTGTGGGCCATCCAAATATGGGCGCGTTCTCGAGCTGGGCTGCGCCATCGGTGAAACGACGCGCGTTCTCGCAAGGTTAAGCCTGCGTCTGGTCGCGGTCGACGCATCGCCGACGGCGCTTAGTGAAGCTGCACGCCGAGCGCCGCGCGACAGGAGGATCCGCTTTCATCGCGCGATTCTGCCCGGCCAAATGCCGCGGGGCCCATTCGACCTTATCGTTGTCTCGGAGCTAATCTACTATTTGCGGCCCCACTATCTTAAACCGCTCGCTGACCGAATCTTCGCGGCGCTGGCGCCTGGCGGTATGACGGTTGTGCTTAACCATCGCCGGCCGTTTGATGATGCAGCCATCCCGCCGGCGCTCGCCCACAGCCGCCTACGGCGCCGGCTCGCCAGCCGAATGAACGTCCTGAAGGACGCTTCTCATCGTCACTTCGATATCTTGGTTCTAAAGCGGCGCAGCTTAACCCAATACACTACTTACCATGTGCCTTCAGAAAAAAACGATAAAGCGGGGCGGAGGCAAGCAGAGGCTAGAGAGCATAGCGGCAGCAAGGACGGAAGCACCGCCCTGCACTACTGTCGTTTGCGTTGGCGGCCCAAGCGAAATTTGGAAAGAGCGGTGACTGAAACGCAGCCAGACTGCCGCGCGGCGCGTTGCCTAAATTGGCGCGACTACCTGTGATCGAGAAGGCGCGGAGAGAACGAGAGCAAAGTGGTTGAGCGAGTGAAATCGAGGTGGCGCACACCCAAGCCCCTTAAAAGTTAGCACGTCGTTCTAACTAATTTTCACCGCGGGCGCGGCGCCGGACGCCCCAGCCGTGGTCCGGCTTACGGGCGTCAAACACGGTGCTCGTACGCTGCCCGGGTAACGGACAGCGCTGCTTCGCGAAGCTCGTGATTTAATCCTCCGATGACGACAGCGCGTCCCGTAGAAGCTCATGCGCGCGCGTCACCCGCTTTTGTGCTTGCGTCAATGCCACTGACGTGCGCCACAAGTCGGAGACACTGGCGTCCCAGGCATGAAGCGCCGCGTCGAGCGTTAATTGCGCTGCCTCCAATTCCGCCTTCGCCTCGTCCAAAGATCGGCTCATGTTAGTCGCGCCGTGTTGTCGCGCTTACGACGGCTTGCGATTTAGGAGGCGTCCTTGTCCAATCAAGCCCCCGGACGATCAAAATGCGGCGGAAAGGCTAGTGAGTAGCGAGGAGAAAGGCGCGCATTCGTCGAGAGCCCGGTTCGATTTTTGTTCCCACTTGAAAACTTTTCGGCTCAAACCAAATCGTGCGGCGCCGGGCGCCATTTGGGCCCAGCGAACGCCGGCAGTGGGCCGAGCGCTCCTTTGTATCCATGTTGCTCAAAGCGAGGATGTGGCTATGAAACACTCCGACTTCACACCGTCTCTCCGACCGTTCGAACTCGACCTCGATGGCCTGTTGCATCCAGCACAGGCATTCGCCCATCCGCGCGATGTGGTCGCCGACGCTGACCTGACCGTCGCCGAGAAGCGGTCTGTCCTTGCTTCATGGGCATCTGACGCCTGCGCGGTCGAAGCCGCGCCAGCGCTACGCCATGCCCCCGGTGCCGCCGGCGCGGTGTCGGTCGACGACATTCTTGAGGCCCTACGTTCGCTCGACAGGGAAGCGAACGATGCCGCCGGTCGCACTAGGCGGGAGGTGAGGCGCCGAGCGTTCGAGGCATTCAGGCTCCGTCGCGGTCCTCCCAGCTACGGAGGCCGGCTTTCGCACTGACCTTCGCCGTCGCGAGGGTCTTTCGCCCCATCGAAACTGTTGCCGCCGCCGCTGCGGGCGGCGCGGCTTTCCCTCAGGAGCATCGCCATGATGTCGAGTTATCACGATCCATTCGACGCTTTGTTTGCGCTGCAACGGGCTCTAGATGCGCGGCTCGCCAGTGACTGGATGGGTGCCGGCACCACCGCCGGGGGCAGCTATCCGCCGGTCAACATATTCCAACAGGGCGACGACTTTGTCGTGGTGGTTGAACTGCCGGGCGTCGCCAAAAGCGACCTGTCCATCGAAGCCAAGGAAAACGCGATACGTATCGCCGGCAAGAAGGAGGTCACATACCAGGAAGATGCGAGCATCCATCGCCGGGAACGCATTCGCGGCGTATTCGACCGCACAATCGCGATCCCCATCCAGATCGACCCTGATCGCATTCGTGCCGAGTACCGCGATGGCGTGCTCGCGCTCTTCATACCGCGCGCGGAACTGGAAAAACCGCGCACGATCAAAATCACCTGAACCCTTAGGAGAACATTCATGGCAACCGACCACGAGTTACAGGTGCAGCGGAAGCGCGAAGTCGAAACCAAGGAAGAGAGCACGATGCCGGCGCGGCTGTTCCAGCCGCAGACGGACATCTTCGAGACAAGCGAGGCGCTGACCCTTGTGCTGGAAATGCCTGGCGTCGATAAGGGTAGCGTGGAGGTCAAAGTTGAGAACGATCTGCTGAATATCCACGGCCGCGTGGACTTTTCCAAGTATGACGGGCTGCAACCGCTCTATACCGAGTACAACGTCGGCCATTATGCGCGCAGCTTCCGGCTTTCTAGCAAAATCGAGCAGGAGGGAATCAGCGCCGAACTCAAGGACGGCGTCATGACCCTCGTGCTGCCCAAAGCGGAAAAGGCAAAGCCTCGCAAAATCAAAGTAAACTGAGCATCGGCGTCGCTGATTGATGTTCCAGCCTGCAACCTTGAACTTCGCGAAAAGCCATGATGCCGTTTCTTTGTTCTCGGGTCTGAAGTGATCCGCAGGCCCGACGGCCGAAGCGGGGGGTTGCCCGCAATCGCCCACAGTGTCCGCTTGTGCGCAGAGCACGCGGGACGTGCCAGTGCTTCCGTGGTCACGCCCCGCTGCTCTGCGCCCGCCCGCCCCGACACTGATCCGCGCCAGGGTCGAAAACCGAAACCGCTACCAACAATGTCCCATGACCTGGGCGGCGGTTCGTCGCTCCGGTGACGACGACACGGCACTAGCCGCTTTGGATACCAGCGGCGTTTTGACGGCTCCGAAAATTCGAAGGTATTCCGCGGATGCCAGAGCACCTAGTAAAGACGCGGCGCGCTGTCGTTGCCGCATTGTATCGACTGGATGTGGGTCGCCAGGGAGACGATGAAAACACACTCCCTGTCTGATGGAGTGATGCTTCGTTTTGTGATCGGCGGCACCACGATCATGCGGTGGACTTCCTGGGCTTGGCGGCGACTGAAAGCGACTGCGCCATCCACACTGTAAAATAGTGGCGTGGTCGCCTACATGGCCTCTTTAAGCGCCGCAGCCAGACCCACACCTACCCTATTGGATGCGTCCCGTAATCATCACACTAAGCATCATTGCTTCGTTGGCAGCGGGCATCTTAGCAGGCTACGGCCTGACGTTTTTGTTTCGGCCAACGGGCTGGTAAGCCGCTTCAATCGGAGCAAAACCTGCTTCCGTTTGCGAAACATCGTCGCGCTGGGTTGTGCTCCCTTGCCGCCCCGGCCGTGCCGCAGGCAGGCTGAAGCGGCCTGACGCTCGCCCCGCGCCGCTTGTGCTCTTGTGGAGCAGCAGCAGGTCGCGATTCCAGAGCTGGTCCCGTCCTTCAGGGTGATGCGGTCGAACGCGATCCCCTAAGGGTTTCGAAGCCCATGAAATGAGGTATGGATTATGCTGGCCGGCGACAAGAACTGCGTTGGGGGACGCCTCGATGTCGACCAGCAAGGAACGGAGGGCGGCAGCGCGCGCCCTGGGCCCGGCCAGTGGAGGCAAGCCGGGGCTAGGGCACAGATTGCTGGCGTGAGGGCGGCAGCGCAGGAAAAGTCGTCCTGCTCGCGCGCCGGTAAATCCCCTCAATTTGGGGGACCGATTGTCTCCGAAATCTAGCCACACCAAACGGGAAGCTGTCAGGCAGCCCAAACTTCATCGGCGGCTAGAGCCGTCTCGCACACACAGGGCGCGCGGCTTGCTTACGGCATATAAGGGTGGCAGCCGAGCCAATCTGAACTCGTTATGTTAGAAGCAGAGTCCATACTGGATCAAGGTCACCTGCCGACAACGGGATACGTTCGCCGTCGTCGGATGCGCGAGCAGGAGCGGAAGTTCGATGGCATCCACCTTGGAAAGAATGAAGAGTCTACGCAGGCAAACTGGAACGCGGCTTCTCCGAGGCAGACAAGCGCAACATGCTCAAGCGGCTCGCGCCGCTCCGAATCCGCAAACAGCCGATGAACGCGGCGCGCAGGAGCTTCCCAAAGGCTCGCTGGGTCAAGCCTGTCGTTCTGATGGATGCGGAATTTCGAGGCAAAACCGGCGAAGGCTTACTTAGACATCCTGCGTTCAAAGGCTTCCGCAACGATCTGATCGTAGGGGGTACGAAATGAGCACGCCGCAGAACATCGGCCAAAGACGGCTAGAGGAGAAAGCCCTACGCCATGGCGGTCCAGAAATCGAGCGCCGATCCTGTCGCGGGCACTAAGCCCCAGCTGGTTTGCGACAGAGCTTTAGATGGGCCTGCAACGCACAAGCATCGTTGTTCCGCATAAGTTCCTACGGCGGATCGGGTACCGGCCCTTTTCCGACTTTACTGGTCCTTTTCCCTTTCCTGGGGGTCGTTTCTGCATTTGAGTCGGATGTGCGACGCAACAAGTTCCGGGGGTCGGGTATTAGTTCTGAGTCGGGGACGGGACCTACATGCAGGATGCGGCGCAGCTACGCCAATTGGCAACGTGTATGTTTGCGACTGCCATGGCGACCAAGGATCAGAGTTTGGTCGAATCGCTTTGCATCCGGGCGTGCGAATACCTTGACCAGGCCAGCGCACTTGAGGCCGCACAGCCATCGATCCCAGAAGACGATGAAAAGAAGGAACAGGCCGCCTCACGGTGAGCTTGCGCGAGGAAGGCTGTGGCTGGCGCCGCCTTCGCCGCGACCCAAGCCTTCAGGCAGTCGGCCATGCCGCCGCGGGCACGTCGAGTGAGTTTTTGCCGGCGGATCTTTGCGTGATTCCGGGGACGTGAGGATGGTGGGCAGGTCAGGCCGGCAATTCCGCCGCCGCAACCGCGTCTTCTCGCGCAGGGAACTCCTTGT
>Ga0207644_10001894_pt1 | contig 13589 bp, 7 predicted proteins | sample KBSS73metaG_FD_184326 | JGI IMG/M metagenome (GOLD analysis project Ga0207644, IMG submission 184326) | Switchgrass rhizosphere microbial communities from Kellogg Biological Station, Michigan, USA - KBS S7-3 metaG (SPAdes) (version 2) | ecosystem: Host-associated > Plants > Roots > Rhizosphere >... | reverse complement strand
CTTGCCGTAGAAGGCGCGGAACATCGTTCCATAATCCTGAGTGTGGCCGCGCGACAGGATCAGGTCGCGGAAGCGCTGCCCGTTCTCGCGGGTCATGCCGCCATGATCCATGAACCAGTGATAGGAGGCATGCTCCAGCATCTGCGTCCACAGATAGGCATAATAGCCCGCCGAATAGCCGTTGCCCCAAATATGGAGGAAATAGCTCGACCGGTAGCGCGGCGGGATGTTCGCCGTGTCGAGCCCCATCGAGTCCAGAGCCTGCTTCTCGAAGGCATCGACATCCTGCTTGGGTGCGCTCGCGGGCAGGCTGTGCCAGTCCATGTCGAGCGTCGCCGCTTCGACCACTTCGCCCAGCGCATAACCCTGGTTGAACTTGGCGGCCTTCTTGATCTTGTCGACCAGCGCCTGCGGCATCGGCGCGCCGGTGCGATTATCCTTCGCGTAATTGGCGAGCACCTTGGGATCGAGCGCCCAATGTTCGTTGAACTGCGACGGGAATTCGACCCAGTCACGTGCCGTGCTCGGGCCGGACAGGGTCGGATAGGTCTGCGCGGCGAACAGGCCGTGCAGCGCGTGCCCGAATTCATGGAACATCGTGGTCACGTCGTCGAACGAGATCAGAGCGGGCTGGCCGGCAGCCGGTTTGGTAAAATTGGCGACGTTGTAAACAACCGGTTTGGTTTTAAGCAGATAGGATTGGCCGACGAAATTCGACATCCACGCGCCGCCCGATTTGTTGTCGCGCTTGAAATAATCGAAATACATGAGCCCGAGCTCGGACCCGTCCTTGTCGTAAACCGTATAGACCATCACGTCGGGTTGATAGACGGGAATGTCGGTGCGGCGCTTGAAGGTCAGGCCATAAAGCTGGTTGGCGGCAAAAAAGACGCCCTTTTCCAGCACCGTATTAAGTTCGAGATAGGGCTTCACCTCATTCTCATCGAGGTCATATTTGGCCTTGCGTACGCGTTCCGAATAACGCTCCCAATCCCACGGCCTGAGTGTGAAATCCTCGCCGCCCGCCTTGATCATTTCCTGGAGCTCGGCTGCTTCGCTCTTCTGCTCGGCGGCGAGCGCGGGCACCAATTGGGTCATGAAGGCCTTGGCTGCCTGTGGCGTCTTGGCCATTTGGTCCTGCAGCACATAATCGCCCCACGTCGGGAAGCCGAGCAAACTCGCCTTCTGCGCACGCAGATAAGCGATCTCGCGGATCGTATCGCGGGTGTCGTTGGGGTCGCCCTTCTCGGCGCGTGACCAGCTCTGCGCGAACAAGGCCTCGCGCGTCCCGCGATCCGCCAGACTCTGCAGCGCCGGCTGCTGCGTCGTATTCTGCAGCGGCAAGACATACTTGCCGATGAGCTTGCGTTCCGCCGCATCCTTGGCCGCTGCCGCGATCGCGCCGTCGTCGAGGCCGGCGAGCTTGGCCTTGTCGTCGACAACCAAGGCGCTCGCCTTGGCGGCGGCAAGCAATTTCTGCTGGAAGGCGGTTTCAAGCGTGGAGATCTGCGTGTTGAGCGCACGCAGTTTTACCTTGTCGGCCTCCGCAAGCTGCGCGCCCGCGCGGATGAAGTTGAAGTGGTAGACTTCGAGCAATTGGCGCTGCTCGGGCGTCAGCTTGAGGCTCTCGCGACGGGCGTAGATCGCCTGGACGCGCGCGAACAATTTGGGATTCAGATAGATCGAATCCGAATGCTCGGTCAGCCTTGGGGATTCATCCTTCTGCACCTTGTCGAGCGTCGGATTGGTGTTGGCCTGGACCACGCCGAAGAAGGTATTGGTGGCGCGATCTAGCATCCGACCAGAGCGTTCGAGCGCGACGATCGTGTTGTCGAAGGTCGGCGCGGCGGGATTGTTGGCGATACGCGCAATCTCGGCCTTCTGCTCGGCCATGCCAGCTTCGATGGCGGGCTGGTAATCTTTATCCTTGATGATGTCGAAACGCGGCGCCTGGAACGGCAGATTGCTCGGCACCGCGAAGGGATTGGCGACGCGTGTCGCCGCGCTGCTCATGGAAGACACAAGGCACAGGGCCGCGCCCGAGGTCCAGAGCCACGTCATCGGTTTCATGGAGGAGGGATTCCTTCGAAGGTTTGTGCGGCGAAAGCCGGATGACCGAAGCGTGGAACCGCATCCAAATTTAATCAAGAGTCGTTGCGGATCTATTTCAGGACCCCTCTATCTTTTTAAACCAACGGCTTAGATGCCATCATTTCGGACCCGGCGAAATGGACGGCTTGGGCCTGGCCACGTTCGTGAAAAGGGGCATGCCCTCGCACGAAGGTAATATGATCTTCCGGCGCGACGCACCACGGTCGGTGCCCTCCTCCGATTTCGATATGTTCAGGGGTAAGCCCGTGACCAGCCGGCCGCTTCGCTGACCGGTGGGAATGGCGCTCCAGGGATGCTGACGAATGCGCAGAGTGGATCCCGGGTTCGTTACGGTCGCCGCGGATGGCATTTCCAAAATTCCCACCCCCGCATCAAACTGGCATCAATACAGATATCGAAATATCGTTGCCGACCCCCCTTATATGTAGACAAAAAACAATCCAGATGGGACGTTGCGGCAGAGGCAACGAAATTTTACATTTTCTGACTTGCACCGGATTGATTTTTTCGTATCCTGTTGAAATTACAGATTGGTAAATACTTTATTAAAACCGAAGAAGGATGCCTGGATGTGGCGCTTGTGAAGTCAAGCGCTGCCGTCGGGGCTCGTTGAAAAGGGCAAACTGTCGGCGACGGCAGGGCGCAAAGCCTCCGGCCTCTTTGAGGTAGCGGGGCCGCCACGAGGAGTGATTGTTGTGAGTGAAGCTTCGATGCGGGGCCGCGTGCATGCGCCCGCTGGACCCGAAATTACAGGACACGCCACAGGGCGTCGTCGCATTACCACCAAATTTCTGACCATGATCCTGATCGGCGTTGTGCCCGGCATTTCGGTGTCTGCGGCACCGAGCTCCGGCGCGCCGGCGAAAGCGACGGCGGCAGACATCAACCCCTTCCCGACCGAGGCGAGCAGGCTGGGGGTGTACAAATGCGCCAACCTCTTTTCAGCGCTTGGCCAGGCCGCTGCTTATGGGTCGACATTCGGCGTCGCGACGCATGCGGACCAGGCATCGCCCGACGCGCACGCGGTGCAGGCCGTGGCGGGGATGACTTACAGCACGCCCGGCTATAGCGGCCAGGCGGCCAGCGTCATCCTCGCCGCGCCTGTTGGACAGAGCTGCGAAGGCCAGATGGTGCGTGTGGCGCCCTTTCAGAAGCCCTGCAAGGACGTGGTCCGCCAGCTTCCGGCGGGCAGCGCCCCTAACGGCGTGCTTTCCGGCGTGCCGCTGTACAATCTCGGCGGCAACCAGGGCCAGGCTCTCCTGATCGCCAGCGGCACCACCTGTGTGGTGGTGACGGTCACCCAGGCTGCGAACAGCCCCTAACGGCTTGGAATAGGCCCGCCTGAGCAGGACGCTTACCGGGCCGCCCGCCGCACCAGACTGAATTTTGATTTTGTCCTGACCGAGAAGGCTGTCCGCCTGATCGGCGAGGGCATGTGTCTGCTCGCTTGCCAAAGGCCGAGGGCGGCCCTGGCAAGCCATGAATAGGGGAACTGCCATGCTTCGAGTTAAGTCCGTGCCTCAGGAAGCTCTCCGCACCGGCTTCGCCGAAAACTGGATTGTAGGTAGCCGCAATTGCAGCTGGACGCAGCGCCGCCAGCTGATGGCGGTGCTGCGCAAAGCGCATCGCGTGCTTGGGTTAAAGCGAGATAGGCTGGGCGTCGGAGCGCTCGCCGCGTCGAACCCATCCTGCACCGCAGCATCGGTATCGAGTTTGCCGGCTGTGCTGACAGGCAAGACGGGCCTTTTTGCGGGTGTAGCGCTGCTGGCGCTCTCCGCGTTCGGTGCTGCTCCGGCATATGCCCAATATTCTGCGGGCGGCGGCTCGGGGACGGGCACTTCAAGCATTGCTATCGGCCCCAGCGCCACGGCGCCCGGTGTGCGCGGTATCGCGCTTGGCGCTGGAGCAACGCAGACCGGGACGGATTCTATTGCCCAAGGTAGCAGCGCCAACGCGGGCAGCCAGAATGCCATCGCAATCGGCTTCGCGTCGATCGCGTCCCAGATCAACTCCGTCTATCTCGGCGCGCGCACCCTTGCGGGGTCAGGTGCCACGGCTCAGGGCGCTATCGGCATCGGCACCGATGTGACGGCATCGCAGCTCAACGCGATCGGGATAGGAACTCGCGCTATGTCATCGACAGTATATTCGGTGGCAATCGGCCAGGACTCGTCGGCCACAGGCGCAGGCGGGGCCGTGGCGATAGGCGGCGGCGCGATCTCGAGCAGTATCAATTCGGTCGCGATCGGCGTCCAGGCCAATGCCACAGGTGGGGGAAGCAGCGCGCTGGGCACCTTCTCCGCCGCTTCGGGAGGAAACTCCACTGCGGTCGGTGTCGGCGCCAATGCCAGCAACAGTTACGCGTGGGCGGGCGGTTATCAGGCCGCCGCCAGCGGCGATTCCTCCATCGCCCTCGGCCGGGCGGCCGGTGCCACAGGTGACGTCACCACCGCCGTCGGCTTCGGGGCTCAGGCGACCGGTAACAGCTCGCTTGCGCTCGGGTCGCAAGCGACAGCCATCGGCGTCAGCACGGTCGCTATCGGTCAGGGCGCCGGCGCCGCATCCACCACCGGCAACGCCAGTTCGACCGCGATGGGCGTGGCGGCCGGACAATTCGTGAGCGGCGCGCAGAACACAGCAGTAGGCGGCGGCATCAATAGCGCCATGCGGGGCGCGGGTTCCGGTGTTACTGGCGCGCGCAACGTCGCGTTCGGCACCGGCGACGGCAGTGTCGCCTATGATGCTACGCTCTCCGCTTCCGCGGGCAGCCTGGTCACGGGCAGCGACAACGTCGCGATCGGAACCAATGCCGGTATCGGCGTCGCCGCCAGCGGCACGACGTCGATCGGCTACAATGCTAAAGCCAGCCAGACCAACGGTGCTGCCATTGGCACTGGGGCCACCGCCAGCGGCGTGAACTCGGTCTATCTGGGCGCGCGCACCGTTGCCGGTACGGGCGCCCTTGCCGGGAGCGCGATCGCCATCGGCACGGACGTGACCGCGTCCCAGACGGATTCCACGGCTATTGGCCGTACGAGCACGGCATCCGGCAACGCTGCCGTGGCGGTTGGGGCGGGTACGAAAGCAACTGCGACGAGCGCCGCGGCGTTCGGTCCCGCCGCCAATGCTTCGGCCAATTTCGCCTTGGCCTTGGGCAATGGAGCCGTGTCGAGCGGAATCGGCGCCATTGCGGCAGGGTCCGGAGCCCAGGCCACGAACACTACCGCCGTTGCGGTAGGCAACAATGCCAATGCCTCGGCGCTCAATGCTATCGCGATGGGCACCAGCGCCGTCGCCAACGCCGCCGACGCGGTGTCCATCGGCAATGCATCAACCGCGACCGGCGGAAAGGCGGTCGCAGTTGGATCGGGCAACTTCGCCAGCGGCAATGGCGCAGTGGCGATCGGCGATCCCAACACCGCCACCGGCAATGGCGCGGTGGCGCAAGGCATGGACAACACCGCCACCGGCGATGGCACCGTGGCGATGGGCAATACCAACATGGTCGGCGGCGGCGGACAAGCGGTCGGCACCGCGGGCACGGCCGCGCAGGGCGCGGTCGGAATCGGCTATCACAACGTCGTCGTCGGCCAGGGCAGCGTCGCCATCGGCAACACCAGCAGCGCGCTAGCGGCCGGCGCGATCGCCTTCGGCGACTCCGCGATCGCCAATAATGCCCGCGATGTAGCGCTGGGTTCCGGCTCGGTCACCGCGACCGCCGTGGGTACTGCAAGCACGGTGATCGGCGGCACGACCTATAATTTCGCCGGCACGACGCCGACCAGCACCGTCAGCGTCGGTAGCGGGACCAACCAGCGCACCATCACCAATGTCGCGGCAGGGCGGATCGCGGCCAATTCGACCGACGCCATCAACGGCTCACAGCTGTTTGCGACCAATCAGGCATTGCAGTCGGCCATCACCGGGGCGGCGTCGCATTATGTCAGCATCAACGACGGTGGTACGGCCACCGGCAACTACAGCAACAATGGCGCGACGGGCGCCCTTTCGGTGGCGATCGGCACAAATGCCAGCGCGACGGGTGGCCGCGCGATTGCGTCCGGCAGCAGCGCAAAAGCCCTCGGGGACTTCGCGTCGGCTTATGGCGATAATGCCAGCGCGACCACAGCCGGTACCGCTATCGGCGGAGGCACAAACGCCTCCAACCAGTTCGCCTTCGCCGGGGGTTTCCAATCCACAGCATCCGGCGTTTCGTCGACGGCATTGGGCCTGCACGCCAATGCGACCGCCGACAACGCGATCGCCTTGGGCACGGATGCGACCGCCAACTCCATCGACGCCCTTGCCATCGGCCACGGCTCGACCGCGACTGGCGGCAAGGCAACCGCCATCGGCGCCGGCAACACCGCCTACGGCAACGGCGCGGTCGCGATCGGCGATCCAAACTATGCCAGCGGCACCGGCGCCTTCACCGGCGGCGCCAACAACATTGCCAACAGCGACGGAACCGCGACGGCAACGGCCGCGAACCAGGCCAATGGCGCGGTTGCGATCGGCAACGGCAACAAGGCGATTGGCCAGGGCAGCGTTGCGCTCGGCAACGGCTCGACAGCCGGCGCAAGCGGCCTCGCCGGCAATATCGCGATCGGCAACGGCGCGATAGCGACCGCGCGTGCCGGCGATGTCGCGCTCGGTTCCGGCAGCACGACCGTGGCGGCGGTGGCGACGACCGGGGTAACGATCAACGGCACCAACTACGCCTTCGCCGGGACAACGCCCACCAGTACGGTGAGCGTTGGCGCTCCGGGCGCGGAACGGACGATCACCAACGTCGCGGCGGGCCGGATCAGCAGCAGCTCGACCGACGCCATCAACGGGTCCCAGCTATTTGCGACCAACCAGGCGATCAATGCTGTGGTCGGACTCGCCGGGGCGACCGATGATCGCGCCGTCAAATATGACTGGACCGACACCAACGCCAACGGGATCGTCGATCCGGGCGAAGTGAACCATAATGTGGCGACGCTGGCCGGCGTCGGCGGCACGACGCTCACCAACCTCGCCGACGGTGCGGTCAACGCTACCTCGAGCGACGGCATTAACGGATCGCAACTCTTCGGAGCCAGTCAGAGCGTCGCGAGTCTCCTCGGCGGCACGACCACGGTCAATCCCGACGGAACGATCAGCGGCCCGACCTATACCATTCAGGGCAGCAACTATTCGACGGTCTTCGATGCCTTCACCGCGGTTAATAATAGCCTGGCTGCAATCACGAGTGGCGGTATCAAATATTTCCATACGAATTCGACCCTGGCGGATTCGCAAGCGATCGGGACGGACAGCGTCGCGGTCGGGCCACGGGCGGTTGCAAACAACAGCAACAGCATGGCGCTCGGCAACAATGCGGTAGCAAACGTCGACGGGTCGATCGCACTCGGAGCAGGTTCGGTCGCCGATCGAGCGATTGCACCGAGCAGTGGCACCATCCCGGCCGGCAGCGGCTTCGTCCCATACAACACCAGCGATGCCACGCTGCTTGGCGCTGTGTCGGTGGGCGATGGCACGACGGGCGCGTACCGCCAGATCACAAATGTCGCCGACGGTACTGAGGCGCACGACGCGGTCACGGTACGTCAGCTTCAGGGTGTCGCCGCGTCGTTATCGAGCACCAGCACACTTTACTTCCATGCCAACTCGGCCGCAGGCGACTCGCTGGCGGTGGGCCAGGAGTCGGTTGCCGTCGGCCCTACCACCGTCGTCAACGGCGACAATGGCATCGGCATCGGCAATGGCGCGATCGTCGGTCTGACTGCCCCGGGCGGCACCGCGATCGGCCAGAATGCCGAAGTCTCACAGGCGGATGCGATCGCGTTGGGCACCAACTCGACCGCCAACGGCATCCAGTCGATCGCGATCGGTGCAGGTGCCAATGCGAGCTTCTCGGGCAGCGTCGCGCTGGGGGCCGGCGCTGTAACCGCCGTGGGGTCGCGGACCGGCTACACCGCCTACGGCCTTGCTGCGCCGCAGAACTCGGCGGGCGAAGTGTCCGTCGGTGCAGCGGGCGCGACGCGGCAGATCACCAACGTCGCGGCCGGTTCGGCCGCGACCGACGCGGTCAATGTGAGCCAACTCAACCAGGTCGCGCAAAATACCGCAAACGCGCTGGGCGGTGGTGCATCCTATAACGCGACGACGGGTGCTTATACCGCCCCGAGCTATACCGTGGGCGGCACGACCTACAACAATGTCGGGGGTGCGCTGAGCAACATCGATGGCCGTGTCACTTCGGTTGAAAGCAATGTCAGCCACCTCGCCGACAGCATCGACAATGGCACGGTCGGCATGGTGCGGCAGACCGGCGGATCGAGCGCGCCAATCACGTTAGGTGCCATGAGCGGCGGGACCAGCATCAACGTCGCGGGCACGGACGGCGATCGGACGATTTCAGGTCTCGCAGATGGTATCGGTGACAACGATGCCGTGACGGTGCGGCAGCTCGCCGCGGCGATCACGAATGTCGTTGCCGGCGTGCCGTTCACCTCGAACAACAATGTCGTTGCGGCGGCACCCAGTGCTGCCGGGGCTGGCTCGGTAGCCGGCGGTTATGGCGCAGTCGCGACCGGTGCCCATTCGACCGCGCTTGGCGTCAATGCGAGCGCCACCGGCAACAATTCGGTGGCGCTCGGCTATGGCTCGAGCGACGGCGGCCTCGACAATGTCGTCTCCGTCGGCGCCGTCGGCGCGGAACGGCAGATCACCAACGTCGCCGCCGGCACTCGCACTACCGACGCCGTCAATGTCGGCCAGCTCAAGGAGGGGATGGCAAGCACGCTCGCCTCGGCCAATGCCTATACCGACAATCGCATCGCAGCCATCAACTTCGACCTCGGCAAATTGCGACGCGATGCCGACGCCGGCACGGCATCGGCGATGGCGGTGGCCGGACTGCCTCAGGTCTTCACGGCCGGAGCAGGAATGATCGCCGGCAGCTTCGGCGTGTATCGCAACGAAACCTCCTTTGCGTTCGGCGCATCCAAGGCGTTCAACGACGGCAGAACCATGGTCAAGGCGGGCGCCACTATCAGTACCCGGACCGGCATGGTTGGCGCCAATATCGGCCTTGGTTATCAGTTCAATTAAGAGACTTGGGCGGTGGCGAGCGATCGCTGCCGCCTTGTCACGTTTAGGGGGTCAAATGCGATTTCGAGCGCTTCTCATAGGACCGGCCTTCCTGGCCACGTTTGGTGCTGGGGAAATCGCCAATGCCGCGCCGCCAGCGCAGGCCCGCCCGTTCCGGCTGTGCGTGCTCGATCAGAATGCTCTCTTGCTCCAGTCGAACCTCGCGACGAACATGGCAGTCCGCTTTCAACAGGTGCGTCGGCAAGCGCAGCAAGGCTTCGAGAATGACAGCCGGACCCTGGACGCGGATTCCCGCGCGCTCGACAATCTGCGGGCAAGCCTTCCGGACGCCGTCGCGAAGGTCAAATCCGAAGACATCGTTCGCCGGCGCGTCCAGCTCCAGGAGCGCGGAAAACAGATCAACCGCGACCTCGCCGAGCTCGACGCTGAACTCACGAGGAACGTCATGACCCTCGCCGACCCGATGGTTAGGGCCGTGCAAGGCGAGCACGGTTGTTCAATGCTCGTCGCACGAAGCAACCTGCTTTACCTCAACGACGCCTCGCTCGACATCACCGCCGCTGTTTTGAAAAGAATGAACGCTTCAACTCAAACGAGCGGCGGGCGCTAAGTTGGATTGAGGTTGGGGAGCGGCGGGATGCCGCTACCATCACCCGTTCAGGACAGGAAGGGCGTCGCCCCCAGCGGCACCACGACGCGGCCGAAGGTCGCGTTGGTGACGATACCGAAGCTCGCGTACATGGCGAGCGTACCGCAGATCACGCCGAGCCAGCCGCCGGCCTGGGACAGCCCCGGATTGCCGAGGATCGCACCGAGTCCTAGCAGCCCGAACGTGACCCACAAGGTCAGGAAGATCAGGAAGGTGATCTTCGGCAGGCGGAAGGTGCTGATCCACAGATAGAGCGTCAGCACGCCCCACAGGAGCAAGGCAACCCCGGCGGTCGGACCGGCGGCGGACACGTCGATCCAGTGATTGTGGGCGAACAGTTCCAGCATCCCGAACCACCACCAGAAGGCGCCGTAGCTGAGGAAAGCCGTCATCCCGAACGTGTTGGCGAGCCGGAATTCGAACATACCCGCGAAAATCTGCATCAGCCCGCCAAAGGCCAACGCCATCGGAATCGCCACGCCGGCACCACCGGCTGGCAACACGCCGGCATTGATCAGGCTCAGCAACACGGTCGTCAAACCGAACGCCACAAGGCCCAGCGCAGCCGGATTGGCTGCGGGAACTACCGTCACTTCATTATCAGCCATCCAAATTCCCCCAAAGGCTCGGCGCTTGTTGACCAGCGTCGGATGCGGCGAAGCTATGGACCCGGCGTCCAGGGGTCAAGCGCGCTCACTCGGCATCCCGCCCCGCCATCAGACGCGCCAATCGGACGAGATTCGGCTTGGAGCCGGCGCTGAGCAGGCTTGCGCGAAATACGCGACCGAGCAGCACGACTTCGATCGCGATGAACGCCGCCAGCGTCACGCCGCAACCGACCACCTCCCACAAGGGCACGCCCGCGCCCGTTCGCGCCAACATCGTGAAGGGCGTGTAGATCGGGATCCAGCTCATAATCCGGACGCCGATGCTCGATGGATCGCGCAGCACCGCCTGTGCGATGATCGCAAACGGCATCGCGATCACCAGCATCACCGGGCTCAGATAGCTTTGCGCGTCACGGAAGCTGTCGCTCATCGCGCCGATCGCGAGGAAGATCATCGAGATCATGAGATAGCCCGCGATAAAATAATAGATCATCGCCAGCGCTACGCTGGGCTGCGCCAGCGGTGCGAGCGCGGGCCGCAGGAAATCCGCGATCATCCCCTGCGTCGCGAACGCTGCGCCGATCGCGCATGCTACCCAGAAGGCTACCATCGTTAGCCCCACCGCGACCGTCCCGACCAGCTTGCCGTACATCAATTCGTTCGGGCTGACGCAGGCGAGCACGGTTTCGAGCAATTTGTTCGACCGTTCCTCGACCGTTCCCTGCAGCATCCACGAGCCCGACAGCATCAGCGACATGAGCAGGATGTAGGAGGTGAGCAACGGCAGGATCGAGCGGATCACGATCCGCTCCTGGCCCTTGCCAGGTGGCGGCATATTGACCGCGATCAGCGGCGTTACCTCGCCTGCCGCCGCCGCCACAGCCGAACTCACCCCCTGCCGTTCGAGGAAGCGCATGCGCAGGTTGCGCGTCAGCACATCCTGGAGCGTCGCCATCAATTCCCCGGACGGTTGGCCATCGGACCAGATCTGCACCGGCGCACCGGGATCGTGGGGTATGTAAATTCCATAATCGAGCGGGACCCGACCAGCCTGCTTTTTCGGCGGATTGACCAGCGCCGGCATGACTGCCGCCAATCGCGCGGGCGGGCTGGCCGCAAGTGCCGGCGGTGGCGGTACGATCTCATAGTCGGGTTCGGGCATTTCGAACGGGGGGACATCCGGACCCGCGGCCCGTTTCAGCGCGGCCAGCGCCCGCGCGCCGCCGCCTGAAGCGATGAAGGCTTCGACCTCCGCATCGGAATAAGGATGGTCGCGCTGCGCCCACGGCGCGCGCGGGTCCGCGCGCTCGAGATCGTGGAGCCGCGCATAACGCGCCAGCGCGTTGAGCACGTCACGCTGGGTGTCGAGCTCCAGCTCGTGCTGAATTGCGGGCGCGATCTGCGCCGACCGGTCGATGAACATCACCGTTTCGGTGCGCGATTTCTCCATGAAGTGCGACGCGATCGGCCCGATCGCGAGCGCGAGCGGGATGATCAGCATCGTAAACCAGAAGCTGCGCGCCGCGGCGATCTGGCGGAATTCGCGCGTGGCGATGAGCAGGATGCGGCTGCTCATGGCCTGCCCTCCTCGCCGCCGACAATGTGGATGAAGACGTCGTGCAGGCTCGGCCGGCTCTGTTCGAACCGCCGGAGCGCGAAGCCGCGCTCCGTGCAGGCCTGGAGCAGATCGCCGGGGTCGCCGCCGGGCGCCAGCCGCACATCCCATTCGCTCCAGCCGTTGCTGGTCCCGCTCCGCGTAGCGTCGATCACGCCCGGAAGGCCCACCGGCGTATCGCGCGATGTGATCGAAAGCCGTGCGGGCAAGGTCGCACGCGCCTCGTCCTGCGTGCCCTCGAACAATTTGCGACCCTCTGCGAGCAGCAGCAGGCGGTCGCACAATCGTTCGGCATGCTGCATCACATGCGTCGAGAAGACGATCGTCGCGCCCAGCTGCGACAGGCGCTTTATCTCGGCTTCGAGCAGCGCCTGATTGACCGGATCGAGCCCCGAAAATGGCTCGTCGAGGATCAGCAGCCTGGGCGCGTTGACGACCGCGGTCGCGAGCTGGACCTTCTGCGCCATGCCCTTCGACAATTTGTCGACCTTGGTGTTGGCCGAGCTGCCGAGACCGAAACGGTCGAGCAGCGCGCGCCCCTCGCGCCGCGCGTCGTGGCGCGTCATACCCTTTAGGCGCCCGAAATAGGTGATCGTGTCTAGCGCGGTCATCGTGCGGTACAGGCCGCGCTCTTCGGGCAGGAAGCCGAGGTCCGCGCTGTTCTCGCGCCCCGGCTTGCGGCCCAATATCTCGATCCGTCCCGCGCTCGGCCGGATGATGTCGAGCACCATGCGCAGCGAGGTCGTCTTGCCGGCGCCGTTGCCGCCGAGGAAGCCGAACACCTCGCCGTCACGCACCGCGAAGCTCAAATCGTCGACCGCGCGCTTGTCGCCGAAATCCTTGGTCACCCTGTCGAGCACCAACGCGTTCATGCCCGTCCCTCTCCGGGCCTCGATCGCCCTTGTCCACGTCGCGAATAGCGGGTCCCGAGAAACGCGGAAACAGGCCTTCCTCCGCGATTTGCGCGGCGGCAATAGGGTAGCGCCCCTTTCCTTCCGTCGCCGCGCCCGTAGGATGCCCTTGTCATAGCGAGGGAATCTCGATGCCGTTCAACACATTGCCTGTCCGTCGGCGCCTTTTGATCGCCGCCTGCGCCTTCGGCCTTTCGGCGCCCGCCTTGGCCGGCCCCAACCCGGCGGCAGAAGCGCAGACGCTCGACATCCTCAAGCGCGCGATCGCCTTCCGCACCGTCGCGGGCCCGGGCAACCAGACGCCGCAATTCGCCGCTTATCTGAAGCAGCAACTGGTCGCCGGCGGCTTCGCGGCCGACGACGTCACGATCACGCCGGTCGACGATACGGCTTATCTCGTCGCGCGCTTCCGCGGTTCGGATCCGACGCTGAAGCCGCTGCTCCTTTCGGGTCATATGGACGTGGTCGAGGCCAAGCCTGCCGACTGGCAGCGCGATCCCTTCACCCCGGTGATCGAAAACGGCTATATTTACGGTCGCGGCGCCACCGACATGAAGTTCGACGATGCGCTGATGGCCGCCAGCCTGATCGAC
>Ga0207644_10001887_pt1 | contig 13634 bp, 8 predicted proteins | sample KBSS73metaG_FD_184326 | JGI IMG/M metagenome (GOLD analysis project Ga0207644, IMG submission 184326) | Switchgrass rhizosphere microbial communities from Kellogg Biological Station, Michigan, USA - KBS S7-3 metaG (SPAdes) (version 2) | ecosystem: Host-associated > Plants > Roots > Rhizosphere >... | reverse complement strand
GTTGCAGCGGTTGGTCAGGTCGATGGTCAGGACCGCGCCGCGCCCGTACTTGACGGTCGAAGTTCCGTGGTTGTGCCAGGGGTCGGGGGCCAGCTTGTAGTCCCGCCCGGGATACAGGTTTTCCATCCGCTTCATGAAGGCGGGATCGATGGACATCACGTCCTCGAAGTGGCCGTGCTTGGGGCAGTCCTTCTCCATGAGGATGCGGCCGTCCCGCTCGACGATGCGCGCCTTGATCTCTCCCGGGTTCCCCTCGACGAGGACGCGATAGTCCATCTCGCCGTTCACGACGGCGTCACGGACCTCCTTCACGCATCCCGGGCAGAGCGAATCGGTTTCGCGGGGCCAGCCGAGCTGGGGGTAGGTCCGCTCGCGGGTCTTGAGCATCGGGCCGGGCGCCCAGCGGGGGAGCATCGTCTTTTCGGGGATCCTGCGATTGACGGCCTGTACGGCGTTCCAGGCGGCCGAGGCAACCGATGAAACGCCTTTGCCCAGCAGGGCCGCCGGCCTCATCGTTCCACTTTGTGCCATGTCGATGTCCTTTGTACACTTGACTTAGAGCCAGATGTACCGGTCCCCATGCCTGTTACTTTACATCAGATTTTTTCCCGAAAGGGAACCACGCCCGGCCGGGCGGGCCGGCGCCCCTCGGCGGGGCCGGATCGGGCTCGGAATGGAGCTGGGGAGAGGGGATGCCGGAGGTCCGCCGCTCAGACGGCGGCGGGCACCTTGTTCTTGGTCCAGCGCGGGTTCGTGATGTTGTACTTCTGCACCTTGTAGTTCATCACGCGGGCGGAGATCCCGAGGAAGCGCGCCGCATCCTTCTGGACCCAGTCGTGCAGGCGCAGCGCTTCCATCACGGCCTGCCTCTCGAGATCCTCGAGCCTGATCCCTTCGGGGGGAAGCGCGAGCGCTCCGGCCCCGGCGCCCCCCGCGAGCAGATCGTCCGCTCCCGGGAGGTTCAGGTCCCGCCCGTCGATCTCGCTCCCTTCGGCCATGAGGACCGCGCGCTCGATGGTGTTCTCGAGCTCCCGGATGTTCCCCGGCCACATGTGGCGCCGCATCGCGCGCACCGCCGAGCGCGAGAATCCCTTCACGGGCTTCTTCAGGTCGGCTGAGAAGCGCTCGAGGAAGTGCCGTGCGAGCGGGAGGATGTCGTCGCCGCGCTCGCGCAGCGGAGGGAGCACGATCTTCACGACGTTGAGGCGGTAATAGAGGTCCTCGCGGAAACCGCCGCGGGCGATCGCCTCCTCCAGATTCTTGTTCGTCGCCGCGACGATCCGGACGTCCACGCGGATCGAGCGCGATCCGCCGAGGCGCTCGAACTCCTTGTTCTGCAGGACCCGCAGGACCTTGGCCTGCGTGGACAGGCTCATGTTCCCGATCTCGTCGAGGAACAGCGTCCCCTCGTTGGCCAGCTCGAAACGGCCGATGCGCTGCTTGTCGGCGCTGGTGAAGGCCCCGCGCTCGTGGCCGAACAGCTCGGACTCGAGCAGGTTCTCGTGCAGCGCGGCGCAGTTCGTCTTGACGAAGCCCTCGCCCGCGCGCTCGCTGTTCCGGTGGATCGCCTCCGCGATCAGCTCCTTGCCCGTCCCCGTCTCGCCGAGGATCAGGACCGTCGCGTTGGAGGCGGCGACCTTCATCACCGTCTTGAAGACCTCCTGCATGCGCGTGGACTCTCCGACGATCCCCGGGAAGGTTCCCTCCATGGGCGCCGCCTGGAGCGAGGCGAGCGTGCGCAGCATGCGTCCGTGCTCGAGCGCCCGGCGCACCTTCAGCTCGAGCGCATCGAGCGAGAAGGGCTTCTGGATGTAGTCGAGCGCCCCGTGCTGCATCGCGCCCACCGCTCCCTCGACGGTTCCGTGAGCGGTCATGACCATGACGAGCGTCGATTCGCTGATCAGCCGGGCGTGCTTGAGGACCTCGATGCCGTCCTTGCCCGGCATCATGATGTCGGTCAGGACGAGGTCGAAGACGCCTTCCCCTTCGAGCAACCGGCATGCCTCCTGGCCGTCGCGCGCCTCGGTGACATCGTATCCAGAGTCGCGCAGGGCGAAGGCGATCCCCTCGCGCAGGTGCGGCTCGTCGTCGACTAGCAGGATCTTCTTCAAGCGCGTGCTCCCGTGGCGGCCCCGGCGACCGGCAGTTTCAGCGTGAACGTCGTGCTCTTACCAGGCTCGCTCTCGACGTCCAGCCAGCCTCCGTGCGATTCGACCGCCTTGCGCGCCGAGGCGAGGCCGATCCCCGAACCGCTCGTCTTCGTGGTGAAGAACGGATAGAAGATCCTGTCGATCAGCTCCGGCGGGACACCCGGCCCGGAGTCCGAGATGCGGATGATCAGGAGTCGCTCCGCGGCGCCCGCTGCGGCGTCCCCGCCGGGCCTCAGGTACGCGCACTCGGCCGAGACCGAGATCGTGCCGTGGCCGTCGAGCGCTTCGTATGCGTTGACGAGGATGTTGATGAGGCTCTCGCGGATGAGCGAGCGGTCGCAGGCGACGTGCGTCAGACCCGCGCCGTAGCGCCGTTCCACCCGGACCCCGTCCGAGCCGCGCCGGAGCCGTGCGAGCGCGATCGCCTCGTCGAGGAGCGCCGCGGGATCCGTCGAGACGGGCCCGGGAATGAGCGGGCGCGCGTACTCGAGGCAGTGCGCGATGGTGCTCTCGATCCGCCCGAGCTCCGCGCCGATCTTCTCGAGCAGGTCGACCGGCTCGCCCTTGGCGGCGAGCCGCCGCCGAAGGAGCGAGGCGGACACGCCGATCGACGTCAGCGGGTTGCGGATCTCGTGGGCCATCTGCGCCGCCATTTCGCCGAGCGCGGCGAGCCGATCGCGCAGCCGCTCGCGCTCTTCCTGCTCCTCGACCTTCGTGAGGTCCTTGAAGAAGAGCGCGGCCCCGTCGGTGGCGCCGTCCCCCGCGCCGATCATGGAGATCGAAAAGCCGATGGTGCGGCCGCGGTGATCGCGGGTCCGGATCTCCATCTCGGCGCGGCTCGGCGGCGCCGACATGGTGAAGGACTCGGTCAGCACCTGGGCGAGCCGCGGGCAGTGCTCGAGGACCTCCTCGCACGGGCGCCCGATCGCTCCTTCGCCGGCCAGGTCCAGGATGGCGAGCGCGTGATCGTTCAGGGTGGTGATGAGCCCCTGCCGGTCCACGGTGAGCACACCGCACGTCATCCCCTGGACGATCTCCCGGAAGAAAGCGGGCGAGGGGGATCGCACGGCGGCGAAAGGCGCTTCCGAGGCGCTCGCGGCCGGCCCGGCCGGGACCTCCGTCCTTCGGGTTCTGAGTTCCATGACGACGTCAAAAATTAGGTTCCGGGGGGCCGGCAGGCAAGGAGGCCGGATTCTCGCTCCCGGCGCGCGATGGCGCGGTTTTCCGGCTGGTCCCGGCCCGGGCGCGGGAGAGTTGTGGCCCTCCTGCGCCGGGCGTACCTTGTCGGGGTGCGCCGCCCCCGGGGATTCCTGCGCCGCGCCGCGATCACGGCCGCGGGGATCCTGCTCCTCGGGGCGCTCATCGACGGATTCCTGGTCGAGCCGAACCGTCTCGTCGAGCGCTCTCTCAGCGTCCCCTGCCCCGGCCTTCACTCGGGCTCCGTTCGGATCGCGCTCTTCTCCGATGTCGATTTCCTGGCAGCGGGGCGCCGCGAAAGCGCCCTGCGCGACGCGGTGGCCCGCTTCGGGCCGGACATCGTCCTGGTCGCGGGGGATTTCATCGAGCGCGCCTGGGCGACGCGGGATCCCAAGGTCGTGACGGACGCCGCCGCATGGTTCCGCTCCGTCCCCGCGCCGTCGGGACGGTTCCTCGCTCCCGGCGAGGAGGAGTCCGACTCGATCAAGACGCTCGAGGAGGCCTGGGGCGGCGGCGCCATCGACATCCTCTCGAACACGTCGCGAAGCCTCGAGGTCCGCGGTGAGACGGTGGACCTCTTCGTCGCACGGCCCGAGTCCGAGCCCGCGCCCTGGTCGATCGGGCGGGTGAGCCCCGTGCGCGGCCGCCCGTTCCTCTTCATGCGCGGACGCGGCCACGACCAGATCATCACGTACCGTGGAGAGGGCGCTTCGGACTGGCGCGAGGTCACGATCACGTTCGCGTTCCAGACGCTCGATCCCGGCGCAGGCCCCGATCTGCGCTTCGCCTGGGTCGGCGGCGGCGGATCGTGGGGAGGCTACGGGATGCGCCTGGTCGCCTCCCCGTATCATCCCGATGTCTGGCTTCATTCGCGCCTGCACGTCGTCCACCACATGTCGGGCACGCGCGACTCGGGCTACCGGCCGCCCGTCGGGGTCTGGTGCCGCGCGCGCGTCCGGCTCCATGAAGAGAACGGGCAGGCCCGCATCCAGGCGCGGCTCTGGAAGGAGTCCGACGCCGAGCCCGCCGCGTGGCAGATCGATGCGATCGACCTGCCTCCGACCCGCGACCGGCACGGGACGATCGCCTTCGCGGGCGACACCGGGCGCTGCCGCTACGCGGACCTGCGCGTCGAGGACGGCTCGGGGCGCACGCTCCTCGAGGAGCCGTTCACGGATCCGCGCCGTCTGCGCGGGACGTGGGGCTACGACTCGGCGCTGGCGGACTGGATCTACGCCGATCGCTCGGGTCCGGACGCGGGCGCGCGGATCCTGCTCACCCACAATCCCGACCTCGTCCTCGAGCTCGCCGATCTCGGAGGGCCGCCTCCCGATCTCGTGCTTGCGGGGCACACGCACGGAGGCCTCGTGCGTCTCCCCGGTTTCGGCGCGCTCATCAGCACGACGAAGCTGGGACGGCGCTACGACGCCGGCCTGTTCGACTTCCAGGGGATCCCGCTCTACATCACGGCAGGCGTAGGGCCGAGCGTCGTGCCGGTGCGCTTCTTCGACCCGCCCGAGATCGTGCTGCTGACCCTGGTTCCCGCGCGTTAGACCGGCTAGCGGAGGGAGATGGGATCCGCGGCGGGCGCGGGCGCGCCGTGCGCCACCGGCGCCGCGGGCGCGGCGGGCGCCGCGGGCGCTGCGGGCGCGGCGGGCGCGGTGTGCTCGGGCGTGGCCGACGCGGTCGGCGCGCGGCGCAGCCCGGGAGCGAGCAGGGAGATCACGCGATCGAGGTCGCGGCCGTCGACGATGCCGTCGGCGTCCACGTCCGCGGCGCCGGCATAGCCGCTCTCCCCCCGGCGGGATCCGAATGCCGCGCTCACCGCGCGCGCGTCGTCCTCGTCCACCGACCCGCTGCCGTCCACGTCCGCCGCCTGCGGGTGCGCCTGGAAGAAGGCGTCCGCCCTGCGGCAGGGATTGAAGAGGGAAAAGCTCGAGATCGTCGGCGACGGGACGCCCGCCGCTGCGCGTGACGGCGCGCCTGACGCCGCTTCGACCAGGACGCTCAGGCTCCCGTCCGGCTCGAGCGCAAAAGCCCGCACGCGCAGGCCCGGGTCGCTCGAGCGGACCTGGACGTCGCGATCGAAGTTCGCGCCGCGCAGCGCGACCCACGCGGACCCGCCCGCCGACAGGGCGGGCGACTGGACCGAATCCACGCGGGGGCGCGCCATGCAGGCAAGCTCCGGCGAGAAATCCGGGGACTCGTGCCCCGCGTCGTCCAGGGCCTTCACCGCGAGATAGTGGACCTTCCCGTCCTCGAGATCCGTGACGGTCAGGCGAAGCGCCGTCCCCGCATCGACCACACGATCGTAGACGCCCGGACGATCGCCGACGAAGACGCGATAGTGAGTCGAGGCCGCGGGGCCCGCCGCGCCCCACGCGACGGTCAGATCGCCGGCGATCGGCTCGTGCGTCAGCGCCGCGAGGGCGGCGCACGCCATCCCCAGAGCGAGCGAAGAGAGCCGGAACGGACGGACGCGACGGCGGACAGGACGCATGAGTGCGATCTCCCTGGTAGTCGACCGGGTCGTCATTCCGCGACCCCGAGGCCGCCGACGAGGGCCATGGCCGTCGTGAAGGGCGCATCGTGGGACGCCGCCATCGCGACGCCCCGCAGGCTGGAGGCCCCGTTGGGACCCCCCTTGATCTGGATCTCGTAGGTCGCCGACGCGTCGAGGGGCCCTTCGGGGACGAGCAGGACCGAGACGCCGTCCGCGAGCAGCAGGGGGTATCCGTCCAGGAGCTTCACCTTCCCCTTTCCCGACTTGCGGATGCGGAAGGTCTTCGCGCTGATCGTGGCGGGATGCATGGCCTCGGTGAAGCGCACGACGAAGGCCGCATCGGTCGGGATCGGGCCGCCCTCCGACAAGAGGGTGCCCGCGGCGACGGACTGCCCGGACGCCCCGGCGCGGATCGACTCGATCAGGTCGAGCGTCTCGAACGGGGGGTCCTGGACGAAGTCCGCGTCGATGGGATTGCCGCTCAGATCATGGACGCCGCCGTGGCCCCCCTTGACGACGATCGAATAGGAGGCTCCCGCCGGCAGCGGCGACGCCGGGGTGAGGGTGACCCACGCGCCCGTCGCGTCGAGCTGAGGCGCACCGGCCAGCTTCAACGTCCCACGTCCGCCTGCCCTCGCGATCCTGAACCGCGAGACATCGGCCGAGCCGGGGTCCACGGGCGCGGAGAAGCGCACGCGCAAGGGCGCGAGGGGATCGACGCCGGTCGCGCCCGGAGCGGGCGTCACGGAGAGGACGCTCAGCGGGACGCCCGTTCCCTCGGTCACGATCCGCACGGCCGCCTGCTGCGTGCCGAAGCCTCCATCCGGGTTCGTGATCGTGAGCGCGGCCGGTCCCTCGGGCGCGTTCTTGGCGATCGTCACGTCGATCGACATCCGGCCGCAGGCGTCCACGCGCGACGCGACGACTGCGATCTTGGCGCTGTCGAAGAGCGCCGCGGCGCCCGCGACGAAGCTCGCGCCGGTGACGACGAGGGTGGCGCTGACGCCGCGGCCGAGCGCGGCCGGAGAGACGGAGACGATGTCCGGATGCGGATATCCCTCGACGACGTTCGAGTACTGGTCGCTCACGACGCCGCGCGCGTCGCGCGCCTTGACGGCGACGTAGTAGTAGGAGCATCCGGCGAGGTTGCCCAGGGTGGAGGAGGGGACGTTGGGGACGTCGGCGGCGAAGCTCAGCGCGTCGGGGCGGGTCCCCGCATAGATGCGGTAACCGGCGATGCTCTCCCCCGACGCGGGAGTCCACTCGAGATCCATGCTGCCGCCCAGCGCCGGAGCGGCGGCCAGCAGAACCGCTGCGGCGGCTCCGAGACTCCTGGCGATCTTCGCGACGGCAACGCCCATGCGTATTGCCCTTGCTCTTCCGGACAAACGGGCCGCACGGCCGGAAGAGCAAGGGCAATACCACTGGCGCGCCGCGCCGCTGCGAAGAGCCTAGATGCTGGAACCAGGGAACTTGCGCGCGCGCGGGCCTGGGATTCCGGACGGCGGAGCCGCCGCCGCGATTTCAGGGATGTGATCCTGATTGCGTAAGGGGCGGCCGCCGAAGCGGCCGCCTCGAGGGTCCGTGAAGCGTCCGGCCGGAGCCGGATCAGGGATTGGGCGGCGCGGGAAACGTCGGCGGATCTTCGTCCGCGCTGTTCGTGCGTGCGCGCGCATGCGTCCGCGTCCTGAAGCGGCTCTCGCTCACGGTCGACGAGGACATGGAGCGTCCCGCGAAATCGCGCACGCCCCCGGGTCCCGTCACGACGCGGATCCGGTAGAACGCGTGCCCGCGCAGCGGCTGCGCGGGAACGATGGTCGCGACCGTCCCCGAACCATCGAGGAAGGGCGAACCTTCCGCCTGGGGCACGGGGCGGTCGTTCGCCGCGAGCAGCTCGATCGTCGTCGGATCGACGGAGCCGGGGTCAAGCGGCCGCGTGAACGTGACGGTGGGCCGCATGCCGGGATCGACCTTGCGCTCGTCGTCCTCGGGGTCCGTCGACTCGATGCCGGGCCGGTCGGAATCGGCCCCTTCGATCGCGAAGCCGTGAACCTGGTCGAAGGTTCCCTTCATCGACGTGCCCAGTTCGTCGCGCACCCCCTCGTCGCCGCCGAGGATCTCGACGTGATAGGCGACTCCGGGAGAGAGCGGCTGTGCGGGCACGATCGTCACGATCGTGCGGGGCGCTTCGAGAATGGGAGAGCCGGGCGCCTGCGGGATGACAACGCCCGTCGGATCGATGAGCCTGATGACGCCCGCGGACATCGAGAGCGGGTCGAGCGGACGGTTGAAGGTCACCGCGACACGGACGATCGCCGGAACGTCCGTCGTCCGGTCGCGCGGGTCGATGTCGATCGGCCAGAGCCCGTCCTCGCGCGGGGTCGTGTCCGTCTCTTCGTCCTGGGGGCCCGGCACTGCGGCGGCCAGGAAGCCCGCGGCCTCGTAGCTCGACCTGAGCGGGTGTCCCATCGCGTCGCGCACTCCGAGCGGTCCGCCCATGACGCGCACGCGGTAGATGGCCCCCGGCTCGAGGCTCGCGCGCGGCAGGATCAGCACGCGCATCCCGCTCGGGTCGAGCACGGGGGATCCGTCGTCCTGGTCGATCGCGCCGCCGGGGCCGATCAGCGAGACCGTCTCGGGTGTGAGCGATCCCGGGTCCATCGGCGCGAGGAACTCCAACGCGGGGCCGTCCGCGGAAACCACGCCGGCGTAGGAGTCGGGGCCGCTGTTCGGGACGCCAGAGGCCGGAGTGTTCGGCGGAGCCGAGGCGATCTGGAATGCGGCGCTCTGGAGGTACGAGGCGCCCAGGGGCGTGCCCTGGGCGTCGCGGACGCCGAACGTGCTGCCCCCTGTGAGGGCGATCTTGTACTGGCTCGCATAGGACAGCGGGGCCGCAGGCACGATCACGGCGATCGTGCCCGTGGAATCCAGCATGGGCGACCCGGCGGCCTGGGGGACGACGCTCCCGTCGGCCCTGAGGAGCCGGACGTAGGCGGTCGTGATACTGGACTGCATCATCCTCTCCGAGAAGAGGACGCTGGGCCTCACGCCCGGAGTGACGCTCGTGGCGCCCGGCGCCGGACTGACCGCACGCACCGTCGGGACCGTCGTCGCGCCCACGGTGAAGCCGGAGACGAGAGTCCCGAGCGAGAGATCGGGATTGCGCACCTGGGCGCTGCGCGTGCCGAGGGTCACGCTCCCCGAGAGCGAGATCACGGCCGAAAGCAGGTTGCAGGACTGGGTCGTGGTGGACAGGATGTTGATCGCCCCGGGAATGACGAGCGAGGCGCCCGTGTCGAAGTTGGTCCCCGACACGTTGACGGTCAGCGCCTGTCCCGGCTCCGCGTAGGAGGGTGAGACGAGCGTGACCGTGGGAGTGGGGAACCCCGCGACCTCGCTGGAGTACGTGGTGCTCAGAATGCCGCTCTGGCTGTAGGCCTTCACGGCCACGTAGTAGCGCGTGCAGTTGCCCAGCCCGGTCAGCGTGTACTGGGTCGTGTTCCCGACGTCGATCGAGGTGGTGTAGTTGCGGGAGGAGGTGCCGTAGTAGACCCGATAGCCGCGGAGGTTGGAGGAGGTGACGGCCTGCCACTGGATCGGAAGGTTGGCCGCGCGGGCTGCAGGCGCCAGGAATGTGGCGAGAAAAGCAGCGAAAAGGAGCTTCTTCGTGTCGATCATGGGGGGTCGATCGTCTCCACGAGAGTGCCCAGGCAGCCTTTCAGCGTTCAGCCGATGGCGGCCCACGCGTGTTTATGACCGGTGATCTTTTTTTGTAGGCCGAAAGCCTCCGAAGAAGCATCGGCGGCCTCAACTGCCGTCCCCCGGATCCCGATGATTTCGAAAGCGTTCCTGGTGGGAGGGGAACCGTAAAGTACCCCATAACCTGGAATCGCGCCAACAAAAAAAGGGGGGGCGGGATTTGGAACCCCGCCCCCGTCGTGGTTCTTCGCAGTGAGGGTCTTTCAGTGTTTGTCTTTGCGCTTCAGACCCATGACCTGCCCGGGCGCCGACTTGATGGTGAAGCCGGTCGTCTGCGTGAAGGTGGAGGCCATCGCCGTCGATGCGAGATCCTTCACACCCGAAGCGCCGCCGACGATGCGCACGCGGTAGGTCGTTCCCACCGCCAGCGGCGAGGCGGGGACGATCGTCACGGTCGTACCGGGCGCATCGAGGAACGGCGAGCCCGCTCCCTGGGGGACAGCCGAGCCGTCCGGAGCGAGGAGCTGCACGCTCGCCGAGGTCACGCTCGACGCCAGGAGAGCTTCGCTGAAGGTAGCGGTGGGCTGCGCCCCGGGCGCCACGCCCGTCGCGCCGTCCGCGGGATTCGTGGATGAAACGACCGGGGGCGTCGCCGGCGCCGGGACCGTGGTGAAGCCGGGAGACATCACGAAAGTGCTCGCGAGCGCGGTGCCCTGCGTATCGTGCGCCGTGGTCGTGACCTGGATGCGGTAGGTCGTGTTGTAGAGGAGGCTCGCCGCCGGCGTGATCTGCGCGGTCCTTCCGTTCGGGCTGAGGCTGGGAGAGCCGGCCGCCTGCGAGACCGCGCTTCCGTCCGGGAGGATCAACCGCACGCTCGAGGCGGTGATGGTGGCGGGGTCCATCGCCGCCGAGAAGACGACCGACGGCAGGGCGCCGACGGCGACGTTCGTCGCGCCCGCCGCGGGCGCAGTCGAGCCGATCGTGGGGGCGGCGGGCGGCGCGGTCGTGAAGCCGGGCGACTGCGTGAACGTGACCGCCAGAGGGGTGCCCATGGCGTCGTGCGCGCCGCTCGCGCCTCCGGTCACCTGGATCCGGTAGACGGCTCCGGCTAGAAGCGGGGCGGCCGGGACGATCTTGGCGATCCTCTGCGTGCCGTCGAGGCTGGGCGAGCCCGCGGCCTGCGCGACCGGGGTGCCGTCGGCCTTGAGGAGCGCGACGCTCGCGGCGGTGAGGGTCGCCGCGTCCATCGCCTCGGAGAAGGTGACGGTGGGCTGCACGGCCGCCGAGACGCCCGTCGCGGACGCGGAGGGGACGGTCGCCGTCACGGTCGGTGGCGTGGCGTCCGTGACCTGAAGCGCCGCGGGGCGGCTCAGGTAGGAGCCGTCGGGGTTCGTGACCTCGAGCGTGCGCGGGCCGAGGGGCGCGTCGGCGGCGATCGTGAGCGTCAGCCGAAGCTGGGTGCAGGACACCAGCGTGGCGCTCGTCACGGTGATCTTGGGATCGAGGAAGCTTGCGGTCGCGCCCGCGTCGAAGTTCGTCCCGGTGACGGTCACCGTGAGGGTCTGGCCGCGTTCGGATGTGGACGGAGAGACGCCGGCCGAGGTGGGCGTTCCGAGGCCCACGACCTCGTCCGCGAACACGGCGCTCAGGTTCCCGCTGGTGTCGTAAGCCTTGACGGAGACGTAGTAGCGCGAGCAGTCGACCAGGTTGCCGAGCGTGTAGGTCGTGACGTTGCCCGCGTCGATCGGGGCGCCGTAGCTGCCCGACGCGGTGCCGTAGAAGACCTTGTAGCCCGCCACGTCGGGATCGGCGACGGCATTCCACTCGAGAGGCATCGAGCCCGCGCTCGCGGGAAGCGCCGAGATGAAGAAGACTGCGGCGAGAGGGAGCGCGAGGAGCAGGCCGCGCAGCGTCTTGGATCTTGGGATCATCCCGGGTGGCGTCTCCGCGGTCGTCCGTTCGTGGACGCGATGCTGCGAGAGCAAGGCCTCTGCCACATCGCCATCCGGCGCACCGCCGCGGAAATCCGGTGATGCGCGGCCGCTCTTCGGCGCCGCAGTTCGAGATCGTGATGACGATTTCGGAAGCCGGGGCCGCGGACCGCGGCCGGCGCGCACGCGCGTCCGGGGATCGGAAGCCGGCGCCGCGATCAGGCGCCGCGCGGGGCGAGGACCTGCTGGTACACCTCGAGCGTGCGGCGCGTCATCTGCTCGACCGAGTATTCGCGGCGGATGAGCTCCCGGGCGCGCGCCCCCATGCCGGCCGCCGCGTCCGGGCTCGCCAGCAGGCGCGCGGCGGCGTCCGCCAGGGCGTCCTCGTCGCCGTCCGCGACCAGAAGGCCGGTCTCCCCTTCCCGGACGATCTCGGGGTTGCCTCCGACCGCGTACGCCACCGGCGGCACGCCGAGGGCCTCGGCCTCCAGGATCGCATTGCAGCACCCCTCGTTCATGCTCGGATGCACGAGGACGCGCAGGCGGCGCACGTACGCGGCGACGCCCGCGCGGTATCCGGTGAAGTGGAACCGGTCCGCGACCCCGAGCCGCGCGCAGTCCGCCTCGAAGGCCGCGCGCTCCGCCCCATCGCCCACGATCAGGAAGCGGGCGTCCGGCACGCGCGCGAGGATGCGCGGGGCGATCCTCGCGAGAGTGCGCACCCGCTTGCGCGCCTGCAGCCCGCCGACGTATCCGGCCACGGGGGCGTCGCCCCAATCGGGCAGACCCTCGATCGGGACACGCGACTCCGCGTCCAGGCGATCCGCCTCGACCGCGTTGGGCACGATCCGGTACTTCGACCGTGCGATCCCGGTGCGCGAGGCGCTGCGCTCCATTACGGCCCGCCCGTTCACGAGGATCGCGTCGACGAGCGGGGACAGGAGCCGGTAGACGGTCTCGTGGGTGCGCCCGATATCGTCCTCCATGCTGCGGATCGAGAAGAGCACCGGTACGCGGGGATTCAGGAGGCGGGCCACCGCCGCGCGCGCATTGCTCACCCACAGCCACGCGTGGACGATCGCCACCTTCTCGCGGCGGACCAGACGCGCGAGCCCGAGGACGGCGTCCAGCCCGCTGCGCCCCTGGCGCGGCAGGACGACGACCTCGACGCCCTCCGACCTCAAGGCCTCCGCCACCTCGTGACGGGTCTCGAACGTCGCCACGATCGGTCTTCGTCCTGCGCGCACCAGCTCGCGCGCGAGCAGCGAGAGCTGCAGCTCCGACCCTCCGATGGCCAGGTGGGGGATGAAGAGGCAGATCGCACGGCTGTCGGGCGCTGGGGGGGGCGTCAAGGCCAGAGTCTCTCCGGCTGTAGAGTATAGGTCGCGCTCATGCCCTCGATCCTGATCGTCAGCGCGTTCTTCCCGCCCTCGCTCCGGATCGGCGCGCGAAGACCTGCGCGCATGGCGCGGTTCCTCGCACGGTCGGGGTGGGACGTCACCGTCCTGACGATGAACGAGCGGCGCGGCGCGCACCCCGTCGACACACCGGAAGAGCCTTTGCCTGCAGGACTGCGGGTGATCCGCACGGACGCCTGGATGCCGATCGACTCGCTGCGCCGCGCGGGTGTCGTTCTGTCCCGGCGTCTGCGCGGACGCGCGCGCGAGCCGGGGGACGGCGGCGCACACGACGGGCGCGCCGTGACGGCCGCGCGCGACCCGCGCCTCGGCGAATCGCCCGTGGGAGCCCTCCGGCGCTGGTCCGCGCGCCGGCTCGCCGACGTGGAGTTCCCCGACAAGTACGCGGGATGGATCCCACGGGCGCTGCTCGCCGCGCGAGGCCCGCGTCCGGACGTCGTCCTCGCGACCATCCCCGCCTACACGCCTGCCGTCATCGCGCGCATCGTGAGCGCGAAGACGGGCGCGCCGCTCGTCCTGGACTATCGCGACCCGTGGACCGAAGCTCCCCGCCGGGACTTCGGCGAGGGATGGCACGAAGGGCTGCGCGACCGCCACCGCCGGCTCGAGGACTGGTGTCTGGCCGGAGCGTCGCTCGCCGTCGGTGTCGCGCCGGGGATTTGCCGCTTCCTCGAGGCGCGGACGCGCGCCGAGGTCCTGCTCGTCCCCAATAGCTACGACGAGGACGATCCGGCCT
>Ga0207644_10001885_pt1 | contig 13641 bp, 9 predicted proteins | sample KBSS73metaG_FD_184326 | JGI IMG/M metagenome (GOLD analysis project Ga0207644, IMG submission 184326) | Switchgrass rhizosphere microbial communities from Kellogg Biological Station, Michigan, USA - KBS S7-3 metaG (SPAdes) (version 2) | ecosystem: Host-associated > Plants > Roots > Rhizosphere >... | reverse complement strand
AGACTGAATGAACACATAATGCGCGAGCGTGTTCGCGAAGAAGACCGGGTGGTTGATCAACGCATAGTCGAAGGTGTGGCTGTCTTTCTCGTCTTCCAGAAGCGTTGTCCCTTCGATGTTGAACAACTTCAGCCCGATGCCGGTGATCGGGCCAAGGAACTGATCCCCGCCAACGTGGTTGGTCCCATTCGAGAAACGAACCATGGCTTCGTGGCGTCCCGGTTGGGAGTAAATGCCCTGCGCGTACTCGACCGGCAGTCCACTCAGGATTTCAACTTCTCCACGGGCCAAACCGTAACCCTTGGCATGGGCGTTGCGCACCACGAGCCCGATCCCCTCGGTCTTGAGCGAGCCGCGCATGTGCCGTTTCATGTCTTCCAGGACCGCCTGGAGGGATCGCTCGAAGCCGGGCTCCAACTGTTCAACGTCCGGGCCGTAACGCACAAAGTTCTGAGTCATTGTGTCCATCCTTTCGGGCCGCGTTCTACTGTCGACTGCATCATGTCGGCTCTCCTTCGCCCGTGATCCATGCCCGGATGAACGGCGGACAGTTGCGAAGCGAGATGCCGCGGCTTTCGCAGTTTCGCAGGAACCGGACAACGTCTCGATCCACGAGGACGACGTCCTCGAGGTCGAGCACGAGCGCGTGGCCCGAGGTTTCCGCGGCGAGCAGAGCGGAGAGGTCGGTCACGTTCTCGGACTCGAGCCGACCGCTCAAGGTCAAGACGACGTCGCCATCAGCCTTGCGTTGGATTTTCAGCATCTGACCCTTGGCGCGCACGAACAACGCAAGCTCCGCGCCAACGCAGGTCGCCGAATCCAGGTGAGTCGAACGGATGGTTATTGGCGAGATGTCGCCAATGGTGAAATGCTGGACAACAAAGACGATCGACTAGTGGTCGGTCGGTCGCGATCGAAAGTGGTTCTTGTCGATCCTCAAGGCACGGATTCTCGACTCGAGCGTCGAGCGCGGAATGCCGAGCCGCTCAGCCGCCCCCGAATGTCCGAACACACGTCCGTCGCACGCCCGGAGCGCGCCCTCGATGATCGCCTTTTCTTGAGCGGCGAGCGTGCCGGACAACGCGAGCGGGCGCTCGATCGCGGACCGGGCGGACAGCCAGCTTTCGTCGACCGTGAATTCCTCGGTGTCGCACAGGATCATCGACCGTTCGATCACGTTCTGTAGCTCGCGCACATTTCCAGGCCACGGATACGAACGTAGCTGATCGAGCGTCCGCCTGTTGATGCTACGGATCGTCTTGCCCGTCTTCCTTGCGTAGCGATGGATGAAGTACTCGACCAGCAGCGAGATGTCATCTGCTCGCACGCGGAGCGCCGGCACCGCGATGGGAAACACGTTCAGGCGATAGAAGAGATCGCGGCGGAACGTACCCGTCTCGATCGCGACCTGCAGGTCACGGTTTGTTGCGGCGATCACACGCACGTCGACGCGAATCGGCACGCTCCCTCCGACACGCTCGAACTGACGCTCCTGCAGGACGCGGAGCAGTGCGACCTGGGTCTCCAACGGCAAGTCGCCGACTTCGTCGAGGAAGAGGGTCCCGCCGTGCGCCAGCTCGAAGCGGCCGAGGCGCCGCTGCGTCGCACCAGTGAACGCCCCCTTCTCGTGGCCGAAGAGCTCAGAGCCTATTAATTCGCGCGGGACGGCCGCGCAGTTCACGCTGACGAAGGCCGCGGAGCCGCGCGTCGACCGCCGATGGATCGCGCGGGCAACGAGCTCCTTGCCCGTGCCGGTCTCGCCGGTGATGAGCACGTTGGAATCGGTCAGGGCCACTTTCGCCAGTCGGGCGAGCACCGGCTGCAGTGCCTGTGAGGTCCCGACGATCTCCTCGAACATCGAGGTCCGATCCACCTCGTCACGCAGCACCAGATTCTCTGCGTAGAGTCGATCTCTTAGCGCCCCAAGCTCCGCCTCGGCCCGCTTTCGGTCTTCGATGTCGGTGTTGACGCCGTACCATCTGATGATTGCGCCGGTCTCGTCGCGCAGAGGGCTCGCACGGAACAGAAGCCAACGATAGGAGCCGTCGCAACGGCGCAGACGCGCTTCCGCTTCTCCCGAGGCTTCGGAGGCCATGATGTGATGCCAGGTCGCCGCGAGGCCCTTCACGTCGTCCGGGTGGACGGCATCCATCCAACCCCAACCGCTCGCCCGTTCTTCGGAAAGGCCAGTGAAGTCGAGGTAGTGCTGATTGAAGAATGCGGCGCCGCCATCCGGACGCGCCGACCATGCCAGGGCCGGAATCGTGTCGACAATCAGCTTGAGATCGCGTTCGCTCGCACGAAGGGCGTCCTCGGCGCGTTTCAGGTCGTCGATATCCGTGATCAGGGAATACCAACGAGCAACGCGGCCGGCGCTGTCACGCGCGGGAAACGCGCGCACCTGAAACCATCGGTAGACACCGTCGAAACGTCGAAGACGCGCCTCGTACTCGAGAGGTTCCTGTGATGCGATCGCGTGCGTGAACACTTGAATGGCGTGTGGGAGGTCCTCATGATGAATAATGTCGTTTTCCTCCCAGTTCCTCACCTCCTCCATCGGCTTGCCGAAGTACTGGAGCATTCTCTGGTTGAGGACCTGTATCTCGCCGGACGGCGAAAAGAAGTTGATCAGGCCGGGAATGGTGTCTACGATCATCCGGGACTCGCGCTCGCGCTCCTGAAGCTCGCTTTCCGTGATCGCACGCTCGATCGCGATGCTCGCGATGTGGGTGAGGCGTGCGATGAGATCTGTCAGCAGCGCACTCGGAGGTCCCGGCTCACGTCGGTAGATCGCAAACGTGCCCAACACCTTGCCGGCCAGCGAGACGATCGGCGTGGAGCACACCGACCTGAGACCGTGTTCGATCACGAGAGTACGCCAGTTCAGTCCGACCCACCGCGGCTCCGAGACGAGGTCGAGTACGATCACCGGTTGCTTCAACGAAGCCGCAGTCCCGCACGGTCCGGCCTCGCACGCGACCGGAGCACCATCGACGGCGCCGGCGTAGCCCGGTGGGAGCGTGGGACCCGCTCCGTGGCGAAACGTTCCATTCGGATCGATCAACAGGAGCGAGCAGCTGCTGTTGCTCACGAGGGTTTCGACGAGGCGGCACGTCGCCTCGAGAACCTCCTGGAGAGGACACCCGGACGCGACCATCTCGAGGAGCCGCTTCTCGCCGGCCAGGAGCGCTTCGGCGCGCTTGCGCCCGTCGATGTCGTCGAGCAGCACGCACCAGCGCAGGACACGACCTTCGGAACCACGTAATGGAAGACCCCGAGCGCGAACCCATCTGTAGACGCCGTCCGGGCGCCGGATGCGCTGCTCGAGCTCGTACGGGTCTTCCCGCTCGATCGATTGCCTCCATGAGGTGACGACTCCGGGCAGGTCATCGGGATGAACGGCGCCCGACGTCTCCCAATTCCGAAGCTCCTCGAGCGACATGCCGAAGTAATCGAGGAACTGACGGTTGACGAACTCAATCCGGCCGTCGGGCGTGAGGGTTGCAATGGGTGCGGACAGGCCATCGATGATCTGCGGAAAGGTGAGATCGTCTTCCATACAAACTCTCGATGAGTGACGCGGCTAGTCTGCGCCTGCGACCGGTGTCAGTTTGCGCCAGGAAGGCCCCGGCTGCAACCACAGTGCGTAACAGTTTGGAAACAACAATTCCTCTTGAAACGAGACCATCGTCTGGCGTAGCCTCGAGTCTCGCGACTCGAGATGTTCCGATTTCGGAAATCAAGTGGAAAGGAGATCGTCATGGCCAAGAAGTCCTTGAATGTCGTTCTCGTCCATGGAGGCTTCGTGGACGGCGCAGGATGGAAGGGCGTCTACGGGATCCTGAAGAAGGACGGCTACAACGTCAGCATTGTTCAAAACCCAACGGTGTCCTTGGCAGAAGACGTGGCGGCGACCAAGCTCATCTTGGCCGCTCAGGACCGGCCCGTGATCCTCGTCGGCCACTCCTACGGTGGAGTCGTGATCACTGAGGCCGGCAACGATCCGAAGGTCGCGGGGCTCGTCTACATCGCAGCCTTCGCTCCGGACAAGGGCGAGTCAGTGGCCTCGCTCATCAAGGATCCGCCGCCCGGTGCGTCGGTTCCTCCGATCCTACCTCCTCAGAGTGGCTTTCTTTTCCTCGACAAAGAGAAGTTCGCAGCCTCCTTCGCCGGCGACGTGGACCCCGAGGAGGCCGGGTTCATGGCCGACTCACAAGTGCCCTGGGGCGTGGATGCTCTCGGGGGAGCGATCAAAGAACCAGCGTGGAAAACCAAGCCGAGTTGGTACCTCGTTTCGACCGAGGACAAGATGATCCCTCCGCCGGCTCAACGTCTCATGTCCAAGCGAGCCGGTTCGACCGTCGTCGAAGAGAAGGGGAGTCACGCGATCTACGTGTCGCAACCGAGAGTGGTAGCGTCACTCATCGTCAAGGCCGCCGAGGGCGTGAAAAAGGTGTCCATGTAGCCGCGGGAAACTTCGCGGTCCAAAGAGCTCGATGCCGGCAGAGACGCCGCCGGTTGCTGGCGCCGGCGAAGCCTGCGGCGATACGCGCGGAACTGCCGGTCGAGCACTCCGTCCTCGCCTTTCGCTGACCGTGGGATGGGAAGGTCCCCTCAAGCGGGATTCTTCATGGCGGCCTCGGCCTTGGCCTTGTAGAGAGCCCCTTTGTCCTTGTTGTCCATCTGATAGTAAACATCGCTGATGTTCTTGTAGAAGCTCGCCACGTCCTTGTGTTCTTCCCCGACCTGGATGATCTTGTTCTTCAGGGCCTTTTCGAAGTACTTCAAGGACGTCTTGTAGTCTCCCTTGTCCCGGTAGGACCTTCCCAGGTGTGTGTACGACTGCATGATCTCCACGCTGGTGTCTCCGAAGAGCTTCTTCCTGATCTTCATCGCTTTCAGATGCGCTTCGATGGCTTGGTCGTAAGCCTTGCTGTTCAGATACACATTCCCGATGTTTCCGTAGCTGGTTGCCACCGAGGCATCGTTCTCGCCCAACTTCGCCAATCGTATGGACAAGGCCTTGTGGTGAGCCGCAAGGGACTCGGTGTACTTCTCTTCGGCGTTGTACACGACGCCGAGGCTGATGTAGGTCGTGGCGATCAGTAGCGGATCGGTATCCGGTGAAGCGAGTCCGGTGGACAATGCCTGGGCCAGGTATGTCGTGGCCCGGTCATACTTGTCCTGACGCGTCAGGATGATCCCCATCTGGTTGCAGGCATTGATGAAACCCGCGGTATTTCCGGACGCCTTGAATGCCGCAGCCGCCTTCTCGTAGAGCGCCAGGGCGCCGTCGGGCTGCGAGCTCTTGCGAAGGATCTCCGCCTGCAGCACGTCGTCTTCGGCCGTGGAGGCGGGTTGGGCGCTCACGCCGAGGGCAGGCAGCCAGAGACACAACAAAGCGGCGACGGGGATCGCGATCTTCATGGTGGTCCCTACGCGGGACCATCCGGCGGGTTTCAACCCTTCGCGGGCTTCAGCCGTCGCGCCCGGTACGGCTGCGGCTCATCGGGGAGGCAATCCCAGCCACGGCACCGATTCCGCCAGGTCGGTGAAGTCGCGCCGCGGTGTGGCGTCGATGGTCTCGGAACCGGCCAGGCAGCGCTTCCAGTCGGCCAGCATCTGCCGCGCCTTCGGCTTTCCCAGCACGGCGGTCAGGACGTCGGCGCGAGTACCGGCCTTGAGGAGAGCCGCCTTCGAATCCGCCTGCCAGAGATACTTGTACGCGCCGTCGCCGTACGAGGACGTGAACATCAGGACCGACCACGGATAGTGGCTCGTCTCGAGCGCGGCGTTGAGCGCGTCGAGCAACTCGCCGTAGCGCTCCTCCATGCCCGGGATGACCCGCTCGCTGACGAGCTGGATGTATCCGGGCGTCGGCAGCGTGTATCCAGGCGTGGCCGGGATGTAGGAGTCCGCCTTGTGATAGCGCCAGATCTCGTTATGGTGGAATCGCAGCGCGGCGTGAAGAGGCCCGTCGATCGGGTCGGTCACGGCGGCGAAGAGCTTCGAGACGGATTCGGGGATGGGGGAGGGCGCGTCGAAATCCGTGAAGGAGAGCTTCGGACGCAGGCTCATGTACACGGCGCCGGGCATCGCGATTTCGTAGACGGGCGCGATCGGCTGCCCGTGGTCGCGAAGGATCGCGTGCAGGCCCCGGTTCTCGGCGATGTTGAGCCGCTCGAACTCCGACGCCTTCTCCGGCCGGACCGCATCGATGTGCACGGTCCACAGCGGGGCCATGGAGGAATCGGCCGGCGGCTCCGGGGCCGCCGTTCCAAGACCCAACCCGGTGGCCAGCATGATCACTCCCAGGGCGTATCCGAATCGATTCATGATCTCTCCAGGAAGGCTCGGCCCGTGTGTCAATCCGCGGTCTTGGACCACTCCGTGAACGCAGCGCTCGCGGGGATCCAGCGCGCCCGGATCGATTGATTCGCGCCCTTGAACTGGATCGCGGCGAGATTCTCGGCCAGATAGACCTGCCCGGCCGGATCGAGGTATACGGCCGGCGAGAAGACCAGGCCCGGAAGCTGTTCGCTCCAGAGCAGGAGCGAATGGACATTGCCGTTCCCCACCGGTGTCTCCACGGTAAACGGCGGCGCCGGCGTGCCGTCGCTCAGGGTGGACACGACATCCCGGATCACCGCCGGGTCAATCGTGACCTTGTTCGCGGCGGGACCCACGGGCACCGTCAGCCGCATCTTCTGGAACGACGCATGGCGCCAGTCGAAGGGCGGCTGCCGGTCGGCGCGAAAGACTTCATAGGCGGGCATCTCGGAGCCCATGTCGGCCGCGAGATACGCGGCCGGGCTCTGACCCTCGATCGCGCAGATCTTCCCGTTCCCGAACTGCGTGCGCCCGACGACCACCTTCGGATCCGTGTCGGCCAGCTGCAGCGAGTACTCTTCGAAGTCGTGCACGAACACCGTCCCCGCCGACGTGATCGTCGTCCGCCGGTAGCCGGCCCGCGACGATTCGGTCTGATCGAACGAGTACACCGGCAGCGAGCCGCCGCCCGGTCCCGGATCGCAGCCCGAGAACACGCAAGCCAGCGCGACGCATGCGATGCACGCGATTGCCGCCTGCCGCACGAACCGATTCATGGAGCCGGTGTCTCCTTCTTCTCTTCCTTCTTCTCTTCCTTCTTCACTTCGTTCTTCTCCTTGTTCTTCTCTTTCTTCGCGCTCGCCGGACACTCGGGGGGCCATGGCTCATCGCCCTTCTCGCGGAAGACGAAGAACTCTCCCGAGTCGGGCTCCTTCGTGTCCCGCGCGAAGAGCAGCGACTTGCCGCTCGGAGAGAAGACCGCGCCGATCTCCGAGCCGTTGACGTCGACCTCGGCGGGAAGCTTCACGCGAGGCGACCAGCCGGATTCGGTCCTGCGGGTTTCGTAGAGCCCGCCGTCGGCCATCACGATCAACCGCTTCCCGTCCGGAGAGGGGAGAGGCTCGTACTCGTCGCCGGCGCTGTTGACGGCCGGGCCGAGGTTCTCGACCGACCAGTGTCCGTCCTCGCCGGCACGCGCGCGCCAGATGTCGGTGCGCCCGAGGCCCCCGCGCCTTCCCGAGCCGAAATAGAGCCATCCGTCGGATCCCGGGCGCGGAAACCATTCCGGAGCAGGGGAGTTGATGGGCTCCGGCAGTCGGAAGGGCGCGCCCCAGACGCCCTTGGAATCACGATCGACGCGCCAGATGTCGAGGTTGCTCTTGATTCCTTCCACGGTGCGGGTGGAGATGAAGTAGAGGCTCTTGCCGTCGGGCGTGAAATAGGGATCGGCCTCGACGCCGTCTCCGGCGAAGGCGGGCGGCTGCGGCTCGGTCCACCCCTCGGGACCGCACCGGCTGACGAGGATCCGCCAGCCCTCGAAGCTCGGCGAGCTGCGGACGAACCAGAGGTCTCCGGTCACGGGATCGAAGGCGGCGTGCGATTCGAACTTCGGGCTCGAGATCCCTGCGGGCTTCCAGGGATGGACGCGGCCGGGACCCGGAGAGGCGAGCGTCCACGCGAGCCCGGCGGTCAGAAGGAACAAGGCGCTTCGCGAGACGCCTGCAGCGGTCGTCGTTCGACGTCTTCCGTCCATCGCGGCCTCCTCTCGAGCTCCCTACTTCGGGCCCTTCATCAGGGCGACGCCCTCGTCCAGCCTGTCGGCATAGGCGTTCAAGGCCTTCGCGATGAGGGACGCGTAGGTATCCACGTCCGCCCAGCGCTCGTCCTCGATCGCCTCGCGCACGCCGGGAAGCGTCTTCGCGCCGTAGCCGGTGAACCGGCCCGGCGCATAGACCATGTTCTTGTACCAGCCGCGCCCGCCCGGGAGTCCCTCTTCCACCGTCAGCGCCTGCTCGGTCTTGCCGGCGAGCGCCACGAGCCGGCCTTTCATCTCGGAAGACAGCGCGGCTCCTTTGTCCTTCAACGTCTTGTCGTACGCCTTGGCGCTCGCCTTGAGCCGCACCATCGCGTTCTCCAGCGGCGCCAGGTTGAAATAGGGGACCACCTTCAGCGGCGTCGGAGGTCCGCTGCTCTTGGTCGGATCGTCCGCCAGCTTGTAGGCGTTCGCTTCGATCATCGCGGCCTGCGCGACCTGCGCCTCGCGCTTGCCGTCGGCCAGCTTCTTGACTTCGTCGAGGTAGCCCGAGACGGTGTCCGCGAAATCGCCGTAGCGCTGCAGCGGCGCGTCGGCCTCCGAGAAGCGCAGCACGATCCGCCCCGCCGTCTTGGCCAGGGCTCCGGCATAGGCGAAGCCCGGATCGACGAACTTGGAGTGATGCTCCCAGGTGTCGTACGCGGAGTGATAGACGCCGCCGCTCTCGCCTTCTCCTCCGAACCCGAGGTTGAGCGCCGCGAGACCCAGGTGCTGCAGAAAGCTCGAGTAGTCCGATCCCGATCCGAGAGGATCGAGAGGCATGTCCTTGGCGGGGTCGGCCGCCGCCTTCGCCGCGGCCTTCTGGCGCTCGCTGCCCGTCTCTCCCTGGGTCATGGCTCCGGCCCGCCGCCGCGCATCCACCGACACGCCCGTCTGCGGATCCGTCACGTCGGCTGCCGCCAGTCCCACCATGTGCTGGAGCGAGTGGCTCCCTCCCACGTTCAGGAAGCCGCGCTCGTTACCGTCCGTGTTGACGTAGACGAGCCCCTTCCGGCTCAGCTCGTCGGCATGCGTCTCCACCCATTCCGTGGATCCCAGAAGCCCCGGCTCCTCCGCGTCCCAGCTCAGATAGACGAGCGTCCGCTTGGGCTTCCATCCGGACTGGACCAGCGCGCCGATCGCCTTGGCCTCCGCCATCATCGCGATGTGCCCGCTGAGCGGGTCGGACGCGCCGAACACCCATCCGTCGCGGTGATTGCCGCGCAGCACCCACTGATCCGGGAGCTCCGATCCCGGCATCATTGCCACGACGTCGTAGGCGGGCTTCAGCGTCCATTCGGACCGGACCGTCATGTGCACCCTCGCGGACCCGGTTCCGCCCACGTGGTAGGTGATCGGCAGGCTGCCGCGCCAGTTGTCCGGCGCCACGCGTCCCTCGAGCCCCGTGAGGAATGCCTCGGCATCCCCGTAGGAGATCGGCAGCACCGGGATCTTCAGGATCGTCTTCGCCTCTTGCCGGGTCAGGCGCTTGGCGTCCTTGGTCGCGCCCACGCCCGGCGTGAGCGGATCGCCCGGAGAGAGCGTCATCTCGATGACCGACCCTCGCTGGAATCCCTGGCTCGGACGCGCCGCGCCCTTCGGATACGCATCGTCCATCGAATATCCGTCCTCGCGCGGATCGGAATAGATGATGCAGCCGACCGCGCCGTGGTCCTGGGCCAGCTTCGGCTTGAGCCCGCGCCATCCGGCGCCGTACCGCGCGATCACGATCTTGCCCTTGACGTCGATCCCCATCCGCTCGAGCGCCTTGTAGTCGTCCTGCATCCCGTAGTTCACGTAGACCAGCGGCGCCGTCACGTCGCCGTCGCCCTGGAAGGCCACGTAGGCGGGAAGCTCGTCCTTCGTCCGCGAGGACGTCGCATCGCCGGGCACGGGCTTCTCGGTCAGCGTCGCCTTGAAGGGCTTCGACCCCGTACGCTCGAGCGCCACCTTCAGCGGCGTGGGATAGAGCACCTCGAACGTTTCGATCCTCGCGTCCCAGCCCCAGCTCTGGAACAGCGCGAGCGTGTCCCCGGCGTTCGCCTTGTCGTGCGCCGAGCCGACGTGGTTGGGCTCGGCCGCCATCTTCTTCATCCAGCCGCCCATCTCCGCCGGGCTGATCGCCGCATCGAACCGCTTCTCGAGGTCGGGCGCGACCTGCGCGCGGGCGGGCAGCGCCGAGAGCGCGGCCGCGGTCAAGAGCGAAATCATGGATGCGCAACGATGCATGAGGGTCCCCTTGAGCGTCTCGGCGCCCGGACACAGGTTCAGGGGCGTCATTATGTGGTATCTACAGGCGTCATGTTGGTTTCGTCCGCGACCCGTCTGTCAGGCACATGCTTGACGCTCGCCCTGCTCGTGACCGCGGCCCACGGTGACACTCTGCAGGATGCCGTCCTGAAGATCGAGTCCCAGGGCCCGGCGACGAAGACGCAGCCGGAGGGCGCGCCCGTCGTCCGCCTCTACAAGGGCTCGGAGCTTCTCCGGCGCCCCGATGTGGCCCGGATCACGGTCGAACGCGACCCGGCGTATGCGGCCAACCCGGAGTGGAAGGATCGGCGCATCGTCTATGCGGCAGTGCCGCTCGCGTCCCTGTTCGAGGGCGTTGTCTTTCCCGAGCGGGGGACCGTGCAGTTTCACTGCCTGGATGGATTCTCGGGCGCGATCGCGAAGGACCGGCTGCTGAACCGCAGCGAGAAGGGCGCCGTCGCCTACCTGGCCATCGAGGATCCGGCGCACCCCTGGCCGCCGCTCAAGGCGGGCTCTTCGGCCTCGCCCGGGCCGTTCTACCTGATCTGGAAGAATCCCGAACGCTCGCGGATCGCCGGGGAAGAGTGGCCCTTTCAGCTTTCCGGATTCGAGGTCAAGGCCTCTCTCGAGTCCAGGTTCCCCGCGATCGTTCCCGATCCCAGGCTCGTGGAGAACGATCCCGTGATGAGAGGCTACCGGCTCTTCACGACGAGCTGCTTCAGCTGCCACCGCATGAACGGCCAGGGTGAATCGGAGGTGGGGCCCGACATGAACCTGCCGTTCAATCCGACGGAGTACCTGGGGGACAAGTACCTTCGATTGCTGATCCGCAATCCCCAGAGCGTGAGGCACTGGCCGGAAGCGAGGATGCCGGAGTTCAGCCCCGAGGCTCTGACCGACGCCCAGATAGACAATGTCGTGAAGTATCTTCGCCACATGTCCGGACGGAAATCCCAGGGTCCGGCGAAGACTTCCCCGGGTCCGGCGAACACGTCCCCCCACCGCTGAGAGCTATTTCGGGATCAGCTGCGTCCAGTTCGCGATCAAGGTCAGGGGCTGGTTGAGGTCACCGCCGGCCACGCGGCGGGCGAACACGTGCCGGCCGTCCGGCGACACGTCGTAGGTCTCGATGGGGTGACGGAACAGCTCGCGCGGCGCCGAGAAGCGCGGCACCTCGCCGGGCTCGACGGCGACGGACATCACCCGGTCCGGTCTGGCGAAGAAGAAGAGCTCCTTGCCGTCGGCGCGCCAGCGCGGGCGCAGCCCGCCCTCGCTCGAGATCTGCCACTTGCCGTGGCCGCCGCCCAGCGCCTGGACGTAGACCTCGAAGCGGCCGGACTGCTCGGAGGCGTAGGCGAGCAGTCCGGCGTCGGGCGACAGCACGGCATAGTCGTCCAGGAACGGCGTCGCCACGAGCGGCGTGACCTGCTTTGTTCCGAGATCGTATCGGAAGAGATCGCGGCTCGATTCGGAGCCGACGGCGCCGACGACGAGCCAATGGCCGTCCTTCGAGGCGGCCATCGGCCAGATCCCGGTGTCCGTCGTCCCGATCTCCTCGGCCGAGCCTGAGCCGTCCGAGGATCGCCGGAAGATCGTCCCGTCGTTCTTGCGGTCGTTGGCGTAATAGACGAAGCGATCGTCCGCCGACCAGACGGGACCGCTCTCGCCGCCGTCCTCGAACGTCAAGCGGCTCGACGTCCCGCGAACGAGATCCTGGATCCAGAGATCCGTCGATCCCTGCCCGGTGCTGTTCACCGAGAAGACCAGACGCGTGCCGTCGTGCGAGAGGGCCAGGTCGACGAACAGCTCGTGATCGCGGATCACCTGGATGCCGGCGCCGCTCCTGTCGATCGAAATCAGGGACGAGAGGGTGCCCCGTGTGCCTTCTCGGTAGACGAGCGTGCCTTCGCTCGAGACGCTCGCGAGCGCCTGTTCGTTCTGGGTATAGGCGACGGGGGAGGCGATCGGCACCGGATCGCCGGCGACCGCCAGGCGGCTCGCATCGAAGCGGACCGCGAGGAGAGCGCCGTCACGCCAGAAGAGGATCCGTCCCTCGGGAGAGTAGAGCGGCGATGAGTTCGCGGTGATCAGGCGCGTGCGCTTGCCGCTGGAGATCTCGAGCGCCTCGATCGTGCTCGCGTCGTTCGGGGTGCCGCCCTCCGCGGTCTGCGCCAGAAAGAGGATCGTCTTGCCTCCGGAAAGGAAGACGGGCCAGCGATGGCTCTTCTCGTGGCGCGCGGCATCGAGCGACGTCAGCGCCTTCGGTGCCCCGCCGCCCGCGGACACGAGAGAAAGGCCGGAACGGAAGGCGGCGGTGAAGACGATCGTGCCGTCGGGTCCCCAGGCGCCCCCGCGCGGGGTCGGCGCATCGCAGAGCGCCTGCACCGAGCCGCCCTGCAGGTCGAGCCGCTTCAGCTTTCCCTCGGTGAAGAACCCGAGGTGATTTCCGTCCGGCGACCAGAAGGGCATCTCCGCCCCTTCCGTCCCCGCCAGGCGCGCCGCCTCGCGACGATCGAGCCCGCGCATCCAGAGTCCGCGCGTGCCGGTCTTCTGATCGTAGGCCGCGAAGACGATTCGCGCTCCGTCGGGGGAGAGCGCGAAGGAATCGTCGAAGGCCATGCCCTCGGGAGCCACGAGCGCCGCATGGAGGATCCGGAGCGGGGGAGCGCTTCGACCGGCGGAGCCGAGCCAGAGCGCTCCGAAGAGCGCGGCGGCGGCAAGACCGGACGCGCCGGCGGCCCAGGCGACTCTCGATCCGCGCGCCGCTCCCGGTGACGCCGTGAGCCGGTCGGTGTCGCCGCGCCGTCCGCGAAGGGGGTCCGCGAGCGTTTCTTCGATCGCGATCCGCGCGTCGCCGATCGCCTGCAGTCTCTCGCGCGGTCTTTTCTTCAGGCAGAGGCGCAGGAGGTTCACGATCCGCTCCGGCACTTCTGGCGGAAGCGCCGCGAAGTCGGGCGTGTCCTTGAGCACGGCCGCGAGAACGTGCGACACGGTCTCGCCCTCGAACAGGCGCCGTCCGGTCAGCATCTCGTAGAGCACGACGCCGAACGACCAGACGTCGGCGCGCCGGTCGATCGCTCCTCCCGCCGCCTGCTCGGGAGCCATGTAGGCGGCGGTTCCGAGGATCATGCCCATCTGCGTGCCGGCCGTGGTCAGCGTGGGCGAGTTCGCCAGGCGCGAGGCCGAGGCAGAGGAAGCGGTCGCGGCGCCGGGGTCGAGCGCCTTCGCCAGTCCGAAGTCGAGGACCTTGACCTTGCCCTCCGGCGTGA
>Ga0207644_10001884_pt1 | contig 13657 bp, 23 predicted proteins | sample KBSS73metaG_FD_184326 | JGI IMG/M metagenome (GOLD analysis project Ga0207644, IMG submission 184326) | Switchgrass rhizosphere microbial communities from Kellogg Biological Station, Michigan, USA - KBS S7-3 metaG (SPAdes) (version 2) | ecosystem: Host-associated > Plants > Roots > Rhizosphere... | reverse complement strand
CGGCGGTCTCCGCGCGACGCACGGCGTTTCGGTTTCTCACCGCTCGCACGGCTCCACCGGTAACCGCCAGGACCCGGGCCGCGTCTTCAAGAACAAGAAGATGGCCGGCCACATGGGTGCTCGCAACCGCACGCAGCAGAATCTCGAGATCGTCCGCACGGACCCGATCCGCGGCCTGCTGTTCATCAAGGGGTCGGTTCCGGGTCACAAGGGCGCCTGGCTGACGGTCAGCGACGCCATCAAGCTCCCGCGTCCCGACGCCGCGCCGTATCCGGCAGCGATCCTCGAAGGGCGGAAGGTCGAGGAGCTCGAAGTTCCGGAAGCGGGTCTGGTCGACGACGCGGCGGTTCATGAAATCCCGGCGCTCCCGAGCGATGAGGAAGTCGCGGCGATCGCCGCCGAGCAGGACGCTGGCGCTGCGGTCGAAGAGGCCGCCGGTAACGAAGCAACACAAGCTCCCGCGGACGAGGCGAAGCCCGAAGCCGACGAGAGCAAGGAAGGCTAAGATGAAGGTCAAGGTACAGACCCTCGACGCCAAGGCTGGCGGCGACATCGAGCTCAACGACGAGATTTTCGCCGTCGAGCCGCGCGCCGATATCCTTCACCGCGTCGTCACCTGGCAGCTCGTCAATCGGCGCGCTCCGGCGCGTGCGGCGCGCGAGCGCAGCGACGTTGCCCGCACAGGCAAGAAATTCGGTCGCCAGAAGGGCGGCGGTACGGCTCGCCACGGCGACCGTAAGGCCCCGATCTTCATCGGCGGCGGTAAGGCGCACGGGCCCCGCGCTCGAGTGTTCACTTCGAGCCTCAACAAGAAGGTTCGCGCGCTCGGCCTGAAGATGGCCCTGTCGTCGAAGGCGCGCGACGGAAACCTGGTCGTCCTCGACAACCTCGACGTCGCCGAAGGCAAGACGAAGACGCTGAAGCAGCAGCTCGAGAAGCTGGGCTTCGGCAAGACTGCGCTGGTCATCGATGGCGAGGCGCTCAACGTCGGCTTCGCCCGCGCTTCGTCGAACCTCGAGAGCGTCAACCTGCTGCCGGCGATGGGTGCCAACGTTTACGACATCATGCGGCACGACACGCTGGTCCTGACCCGCGCAGCCGTCGAGAAGCTGGAGGCCCGGTTCAATGGCTAAGAAGCAGCAGCAGGCGGCGCCGGAAGCACGCCACTACGACATCGTGCTTGCACCGCACATCACCGAAAAGTCGACGATGCTGTCGGAGACCAATTCGGTCGTGTTCAGGGTCGCTCCGAAGGCGACCAAGCCGGAGATCAAGGCGGCCATCGAGGCGCTGTTCGGCGTGAGCGTGGTGAGCGTGAATACGCTCACTTCGAAGGGCAAGACGAAGCGTTGGAAGGGCAAGCCTTACCAGCGCTCGGATGTGAAGAAGGCGATCGTTCGTCTGGCCGAAGGTCAGTCGATCGACGTGACGAGCGGGATTTAAGCCATGGCTCTCAAGCAATATAAGCCGACCTCTCCGGCCCGCCGCGGGCTGATCCTGGTCGACAAGTCGGCGCTCTGGAAGGGCAAGCCGGTCAAAGCGCTCACCGAAGGCAAGCGAAAGACGGGCGGCCGCAACAACAAGGGCCATGTGACCTCTCGCGGCATCGCGGGCGGCCACAAGCAGAAGTACCGGATCATCGACTTCAAGCGCCGGACCTGGGACGTCGCCGGAACCGTCGAGCGGCTCGAGTACGACCCCAATCGGTCCGCGTTCATCGCACTCGTGACGTACGAGGGTGGTGAGCAGGCCTACATCATCGCTCCGCAGCGCCTTGCTCCGGGCGACAAGGTGATCGCCGGCAAGAAGGTCGACGTGAAGCCCGGCAATGCGATGGAGATCGGGCAGATGCCGGTCGGCACCATCGTCCACAACGTGGAGATGAAGCCGGGCAAGGGCGGCCAGATCGCTCGCGCGGCAGGCACGTACGTGCAGGTCGTCGGCCGCGACCGCGGAATGGTCATCGTCAGGCTGAATTCAGGCGAGCAGCGCTATATCCGCTCGGACTGCATGGCGACGGTCGGTGCGGTGTCGAACCCCGACAACGCCAACCAGACGTTCGCAAAGGCAGGCCGCACGCGTTGGCTGGGCAAGCGCCCGCTGACGCGCGGCGTCGCCAAGAACCCGGTCGACCACCCGCACGGCGGTGGTGAAGGCCGGACCTCGGGCGGCCGTCACCCGGTCACTCCGTGGGGCAAGCCGACCAAGGGTGCTCGCACTCGTCACAACAAGGCAACGGACAAGTTCATCATCCGTAGCCGTCACGCGAAGAAGAAGGGTTAATCCATGGCCCGTTCCGTCTGGAAAGGTCCGTTCGTCGAGCTTTCGCTTCTGAAGAAGGCGGAAGCTGCTCAGGACAAGGGTGGCCGCGCGCCGATCAAGACCTGGTCGCGCCGCTCGACGATCCTGCCGCAGTTCGTCGGCCTGACCTTCAACGTCTACAACGGCCGCAAGTTCGTGCCGGTGTCGGTCAATGAGGAAATGGTCGGAATGAAGCTCGGCGAGTTCGCGCCGACGCGCACGTTCCACGGTCACGCCTCCGACAAGAAGGGCAAGCGCTGATGAGCAAGCCAGCTGCACCCCGTAAGGTAGGCGACAAGGAAGCGCTCGCGATCGGCAACACGATCCGTGGGTCCGCGCGCAAGCTCAACCTGGTCGCGACCATGATCCGCGGCCGCAAGGTCGAGGAAGCGCTGAACATCCTCAAGTTCTCGCCCAAGGCGATGGCGGACGATGTGCGCAAGGTGCTCGCATCCGCCGTGGCCAATGCCGAAAACAATCATAACCTCGACGTCGACGCTCTCGTCGTCGCGGAGGCCAGCGTCGGCAAGTCGATCTCGATGAAGCGCTTCGCGACCCGTGCGCGCGGCCGCTCCTCGCGGATCGTCAAGCCGTTCAGCCAGGTCCGCATCGTCGTTCGCGAGCAGGAAGAAGCGTAATGGGTCAGAAATCGTCTCCTGTCGGGCTTCGCCTGCAGATCAACCGTACCTGGGACAGCCGCTGGTTCGCGGAAGGCCAGGATTACGGTCGCCTCCTGCTCGAAGACCTCAAGATCCGCCGCACGATCGTCGAGAAGCTACCGCAGGCGGCGATCTCGAAGGTCGTGATCGAGCGTCCCGCCAAGATCTGCCGCATCTCCATCTATGCGGCGCGTCCGGGCGTGATCATCGGCAAGAAGGGCGCGGATATCGAGAAGCTGAAGCGTGAGCTTCAGAAGATGACGAGCTCCGAGGTCAGCCTGAACATCGTCGAGATCCGCAAGCCCGAGATCGACGCCAAGCTCGTCGCCCAGGGTGTCGCCGACCAGCTCGAGCGGCGTATCGCGTTCCGCCGCGCCATGAAGCGCGCGGTGCAGTCGGCCCTGCGCCTTGGCGCCGAGGGTATCCGTATCACCTGCGCGGGCCGTCTCGGCGGCGCGGAGATCGCGCGCACCGAATGGTATCGCGAGGGCCGCGTTCCGCTGCACACGCTGCGCGGCAACGTCGATTACGCCGAGGCCGAAGCGCACACCGCTTATGGCGTCTGCGGAGTGAAGGTGTGGGTCTTCAAGGGCGAGATCTTCGCTCACGATCCGCTCGCCCAGGACCGGCTGATGATGGAGGCTCAGACCTCCGGCGTCCGTCCGGCGCGCGAAGAGCGCGGCAACCGGTAAGCGCGAAGGAAAGTAAGAGATGCTGCAACCCAAGCGCACCAAGTTCCGCAAGGCCTTCAAGGGCCGCATCCATGGCAATGCCAAGGGCGGTACCGAGCTCAACTTCGGCGCCTTCGGCCTCAAGGCCATGGAGCCGGAGCGGATCACTGCTCGCCAGATCGAGGCGGCCCGCCGCGCGATCACGCGTCACATCAAGCGCTCCGGGCGCTTGTGGATCCGCGTGTTCCCGGACGTGCCGGTTTCGTCGAAGCCTGCCGAAGTCCGCATGGGTTCGGGCAAGGGCTCGCCCGAGTTCTGGGTCGCCCGCGTGAAGCCGGGCCGGATCCTGTTCGAGCTCGACGGCGTCCCCGGCTACCTCGCCAAGACGGCGTTCGAGCGTGCGGCGGAGAAGCTGCCGATCAAGACCAAGGTCGTGGCTCGCCTCGGCGAGACCCTGGCCGGAGAGGAAAAGTAAGATGGCCCGCAAGGACGATCTGAACGTCAAGACCGACGATCAGCTGCAGACGCAGCTGTCCGAGCTGAAGCGCGAGCAGTTCAACCTGCGCTTCCAGTCGGCGACCAACCAGCTCGAGAAGCCGAGCCGTGTTCGCGAGGTGCGCCGCACCATCGCGCGCATCAAGACGCTTCAGAACCAGCGCGCTCGTGCCGCCGAACCGGCGCAGGGCTGAGGAGAGAATAGGAATGCCAAAGCGCGTCCTCACCGGCACCGTGGTGTCCGACAAGGGTGAAAAGACGGTGGTGGTCCGTGTCGAGCGGCGGGTGAAGCACCCGCTCTACGGCAAGATCATCAAGCTGTCGAAGAAGTATCACGCTCACGACGCGGCGAACGAGTTCCACGTCGGCGAGGTCGTGCGCATCGAGGAATGCGCACCGATCTCGAAGCTGAAGACGTGGACCGTCGTCGACCGGATCGGCGTGGCGAAAGCCCGCAAGGCCGACATCGCCGACGTGGAAGCCGTGACTCCGCAGGCCGAGCCTTCGGCGCCGGCTGAAGAGAAGGCCGAGAAGCCCGCCAAGAAGTCGACGAAGAAGGCCAAGGCCGAAGACGTCGCCGAAGCGGACGCCTGAGACGAGATTTGAGAGAGAGTAGGGTCCAACCATGATCCAGATGCAGTCCAACCTGGACGTTGCGGACAACAGCGGCGCGAAGCGCGTTCAGTGCATCAAGGTGCTGGGCGGCTCCAAGCGCCGTACCGCCGGCGTCGGCGACATCATCGTCGTCAGCGTCAAGGAAGCGGCGCCCCGCGGCCGCGTGAAGAAGGGCGACGTTCACCGTGCGGTGATCGTTCGCACCGCCAAGGACATCCGCCGTCCCGACGGCTCGGTGATCCGCTTCGATTCGAACGCGGCGGTGCTGGTCAACAAGAACGAGGAGCCGATCGGCACCCGTATCTTCGGCCCGGTCGTCCGTGAGCTTCGTGCGCGCAAGCACATGAAGATCATCAGCCTTGCGCCGGAGGTGCTGTAATGGCCGCGCAGAAGATCAAGAAAGGCGACACCGTCGTCGTCCTGTCCGGCAAGGACAAGGGCCGCACGGGTGAAGTCGTCAAGGCGATGCCCAAGGACGGCAAGGTCATCGTGTCGGGCGTCAACGTCCACGCGCGTCACCGCAAGCCGTCGCAGACGAACCCGCAGGGCGGGATCGAGCGCAAGGAAGCGCCGCTGCACGTGTCGAAGGTCGCCATTGCGACGGCCGACGGCAAGCCGACCCGCGTCCGCTTCGAGGACCGCGACGGCAAGAAGGTGCGCGTCGCCGCCAAGACCGGAGAGCTGATCAATGGCTGACAAGGAAAAGAAGGTCGAAGAGGCTGAAGCGCCCGCGACCGAGCAGGTAGAGGTGGAGCGCGTCGGCGAGGCTGAGAAGGCTCAGGCCGAGGCGATCGAAGCGCTGCCGAAGGTCGAAGAGGCATCGGTGCCCAAGGCCGACAAGACGGCTGCGAAGCCCTCGAAGACGCCGAAGGATTACACGCCCCGGCTGAAGTCCGATTACGAGTCGCGGATCGTTCCGGCGATGATCGAGAAGTTCGGTTACAAGAACAAGCTCGAGGTGCCGAAGCTCGAGAAGATCGTGATCAACATGGGCGTCGGCGAGGCGACCCAGGACAAGAAGAAGGTCGAGACGGCGGCTGCCGAGCTTCAGCAGATTGCCGGCCAGAAGCCGGTGATCACCAAGGCGAAGAAGTCGATCGCTCAGTTCAAGCTGCGCGAAGGCATGCCGATCGGGTGCAAGGTCACGCTTCGTCGCGAACGCATGTTCGAGTTCCTCGATCGTCTGGTGACGATCGCGCTCCCGCGCGTTCGCGATTTCCGCGGGCTCAATCCCAAGTCGTTCGACGGCCGTGGCAATTACGCCATGGGCCTCAAGGAACAGATCGTCTTCCCCGAGATCAACTACGATCAGATCGACAAGGTCCGGGGCATGGACGTCATCGTAACAACCACCGCGAAGACGGATGAGGAGGCGCGCGAGCTGCTGCGTCTTTTCAACTTCCCCTTCCCGGTCGAGGAGCAGCAGCAGGCCGCGTAAGCGGGCTGCTGCGTTTAGGAGAAGAACTTAAGTCATGGCGAAACTGAGTTCGATCAATAAGAACGAACGGCGCAAGAAGCTGGTCGAGAAGCAGGCTGCGAAGTACGCGAAGCTGAAGGCGATCGCGAACGACGAGGCCAAGGACGAGACCGAGCGTTTGATCGCGCGTCTCAAGATGGCGGAGCTGCCGCGCAACGGGAACCCGACGCGCGTCCGCAACCGCTGCGAGCTGACCGGCCGTTCGCGCGCTTATTACCGCAAGTTCCGTTTGTCGCGGATCATGCTTCGGGAGTTGGCCAACAAGGGCCTGATCCCCGGCGTGATCAAGTCGAGTTGGTAAGGGAGGCCCAGGAATGGCGATGACCGATCCTCTGGGTGACCTTCTCACCCGCATCCGCAACGGCCAGCAGGCGCGCAAGGATTCGATCCTGACGCCGGCGTCGAAGCTGCGCACGCGAGTCCTCGATGTGCTTCAGCGCGAAGGCTATATCCGCGGCTATTCGGAAGAAGAGCTTGCCGGCCAGAAGGGCCTGCGCATCGAGCTTAAATATTTCGAAGGCCAGCCGGCGATCCAGCACCTGGCCCGCGTGTCCAAGCCCGGCCGCCGCGTCTATTCGGCCGCCCGCGAGCTTCCGCGCATCCGCAACGGTCTCGGCACGATCATCGTGTCGACCCCGCGCGGCGTGCTGTCGGACGCCGAAGCGCGCGAGCAGAACGTCGGCGGCGAAGTGCTGGCGGAGGTGTTCTAATGTCCCGCATTGGCAAGAAACCGATCGCTCTTCCCACCGGCGTGACAGCGTCGGTTGAGAGCGGCACGCTGACGGTTAAGGGTCCGAAAGGCACCTTGGCGATGCAGCTGCTCGACGATCTCGTGAAGTACGAAGTCGCCGAGGGCGAGATCCGCGTGACTCCGCTGACGGATGCGCAGCGCAATCGCGCCGCGTGGGGCATGACCCGCACCAACGTGCAGAACCTCGTCACCGGCGTGACCGAGGGTTTCACCAAGGTGCTCGAGATCACCGGCGTCGGCTACCGCGCCCAGGCCCAGGGCAAGAACCTGCGCCTGCAGCTCGGCTATAGCCACGACGTCAACTACAAGGTGCCCGAAGGCGTGGACATCAAGACGCCCGACCAGAATACGGTCGAGATCAGCGGCATCGACAAGCAGAAGGTCGGCCAGGTCGCGGCCGAGATCCGCCGCTGGCGCAAACCCGAGCCGTACAAGGGCAAGGGCATCAAGTACCGCGGCGAGTACATCTTCCGCAAAGAAGGCAAGAAGAAGTAAGCCATGGCGAAACTGTCTCTCTTCGACCGCCGTCGTCGCCGCGTCCGAACCGCGCTTCGCGCGCGTTCCGCCGGCAAGCCGCGGCTTTCGGTCCATCGTTCGGGCCGTCACATCTATGCGCAGGTCATCGACGACACTGCAGGCAAGACGCTCGTCTCCGCCTCCAGCCTCGACAAGGACCTCAAGGTCAAGACCGGCGCGACGCGTGACAGCGCTGCTGCGGTCGGCAAGGCGCTCGCCGAGCGGGCCAAGAAGGCCGGCGTTTCGACGGTCGTCTTCGACCGTGGCGGCTTCCTGTTCCACGGCCGGGTGAAGGCCCTCGCCGACGCTGCCCGCGAAGGCGGACTGGAGTTCTAGAATGCAAGACGAGAACCAGACCAACGAAGCCAACACCGAGCCGACCGAGGTCGCGCAGGTTGCCGAAGCTACTCCGGCGCAGGCCGAAGAGCAGCAGGCTCCGCAGGGCCGCGGCCCGCGCGGTCCGCGCGGCGGTGGCCGCGGGCGTGGCGGCGGTGACCGCGGAGGCCGCGGCCGCCGTGACGACCGGCGCGGGCGCCGTGACGAGGAGGATGGCGGCGAGGAGCTGATCGAGAAGCTCGTCCACATCAACCGCGTCTCGAAGACGGTGAAGGGCGGCAAGCGCTTCGGCTTTGCGGCGCTTGTGGTCGTCGGCGACGGCAAGGGCCGTGCCGGCTTCGGCCACGGCAAGGCTCGCGAGGTTCCGGAAGCGATCAGCAAGGCAACTGCCGCTGCGAAGAAGGCGATGATCCGCGTTCCGCTGCGCGACGGTCGCACGCTGCATCACGACGGCCTCGGCCACTTCGGCGCCGGTCGCGTCACGGTTCGCACGGCTCCGGCCGGTACCGGAATCATCGCCGGCGGCCCGATGCGTGCGATCTTCGAGAGCCTCGGAGTTGCCGACGTTGTCACCAAGTCGGTGGGCACTTCGAACCCGTACAACATGATCCGCGCGACGTTCGAGGCGCTCAAGGAGCAGACGAGCCCGCGCTCGGTCGCTCAGCGCCGCGGCAAGAAGGTCGCCGACCTGCTCGGTCGCGGTGGTGCGAGCACTGCCGAAGCCGAGGCTCAGGCCGAAGCGGTCACGGAGTAGGAGCGATGGCCAAGATCAAGATTACGCAGACCGGTTCGCCGATCCGCCGCGACAAGACCCAGCGTGCGACGCTCGTCGGCCTGGGGCTGAACAAGCTGCACCGCAGCGTGGAAGTGGAGGGCACCCCCGAGGTGCTCGGCCAGGTCCGCAAGGTGCAGCACCTCGTCCGCGTCGAGGAAGCGGCCTAGCTAGCTGTGCTCCTGCAAAAGCAGGAGCCCAGAAATTTAATAGTACTGGACCCCTGCCTCCGCAGGGGGACATGCGCGACAAAAGCGAAAGCGAGTGCAACGATGAAACTGAACGAAATTCGTGACAACAAGGGCGCGCGGCAAGGCCGCGTCCGCGTGGGCCGTGGCATCGGCTCGGGCCTCGGCAAGACTGCCGGCCGCGGTCAGAAGGGCGCCAAGGCGCGCTCCGGCGTGTCGATCGCCGGCTTCGAGGGCGGCCAGATGCCGCTTCACATGCGCATCCCGAAGCGCGGCTTCAACAACATCTTCGCTCGCGATTATGCCGAGGTGAACATCGGCGCGATCCAGAAGGCGATCGATGCCGGCAAGCTCGACATTAAGGCCACGCTCGACCACGACGCGTTGAGGGCCGCTGGCCTGGCTCGCGGCGGCAAGGACGGCGTTCGCGTTCTTGGCAAGGGCGAACTCAAGGCGAAGCTGGCCCTGAAGGTTGCCGGCGCGTCGAAGGGGGCGCGCGAGGCGATCGAGAAGGCGGGCGGTTCGATCGAGCTGATCGAGCGCAAGAATCCTGCCGAGCTCGCCGCAGCCAAGAAGGGTTCGCGCAAGGCCGCTGCCGAAAAGGCCTAAGGGGTCTTAGACAAGCGGCTTAGTGCCACTATATCGGCGGCGGGGAGGCTTTCAGCCTAATCGCCGCCGTTTGTTTTTCCGGGGAATTTGAAGTCGATGGCATCCGCAGCCGAACAACTCGCCTCCAGCATTACGCTCGCGAACTTCCAGAAGGCGACCGAGCTCAAGAAAAGGCTGTGGTTCACCCTCGGCGCACTGATCCTCTTCCGCCTGCTTTCATTCGTCCCGGTGCCGGGCATCGACCCGGTCGCGATGAGCGCCCTCTATCAGACGCAAAGCGGCGGCATCCTCGACGTTTTCAACACCTTCTCCGGCGGTGCGCTCGAGCGCTTCTCGATCGTCGCGCTGGGCGTAATGCCCTACATCACCGCTTCGATCGTCATCCAGCTCGGCGCCACGCTCTACGGGCCGTGGCAGCAGCTCCGGAAGGAAGGCGAGACGGGTCGCAAGAAGCTGAACCAGTACACCCGTTACCTCACGGTCGCGATCACCTTGGTGCAAGGTTATCTCGCCGTCCGCGGTCTCGAGGCACAGGTCGCTCGGCAGGGTATCGCCGCGGTCGTTCAGCCTGGCTTGCTGTTCGAGATTGCCGGTACCGTCAGCCTCGTCGGCGGCACCTTGTTCCTGATGTGGATTGGCGAGCAGATCACGAGCCGCGGCATCGGCAACGGCGTGTCCCTGATCATCATGGCCGGCATCGTCGCTCGCTTGCCGCAGGCGATTGCCCAGTTGCTGGAAGGGAGCCGCACAGGCTCGCTCAGCCCGATCATCGTGATCGGGATCGTCGTTCTGGCTGCCGTGCTCATCCTCTTCATCTGCTTCATGGAGCGGGCTCAACGACGGGTGCTCATCCAATATCCCAAGCGCCAGACGGTGAGGGGCATGCAGCAGGAGCGCTCACACCTGCCGATCAAGCTCAACACTGCGGGCGTGATCCCGCCGATCTTCGCTTCGTCTCTGCTGCTGATGCCGCTGACGGTGATTCAGTGGGCCGGCAATCGCGCGACGACGGAGGGCGGCGCGAGCGACTGGCTGATCACGATCAGCACGATGCTCCAGCACGGGTCGCCCGCCTATATGGCGCTTTACGGCATCGGCATCGTCTTCTTCACCTTCTTCTACACTGCCGTGCAGTTCAACAGCGAGGAGACGGCGGACAATCTGAAGCGCCACGGCGGCTTCATTCCGGGCATTCGCCCGGGCAAGGCGACGGAGCAATATTTCGATTATCTGCTCAACCGCATCACGGTTGTCGGGGCCGCATATCTGGCATTGATCTGCCTCGTTCCGGAGTTCCTGTCGGCGCAGGCCGGCCTCAATTTCCGCCTCGGCGGCACGAGCCTGCTGATCGTCGTCAACGTGACGATGGATACGGTGAGCCAGATCCAGAGCCACTTGATCGCGCACCAATATGGCGATCTCATCAAGAAGGCGAAGCTCAAGACCACGCCGCGTCGGCGCTAGTTCGCCCGCGTCTTTGAGGGGGAGAAGCGCTGCGCATGATGAATATCATTCTTCTCGGCCCACCGGGGGCCGGCAAGGGCACGCAGGCCGCGCGCCTTCAGGCGAACCGCGGCATGATCCAGCTGTCGACGGGCGACATGCTCCGTGAAGCCGTCGCCGCCGGGACGCCCGTCGGCCTGAAGGCCAAGGAAGTGATGGCGCGTGGCGAGCTGGTCAGCGACGCGATCGTCAGCGCCCTGATCGGCGAGCGGCTCGACGCCTCGGCGGACAAAGGCGCGATCTTCGACGGATTCCCACGGACCAAGCATCAGGCGGAAGCGCTCGAGATCCTTCTCGCGGAACGCGGTCGGCATCTCGATTATGTCATTGAGCTTGCCGTCGATGAGGACGAGCTCGTCAAACGCATCACCGGGCGCTTCACCTGCGCAGGGTGCGGTACCGGCTATCATGACACGTTTCGCCCGACGAAGGAGCCGGGCGTTTGCGACAGTTGCGGCTCGACCGAGTTCAAGCGCCGACCCGACGACAATGAGCAAACGGTGCGCACGCGCATGGCGGAGTATCGCGCGAAGACCGCGCCGATCCTGCCTTATTACGAGGCCAAGGGACTGGTCCGCCGCGTCGACGGGATGCAGTCCGTCGACGAGGTCGCTGCGCAGATCGACTCGATTCTGGACGGCGCCGCCTAATTCGCGCTCGATCGCCGTTCCCGCGCTAGCGGCGCTCCAAGCTCACGAAGCGAAATGCCGGTCGGTCGTGCTCGGCTGGGTGGCTCTCGCTCCACACTTCCTGCCACTGCGCCGAATGCCTTGGATCCGGCATGCAAGTGTCGCCGGGGATGTCCGCGAGTATCTCGGTCAATTCGAGCCGATCGGCCCGGGGCAGGAACAAGGCGAAGATATCCGCACCGCCGATGACCGATACCGGCTCTCCCTTAGCGAGCTCGAGTGCGCTCTCGACGCTGTGGGCCTTCTCGGCTCCCATCGCGAACCAGTTTCGATCGCGGGTCAGCACGATATGCCGGCGTCCGGGCAACAGGCCCGGCAGGCTGTCGAAGGTCCTCCGACCCATCACCATCGCGCTCCCCATTGTCAGGGTCTTGAACCGCCTGAGATCGGCGGGAAGATGCCACGGGAGCTTGCCGCCGCGGCCGATAATCCCGTTCTGCGCGCGGGCAACGATGAGCGTGATCGGTGGTTTCGCCATTGCCGTTCCCTCTGGGCCTGTCGCGCGCCTGTGCCAAGCAGGCTATTGCGCTGCGCATGACAATTGGCGGCGCTTCGTTAGTCGAAGAACTTAGAAATTCGCTCGGTCCCAAGGCCGTCATTACCGATCCTCGCGAGCTCGAGCCGTGGGTGACCGATTGGCGCGGCCGCGTGCACGGCGCGGCCCCGGCGATGCTCGCGCCGGCTTCGACCGAAGAGGTCGTGCAAATTGTAAGGTCGGCGGCCGAACATCGCGTGCCGCTCGTCCCACAGGGCGGCAACACCGGCATGAGCGCGGGTGCGACTCCTCCCGCCGACGGAAGCGCGATGCTCCTGTCGATGCGGCGGATGAACCGAATCCGTGCGATCAGCGCCGGCGATCGCCTCGCCGTAGCTGAGGCAGGTGTCGTCCTCGCGACCTTGAACGATGCCGTGCACGAGGTCGGCATGCGTTTCCCGCTGACGCTGGGAGCCCGCGGAAGCTGCACCATTGGGGGACTGACATCGACCAACGCAGGGGGGACTCAGGTTCTCAAGTTCGGCACGATGCGCTCCCTGGTCGCTGGTGTCGAAGCGGTGCTTCCCGACGGCAGCATCCACAACGGCCTGTCCGGACTCAAGAAGGACAATCGCGGTTACAGCATCGACCAGCTGCTGATCGGGGCGGAAGGCACGCTCGGCGTGGTCACGGCCGTGGCCCTGCGATTGGTGCCGGCGGTGGCGGCGCGGGTGGTTGCCTGGGCAGGCGTCGACGACCCTCGTCGCGCCCTCGAACTGCTCCGCTTCCTGGAGGAGCGTACGCAGAGTATCGAGGGCTTCGAACTCGTCCCGCAAGACTCGCTGCAGCTCGTTCTGAAGCACGTCCCAGGAACCAGACCACCTTTGTCCGGTGCACACAAATGGCACGTGCTGATCGAGGCAACGACGCCGGAGGCAGGCAGCAACATCAGCAACGAAATCGAACGCTTGCTCGGTCTTGCGCTCAACCAGGAAATCATCGGCGACGCAGTGATCGCCTCGAGCGAGGCGCAGGCCGAGGCATTCTGGAAGATCCGCGATTCCATTTCCGAGGCCGAGCGGGCGGAAGGCCAAACGCTTGCCCACGACATCTCCGTTCCCGTTGCCGACATGCCGCGCTTCATCATGGATGCGTCCGAGCAGGTGGAACGCGCTTTCCCCGGGGTGATCGCCAGCGGCTTCGGTCACCTGGGCGATGGGAACATCCACTTCCACGTTCGGGCCGGCAGTCACGCGGCGCCCGATTGGTACGAAGCCGAAGGGGCGGCCATCACCCGTTTCGTCGACGACCTCGTCACTGCGGCCGGCGGCTCGATCTCTGCGGAACATGGCATCGGTCAACTCAAGCGAGCCGAGTTCGCGCGTCTCGCCGAGCCAGGCCGCTTGCACGCATTGCGCGCCATCAAGCAGGCGCTCGATCCGCTCGGCATCATGAATCCAGGCAAACTGGTTCCGTAGTTGGCGGGCCTGTATCTGGTCGGCACTTAGATCATTGGAAGATCAGTGCGTAGGCCGCTTTATCCGGATCTGGGTCACTTCCCGTCGTTAGACGTCTCGCTCCGAGCCATAGCGCAAAGCTC
>Ga0207644_10001879_pt1 | contig 13678 bp, 16 predicted proteins | sample KBSS73metaG_FD_184326 | JGI IMG/M metagenome (GOLD analysis project Ga0207644, IMG submission 184326) | Switchgrass rhizosphere microbial communities from Kellogg Biological Station, Michigan, USA - KBS S7-3 metaG (SPAdes) (version 2) | ecosystem: Host-associated > Plants > Roots > Rhizosphere... | reverse complement strand
CCAGGAGAACACGAAGGACAGGCCGTGCAACCGGTCTATCAACCAGACTGAAGACTTCGAGCTCTATTCACCCTCGCGCTTCGGGATGCTGGGCCGTCCGCTCTACAAGCCAGAGTTCTGGGAGAAGGTCCAGCAGCTCGACATGTGGACCAACAAGGAAGATCCGGTGATGACGTGCCAGCCGCTCGGGCTCCCGCGTCAGGGACCGCCGCGGCGCATCTACCAGACCGAGAACGACGTGACGTTCCTCTACAACCAGTTCGCCGATGCCGGCGGCGGGCTGGCGGAATTCCGCGTGGTCCCGATTGGCAACCAGCACGGCCCCGACGCCAAGTACGCGAACAAGTACTACGGCGACACGACCGGGCGCTGGGAGGGCGATACGCTCGTGCTCGACTCCATCGGCTTCGTGGATACCACCTGGATCGGGCGCGGCGGCTACTTCCACTCCGACAAGATGCACCTCGTGGAGCGACTCACGCGGGTGGGTGATGCGATCAACTACGACGTGACACTGGAAGATCCTGAAGTGCTGGCCGAACCGCTGGTGTTTCCGACGCGCGTCATCCGGCGGCAGGCGGGCGGCGGTGGCGGGGGCGGACTCACGGAACGTGGCAACTGCGAGACGTCCTTCGAGACCGAGGCGGCCGCCACGCAGATTCGGCACTAGAGGCGACAAGGACCATTGAGGAGACTACGAATGACTAAGTGGACTGTGGGATGCGTCGTCCTGTGCGGGCTTCTGATCGCCGGCGTGTCGTTGCAGGCGCATCATTCCCTGGCGGGCGTCTACGCATTGGGAAAGGAAGCGAAGGTCACAGGTACGTTCGAGGCGTTCCGGCTGGTGAATCCGCACTCGTCGATGAAAATCAAGGCCAAGGGCGCCGACGGCCAGATCGTCGAGTGGTCGTTCGTGGGCGGCAGCGTCAGCCAGATCGCGCGGTTCGGTCTCAAAGAGGGTCCGAATGCGCTGAAGGTTGGCGATGAAATCACCGTGACGTGCACGCCCGCAGCCGACGGCAAGAGCCCGGTCGGGCTCCTGGTCGCGATCACGTACGCGGACGGGCACACGGTGCGCTTCCGATCGCCTGACGAGTAAGGACGGCGGACCGTAGCTGCAGGCCTTCAGGCCTGCCTCAGTTCTCGGAGGGCGGCGCGACCCCGTCGATGACCAGCACATCGACGGGACCCCGTGCCGGCTCGAGCTTCATCCCGAGCTGCTCCTGCAGCGCCGTGAAGATCGACACGGCGTCGGCCGGTGTAGCGGCCCACCTGCTGCGCCAGTGTTCTCATCGTCCCTCCCCGGACGAGCATCGTCCCCGCGCCGACATTGGTGCCGCAGAAGGACCGACGGTCATCGGTCGCCGGCCCGCCGCCACGTCGAGGAGGAACGCACTCGCCTCGCCGGATGTTCGGCCCCAGCTGGCCGTCCGCGCGCGCCATCACGAGTTTGAGATGGGGAACTCGCGCTGCTCGTTGTGCATGACCAGATTGAACCGGTCCGCGGACGGATTGCTTGCGCAACGCGAGACGGGCCCCGACGGCTTGCCGCCCGCCACGGCCGGCGCAGGCGCCTGAGCTCGCGCCGCGATCGTGGCAAGCACGATGAGGCCGACGGTCAGCACGCGCACGCGTCGAAGTCTACCGCGGGAAGTGCACGATGTTGTGCAGGCCGCGTTCGGCCGTCCATGGAATCTCCTGATTGCGGGTTCGCGCGATCTTGTGGGCGTCGTCGAATTCGTCGAAGTGCGCCTTCAACGTGCCCGTCAGCGTGCCGTCCGTCTTGCGCGTGCCGGTGGAGTCGATATGAATGGCGAAATTCTCTCCGGTCGAATCACCGGAGAGCACCAACGTGTCGTCAGCGAACACGCCGGTCAGCTTGATGGGGTCGCCATGCGGCCAGTCGAGCGTCCCGGTCACGGCGCTCTTCTTCTGCTCGAGCACCAGTTTCAGCCCGAGATGTTCCACCGAGAAGGTCCAGGCGCCTGCGATCGATTCCTGTTTCGCCTGAACGGAGCCAGCGGCAAGGGCGACGCCGGCAAGGATGACGGCTGCGAGGATCCGGTGCTTCATGTTCTGCTCCTTGTCGGAACAGCCTACGCGGCCGGCGATGAACGCCGGCTGAACGGACGTAGGATCCCGCCGTTCGCGATCTAGTTGGCGGTAGCCGGCAGGGGGTCGCGAGGCAGCGGGTCGTACGCCGGGTGCACGTTCAACCATCGGACGAAGCCGAGCCGCTTGTCGACGGCCCGTTCGAGCCACTGAAAGCCCCGATCGCGATCGCCCAGGTGGAAGTAGACCATCGCGATTCCGAGGAGGTCGAGTGGCCGGGGATCGCGCTGCACCTGTTCCACGATCGCCAGCGCCTCGCTCCGGCGCCTGCGGCCGCATAAGCGCTTGCCAGCAGCGACGAATTGGCGAAGGCCGGGCCCGACACGAGCGGGATGGCCTGTTCCGAGCGGCCGGTGACTTTGTAAAGCTCGGCGAGCGCCACCGGGGCTGCCCAGCCATCGAGCTCCAGCTCCATGGCCAGCTTGAAGTGCCGCTCGGCCTCGTCGTACTTCCTCGTGTGCATGAGGACCAGGGCGTCGGCAACCTGAAGCGCGGCGGACACCGGGTTCCGTGACACCAGGTTGCCGGCCCACGCGACGGCCTCGTCATGCCGGCCGAAGGCCGAGAGCGCCAGGGACCAGCACGCGCAAGCATCCTCCGTGTTGGGAAAGAGCTCCAGCGCCCGTTTGTACTCGCGTTCGGTCGTGTCCCAGTCCCATGCGTCGAACGCCACGGCCGCGAGCGCGGCGTGCCCCTCCGCCAGGGTGTCATCGAGTTCCACTGCTCTCCGAGCGGCTCGGCACGCTAGCGGGTGGTCGGACGATCGCGGGCAGGCGGTCTCACCGCCTGCGTCGCGATCGCCCGATGAAGTACGATCCGGTCATGCCGCGCCTGCGTGCTGGCATCGCCGTCGTGGTCGCTCTCGTCGCAGCCAGCGGCGTGCTGTCCTTCGCGCAGCGGTTCGGCGTCTTCGAAGGCGCCGGCGCCGGCATCCGGGTGCCGCCCAAGGACTTCGCCGACGGTGGCTTCACCATCTGCAAGTGGATGTTCCGCAGCGATCGGTCGGAAGCCGGCGGCATCGGGTGGAGCACCGACTACCCGTATGGCGAAATCAACCTGCTCACGCGGCTTTCGGAGCTGACCAAGATTCACGTCAGCCGGCAGGGGCGCGACGTCAACTACTGGGTCGTGCAGCTCACCGACGATCAGCTGTTCGAGTGTCCGATGCTGATCGGGTCCGACGTCGGCACGGCGGCGCTCTCGGAGCCGGAGGTGCGGCGTCTGCGGCAGTACCTGCTGAAGGGCGGGTTTCTCTGGGTGGATGACTTCTGGGGGACCCGCGCCTGGAATCAGTGGAGCGGCCTGATCACGCGCGTGCTGCCGGAGTTCCCGATCGTCGATGTGGCGGTGGCCGATCCCATCCGGCACGCGCTGGTGGACATTGCCGTGCTCAAGCAGGTGCCCAGCATCTTCGCGTGGGGCGGTCCCGGCAGCGACCCGCGGGAGCGGGGCAGCGACAGTCCCCACGCGGATTTCCGCGCCATTGCCGACGATCACGGGCGCGTCATGGTGGCCATGACCCACAACACCGACATCGGCGACTCGATGGAGCGGGAGGGCGATGATCCGCAGTATTTCGCGGCGTTCTCACCCGACGGCTACGCGATGGCGACGAACATCGTGCTGTACGCGTTGACCCACTGAACGCACGCGAGCGGAAGGCCGGGCAGGCGGCTCGCTATTTCTTGCTGTCGTCGACGACGACGAAGTCGGCCACCTGCCACGTGAACGGCGGCTCCTTCCTTCGATCGCCCTCGCGGCGTTCGTCGCCCGCGGGTTCCGCCGACGCGCGCCGCTGTCCGGTGCGTCGGTCCCAGGTGACGTCCACCGGCAGATCGACGGTCTTGCGGGTCAGGGAGTCGAACCGGCGCAAGGCTCCGCGCCGGACGACGATGCCGATCGGTTTCTTCTTCGCCACTCAGAATCTTCTATCGGTCGTTGCACGTTTGTACGCAGCTTCTGCAAGCTGGCGGCCCAAACGGGAATGGTTTCGGTCCGTCTTCGCTATGGAGTTGTCCCCCTACTGTCGAGACGCCCCCGCCGTCGCCGGCGCGCGGCGCAGCGATTCCCAGAACGATCCGCGCCCCTCGGGCGTGTCGAATCGGACGTTCAACGTCCCGGTAGTGCCCTCGGGTACGAAGAGGTCGAGCTTGGCGCCGTCGAATGGAAAGGTCGAGCTGGGATCGTCGGGATAGCGGCGTTCAGCGTGCACGATCCGGCTCGTGTAATGCGGTTGATAGCCGGGCTCCCGGGTCAGATCGCCAATCGTGAAACGCACTTCCTCGATTTCGCGCGTGCCACGCACCACGCGGCCGCTTCGGTCGCGCACGCTGCTCGTGACCGAAAACGTGCCTTCGCCACTCGGCCGAATCGTCAGGTCCACCAGGCGCACCGAATGCGCACCGACCCCGTATACCGAGCGATGGAGTTCGCTGTTGAGCTCGATGTCGAACGGACTGGCCGCCCACCGGCCGGCCATCCATGCGGGAAAAACGCTTTCGCTGGTTCTCGATTTCTCTTCGTCGGTGGCCTGATGGGGCGACGTGACGGTGGGTGCCTGAGCGCTCAAGGGGCCGCCGAGCACCAGGACCACGGCAGCTGCGATCCACGGCTTCATGATTGCCCTCCCTGCATTTCGCCTGCGCGCGTCTGGCGCAGTCGCGTCAGTTTTGACGGCATGGCCGGCCTGGCGGCCGGTGCCGCTCACGTCGCATGCTAGCATCGCGCAACCCGCCACTCCCATTCGACAGGACGGCCCCGTGAACGACATCACGTCCCCCTATCGGACGCTCGACCAGCATCTCTTCGACAAAGGCCCGAAGCGGGTCCTCGCGCTCGACGGCGGCGGCGTCCGCGGCATCTTGACGCTGTCGTACCTCGAGAAGATGGAGTCGATCCTTCGGGCCCGCCACGGCGGGGATCCGGATTTCCGGCTCTGTCACTACTTCGATCTGATCGGCGGCACCTCCACCGGATCGATCATCGCGGCCGGTCTGGCGCTCGGCTTCCCGGTGAGCAAACTGAAAGAGCTCTATCGCGCGCTGGCCGAGTCGGTCTTCGACAAGCCGCCGTACCGGTTTGGCGTGCTGGTGCCGAAGTTCGGCCAGCAGCCGCTCATCGACGCGCTGCAGAACCAGTTTGGCGACCGCTCGCTCGGCACGGAGGACCTGCGAACCGGGCTGATGGTGATGACCAAGCGGCTCGACACCGGCAGCCCGTGGCCGCTGCACAACAACCCGCGCGGCCGCTACTTCAACGAACGGCCGAACAGCGCGGCGCTGGCGAACCGGCACTTTCTGTTGTGGCAGATCGTCCGCGCCAGCACCGCGGCGCCGCACTACTTTCAGCCGGAGCGGTTGAGCGTGGCCACGGACAACGACGGACGCTACGTCGACGGCGCGTTCGTGGACGGAGGCGTGAGCCCTTCGAACAACCCGTCGCTGCAGCTGCTGATGCTGGCGGCGCTCGAGGGCTTCGGCCTGAAATGGCCGCTGGGAGCCGACAACCTGCTGCTGGTGTCGGTCGGGACCGGCGATGGCGACGAGGCCCTGGCCGCCGATCAGGTGATGAAGATGACGGCGGCCGAGACCGCGCTTCGGGCCCTCGCGGCGCTGATGACCGACTGCGATGCGCTCGTGCGCACGATGATGCAGTGGCTCGGGGAGACGCCGGTCTCCAGGCGCGACGCGATCGACCGCGAAATCGGCGATCTCGCCGGCGACACGGTGGGCGGGAAGAAGTGGCTGTCCTACGTCCGCTACAACGCCACGCTGGAGGGGCGCTGGCTCCGCGATCGGCTCGAGCTCGACATCACCGACGGCGACGCGGCCAGCTTGCGAGCCATGGACGTCCCCAGCAATGTCGAGATGCTGGGCCGCGTCGGCGCGATGGCGGCTGAGAAGCAGATGGCGGGCGATCACTTTCCCGCAACCTTCGACCTGAACCTCGCGAAGGCGTAAGACGGCTGACACGGAGAACACGGGGGCAGCAATGACTGGTGGGACCGGCGCGACCGCGAGAAAGAAGACCTGTTTCGTGGTGATGGGATTCGGCGAGAAAACCGACTACTACTCGAATCCGCAACGCGTGCTGAACCTCAATCGCACCTACGAAGACATCATCGAGCCGGCGGTGACCGCCTCGGGGCTCGAGTGCATCCGCGCCGACAAGATCATCCACTCGACGGTGATCGACAAGCCGATGTACGAGAACCTGCTCGACGCCGACCTGGTCATCGCCGATCTCTCCACGTCGAACGCCAACGCCATCTACGAGCTCGGGGTTCGGCACGCGCTCCGCCCGCGCACGACCATCGTGATCGCCGAGGACAAGTTCACGTTTCCGTTCGACTTCAACCACCTGAGCATCACCAAGTACGAACACCTCGGGAAGGAGATCGGCTTTCGCGAGGTGATGCGGATGCGCGACGTGCTGCAGCAGAAGATCACGGCGCTGGTCGACAAGGAGGAAACCGACAGCCCGGTGTTTCTCTTCCTGCCACACCTGGCGGGTGACGAGCGCACGGAGACGCCGCCCGCGGCGCCATCAGCACCGGCGAGAGATGTAAAGAGCTTCGCGGATCTGATGGAAACCTTCAGGGAAGCGAAGAAGAGCGTCAACCAGCCGTCCGACTGGTTGATCGTGGTGGCCGTGCTCAAGCGTCTGCTGAATCTGCAGCCGACCGATCCCTACATCGTTCAACAGCTGGCACTGGCGACATACAAATCCAAGCTGCCAGATGCGCTCGAGTCGCTGCGGCAGGCGCGCAGCATCCTCGACGCGCTGAAGCCGGATACGTCGTCAGAGGCCGAGACGGTGGGTCTCTGGGGCGCGATTCACAAACGCTTGTGGGAAGTCGGCAGGGAGCGTCACGATCTCGATACGGCGATCCGGTCGTATGCGCGCGGCTACTTCATCAAGGACGACTACTACAACGGCATCAACTTTGCCTTTCTCCTCAACGTGCGTGCGTCGGTGACCGAGGGGGACGAAGCGGTAGCGGATCGCGTACTCGCGCGCCGGATTCGCCGCGAAGTGCTGGTTCTCTGCGATACCGCCCTGCAGGGCACGCTCAGCGGGGAAGACGCGTTCTGGGTCGGCGCCACGAAGGTGGAGGCGCTTCAGGGGCTCGGTCGCAAGGACGAAGCGGACGCGCTGCGCGACACGATCAGCGCCGGTGCGGTGAAATGGATGATCGACGCCATGACCGGGCAGTTGTCGGCGCTGGACGCCCTGCATCCGTAGTTGGAGGAGGAGTCCCATGGCGACGCGTGACACGTACGTGAAACGGGAAACGGAGATCGTGGCCGCGGTGCAGCTCGATCTCGACACCAAGGGGTTCACGTACGAGAAGTGGGGCGGCACCCAAACGTGCAAGCCGGGCGACTGGATCGTGAGCAATGCCGGCGATACGTATACGGTCGACCGCGAGAGCTTTGCCCGTACGTATCGCGCAACCGGCCACGGCGGGTACGTCAAGGTCGCGCCGGTCTATGCCGAGGTTGCGACCACCGCGGGCGACGTCAAGACCAAGGAGGGAACGACCCACTACGACCCCGGCGACTACCTGGTCTACAACGAGCCGGATGGCGGCGATCCGTATGCCGTGTCGAAAGAGAATTTCGAGCGGATGTATCAGAAACGGCCCTGATTGGCCGCATTCGCGGCGGCTTTGGGAACGTGCTACACTGATTTCGCCTTTCTGACAGCAGCGCTTCCGGCCTTCCGCATCAGATCCGAGTTCCCTCGCCTCTCCTGCGTTCAGTCGCCGAGCAATCCGCTCGGGCCCGCCATCAGAGATATCGCATCTTCCAAGGATGCAGGAGTAACGCATGAGCACCAAGCTTTATGTCGGCAATTTGCCGTACCAGACCACCGAAGCCGATCTGCAGACCCTGTTTGAGGGTTCGGGCCAGGTGGCCAGCATCAACGTCGTCCGCGACCGGGCCACCGGCCAGGCGCGTGGCTTCGCCTTCGTCGAGATGAGCGACACCGAGGGCGCGCAGAAGGCCATCAAGGAGCTCGATCGGCACTCGTACGGCGGCCGCAACCTGACCGTCAACGAGGCCAAGCCGATGGAGCCGCGCGGCAACAACGGCGGCGGCGGCGGCTTCGGCCGTCAGCGCCGCGAGAGCCGCTGGTAAGACGCGGCCGATTCCTTGCCCTTCACCAATCTTGGGCTGCACCCGGATCTCCTCAAGGGGATCCGGGATCTCGGCTTCGCCCGGCCGACACCGATCCAATCCGAAGCCATTCCCGCCGCGATGAGCGGACGCGATCTGCTCGCCTGCGCGCAGACGGGAAGCGGCAAGACCGTGGCGTTCCTGCTCCCCACGCTGCATCGCGTGATGAGCGCGCCGCGGCGCACCACTCGCGTCCTCGTCCTCACGCCGACGCGTGAGCTCGCGGCGCAGGTTCTCGAGGACTTCAGGGGGCTGGCGAAGCACACGCCGGTCAGCGGGGCGGCCATCTTCGGCGGCGTCAGCATGGGGCCGCAGGAGCAGGCGTTCCGTCGCGGCGCGGACGTCATCGTGGCGACGCCCGGGCGGCTGCTCGATCATCTGAGCCGGCCCTACGGCAAGCTCGATGGGGTGGAATACCTCGTGCTCGACGAAGCCGATCGCATGCTCGACATGGGCTTCCTGCCCGACATCAAGCGCATCCTCGCGCGCATCCCGCGGCAGCGCCAGACGCTGTTCTTTTCGGCGACGATGCCGGCGGAGATTGCCCGGCTGGCGGGCGAGATGCTGAAGAATCCCGTGACCATCGCGCTGCAGCGCCAGTCCGCGCCGGCGGCGGGCATCACGCAGGCGGCCTACCCGGCGCCGCAGCACTTGAAAGCCACGCTGCTGGTGGAGCTCTTGAAGCGGGGAGTGATGCCGCAGGCGCTCGTGTTCACGCGCACCAAGCACCGCGCCAACCGGCTGGCCGAGCATCTGTCGAAGAGCGGCGTCAGCGCCGAGCGCATTCACGGCAACCGCTCGCAGGGCCAGCGCACGCAGGCGCTCGCCGGATTCAAGAGCGGCCGCTACACCGTGCTGGTTGCCACGGACATCGCTGCCCGCGGCATCGACATCGATGCGCTCAGCCACGTGATCAACTTCGATGTGCCGGCGGCGCCGGACGACTACATCCACCGCGTCGGCCGTACGGGACGTGCGGAGATGACCGGCGAGGCGTTCACGTTCGTGGCGCCGGATGAAGAAGCGGATCTGCGGGCAATCGAACGGGCGGTCCGTACCACCCTGCCACGCGTGACCGTGCAGGGCTTCGATTACCGGGCCGCGGCGCCGTCGCTGGAGGTGCCGCACGCCCAGCGGATTGCGGAAATTCGGCAGCGCAAGGCGGCGGAGCGCGCGCGGTCGAAGGCCAAGGCGGCTGGACGCCGTCCGGCTACTTCTTCACCGGCGCTTTCCTCTTCGCCCGGGTCGGCTTCACGGGGGCCGGCTCCATCGAGTCCGTCAGCACGACACGCGAGGACACGAACGTCCGCGTCCCGTGGGCGTCAAAGTCGATCACGGTATGGTACTCATTGAGACTGTTCAACGTTCCGTGCCCGTATTGCACGTGAGAGACGCGATCGCCGGATTTGCGTAGGGACATGGGCTCCTCGATAAGGGGAGAACAGGGCTGAAGTAAGTACTATACCGCGCTACACTCCCGCGCGGGAGTGGGCGCGGGTGTTCTACGAAACCGATAAAAACGACCACGGGCTGCGCTACAACCCGCTGAAAGCCTGCGTGGTTCCGCGGCCGATCGGCTGGATCACGTCGATGAGCGCCGCCGGGGTCGTGAACCTCGCCCCTTTCAGCTTCTTCAATATTCTCAGCTACGACCCGCCGTTCGTGATGTTCTCGGCCGGCACCCACGAGCGCGACGGCGGCCCGAAGGACACGGTGGCCAACGTCGAGGCCACGGGGGAGTTCGTCTACAACATGGCCACGTGGGCGCAGCGCGAGGCGATGAACCAGACGGCCTCGATCGTCGAACGCGGCGTGGACGAACTGCGCGCGGCCGGCCTCGAGGCGTGCCCCTCGCGGCTCGTGCGGCCGCCGCGTGTGGCGGGTTCGCCGGTGCACTTCGAATGCCGCCTGCACGCGGTGGTGACGCTGCCGGGCCGCACGCCGGCCGCGAAACACTCGCTCGTGATCGGCCGGGTCGTGGCGGTGCACATCGACGACGCGGCGCTGACCCCCGACGGCCGCATCGATGTCGTCAGGCTCCGTCCCATCGCCCGGCTCGGCTACAAGGAGTACACGAGCGTGGACTCGGTGTTCGAGATGGAGAAGTCGACGCCGGAAGATCGGCGAGGCTAGACTGTGATCCGGTGGGGCAACCCTGACCCATCAGAGGAGTCCGACATGTCCCGCAGCCCACTCGTCCTGACCGTCGCGTGCGCGTGTCTGCTGCTGGCGAGCGCGCCGGCGCACGCACAGTTCGACCTCAAGGCCGTCGTCGTGAAGCACCTCACCACGTCGCGAGACTTCACGCTGAAGGTGGCCGAGCAGATGCCGGAGGCCGACTACGGCTTCAAGCTCACGGCGCCGCAGATGAGTTTTGGCGAGCAGATGGCGCACCTGGCGTCGGACCAGGCCAACCTGCTGGCGCCCTTCACCAACGCGAAGCCGGCGCAGTCGAAGCCGGCGTCCATGAGCAAGAAGGATGTGATCGCGTTCGTGCGGCAGTCGTACGACCAGTCGATTGCGCTCGTCTCCAAGCTCACGACGGCGCAGATGGAGCGCGGCTACCCGGGGTTCGGCCCCACCCCGATGACCGGTCTCGAACTGCTGATGTTCGTGCTCGACCACAGCACGCACCACCGCGCCTCGGCCGAGATGTACTTGCGCGCCAAGGGGATTACCCCGGCCGAATACGAGTTCTGAAGATCGGCTGACGAAGAATTCAGACAGTCTTAACCGCTGGCGCCGCGGCCCATGGCTACACTGACCGCATGGGAGCTCTCACTGCGACGTTGATGGCGCTCGCCGTGTCGGCCGCTACCGGCACCGGCACGATTCAAGGGCACGTGCGGCTCAGCGGGCCGGCGCCTGGCAATCCAATCATCCGCATGGGCATGGACCCCATGTGCGCGAAGCTCAACGCCGGACCGTCCCGCCCGGTGCAGCAGCTCGTGGTGCGGGCCGCGGACGGCGGGCTCGCCAACACGTTCGTCACGCTCAAGGGGACGTTCCCGAAGGTCGCGGCGCCGAAAGAGCCGGTCGTGATCCGCCAGGTGAAGTGCATCGACCAGCCGCGCGTGGTCGGCGCGATGGTCGGGCAGACGCTGCGCATCGTCAACAGCGACACGCTGGCGCACGAGACGCACTCCGCCAACTCGACGACGAACACGTTCAAGGTGACGCAGCCGCACTCCGACATGGTGTTCGACTACGTGTTGAAGAGCCCGGAGGAGATGCTGCATCTGGCGTGCGACGTGCACCGCTGGATGACCGCGTGGGTCGGCGTCGAGCCGCACCCGTACTTCAACGTGACCAACGACGCCGGCGCCTTCACGATTGCCAACGTGCCGCCCGGCCGCCACCAGATTCGCGCCTGGCACGAACGGTACGGATGGCTCACGAAAACGGTCGACGTGAAAGCCGGCGCCACGGCGACGATCGACTTCGCCTACACCGGCCAGGAACAGCCCGGCGCGTAGTGGCCGTCCCCGGTCCTCAGGCGTCGGGGCCGCCTTCAGGCGGCCCGTTGGTCGGTCCATGGCCTGTACTAAGGCCGAGGACCAACGTCGTCAGTCGTTGATCCGCGTGAGCGCGATCATCATGCCGCCCTTGATCGGCACCGGCTCCAGCGCCAGGGCCGGAATGCGGCTGCGTCCGCGCGTGCCGACCACGGTCCAGCCGCTGGACATTCCCACCGCTGCTCCGAACGCTACGTCGCTCACGAAGTGACGGTTGTCGACCAGCCGTGAGGTGGCCACGTACGTCGCGGCGGCCATCGCCGGCCACGACGCCCGATAGCCGAAATGCCGCTCGAGCACTGATGCCGCGGCGAATGCCGAAGCCGCGTGTCCGGAGGGAAACGCGCAGCATTCGCCGGTCGGCCGATCCCGGCGGATCGAATACTTCATGCCGTGGACGATCGTCTGCGACAGGATCTGCGCGCGCATCAGGTCGAATCCGAGCTCCGAGTATTTGTTGGTGCGCGGTTGGTCGTCGGCCGGTGCCACGACGTAACGGCCGATGGCCCAGAGTCCCACCGCGGATCCCACCTGCACGTACGTGCTGCCCACCCACTGGCCGAGGCTGAACACGTTGTTGGCGGTGTCGTTGCCGACGATGTGCGTCTGGACGTAGTGGTCCGCCGGGTGTGTCGCGAGGGCGGCCCCCGCGCCGGCGGCGAGGATCACCCACGTCGAGTGCCGGCGGGGAAACGCCACGAAGTCGCCCGCGCTGTCCTTCACGAGCGAGGCCCACCCGGTGCTGCCGTGTGGCGGCGCCGCGTCCTTCTTCGGCTCCTCCTGCTGCGGTTCGTCGGCGACCTGCGCCGCCGCGGGCGTTGCCGAGATGGCAACCACGATCACGACGAGCCGGATCCATAACCTCATCGTTCCCACCTCTCCGAGAGCTCGAGGTGGTCCTTTGCACGACCGATACCACGCTGTTACGGCTGACTCCTGTCGCCCCAGCTCAGCACCTCGAGCCGCACTCGGGTACGACCCTCTCGAACGAAGCGCAGCGATTCCGCGCCGCGATACGAGAGGTCGATCACCACGCCGGCGGCGCGGGCGCTTGCGGCCGGGCCACGATCGACGATGCGGACCTGCACGCGGCGCCCGTTGGCGAGATTCGTCACCCTGACGATCGTGCCGAACGGGTAGGTAGGATGTGCGGCCACCAGCGACCGCATGTCGAAGCGGGCGCCGCTTGCCGTCGTCTTGCCCTGGAATTCCTGCCCGTAGAACGTCGCCACGCCTTCACGAGCTTCGAGCACGCCGCGGGGAAGCCCCGGCGCTGTTGACCTGGCGGCACACCCGGCGCTCGCGAGGAGCCCGAGTGCCAGCAGCCCGATAGTCGCGTTCGAAAGAGTCCCGCGCATCGTTCTTTCCTCAAGAGGAAACCCCACAACCATGCCGATTGCCAAGTACGGACTGCTCGTCGGCCGGCCGCTGCACGGCGTGCCTGGCCGGGGCACCAACGCCCACTATCAGGTGCACGTCGTAGACGACACCACCGAATACCGCATCGCGGTGAACGTGAAGTCGCAGCTCGCCCCGTCCGAGGTCGAGTACCTCGTGGAAGACGACTTCCGCCATCCGCTCACCGCGTCGCTGCGCGCCCGCACGCCGGGGTTCTACCGGCTTGGCCACCAGCCGGCCGACGGCGGCCTCGACTACATCCGAGGGAACCTCTTCGACCGTACCCGCATGCGGCCGCTGCCGATGAACCTGCCCGGGCCCGACGACGACCTCAACGATCAGCTCGATCGCGTCGTGCAGGCGGCAATCGCGGAAGAGGACGCGCTGGTGTACGCCTTGGGCCAGCGCTGGGGACCGGAAGACGGACTCCGCGACAAGATATTCGGGTTCCTGCCGGGCAACGGCGTACAC
>Ga0207644_10001878_pt1 | contig 13681 bp, 13 predicted proteins | sample KBSS73metaG_FD_184326 | JGI IMG/M metagenome (GOLD analysis project Ga0207644, IMG submission 184326) | Switchgrass rhizosphere microbial communities from Kellogg Biological Station, Michigan, USA - KBS S7-3 metaG (SPAdes) (version 2) | ecosystem: Host-associated > Plants > Roots > Rhizosphere... | reverse complement strand
ACGCGTCAGCCGCGCCGGCGAGACCTGCTTCATGATCCCCGCCGCGCCCTTGGCGCAGATCACGCCCTTGTTGATCGGATGGTTCGGGTTGCCGTCGATGTAGCGCAGCTCGCCGTCCTTCAGGTGCACGCGGATGCCGCAGCGGCACGCGCACATGTAGCACGTCGTCGTCTTCGTCTCGCGCCGGGCGCCCGGGTTCGGCTCGGCGGTCGGGTCATGCAGCGGCTCTCGTGAAAAGAGCCTGAAGACGGCATGCCTCATCCGTTGAATATAGTGTGCGCGGAGTCGCCGCCGATTCCGGCCCCGTGGAGGTCGCCATGCTCATCTCATCGCGCCGCGAAACCCTCGCGCTCCTCGCCCTCGGTTCCTCTGCGCTGGGCTGGCACGGCGCGGCGCGAAGCGAGACTGCCGCCCTTCGCAGCTGGCCGCTCGGCACGCGCCAGCGCACCGGCATCCACGACGTCGCGCCGGCGCCGGACGGCGGCGTCTGGTTCTCGGCGCAGCGCAGCGGCCACCTCGGCTGGTTCGATCCGGCGAGCGGCCGCGTCGAGCTGGTCGCGCTCGGCGCGGGGTCGTCGCCGCACGGCGTCATCCAGGGGCCGGACAAGGCGGCGTGGCTCACCGACGGCGGCCAGAACGCGATCGTTCGCGTCGGCTGGCCCGACCGCGCCGTGCGCTCGTTCCCCCTGCCCGCCGGCACGCCCTACGCCAACCTCAACACCGCCGCCTTCGACGGCGACGGCGACCTCTGGTTCACCGGCCAGAGCGGCTACTTCGGCAAGGTCGCGACGCGGACCGGCAAGGTCACCGTGAAGGAAGCGCCGCGCGGCTCGGGCGCCTACGGCATCTGCGCGACGCCGCGCGGTGACGTCTGGTTCTGCTCGCTCGCGAGCTCGTACATCGCTCGCATCGACCGCGCGAGCGGCGACGCGCACGTGGTCGAGCCGCCGACGCCGCGTCAGGGCGCGCGCCGGGTCTGGAGCGACAGCCAGGGCCGGATCTGGGTCAGCGAGTGGCTGAGCGGCAACCTGTCGATGCACGACCCGGCGAAGTCGACCTGGCGGACTTGGAAGGTGCCGGGCGACAACGCCAAGCCGTACGCGGTCTACGTCGACGAGCGCGACAAGGTCTGGCTGAGCGACTTCGGCAGCAACGCGATCTTCAGCTTCGATTCGGGCACCGAGAAGTTCGCGCGGATCGCGCTGCCGAACGAAGGCGCCGCGGTGCGCCAGATCCTCGGCCGCGCCGGCGAGGTCTGGCTGCCGGAGAGCGGCACCGAGCACATCACGGTGATCCGCACGGCGTGACGCGGTGATCCGCCGCGCGTGAGATTGCCGGCGCCGCGACGCTCGCTTGAGCGGCGCGGCGCCTGCGTCCCGATCAGCGCTGGCTGCCGTGCATCCTGCCGAGGGCGATCGCGAGCGCCGCCGCGCCCAGGCCTTTGACCAGATCGGGATGCTGCGCGTAGAACTCGCCGGCGCGATCCATGATCGTCGGATCCTTCTTCTCGGCGTGCTCGGCGATTGCGCTGGCCTCGGCGGGCGAGACCTGCGATGCCTGCTCGGGAGTGATCGTCGGCGTCGCCGCGCCGGCGCCGCCGCTGCCGCCGAGGACGCGGCCGAGGATTCCGCCCGCCACCGACGCGAGGCCGCCGGCGCCGACCGAGCGGACGATCTGGTTGAGGATGCCGGCACGCTGCTGCGGATCGGAGCGGCCGAACAGGTCACCGATCATCTGCCCGAACGGCGGCGTCGCATCGGAGCGGAACGCCGCCGCGACGCCGTTCCCGAGGTCGCGCGGATCGCTCTGCTGCGCGACCTGGTCGAAGTGGTCGTGGACGCGGTCGGTCGGTGCGCGCGCGGGATCGGTGTACTGCTGGAGGATGTCGAGGATTCCCATGGTGCTTCCTTGGTTAGCGCGGCGCCGCCGCGAGTGGAAAGATTCAGTGCAGCGCACCGAACGGATTGATCGCCTCGCCTTTCCACCATTGGCGCTCGGGGCCGAGGCGAAAGACGGCGAAGTGCAGATGCGGCGCGTCGGGCGCCGCGTTGCCGGTCGTGCCGACATAGCCGATGACGTCGCCGCGCTGCAGCCGCATGCCTTCGCGCAGTCCGTCGGCGTAGCGGTCGAGATGGGCGTAGTAGTAGGCGAAGCGCGCGGCGGGATCGAACTGGTAGATCGTCAGGCCGCCGGGGACGCTGGTGAAGAGCTTGACAAGCTTGCCGTCGTCGACGGCGAGAACGCGCGCGCCGCGCGGCGCGGCGATGTCAATGGCCTCGTGGCGATGCCCGGGGCGGCCGTCGTCGAAGGTATCGCGCAGCGCCGCCGCGGCGACGCCTTCGACCGGGACGATGAGCGGCCGCAGGGCTGCGGATGGGGACGAGGAAGCGACCTCGTCGCGCGTCGACGCCAGCACGCGCGACGCCGAAGCGGCAGGTGCCGACGACGACTCCGCGACTTCGCGTGACGGAGGCGCGGCAGCCTCGGGCGCGGCGGTTGCCGCGGCGTCTGCCGATGGCGTCGTCGCCACCGGCGCGGACCCGGGCGTCGGCGCCGGTAGCGCGGGCGCGGCTCGCTCGCCGGCGTGCTCGACGCCGTGAGGCGGACGATTGACCACCACGACGACCACGGCGACCACGATCGCGGCGAATCCGGCGACAAACGCCGCGCCCCGGAGCGCGGTGCGGCGACGGCGATCCCCCGGGCGCTCTTGCATCGTCGCTAGTCGCGGACGTCGACGACGAACCCGGCCTTGGCCAGCGTCGACAGGCGCTGCGCGTCCCAGTTGGTGAGGTGGACACAGCCGTTGGTCTCTTCGCGGCCGAGCCGCTCCGGCTTCGGCGTGCCGTGGATCCCCCAGTGCGGCTTGCTGAGGCCGAGCCACACGTTGCCCACCGGGTTGTTCGGGCCCGGCGCGACCTCGGTCTTGCTCGTCCCCGGCTTCGCGTCCTTCAGCAGCGCGGGGTCGTAGGTGAACGACGGGTTCTTCACCTCGTTGACGATCTTCATGCGGCCGATCGGCAACGGGTCGCGCGGCCCGCCGATGCTGACCGGAAAGCTCGCCACCACCTTCTCGTCGCCGCCGAGCACGTAGAGCACGCGCTCCGACTTGTCGATCGCGAGCGAAGCCGCCTTCGCCGGCGCGGCCGTGTCGGCGCCGACGTCGACGACGACGATCTCGTCGCCGGCCGCGAACGACTTGCCGGGATTGAGCTCGCGCAGCAGGCGCGGGCTCATGTGAAAGCGCTCGCCGAGCGCCTCCTGGATCGATTCGTAGCCGAGCGACTTGAGCTTGGCGCGCTCCATCATGTCGGCGGGAATCGGCGCGTACGGACCCTTGGCGTCGGCGTCTCGGATCGAATACACCGCGAACAGAGCGCCCGTGTCGGCGCGCAACGTCTGCCAGGTGTCGGCATCGATCCGGCCGCTCGGCTTGAGGCCGCGAGCGGCCTGGAACGCAGCGACCGCACGGCGCATGTTGGCGCTGAAGCGACCGTCGATCTCGCCGGGAGAAAACCAGGCGCGATCGAGCAGCGCCTGAGCGCGGACGACCGCCGGCCCCTGCGACCCGGCCGCGAGCTGCGGCGTCTCGCTCGCTGCATTGAGTCGCTCGACGGCGCTCTTCGCGTCGACGGGCGCGGCGGCGGCCTTGCCGTGCGACGCTGCGGCGGCGGCACCGCTGGCGGCGACGAGAACGAAAGCGACGAACGATCGACGCTGCAGCGACGGGGGAAACATGATGGACGAAGGCAGGAGGAAGATGGCGGCGACGAGGATAGGCATGCCGTCGGACGCTTGGCTGTAGGCGGGCGCCTCTCGCCGGCGCCGGTCGACCCCTCTTCAGGCCGATCCGAGCAGCCGCTCCGTCGCCGGGTCCGGTCGGCCCGCGCAGAAGCGGTCGAGCGCGGCAGCGAACGGCGCGCCTGCGGGCGCCACCGCGGCGAACAGCGTCATCGACGAGCGGAACTTGAGGTCGTCGGGCGAGCCGAGGACATCGTGCGCGCTCGCGCCGTCGGCGACGCCGAGCATCAGCGACGTGCACTCGACGAGACGGGCGCCGAGCAGCGGATGACGGAGATACGCCTCGGCCTCGGCGCGCGAGGCGATGCCGTAGCGATGCGCCATCGAGCTCGCGCCGAGGCCGCGCATCTGCGGAAAGACGAACCACATCCAGTGGCTGCGCTTGCGGCCCGCCGCGAGCTCGGCGCAAACCTGCGAATACAGCGGCGCCTGCGCGGCGACGAAGCGCTGCAGGTCGTGCGGGTCGCCCGCATCGCCTGCCCCGCCCGCGCCGCCTGCCCCGCTCGCGTCGCCTGGGCCGCCCGCGTCGCCCGAACCGATGTCGCCTGCGCCTGTCGCCATCTGCTCGTCAGCGCTGCGGCATGTCGCTCGCGCCGTAGCCGAGGCTCACCGTCGCGTCGACAGGGATCGCCGGCATCGTCGCGTTCCAGTCGTCCCAGTCGGCGCGCATCGCCGCCAGCAGCGCGGGCTCGCGCGGGCCGCGGTTGGCGCGCTCGCGCTCGTCGGCATCGAGGTCGAAGAGATAGTCGTGGCCGTCGACGCGCAGGTACTTCCAGCGGCCGCGCCTCAGCGCCCGCTGGCCGCGATGGTTCATGCGCCAGTGCAGCGCCCGCTCGAACGTCCGCGCCGGCTCGTCGAGGACGTCGAGCAGCGACACGCCGTCGAGCGGATGGCTCGCGTCGGCGGCGACGCCGGCGGCAGCGAGCATCGTCGCTGTCCAGTCCATCGTCATGCAGAGCTGCGCGCTGACCGCGCCCGACGCGATCCGTGCCGGCCAGCTCGCGATCCACGGCACGCGGATGCCGCCTTCGGTGAGGTCCATCTTGCCGCCGACGAGGGGCCAGTTGTCACTGAACCGCTCGCCGCCGTTGTCGCTGGTGAAGACGACGAGCGTGTCGTCGGCGACGCCGCGCGCAGACAGCGCGGCCATGATCCAGCCGATGCCTTCGTCCATGTGGCCGATCATCCGGCGGTAGGTGTCGATGTTGCCGCCGTGCAGGTGAAAGAGGTTGTCCTTGACCTCGTCGGCGAGGGCGGCGTCGTCGCGCGTCTCCCACGGCCAGTGCGGCGCGGTGTAGTGGACGCTGAGGAAGAACGGCGCCGCGCCGGGCGCCGCGATGCGCTCGATGAAGTCGACGGCGCGGCGTGAGATGAGGTCGGTGAGGTAGCCCTCCTCGCGATGCTTCACCTCGCCTTGCCAGAGGTCGTGCGTGCCGCGCGAATCGCAGTGGCTGAAGTAGTCGACGCCGCCCGACATCGGCCCGAAGAACTCGTCGTAGCCGGAGCGGAGCGGGCCGAACGCGGGCGGATAGCCGAGGTGCCACTTGCCGGCGAGCGCGGTGCGGTAGCCGGCCGCCTTCAGGAGCGACGGCAAGGTCGGGTGCTCGGACGGCAGGCCGAGCGTCGTGCTGCCGCGGCTCCTGCTGTTGATCGGCTCCTCGGCGGCACCGCGCAGGCGGTACTGGTAGCGGCCGGTCATGAGCGCGAAGCGCGTCGGCGAGCACACCGGCGAGTTGGCGTAGCCCTGGGTGAAGCGGATCCCCTCGGCGGCGATTCGATCGAGCACCGGCGAGACCGGAACGCGTCCGCCGTAGCAGCCGAGGTCGGCGAAGCCGAGGTCGTCGGCGACGATGAAGACGATGTTCGGGCGGGCCATCGCCTGCGCCTCAGTCGCTCGCCGAGAAGTTGGTCGCGCGCATGATCCGGCCCCAACGCTCGGTGTCGTCGCGCATCGTCTTCAGCAGCGCGTCGGGGCCGTCGCCGACCGGGTACATGCCGTTGATGACGAGCTGCTGGCGCACCTCGCGCGAGTTGACCGCCTTCAGGAACTCCGCGCGCAGCCGCTCGACGATCGCCGGCGGCGTTCGCGCCGGCGCGTAGTACGAGAACCACGCGGTCGCGATGACGTCCTTGTAGCCGAGCTCGACGAAGGTCGGCACCGCCGGCATCGGCGGCGAGCGCCTGGCCCCGCTCGTCGCCAGCACCTTGATGCGGCCGGTCGGCAGCATCGTCAGCGCGCCGCCGACGGTGTCGAAGTAGAGCGGCACCGTTCCGCCCATCACGTCCTGGCGCGCCGGCGTCGATCCCTTGTACGGAACGTGGACCATCTTCAGCCCGGTCGCCCGGTTGAGCATCTCGCCGAGGAAGTGCGACGGCGTTCCGGCGCCGTACGACGCGAAGCTGACCCCCGAGCCGTCCGGGCCCTGCATCTTCGCCCAGGCGACGAACTCGGCGACCGTCGTCGCCGGGACGGCGGAATGAACCGTCATCGCCAGCTCGAAGCTCGCCGCGTTGACGATCGGAACGAAGTCCCTGACCGGGTCGTAGCCGAGCTTTTTGTACGCGTTCGGGAACATCGTCATCATCCCCGCGGTGCCGAGCAGCAGCGTGTAGCCGTCGGGCTCGGCGTTCTTCACCGCCTCGACGGCGATCCTGCCGGCGGCGCCGCCGCGGTTGTCGATGATGATCGGGCCGAGGCTCGTCCTGACCGCGTCGGCGATCGCCCGCGTCAGCACATCCTGGGTGCCGCCGGCGGGAACGCCGATCAGGACCTTGATCGGGCGCGTCGGCCACGCCGGCGCCTCGGCCTTGGCGAGCGGCGCGAGCGCGAGGCCGCCGAGGATCGTCAGGGCATCGCGTCGATCTCGCCGTGGCGCTGTCGCGTTCATTGCGTGCTCCCTGGTGAGTGTGGCCTTGCGCGTCGAGTCGTTCGCATCGACGCGTTCGAGGATATCGCGCAGGAAAGCTCAGCGGCCATCGCGCTGCCGGCGCAGCGCTTCGGCGAGGGCGCGGCGCGAACGATCGGTCGGCACGTCGTCGGTCGCCGCTGAAGGCCGCGAGTCGGATGCGCTGGGTGCGCTGGATCTGCCGGACGCTTCGGCTGTGCGATCGCAACGCGAGCCGAGCGAATGCGCATAGACCCACGTGAACTCGGCGCCGAGGAGGAAGATCTGCGCCGAGTAGTACACCCACACGAGCAGGACGACCAGCGAGCCGGCCGCGCCGAAGGCCGATGCGTAGCTGCTGCGACCGAGGTAGAGGCCGATCAGCGACTTGCCGATCGCGAACAGCAGGGCCGTCACCGCGGCGCCGATCCAGACGTCGCGCCAGCCGATGCGGACGCGCGGGATGATCTTGTAGATCATCGCGAAGGTGACCGTCACGAGGGCGAAGCTGACGACGAGGTTGAGCCCCTCGGCGAGAACGGCCGAGGCGCCGAACATCGGCGCCGAGAACTTGCCGACGGCGGCGACGGCGGCGCTGGCGATGAGCGAGATGATGAGCAGGAAGCCGACGCCGAGCACCAGGCCGAACGAGAGCAGCCGGGCGCGCACCAGCGCCCAGAGACCGCCGCTGCCGGCGCGGCCGGGCGCGCGCCAGATCCGGTCGAGCGCGTTCTGGAGCTCGCCGAAGACCGAGATCGCGCCGACGCCGAGCAGGACGACGCCGACGATCGTTCCGAGCACGCCCTGCGCCGGCTTGTTGACGCTCTGCAGGAGCGCCTGCACCGCGGCGGCGCCCTCGTCGCCCATCAGGTCGCGCAGCTCGGCGAAGATGTGGCCGCGCGCCGCGTCGGGGCCGAAGACGATGCCGGCGATCGAGATGACGATGAGGAGCAGCGGCGCGACCGAGAACAGCGTGTAGTACGCGAGCGCGGCGCCCATGCTGGGGGCGTAGTCGTCGACCCAGGCGCTGACGGCCTGGCGGCAGAGCGCGTACAGCGCGGCGAGCTTCATGGTGTCAACCCGGGAGGCGGCGGGCGAGGGAACGCCCTATCATGGTCTGCAAGGCAAGGCGCGCGCCGATCCGCTCGCGCCGGCCCCTCAACCGCAGGAGAAAGACTCATGATCGTTCGCCGTCTCGCCATCGCCTCGATTCTCGCCACCGGCGCCTTCGCCATCGCCGGCTGCGGCATGATGAACAAGTCCGGGGGCGGCGCCATGACCGTGCCGCTGTCGGCGCAGAACGAAGTGCCGCCGAACGCCAGCGGCGGCTCGGGCACCGGCAAGGTCGAGCTCGACGGCAGCACCCTGAAGTGGAACATCTCGTACGCCGGACTGACCGGGCCGGTCACCGCCGGCCATTTCCACGGCCCGGCGCAGCCCGGCGCGAACGCCGGCGTCGTCGTGCCGTTCGCCGGCCCGCTCGCCAGCCCGATCATCGGCTCGGCGTCGCTGACGCCGGCGCAGGTCGACCAGGTCAAGCAAGGTCTCTGGTACATCAACCTGCACACCGCCGCCAACCCGGGCGGCGAGATCCGCGGCCAGGTCAGGTAAGCGCCGCCGCAAGCAGCGGTTCCCTTCCGCGCCGAGGCGCCGCCGGTCAGGCCGACCGCGGCGCCTTCGCTTTTTGCGATCGCTGCGCGTTCGCTTTCTCCTCCTCGCGCAGGCGCAGGACGCGGCGCTGCACCTTGCCGGTCGTCGTCATCGGCAGCGCGTCGATGAACTCGATCTCCTTCGGGTACTCGTAGGGCGCGAGCTTGCCGCGCACGTGCGCCTGCAGGTCGGCGACGAGCTCGCTCGACGCCGCATGCCCGGGGGCGAGGACGACGAACGCCTTGACCAGCGCGCCGCGCTCGCTGTCGGGCTTCGGAACGACGGCGGCGTTGGCGACGGCCGCGTGCTTGACGAGGCAGTTCTCGATCTCGCTCGGGCCGATCCGGTAGCCCGCAGCCTTGAAGACGTCGTCGCTGCGGCCCTGGTACCAGAGGTAGCCATCGCCATCCATCGTCGCGGTGTCGCCGGTTCGGCACCAGCTGTCGTCGGGATCCCCGGTGAACTTGTCGCGCGTCGCATCGTCGCGCTTCCAGTAGCCGAGAAAGAAGATCGGATCGCGCTCGCCGTGGACGTCGCGCCGGTGCAGGGCGACGTCGCCCGGCGTGCCGCGCGGGCATTCCTTGCCCTCGTCGTCGATGACGGCGACGCGATGGCCCGGATACGGCCGCCCCATGCTGCCGGCGCGCGCCGGCCAGCGGACCGCGCAGTTGCCGACGATGTAGTTGATCTCGGTCTGGCCGAACATCTCGTTCGGGACGACGCCGAGCGCGTCGCGGCACCACGCGAAGACGGCGTCGCCGACCGCCTCGCCGGCGCTCATGATCGCGCGCAGCGAAAGCGAGAAGCGCTCGCGCGGCTCGGGCACCGCCTTCATCATCGCCTTCAGCGCGGTCGGGAAAAGAAAGGTGTGGGTGACGCGATGGCGCTCCATCACCTCGAACGCCAGCTCGGGCGCGAAGCGGCGCTGCAGGGCGACGATCTCGCGGCCGAAGTAGAGGCTCGGCAGGAGCGCGTCCATGAGACCCCCTGTCCATGCCCAGTCTGCCGGCGACCAGAACACTGACGTGTTCGGGCCTCCGCCAGACCGGGCAAGCCCGACAGGACTCCCACCCTCTCCCCGGCCCTCTCCCTCAAGGGAGAGGGAGGAATCGAAGCCGAACCAGTTCTGGCTGCACACGAATCCCGGCAGGTTGCCGATCAGGGCGCGGTGCGGGATCAGCGTCCCTTTCGGCGGCCCGGTCGTTCCGCTGGTGTAGATGAGCACCGCCGCGTCGTCGGCTCGCGTTTTCACGGCGATGAACGCAGCACCCTCGGCGCCGACCGTGCTCGACCAGTCAAGATCGCCCCGCCCTTCGGCGCCACCGACCGCGATCACCGTCTGCAGTCGCGGGCAGAGCGGCCGCGCCGCGATCACGTTCGCGATCCCGCTCTCGTCGACGATGGCGAGCCGCGCCTCGCTGTCGTTGATTCGGTACTCGAGCGCGTCGGGACCGAACAGCATCGACAGCGGCATCGCGACCGCGCCGAGGCGATAGAGCGCGATGTGCGCGACCGCGGTCTCGAATCGCTGCGGCAGGACGAGCGCGACGCGGTCGCCGCGTTCGACACCGAGCTTGCGCAGGGCCGCGGCGAGGCGGTCGGCTTCGTGGTCGATCTCGCCATACGTGAAGTCGGTGCGCGCGCCGCTCTCGGACTCGAAGTGGATCGCGACCGCGTCGGGCCGCTCGCGCGCCCAGCGCGTGCAGCAGACCTCGGCGATGTTGAAGTCGGCCGGCACGTGCCAGCGAAACGCCGCGTGCAGCTCGGCGTAGCGGTCGACGACCTCATTCACTCGCAGGTTCGGCGAAGGCAGCGAGCGCCGGCCCGGCGATCCGGCAGATCCGCCAGTCGGGCATCACCGTCGCACCCATCCGCTGGTAGAAGCGGATCGCGCCCTCGTTCCAGTCGAGGACGCTCCACTCGAAGCGGCCGCAGCCGCGCGATGCCGCGAGCCGCGCCAGGTGCTCGAGCAGCGCCTGGCCGATGCCGCGTCCGCGCTCGTCGGGGTCGACGAAGAGGTCTTCGAGGTAGAGGCCGGGCTGGGCGAGGAAGGTCGAGAAGTTGGTGAAGAAGAGCGCGAACGCGACCACGCGGCCGGCGCGCTCGGCGATCACCGCTTCGGCGACAGGTCGGGCGCCGAACAGATGCGGCGCGAGCGATTCCGGCGTGACGCGGACGAGGTGCGTCAGCTTCTCGAATTCGGCCAGGCCATGGATCAGGCGAACGATCGCGGCGACGTCGGCCGGCGTCGCCGCGCGGATCGCGAAGCCGGCGTCGGCCCGCGGCGAGATCGAGATATCGGCAGCCATGCGGGGATTCTGTCATTGGCCACAGCGGACCCCGCGCTTCGCTGACCCGAAAAGATAAGCAGCACGCAGCGCGCTCCCTGTCGCCGCGCCCGGAGACTGCGCGCGTCTCCCCCTCTGTCGCCGCGCCGACAGCCGACCCGCGCCGCGACGCTTACAGTGCCGCCATGAGCGTCGAGCCCTATCACCCGCGCCGTCCCGCGCGCAGCGTCTTCGTCGAGGCGCGCGGCCTGCGCCAGCACCTTCTCGAATGGGGCGACCCGGGACTCGCTCGCGCTGACCGGCCGACGATCGTCATGCTGCACGGCTGGATGGACGTCGCCGCGTCGTTCCAGTTCGTCGTCGACGCGCTCGCCGAGGACCGCCACGTGCTGGCGCTCGACTGGCGCGGCTTCGGCGCCAGCGACACGCCCGCGGCCGACACCTACTTCTTCCCCGAGTACCTCGGCGACCTCGAGATCGTGCTCGACGAGATTTTCGGCCGCGAGCGCGCGCCGATCGACCTGCTCGGGCACAGCATGGGCGGCAACGTCGCCATGCTCTACGCCGGCGTCAGGCCGAAGCAGGTGCGCCGCCTCGTCAACCTCGAGGGCTTCGGCATGCCGCGCTCGAAGCCCTCGCACGCGCCGGGTCGGATGGCGAAGTGGCTCGACGAACTGAAGACGCCGATGCAGCTGCGCACTTATGCCGACCTCGGCGCGGTCGCCGATCGGCTGACGAAGACCAATCCGCTCCTGCGCCCCGACCGCGCCGCCTGGCTCGCCGCGCACTGGTCGGCGCCGACCGGCCACGGCGACGGGCGCGCGCTCCTCGCCGACCCGAACCACAAGCGGATGAGCCCGCTGATCGCGCAGGTCGACGACTGGCTCGAGTGCTACAAGCGGATCACCGCGCCGCTGCTCTGGATCGAGGGCGACCGCAGCGACGTCAGCGTCTGGTGGGGCGACCGCTACACGAAGGCCGAGTTCCACGAGCGCCTGAACGTCGTCGCCGATGCGCAGCGTCACGTCGTCGGCCCGGCCGGCCACATGCTCCACCACGACCGCCCCGAGGACATCGCCCGGCTGCTCGAAGCGTTCCTGTCAGAATCGCGCCCTTCGCCGAGTGCGAGCGCGTTGCCGTGACGGCGGCGCGAACCCAGACCAGCGAGCCTTTCCATGGACGTCGAACACATCAATGCCATCGGCAACCGCCTGGCCGACCTGACGAAGCGCACGATCGACCTCCGGGGGTATCTTTGACTACGACCGCAAAGCGCTGCGGCTGAACGAGGTCAACGCCGCCCTCGAGAACCCGAACGTCTGGAACGAGCCGAAGCGAGCCCAAGAGCTCGGCCGCGAGAAGCGAACGCTCGACACGGTCGTCACGACGATCGACCACCTGACCTCGAACCTCGCCGACAACAGCGAGCTCTACGAGATGTCGAAGGACGAGGGCGACGTCGACGGCCTGCTCGGCATCGAGGCCGACGCCGCCAAGCTCGAGGCGACGATCGCCGAGCTCGAGTTCCGGCGCATGTTCAACAACCCGCTCGACCCGAGCAACTGCTTCATCGACATCCAGGCCGGCGCCGGCGGCACCGAGGCCTGCGACTGGGCGGCGATGCTGCTGCGCCAGTACCTCAAGTACTGCGAGCGGAAGGGCTTCAAGACCGAGATCATGGAAGAGACCGCCGGCGACGTCGCCGGCATCCGCAGCGCCACCATCAAGGTCGAGGGCGAGTACGCGTTCGGCCTGCTGCGCACCGAGACCGGCGTGCACCGGCTGGTCAGGAAGAGCCCGTTCGATTCCGCCGGCGGCCGCCACACGAGCTTCGCGAGCCTGTTCGTCTACCCAGAGGTCGACGACTCGATCGAGATCGAGATCAACCCGGCCGACGTCCGCACCGACACCTTCCGCGCGTCGGGGGCCGGCGGCCAGCACATCAACAAGACCGACTCGGCGGTGCGGCTCACGCACATCCCGACCGGAATCGTCGTCCAGTGCCAGAACGACCGCTCGCAGCACAGGAATCGCGACGAGGCGTGGCAGATGCTGCGCTCGCGCCTGTACGAGCACGAGCTGCGGATCCGGATGGCGGCGCAGCAGAAGCTCGAGGACACCAAGACCGACGTCGGCTGGGGCCACCAGATCAGGAGCTACGTCCTCGACCAGAGCCGGATCAAGGACCTGCGCACCAACGTCGAGATCAGCAACACCCAGAAGGTGCTCGACGGCGACCTCGATCCGTTCATCGAGGCGAGCCTGAAGCAAGGCGTCTGAGTCGCGAGCGCCGACATGACCACAAGAACAGACATCCGGAGAGAGCCCCATGCGTGAAGGCACCGCCCCCCTGATCCGCCGCGAAGACTACGCGGCGCCGCCGTTCTGGATCAGGAAGGTCGACCTGACGTTCGATCTCGATCCGGCCAAGACGCTGGTCATCAGCCGGATGCAGGTCGAGAGGAACGCCGACGTCGCCGCCGGGCCGCTCAAGCTGCACGGCGAGGACCTCACGCTGACGCGCTGCCTGGTCGATGGCGAGTCGGTGTCGTTCCGCCACGAGGACGGCTGCCTGGTCATCGACAACCTGCCCGAAGGCAGCTTCTCGCTCGAGATCAGGAACACCTGCGCGCCTGATAAGAACACCCGCCTGTCGGGTCTCTACACCTCGGGCGGCGGCTTCTTCACGCAGTGCGAGGCCGAAGGCTTTCGCCGCATCACCTTCTACCTCGACCGTCCCGACGTGATGGCCGAGTACAGCGTCCTGATCCGCGCCAGCAAGGCGGCGTACCCGGTGCTGCTGTCGAACGGCAACCTCGTCGAGCAGGGCGACCTCGACAACGGCCGCCACTTCGCGCGCTGGCACGATCCTTTTCCGAAGCCGAGCTATCTGTTCGCGCTCGTCGCCGCCGACCTGGTCGCGCGCGAGCAGCACATCCGCTCGCGCTCGGGCAAGGACCACGTGCTCCAGGTCTACGTCCGCCGCGGCGACCTCGACAAGACCGAGCATGCGATGAACTCGCTGGTCGCTTCGGTCGTGTGGGACGAGGCGCGCTT
>Ga0207644_10001870_pt1 | contig 13695 bp, 14 predicted proteins | sample KBSS73metaG_FD_184326 | JGI IMG/M metagenome (GOLD analysis project Ga0207644, IMG submission 184326) | Switchgrass rhizosphere microbial communities from Kellogg Biological Station, Michigan, USA - KBS S7-3 metaG (SPAdes) (version 2) | ecosystem: Host-associated > Plants > Roots > Rhizosphere... | reverse complement strand
GCTTTCCATCGACAGGTCCAATCCGGCATAATGCTTCATGGCTGCTTCCTTCCTTCAGGATTCGACAACCAGAAGTGTGCGCCTCAGCCGAGGCCCGAGGGAAGCAGCTGCAATTACACGAGGACTCATTGATCAGAGCCAGAAACAGAATGTAGCTGCGATGGTGTTGGCGGACATGAATGTGTGCGCGCAACGATCGTAACGGGTAGCGATATGAGCAAGGATCGACCGGTTCTAATACTGGGCTCCATCGCGGGGCTCTAATCGGCTCCGCCTTTTTTGGCGCCCAATCATCGGCTGAGCCATGGTGAGAGGAACCCGCCCTTGCGTCCGGCGGAAAAGGTCTGTCTAGCGCTGGCGAGCTGCGCACAGCCGTAGCGAGCCAGAGCGCGTGCGATGGTATCTTGAGGTTTCAGATGCCCGGCGCATGCTTGGAGAGGCTTGAGGAAGGCGTTTGACAGTCAGAGCGGACGCATTGGGGAGGTAAGGAATGGAACAGCGCAGAATCGGCCAGCTTTCGGTGTCGGTCGTAGGCCTCGGCGGCAACAACTTCGGGACGGACTTCTTCGGCCGCAAATGCGATGAGCAAGCGACTAAGCGCATCATCCATGCTGCGCTCGACGCGGGCATCAACTTCATCGACACGGCGGAAGAATACAGCGTCGACTCCTTCGTCGGCTCGGGCCGCTCGGAAGAGCTCATCGGCCGCGCGCTCGGCTCGCGCCGGAACGAGGTCGTGATCGCCACCAAGTACAGCGTCTATGATGTCGATGACGAGACCATTCGCGGGCGGGCACGCGTTATCAAGGCGGTCGAGGCCAGCCTGCGCCGGCTTGGGACCGATCGCATCGACCTTTACCAGCAGCACATGCCCGACCCCGAAACCCCGATCGACGAACTGCTCGAAGCCCTCACCCGGCTCGTCGAGCAGGGCAAGGTCCGCGAGATCGGCTGCTGCAACTTCTCCGGCGCCATGCTCGACGAGGCGGTCGCCACCAGCCAAAAATCGGGCCTTGCTCGCTTCGCCAGCGCCCAGAACCAGTACAACCTACTTGATGAGCCTGCCGAAGAGGGCGTGGTGGAGGCCTGCCGCCGGCACGGCCTGAAGCTCATCCCCTTCTTCCCCCTCGCCAGCGGTCTGCTCACCGGCAAATACACGACCGGAGCCACGCCCCCGCCCGGCTCCCGGTTCGCCGTGGACACCTTCTGCACCGATCATCTTCGTGACAAGCAGGTGTCGGATGATCGCATCGCCAAGGTCGAGCGGTTCGAAGCCTTCGCCCGCGAACGCGGGCACACCATTCTCGAACTGGCGATGTCGTGGCTTGCCGCACAGAACACGGTGGGATCGATTATCGCCGGCGCCAGCAGCGTGGACCAGGTCGTGGCCAACGCGGCCGCCGCCTCATGGTTGCTGACTGAACAGGACCTCGCCACCATCGACGCGATCCGCGCCTAGCCGATCCTTGATCTGGAACTCGGTCGCCTTGTCCGACAGCGAGTACAGCGCCTGCAACACCAGGATCTTAAACATCAGCACCGGCTCGAACGGCGGTCTGCCGCCCTTGCCCCGAGCACTCCGGCGCAGCGCAGCAATCAACGGGCCGCGGAACACCTCGAAGTCGACGACTGCCGCGAGACGCTCAAGAGCATCACCGGCCGCGCTCAGTGCCTCGTATCGGTCCGAAAGATCAAAAACCGGGCTGTCCCACCATCTCGGCCTCCGCTCGTCAACAGAGGCGGTGAATCAATTCAAGCCGCTACGCGACAGCAGTTTTTCGAGGCGTCCAACTGACATGCAGAGCGAAATGCTCGCCTTGTTGAACGAGGCAGAGACTTTCTTGCAGCCCCTTTGAAGAACGTCCGCTTCGTGGTCAGAAGCAGTCCGTCCGCTAACCGCTCGCGGACGCATGAGTCAGTCGATCGCTATCCGGCGATCGACTGACTGGTACCGCTGACAAAGCTGATGGGGTGGACGCCCCCCGACGGCATCGATGTGCCAAAGTGGAGGTGTTGAAGCACCACTGAAGGAGGCGCCCGTGTCACAGGTTACCACGATTGGTCTGGATATCGCCAAGAACGTTTTCCACGCGCATGGCGCTGACGAACGTGGCGCGATGGTGTTCAGTCGCAAGCTGACCCGGGCCAAGCTGCTCGATTTCTTTGCTGACCAACCGCGCTGCCTGGTTGCGCTGGAGGCGTGTAGCGGTGCCCACCACTGGGCCCGCGAGCTGCGAACGATGGGCCATGAGGTGCGGCTGATCCCGCCGTCCTACGTGAAACCGTTCGTGAAGCGGAACAAGAACGATGCGGTGGATGCGGAGGCAATCTGCGAGGCGGCACAACGTCCGGGCATGCGCTTCGTGGCGGTGAAGAGCGAGGACCAGCAGGCCGCCGGTCTTGTGTTCCGCACCCGCGATCTGGTGGTGCGCCAGCGCACCCAGCTGATCAACGCGATCCGCGGCCACCTTGCGGAGTATGGCTGGTGGCACCGCGCGGCACAGCCCACATGACCATGCTGGCCGACCTGCTCGAGGATGGCCAGATCACTTCGACGCTGCCAGAGGCCGCGCAGCCGATGTTCACGCTGATGGTCGAGCTCCTCGGTGACATTGATGCACGTATCGCGACACTCGACCGCGAGATCGCACAGCGTGTGAAGGAAGACGAGGATGCCCGGCGGCTAATGACCATCCCCGGGATTGGCCCGATCGCCGCAACCGCGATCCTGGCACTGGCTCCTCCCGCCGAAACCTTCCGCAAGAGCCGCGACTTCGCAGCCTGGCTGGGGCTCACGCCACGGCAGCACTCGACCGGCGGCAAACAGCGGCTCGGCAGCATCTCGCGGATGTCCGGAAGCCCCGTTCAAGCTGGTCATCACGCCACGGGTGCGCAGCCCGCTCGCCCTCGCAGCGGGGAGAACCCGACAGTTCAGGAGCGTCAATCCCGGTCAGCCAGATGCGGTCAGTCCCGCACCTGATTGTGTCCCCATCGTGCACGCTGATGTAGTCACAGGTGCCCGTCGCTCCAAGCAACCGGGTCGGCGCCAGTTCGCGATCTATGGGCAAGCTATGACTGGCCACGTCACCGCACCCATTGTATGCTCGTTGGATGATCCCGGCTCGGTACCTCTACTTGGTCGACATCAAGACCGATGAGCCCATGGCGATTTTCTCGCTTGAGAAGTATGACCGTGAGGGCGACGTGATCCTGTACGAAGCCCAGCTTTGCGCAGAGCACAAGGTCGAGGACTCTGCTAGCGGGCTGGCGCTCAGGGACAGCCTTTTGACCCCCCTGCCGGACGCAACCCTCCAAGAATTTTTCAGGGCGCCGGAGAAGGCGTTTTGGCGGGCAATGGGGCGGAAAAACCGCCACTAACAACTGAGCACTCCAGACAGACGCCACTGATATCCGAAGGTAGATATCGTCTTAAAGATGTTGCGCATAGAAGTGGAACTGGAGGAGCTGCCGCCGTTCCTGTACGGCTCCTCCACCTTGCTCGCCTCTCGGATGGGAACCCGCTGGGGCGCAGGCATTTAGACCGCGAGGGCGTCCCCACCTCCTGCCTGACCCGCGTGGTGCGGCTCGTATTCCCTGTCGCCGCGCGTGGAGAAAGCGACGCTCGCCGGTAGGTTGCGGACCGGGGTTGATGTGAGCGCAGTGCTTGCCCCAAACGTGATCCGTCCGGCGTGGGATAAGCAGGACCGACGGTTCTTGCCGATGCAGGCAGGTAGTCCACTTGGCCAGGTCCGGGTCTGCATCCTTATGCGATGAGGACCCGAGTGCACCACGCTTTGTCCCTGAGCGGAGCAAGAGGCGTCAATAGGGCCCTCGCCTAACGAGCGGGTTGATTGGCGCGCCACAACGGCATTGCACTTGGGGACGCCAGTTCGATACAACCGCCGATAAGATGCGTGGGCCTCGTTGGCTTGTGCCGCTCGCCTGATGCGGACGCATCCACAACGCTGGGGGCCAAGCAGCATGGAGGACAGCTTTACCGTCACCCTCGAAGAGGACGATTTTGTCGATGCCTTCCGTCCAGCAGCGCGGCCGAGACGGGTGTCCTGCCTTCTGCTGCTGCTCGCTCTGGCTCTGACGCTGGTCATCATCGCGTTGCTCATCCGCTACCCCGCGGCGCGGGCTGCCTTGCTCACTTCGCCGGTCGCAATGGGTTTGGTCGGTGCCGTCGTGCTCGCCGCCACCCTGGTCGCAAGCTTGCTCATCGCTGCGCCCGCCCTACGGCGCCGGGCAGCGCGGAACACTCTTGCCACCCACCCGGGCTTACGCGATCCGATCGCATATACCTTCGACGCAGATCATTTCTCAGTCCGAACGACGTTTACCGAGGGGCTCTATCCGTGGGCCGAGCTGTGGGATTGGCGCGAGAGCGAGCGCGTGGTGATCGTCCTGCCGTCGCCGCGCAATTTCTACGTTGTTCCCAAACGGGGTCTCGACCCACTCCTGCTCACTCGCCTGAAAATGAACCTCGCGCGGGTACGAAGGCGCAATGTCCATGGCTAAGCCCCCTCACTGGAAGCCGTTCCCGGCGGTGACAATCAGTATGGGCAAGGTTTACAATGTCGCGAGCTGGTGTTCGCCGCGTGTCGCGGATTAAAGCCGCGGGCCTGTTCTGCGTCGTTGTCACCACTGTGTTCGCGCCTGGCATGCTGATCACGAATATCGATGGGATGGCCCTCCCGGGTGCAGCATGACCCGGGTGCTTGGAGCGACGGGCACCTGTGACTACATCAGCGTGCACGATGGGGACACAATCAGGTGCGGGACTGACCGCATCTGGCTGACCGGGATTGACGCTCCTGAACTGTCGGGTTCTCCCCGCTGCGAGGGCGAGCGGGCTGCGCACCCGTGGCGTGATGACCAGCTTGCGCGGCAATCCCGCGATGAGCTTCGCGCGTTTTTGCGCAATGGCCGGATCGAGCTGACCCGAGAGGGCAAGGACAGGTATGGCCGAACGCTCGCCACAATTCGCGTCGGTGGCCAGGTGCCGGAGATCACCTGATGAAAGTCCGGCTCGCCAAGCCATTTTATTAATTGCCCGGGAAGCCGGAACTCCGCCTCACTCGGGCGAGAGGGACCGTGTCATTCATCCCCGCTACCAACGTCGTGCACGAGCGTCAGCGCCCGGATCGCCTGAGGCCAGCCCAGCGTCGTCGCTGCCAAGATGGCGACGTGTTCAAGGTCGGCGTAGGACAGACCCTCGGCCAAGGCCCGCCGCGCATGGGAATGTGCTGCTCCCCGCGAATTTGAACCGAGGGCATAAGCCAGGTGAATCAATCTTCGCTCCCGCGCCTCCAGAGGTCCTGCTGAACCTACCAGCTCACCAAAGCGCTGATAAGCTTCCCAAAGCTCAGGATGCTCCTGCGCGATTTTTACCGCTGCCCGCGGTACTTTTACATCGGGAAGGTCGGTAAGATCGCGAGGCTTGTTGTTCATTTCGATTCCCCTCGTCGGAGCATCCATCGAAACGAACGGTGGAGAGTTTTGGGGCCGCCTCCCGCCAACAAAGGCGACATTGCGCGCCGGATGCTTGTCCCCTGAAGCCTGCGGTCCATTCATCCGGCGGGTACTGTGCCCCCGGTGGAGCGATCGCTTCACCGAGACCCGGACCCTCCAGTCCATTGCTTAGGCGCCAATCCGCTTCTGCTGGCCTCATCCGGGCGTCACGCTCGATCCGGGCACGGGGAGTGTGAGGTCATCGCCTTAGCAATGTAATCGCCGTGGAGATGGCCGCCGCGTCAAGCTCATTGAAGCAGGTGGCGCCGCGCGCGTATGGGGCCACGTTGAATTCTCGGCTTGCGAGCACGCGGAATAGCACCGGTAAACTTTCGAAAAATATCGCTGACGGGTGAGCGGAACGACCGTCAGGCGAGACGATTTAGACAGGTGAGGGCTGGTCAGGCCGCGGTGGTGATCTCGACGGAGTAGATCCCATGGTTGCGTCCTCGCTTGATAGCACCCCCGACGCCAGGCAGCAGAAACTCATCCGCGCAAGTCGAGTGGAGCACGTCCCGGTCTTCGACGATGCTGGAAACCAGATCGGGCATATTGAAGACCTCTCGATTGATCGGATCACTGGGCAGGTGATCTACGCCATCATGTCGTTCGGCGGCTTTCTGGGGATCGGCAAACGCTATCACCCGCTCCCCTGGGATCGCCTCCATTATGATCGCGCCATGGCCGGCTACATCGTCAATCTCGACAGGGCTGCCCTCCGAGATGCGCCGCACTATGGCGCGGAGGACCTGGAGGTATTCGACGGACACGAGCAACAGTCGCACTCGACGACGATCTACAACTATTATGGCCTATTCCCGCCTTATCTGTAGAACCGCCCGACAGCGGTAGCGACGCGCGGACGCCATCAGAATACCTCAATTTTCGAGTACACGGGGTCCATGGACTGGATTCGGAGATTCCTGGGCGATTCGTGCTTCCTGCACGGTCACATCGCCGTTGGGCTGTCCGTACGTAACGACCATGGCCATCTGCAAGCAACCTGCGCCCGGTGTGGCAGCGACATCGAGTTTGACAGTGACGATTGGCGGCGATGCGCCGCTGTCGGACCGAGCCAATCTGGGCCCGTCCGCCAAGGTTAGGAAAAGCTAGATTTTTTTGCAGCCCATTGGCCGGAACCCAACTCTGGCCTGCTGAACTGGGGTCGTATGTCGTCGTCCATCCACTTCATAAGGGCGCGATCAACCCACTTGCGATCGGCGAAAGCGTCGTGGTTGAAGATCCAGATGGCCCCAATCTGCGGGCACAGGTTCGCTGGCAGCACGATGGAATGTGGGATTGGGATTGGGATTGCGACTGACACCGCCAGTCCACAACGATGGCTTGGCAGATCTGGTGAACTGCTGTCGCACGACCTCAGCCAACCTGCCTTCGGCGAGGTTGACCTCGAAGACAACCGTTGGCAGCGGGAAAAGAGATGCCCATGAGCAGATCAATTAGACAACAGTCCGGAACGGACGGTTCAGGCTCACGTATCAGCTAAGCGTACGCTCGCCAAAACAGCGTCGATAGCGACCAGATTGAGAGGTTCGCTTCGGGCTGCCCGAACGTCGCAGTCTTACAAGAGAAGTCCTTCGGGTTACGTCAGGCCGCCCGGCGGAATTCTCCAACTTTGCGGACATTCGCACGCAGTTCGGCGCTACGAGCGGTCACTTGTTTACCTCAGGTCAGGTCGAGATCAGCTCTTGGAGGTTGCAGTTATGTCGCCCCGCCAATCCGGACACTTGCATGGCCTCCTGCGTTGAATGGTCATCGGTACTGGCGGTGCCTTCGCCGCCAACACTGTTGCCCATCTCGGACAGGAGAGGAGGACGGTCTGATGAAAGTCTGGGTGTTTGTTCCAAGCGTCAATGGCTCCGCTGACGACCCGGTCTATTGCGGAAGCGGCCACACTTTTCCGGGATTACCCAGCGTCGGACAGGCTCTGCGGTTCACTGATCATCGTCAGGGCGACTTCACCGTTGCGAACGTTGGCTATGTCCAGGATGGAGACGCGTTCATCCCGGCGGTTTGGCTGGCACGCGGTGACACTCAGATGGTGTACTCGGAGGAGGCAGGCGCATTGCAGGCCCCAGAATTCCGTGACCTCAACTATGATGTGCCGCCCGCCACCATGACCGCTTACTGAGCGCCCAGCCTGGCGTTCGATCCCGAGGTCACGGCGGCGTTCATATCAGCTATCCGTTCGCCCCCGGACTGGCAGCGTTCCCGCGCGAAACATAAAAATGGATGCAAGCTTACGCCACGCCGGTGATATCGGTCAGGCAGAGCTTTGGAAAAAATTCAACTTCATCGACTGGGGAACAGCCGGATGAGCGATCCGGACACGATCACGGCCTGGCAGCGGATTGATGGGCGCACCACGACATCCGGCAAGTTGGTGGCTGACCACGTGCAGCAGCTCGCAAGCCTTGGCGTTCGCCACGTCATCAACCTGGCGCTGGACGACCACCCCGAGGCGCTGCATGAGGAAGCCGATCTGCTGCGAGCTGCAGGCATTCGCTACACCCACATACCCGTACCGTTCGATGACCCGACTGATGCGCACTATGAAGCCTTCGTCCGGGCGTACGAAGCAGACAATGAACCGGTCCATGTGCACTGTATCGCCAACATGCGCGTATCGGCATTCCTATACCGCTACCATCGCGAGCGGAAGGCAATGCCCGAGACAGAAGCCCGCGCGTTGATGGAACAGCAGTGGTCACCGGACACCAGCAGCCATTCCGCGATGGTGCCGTGGGCGAGATTCATCGCAGGTTCGTAGGCCTTACCACGCCAGAACATCTGCTGCAGGTGCAAGCGACGGTGCCATGGCGATGGGTCGGTAAGGTCATGCTACCTGGCAGCTGATGAATTTGCCACGTTGGGAGAGCCCCGCCGCCACGAACCGGGAACGCGCCATTAACTCCTCACCGGTAAATGTGCCTGAGTTGTAATAAAATACCCGGCGGGACGAGGTAGCGAATGAGGGAGCGAGGGGACAAATCGCGGCCAGACGTGTCGCTTCTGGCATCCCGGCCTGATCTGACGATTACCATGCTGCGCGGACTGCGGGTCGGAACCTGGGAATACGACCCGGCCACCCGCACCTCCACCTGGGACGATGTCGCTGGCGAACTGTTCGGCACGGGCCGGTGCAGCGGCGTTCCGATGCCGGGGGCATTGACTCATGGTGACGATCTCCCGAGGCTGCTGCACTCGCTGGTGACCTGCGCCACTACCGCGCAGCCGCACGACCTGGAATTTCGGCTGGTCCACCCCGACGGCGCCGAACGGTGGTTGCACGCGGTTGGGCGGAAGGTCGAGGACGATGTGCCAGGTCTGCGGGTGTGCGGTATCGTCACCGACATCACCGAACGCAAACGGGCCGAACTCGGCCAGGCCGAAGGTCGCCGTCTGCTCCAGGGCATTGTCGATAATCTTCCGGGAGTGGTGTACCGGTGTACCGTGACACCGCCTTGGCGGATGCAGTTCGTCAGCGATGCCACGGCTTGGCTGACCGGGCACCCGGCAGCGAGCTTCCTCTCTGGCGAACTGACGTGGGAGGACATCATACACCGCGACGACTGCGCGACGGTTGCAGATGCGGTGGCTGCAGCAATTGCGGAACACACCAGCTTCGAAATTCGCTACCGCATTATCCATGCCTCGGGCGAGGTCCGCTGGGTGCTCGAGCGCGGCTGCGCGCACTATGGGCAGGCTGGCGAGCCGCTGTTCCTCGAAGGGATTGTGGGCGACATCCATCAGCACGCGCTCGCCGAGGATCAGCTCCGTCAGACCGAGGCGCGCTATCGCATGGCGACCCAGGCCACGGGACAGCTGATCTGGGAGCTTGAACTCGAAAGCGACGCGATCGTCTGGAACACCGACCTCCGCAGCTGGTTCGGCTATGAGCCGACATCTCTCGGCCGGACCGGGAACTGGGTCGTGGACCGCATGCACCCCGATGATCGCCCCACGATCACTACTACTGTCGAGCAGATTCTGTCAGAGCCCCGTGCCGACTTCGTTGCCGTCGAATACCGCCTGCGCTGTGCCGATGGCACCTATGCCCCGGTGCTGGATCGCATAGCGATCCTGCGCGATGCCGACGGCACACCCACACGAATGATCGGAGCGCTGCACGATCTCACCGAAAACCATCTGATGAAAGCCGCGCTGCGGGAGATCGAAGCTCTCAACCGCGGCATTCTTGACGCCAGCATTGATTGCATCAAGATCCTCTCCCCGGATGGTATTCTCAAGTTGATCAACCAACCCGGCGTGCGGGCGCTGGAGCTTCCCTCGGCAACACCCCTCATCGGCTTGGAATGGTCGCAGCTGTGGCCCCCTGAAGAACAGGCGCGCGTCCGCGTCGCGCTGGCACAAGCGCGGGACGGCCAACCGGCGCGGTTTTCCGGGTTCTGTCCGACCGCGACGGGCAAGCCTCGGTGGTGGGATGTGGCCATTACGCCGATGACCGATGAGGCCGGTCAGGTCACCAGGCTGCTGGCCGTGTCTCGCGACATCACCGATATGCGCCAGGCGAGCGAGCAGCTGCAATGGTCGAGCGAGCACGATGCCCTGACGCTGCTGCCCAACCGGCGGGCGTTCGAAGCCGAGCTGGCGACAGCGACGCAGCGCTGCGCGTCCTCCGGCGAATGCCTCGGCCTGCTACTGCTCGATCTTGATCACTTCAAGCACGTCAACGACACCATGGGCCATCAGGCCGGAGATTTCCTGTTGACCAGCTTTGGCGAGCGCTTGGCAGCCTACGTGCGCGAAGGAGATTTCGTGGCGCGGCTGGGCGGCGACGAATTCGCGATAATCCTGCGCAACGTGGGCAGCGAAGTTGACCTCCTGCGCGCCGGAGCCTCGATCCAGGACCGCATCCGGCAACCGGTCAGGTTCGAGGGCCGCGAACTGAGCACCCACGCCAGCATCGGGGGGGCGCTGTTTCCGCGTGACGGGCAATCGGCTGGTGAACTGTTCAGCAATGCCGATACGGCTCTGTTGGCCCTCAAATCGGAAGGGCGCGGCGGGACCCGAATGTTCCAGCACGCGATGCGCCGCGACATGCAACAGACCGCCGAGCAGCGCGATCGCGCTCGTCTGGCGCTGTCCCACCAGCACGTTCGGCCGTATTACCAACCCAAGGTCGATCTCGAGACCGGGGACATCCGCGGGTTTGAGGCCCTGATGCGTTTGTCCACCACCGGTCAGGTGAATTGCCCCGCCACCATTGCCGCTGCGTTCGGTGAGTACGACCTGGCCTCCGAGCTCGGGCAGGCCATGCAGGCGGCGGTGCTCGCGGATGTCGCAGCGTGGAACGCAGCCGGACTGCGCGTGGAGCGCGTCGCGATCAACGCCGCCCCGGCTGAATTTCTCCGGGATGACTACGCCGAGAGGTTGCTGGGCCTGATTGAACGCGTCAGGGTAGCGCCAAGCCAGCTCGAGATCGAGGTGACCGAAGACGCGTTCATCGCTCGCGGCACCGAATACGTACGGCGCGCCCTGCACCGCCTGCATGATGTAGGCGTGCGGATTGCTCTCGATGATTTCGGCACCGGCTCTTCCTCGCTCTCGCACCTGCGTGACCTGCCGGTCGACGTGGTCAAAATCGACCGCTCGTTCGGGCAGCAGATGACCGAAAAGCCGGAAATCGCGGCGATTGTCCAAGCTGTGGGCAAGCTGTGCGCCAGTCTGGGGCTGGAAGTCGTGGCGGAAGGGGTCGAGACCGAGGAACAGGCTGCCCAGCTGCGCGCCAAGGGTTTCACCCTTGGGCAGGGATTTCTGTTCGGCCAACCAATGGCCTCCGCTGGAGTTGCTGCTCTCCTGACCCGCGGACGGGATTGTGCGGGAAGCAAACTGTGCGTCGCCGCGATACCGACCAGCACGCTGTTGATTTCCGCTGAGAAGTGACCCGGGATTTCCATCGAGAAGTGATCCGGGTTGAAGTTATGTTCGACTGAAACGATGCCCGACACAGCCCATGCATATTACGGCGTGGCGTTCCTGAACAGGGGCACGCCAGCTTGCGTTCGGAGCTGGGGCACAGGATAATCCCTGCCCATGGGCAATGTCGTGAATTTCAGGCGCAGACCGCAGAACCGGGGGCAGTTTCGTGGCCAGGGGAACTGGCAGCGCGGCAAAGGACCAAGAGGCCCCGGGAAAAGGAAGCGTTCGGACTTCGTGAGCCTTCTGCTGGCGATTGTTGGCCTTGTGTCCCTGGCCGGTCTGTGGTGGTCGGTTGACGCAGCGCGCGCTGAACAGTTCTCCTGCCAGTCAACCCGGGTCATTGACGGGGACACTTTCGACTGTGACGGCATGCGCATCCGCATGGTCGGGATCGACGCTCCCGAACTGCCCGGACACTGCCGTCCGGGGCGAGAGTGCACGCCCGGAGACCCGTTCGCCAGCACTGACCATCTGCGGCAGCTCATGTCAGCTGGCGGGGTGGAGTGCCAGAAGACTGACCTCGACAGCTACGGCAGGGTGGTCGCACGGTGCAAGGCCGGAAACACCGACCTTTCCTGCGCGCAGGTCCGCGACGGATTCGCGGTAAAACGATACGCCGTGATCTGGTGCCGGGACTGACGAGGCATCATGGAACTGGTCGGCGGTGCCGAATATCACGAATAGCTTGCCCTGGCTGCGCGCCAGCGGGCAGACCAATGCGAGGATTCTGATCTCGCGCGGCGTTTGCGGGAGGCAGCGGTAAAACACGAGCGTCTGGCACGAAGACTTCGTCGGCTCGGGGCGGCAAAGGGATAACGCCCTAGCAGGTCAGATGCGACGTCAGCATCTCTCGTCGCTCCGTTCCTGGACCGGGGCACCTGAGAACCGGCATCACGTACAAGACCCGAAGTACGTGGCGAAAACATTTTCAGAAAAAATCACGTAACAGGCGCAACCATTTCTTTCAGACACAGCGAAATACAATCGATATCATTTGCATCACTGCAACAACTCCGCTCAAGAAATCGCGATAATGTCGGATTTGTACAATGAAGCAGGTGAGATTTTTGGCCTTGGCGCCCCTCCCTAACAACAAGGGTATATCGAAATGAAGTATGCTGTCGCCGCCGCGCTCGTCGCTCTGGCTGCCGTTCCTTCTGCCGCCTCGGCCCAGGAAGCCAACCCGTTCCAAGGGTTCTTCGTGGGCGGGGTGGTTGGCTACGATCACGTGAAGGTGGGCGACGCCACCATCAAGGAGAGCGCTGATGGTGTCACCTACGGCGTGACCGTGGGTTACGACTATGCCATCGTCGGCAATGGCACCATCGGCGTGGAAGCTGAGGTTGCGGATTCCTCGGCGGAAAAGCGCTACACCGGCCTGCTGGTCGCCGGAGATCTCGCCACCGTCTCGGTCGGACGTGATCTTTACGCTGGCGTTCGCGCGGGTGTCGCCCTCGGGGGGAAGACCATGTTGTACGCCAAGGGCGGGTACATCAACACGCGCGGGACCGTTACCTACACCGACAACGCCGGTACCAATCTGGCCGCATCTGACGATCTCGACGGCTTCCGGGTTGGTGCCGGCGTCGAATACTCGTTCGGCCGCTTTGCCGCCCGCGCCGAATACCGCTATTCCGACTACGGCAATTTCAAGGTGAACGGCGTTGACACGGGTGTGGACGCCCAGCGCCACCAGGGGGTCGTAAGCCTGCTGGCCCGCTTCTGATCCTCGGGGAGCAAAGATTTCGCCTGCCCGGCTGACCTCGCCGGGCCGGCCACTCTCCCCACTTGGTCGCCCCGAGGTCATCATAAAGACTGCCGCCTCTTGCTCTGACGTGGCTGTCATTGACGCGGCAGTTATGCCGGGCCGCCTGCACATGCAGTTCGCCCCATTCACGATCCACACGAGCCGGATCGAGGCAGTCAGGGCCCGGTATAGCGGGCGCGGGGCCGGATCAGCCGGCCGCTGGCACCCTGCTCGATCGCGTGGGCGAGCCACCCCGCGGTGCGCGCCGTGGCGAACAGCAGGAACGGCGCGTCCTCCGGCAAGGCGTGCGCGGCACAGGCCGCCGCCAGCGCGAAGTCCACGTTCGGCTCGCTCTGGCCCGCGTCGCCTGCCGCTGCGGCAATCTCCGCAAAGATGGCCGGAACGTCGATCGCCCCGAGGATCACCTTGGCGCGGATGTCACCGTTGGGATAAAGCGGATGTCCGAAGCCGGG
>Ga0207644_10001866_pt1 | contig 13708 bp, 9 predicted proteins | sample KBSS73metaG_FD_184326 | JGI IMG/M metagenome (GOLD analysis project Ga0207644, IMG submission 184326) | Switchgrass rhizosphere microbial communities from Kellogg Biological Station, Michigan, USA - KBS S7-3 metaG (SPAdes) (version 2) | ecosystem: Host-associated > Plants > Roots > Rhizosphere >... | reverse complement strand
CGCGTGGCAGTCGCCCGCGCCATTGCCAACAAACCTCCGCTGGTGCTGGCAGACGAACCCACCGGCAATCTGGATGAACATACGGCGGACGCGGTCCTCGCGGAGTTCCTGACGCTCGTCCGCGGCGAAGGCAGCGCCGCGCTGGTTGCCACTCATAACGAGCGCCTCGCGGCCAAGATGGATCGGGTGGTGCGCCTTCATGAGGGGCGTCTCGAATAGTGGAGCCGGACCGGCGGCAGGGCGTTCAGAAGCCCGTGCGCAGGCTGAACTGGACCACCATCGCGCTGATCGCCGGCCTTTTGCTGCTGGTGCTCCTGATCGCTTATTTCGCGACCAACAGGAACTCCGACCAGGACAAGCTCACCGGCCAGCCCGCGTTGACGGGATCTGGTAGCACTTCCTCGAGCGATAAGGCTTGCGCGGCCAAGTCGACCTACGACCTTATCAAGCGCGAGCTATTCCGTAGGGCGGGGCAACTCCGCGGAAGCGACCAAGCCGCCTACGACCGCCTGTCCTCCTACGCAGTCGTTCGCATGGAAAACCCGGTCATGGAGAGCAGCGACAGCGCAACGGGCGCCGTCAACTGTTCAGGATCGCTGTCGCTCGATCTGCCGCCAGGCGTGGCGGTCGTTGGCGGAAGGCGGACGCTGACCTCCGACATCGACTATAGTGTCCAACCCGCTGCCGATGGCCGTGGCATGGTGGTCCTGCTTCGTAATGCGGACCCGATCATCGCGCCGCTGGCGACGCTTGCACGGACTGCTCAACCGCAACCTCCGCAGGAAACGCCTGTGGCCAATGAGGCGGCTCCGGTCGCTGAACCTGGCGTGCCGTCACCAAATGCGCCGACGCCCCTCGAAGGACCGCAGCGGCCCGCAGGAGCGCGACCAAGCTTCGATTGTGGGCAGGCGCAGACCCGGGGAGAGATTGCCGTTTGCGGCGATGCAGGACTTGCTGCTCTCGACCGCAACATGGCGGCCCAATATGCGCGGTCGATGGGGATAGCGTCGCCCGAGCAGCGCGCCCTCCTTCAGCGGACGCACGAGCGCTTCACCGGCTACCGGGACCGCTGTCCTAACAATGCCTGCATCGGCGACGCCTATGTCGGCCGCATGCGCGAGATCCGCGACATCATGGAAGGCCGGTGGCAGGCCCGATAACGGTGGATAAGTGGCCCGGCATTTCTTGTCCGGCCATGCCGAAACACCCCATAAAAGATCCGTGACTCATCCGTTCGTCCCACTCCGCGTCTTTTCTTCCTTCACGATGCTGGAAGGGGCGATGGAGCCCAAGACGATCGCCGAACGCGCCGCCAAGCTCGGTTTCCCTGCGGTCGCGCTCACCGATCGCAATGGCCTCTATGGCGCGATGCCGTTCAGCGATGCCTGCTTTGGCAAGGGCGTCCAACCTATCATCGGCGCGATGCTCGGCGTCGCCCGGCCGAGCGAGATCGGCGGCGAGGCGGCGATCGACTGGCTCGCGCTCCTCGCCAAGGACGATCAGGGTTACGCCAATCTCTGCAAGTTGGTGTCCGCCGCGCACCTCGACAGGCCCGTCGAGCAGTTGCCGCATGTCGAGCTCGTTCAGCTCGAAGGCCTCAAGGAGGGGCTGATCGCACTGACGGCAGGCAGCGAGGGCGCATTGGCTCGGTTGCTCGCTGACGGTCAGCAGTTGAAGGCTGAGGCCTATCTGGATCGGTTGCAGGCGCTGTTCCCGGACCGCCTGTACATCGAGCTCTCTCGCCGGAACGACGTGGTCGAGGAAGCGGCCGAGGCCGGCCTGGTCGATCTCGCTTATGCGCGGAACCTGCCGATCGTTGCGACCAATCCGGCATCTTATGCGGATCCAAGCTTCCATGCTGCGCACGACGCCATGCTGTGCATCGCCAATTCCGCTTATGTCGAAAGCGCGGACCGGATCAGCTCATCAGCCGACACCTGGTTGAAAGATGGCACGGTCATGGCGGAGCTGTTCGCGGACCTGCCCGAGGCACTGGCGAACACGGTCGTGATCGCACAGCGCTGCGCCGTCGCGGCGCCGAAGCGCAAGCCCATTCTCCCACGCCTCGGCAATGATGAGGATGAGCAGCTGCGGCGGGACGCTCATGCCGGGCTCGAAGCTCGGCTCAAGGGTCGTACGGCCGAAGAGCATCAGACCTACCGCGACCGGCTCGACTATGAGCTCGACATCATCACCGGAATGGGGTTTGCCGGCTACTTCCTGATCGTCGCCGACTTCATAAAGTGGGCAAAGGCGAACGACATCCCCGTCGGCCCTGGCCGCGGCTCCGGAGCAGGCTCCGTGGTCGCCTGGGTGCTGACCATCACCGACCTCGACCCGATCGCCCTCAACCTGCTGTTCGAGCGCTTCCTCAACCCTGAACGCGTGTCGATGCCCGACTTCGACATCGACTTCTGCGAAACGCACCGCGACAAGGTGATCTCCTACGTCCAGCAGAAATATGGGCGGGACAAGGTTGCCCAGATCATCACTTTCGGGCGCCTGAAGGCGAGGGCCGTCCTCAAGGACACGGGCCGCGTGCTCCAGATGAGCTACGGTCATGTCGACCGTCTCGCCAAGCTCATCCCCAACCACCCGACGGATCCCTGGACGCTCGAGCGGTCGCTCAATGGCGTCACGGAACTTGCGGCGGAGTACAGGAACGAGCCGGATGTTCGGCGGCTATTCGACCTTGCGATGAAGCTTGAGGGCCTGCCTCGTCACGCATCGACTCACGCTGCCGGCGTCGTCATCGGCGACCGACCGCTCGACGAGCTGGTGCCCCTCTATCGCGACCCGCGGTCCGACATGCCGGTGACGCAGTTCGACATGAAATATGTCGAAGCCGCCGGCCTGGTGAAGTTCGACTTCCTCGGATTGAAGACGCTCTCGGTGCTGAAAGAAGGCCAGCGCCTGCTCGCCGAGCAAGGCATCGAGGTCGATTTCGCGAACCTGCCGTGGGACGATGCTGCCGTTTACGAGCTGATTCAGCGGGGTGACGCGGTCGGTGTGTTCCAGCTGGAATCCGAGGGCATGCGGCGCACGCTCTCGGCGATCCGGCCGTCCACTTTCGGCGACATCATCGCGCTCGTCGCGCTCTACCGGCCCGGTCCGATGGATAACATTCCGTTGTTCGGGGACCGCAAGAACGGCCGCGTCGCGATCGAATATCCGCACCCGTTGCTCGAAGGCATCCTCGCAGAGACCTACGGCATCTTCGTCTATCAGGAACAGGTGATGCAGGCGGCGCAGCTGCTCGCCGGCTACTCCCTCGGACAAGCCGACCTTCTCCGACGGGCGATGGGCAAGAAGATCAAGTCGGAGATGGACGCCCAGCGCGCGACCTTCGTCGAGGGCTGCGCGACCCACAACCAGATACCCGCCGCGAAGGCCAACGAGCTGTTCGACTTGATCGACAAGTTCGCCGGCTACGGCTTCAACAAGAGCCACGCCGCGGCTTACGCCCTCGTCGCCTACCAGACCGCCTGGCTGAAGGCGCATCACCCGGCCGAATTCTACGCCGCGTCGATGAGCTTCGACATGGCGCTGACCGACAAGCTCGGAATCTTCGTCGAGGACATGCGCCGGAGCGGCGTCGCGTGCCTTCCGCCAGACATAAATGCGAGCCACGCCTATTTCACTGTCGAAGACGGTGCCGTCCGCTACGCGCTAGGCGCCCTTAAGGGGGTCGGCGAGAAGGCGATGGAGGAATTGGTAGCCGAACGCGAAAAAGCCGGGCCGTTCAACAGTCTGGAGGATTTCGCCACGCGGATCGATCCCCGGCTCCTGAACCGACGCCAGCTCGAAAGCCTCGCCGGCGCAGGCGCTTTCGACCGCATCAAGCCGGAGCGCGCCGCGGTTTACGCGGCAGCTGAGACGATCTTCGCCCATGCCGTCAGCGCCCATGATCAACGTACGAGCGGCCAGGCGGGCTTGTTTGGCGGGAACTCAGCCGAAGCAGCGCCCATCCGATTGCCGCGCGATGCATCCTGGACCCTGGCCCAGCGGATGGCGGCCGAGCGCGATGCCTTCGGTTTCTACTTCTCCGCCCATCCCGTGGACGCGTCGCGACACATCCTCGCGGCGCACAAGGTGAAGACGTTCGCGGAGATCTCCGAGATGACGGTCGGCGAAGGCGAGCGCCTTGGTTCGACCATGGCCGGGCTGGTCGAGGAGGCGCGCTGGCGCACCTCGGCCAAGGGGCGACGTTACATGATGGCGACTTTGAGTGACAGCAGCGGCCAGTTTGTCGCGACGGCCTTCGATGATGAAGCGACTGCATCGCTCGAGGCTGCCGCCAAGGCTGGGCAGTGCGGCTTGCTTGGCGTCGAGCTCGATCGCCGCGCCGGGGATGAGACGCCGCGCGTCACCATCAAGCGGTTCCAGCCGCTTACGGACGTCGCAAAGCGCACAAGGCTCCAGATGACCGTGAACGTTCGCGACGCGGCGATGATCGATCTGGTCGCACGCGAACTCGCCGACGCTCGAGGGTCGAACGGCCTGCTTCGCTTTGCCGTGCCGATGGGTGCCGGCGGCGAAGCGTTCGTTGTCGCGGGGCGCGATTTTGCTTTGGATGCCGAGGTCGCGGCGCGTGTCGAGCGCATCACGGGTGAGGGGAGCGTCGACCTATCCGCGCAGGAGCCGCCCAAGCTCGCCCTGGTTGGTTAGCTTGCCAGCGCAGAAAGAGCGGCTAGCCTGCTGCTGGCTCGGCCAGGAGGCGCATGCGTAAAATACTGCTTGTAATGCTGGTCTTGTTGACGGCCGCCTGCTCACAAAGCGACCTCGTCGAAAAGGGCCTTACGCCGCAGGAGCGCGCCGTCATGCGAGGCGCGATCGACGACATTTCACGTGGTGATTCCGCATCCTTGCTGAAAAAGGCTCCGCCCGCGCTCGCAGGACCGATCCAATCCTCATTCGAACCGATGCGGCGGGCGTTGCCGCAAGCCCCGCTCGAGATTTCCGCGGCCAACGCCGATTGGGTGAGCGGCAATGGCGTGAGGACTGGGCATGCCGTTTATCAAGTTCACGGGAAATCAGGTTGGGCGCTGTTGGAGGCCACTACGCGAACGTCCGGCGGCCGAACCACCCTGGTCGGCATCTACGTCAAAAGCACAGCTGTTGAGCCCAGCAAGCTGAACGGATTCGGCTTTGAAACAGCGGGATCGACGAAGTTTGCGATGCTCTTGGCAATGCTCGCGGCCTTTGCCGTAACAGTCGCTGCCCTCATTCGCGTTTGGCGCTCAGGACTGTTCCGCCACCGTTGGTTATGGACGATCGGATGTTTGGTCGGCGTCACCACGCTGCGGTTGAATTGGTCGACGGGCGAATTTTACTTTCAGCCGATCTCCGTCCTGCTGTTCAGCGCCGCTGCGACGAAGCAGCCCATCTACGCACCATGGGTGCTGGCTGTCGGCGCACCCCTTGTCGCTCTGGTCGTATTGTTGAGACGCAAAGGGCACCCAGCCGCTTAAGGGATATGCCATCAGAACGCGCCCCGGTTCGTTCAAAGGCTAACGCCGTTCGCGGGCTCTTTCTGCTGTTCCGCCGGAGGCGGGGTTGCGACCGTGTTTTGCTGTCCCGACGGGGCCGGTTCCGGAACATTCATCGGCTCAGCCGACGCTGGAGCGATTTCCTGCACCGCATTCTCGACCGGAGGCAAGGGCTTGGTCGTTTCATATTCCTCGCCAGGCAGCGGTCGCGATTGCTTCGTGACTGCCGGGGGTGCCTTGTTCACGGGCGCCCTAGTGCCGGCGTAGACGCAGCCATCGAGGCCATCACGCGCGACGGAGGAAATGCGAGCTGCAATCGTATTTCCGTAACGGCGCGTGAAGCCTTTCGGCGCGATAGCCCCGCGTTCCTTGGGCAGGGGGAGGACGGCTGCGATTCTCGCCGCTTCGAGGGGGCTCATGGCATCCGCATCGTGGCCGAAATAGCGCTGTGACCCGGCGTTGACGCCGTACGTCCCGATCCCGGTCTCGGCGAGGTTCAGATAGACCTCCATGATGCGTCGCTTGCCCCAGAGATGCTCGATCAGGAAGGTGAACCAGGCCTCGGCGCCCTTCCGCGCATAGCCGCCGCCCTGCCACAGGAAGCCGTTCTTCGCGGTCTGCTGGCTGATCGTTGAGCCGCCTCGGATGCGGCCACCAGATGCGTTTCTTTTCATTGCGTCTTCAATGGCTTCGAAGTCGAAGCCGTGATGTGTACAGAACTTGCCGTCTTCCGCCGCAATGGCCGCACGCACCATGTCGCGATCGAGCTTGTCGATCGGCATCCAGTCGCGGTTCGCGCCCCGGCCGGCGATCATGTCGCCGATCATTGTTGCCGTGGTTGGCGGATTGATGAACCGATAGGCCAGCACCCAAAGGATCGAGAAAAGGAACAGGCCGACGACAAGCTTGACGATCCAGCCCAATATCCGGCCGACGAGCGAGCCTGAACGACGCCGCTTGCGTTTGTATTTCGGAATACTCGGGGTCTTCGCCATGGCAGGCGCCTAGCTGTTCGGAGACGCCGCTGCCAAGTCCTCGCCTTGCTGCAATGCAGCAGGGCATTTACATGGTCGGCATGACTTCGACCAACGACGTTCGCCGCGGCTTCCTCGATTTTTTTGAGAAGAACGGCCACGCGCGTGTGCCTTCGGCGCCGCTGGTCCCGCAGAACGACCCGACCCTGATGTTCGTGAACGCCGGCATGGTGCCGTTCAAGAACGTCTTCACCGGCCTCGAAACGCGGCTCTATTCGCAGGCGACGAGCTCGCAGAAATGCGTTCGTGCCGGCGGCAAGCACAACGACCTCGACAACGTCGGCTATACCGCGCGCCATCACACCTTCTTCGAGATGCTCGGGAATTTCTCGTTCGGCGACTATTTCAAGGACCGCGCGATCGAGCTGGCCTGGAACCTGCTCACGAAGGAGTGGGGGCTGAGCCCGGATCGGCTGACGGCGACCGTCTACCATAATGACGACGAGGCCTACGATCTCTGGAAGAGGATCGCCGGCCTTCCGGAAAGTCGCATCATCCGGATCGCGACCAAGGACAATTTCTGGTCGATGGGCGATGACGGTCCGTGCGGGCCCTGCTCGGAGATCTTCTACGACCATGGCGAACACATCCCCGGCGGCCCGCCAGGCAGTCCGGACGAGGATGGAGACCGCTTCGTCGAGGTCTGGAACCTCGTCTTCATGCAGTTCGAACAGGCGGCGGGGGAAATCGTCTCCGAGTTGCCGAAAAAGTCGATCGACACCGGCATGGGCCTGGAGCGGATCGCTGCCGTCCTTCAGGGCACGACCGACAATTACGAGACCGACATCTTCAAGGCGCTGATCGAGGCCTCGACGGCGCTGACGAGCAACAATGCGCCCGACATGGCTCCCAGTCATCGGATCATCGCCGATCACCTTCGTGCATCAGGCTTCATCATTGCCGACGGCGTGCTGCCGGCGAACGAAGGCAGGGGCTATGTCCTCCGCCGCATCATGCGCCGCGCGATGCGCCACGCGCATTTGCTCGGAGCCAGGGAGCCCCTGATGTACCGCCTTGTGCCCGCACTCGTTGCGGAGATGGGTGCCGCCTATCCTGAGCTGGTCCGCGCGCAGCCGCTCATCGAAGCGACGCTGCAGCAGGAAGAGACGCGCTTTCGGCAAACGCTGGCGAACGGCCTCAAGCTGCTCGACGAAGCCACGACCGGACTGGGGAAAGGCGATACGCTCTCCGGAGAGACGGCGTTCAAGCTCTACGACACGTATGGCTTTCCCTACGACCTCACGGAAGATGCGCTGCGCTCACAGGGGCTGCAGGTCGACCGCGAGGGCTTCGACACCGCCATGGCCGAGCAGAAGGCCAAGGCGCGCGCCGCATGGAAGGGCTCGGGCGCGAAGGCGAGCGAGGATGTGTGGTTCGACCTCGCGGAGGAGCATGGCGCGACTGAGTTCACCGGCTATTCCGGTGATGAAGGCGAGGGCGCGGTCCTGGCGCTCGTCAAGGATGGCAGCCGCGTCGAGAGCGCCAAGGCCGGTGAGACCGTCGAAGTGCTGCTCAACCAGACACCTTTCTACGGCGAGAGCGGCGGTCAGATCGGCGACACCGGAAAACTTAATACTCTCAAAGGTATGATCGGCGAAGTTGAAGACACGTCGAAGCCGCTAGGCAAGCTTCATGTGTTGAGAACGAAGATCTCCGCGGGCGAACTGTCGGTTGGCGAAACAGTCCACCAGCGCGTCGACACGGTGCGCCGAGACCGTGTGCGCGCAAATCACAGTGCGACGCACCTTCTCCATGCGGCCCTGCGCCGACACCTCGGCTCCCATGTCACCCAGAAGGGCAGTCTGGTCGCGCCCGATTATTTCCGCTTCGACTTCTCCCATCCCAAAGCGCTCACCCGCGAAGAGATCGAGGTCGTCGAAGCAGAGGTGAACGCGCAGATCCGCTCCAACGAGCCAGTGACGACACGCCTCATGACTCCCGACGAGGCGATCTCGGCGGGTGCTATGGCGCTGTTCGGCGAGAAATATGGGGACGAAGTCCGCGTCCTCTCGATGGGCCGCTTCAGCGACGAGGATTATTCGGTTGAGCTATGCGGCGGCACCCATGTCCGCGCGCTCGGCGACATCCAGTTGCTCAAGATCATTGGCGAGAGCGCGGTTTCCGCCGGCGTCCGCCGCATCGAGGCGCTGACGGGCGAGGCAGCGCGTCAGTGGTTGGGAAGTCGAGACGCCAAGCTTCGCGAGGCCGCCGCAACCCTGAAATCCTCTCCGGACGAGGTTCCGGCGCGCATCGCGTCCCTGGTCGAGGAGCGCAAGCGCCTCGAACGCGAGCTTGCCGAAGCGAAGAAGGCGCTGGCGATGGGCGGCGGTTCGGCGAAATCCGAAGCTGCCGCACCTGAGGACGTCAATGGTCACAAATTCCTGGGCCAGGTCGTGGAAGGGCTGGATCCCAAGGGCTTGCGGGCCGCTGTTGACGACATGAAGAAGCAGCTGGGCTCCGGCATTGGCGCGCTTGTTGCTGTCAATGAAGGTCGGGCGAGCGTTGCGGTGGGCGTGACCGAAGATCTGGCCGGCCAGCTCAACGCGGTCGAGCTTGTGAAGGTCGCCGTGGCAGCGCTCGGCGGACAGGGCGGCGGTGGCCGGCCCGACATGGCTCAGGGCGGCGGGCCGGACGGCTCGAAGGCCCAGGAGGCGATCGAAGCTGTCAAGGACGCGCTGGAGAAGGTCGCGGCGTGATCGACACGCAGTCAGCCGCGCCGGTGACCATCGGCGGGTCTTGTCACTGCGGAGCGGTGAAATTCGATGTTACGCTGACGCAGGGATTTGCGTCTGCGCGGCGCTGCACCTGCTCCATCTGTCGGATGCGCGGCGCCGTTGCCGTGACCTCCACGCCCGACGACTTCCGGATCACCCAGGGCGAAGACAATCTCGCCACCTACCGCTTCAACACGAACACCGCCGAGCATCATTTCTGCAGCACGTGCGGCATCTACACGCACCACAAGCGCCGCTCGAACCCGGGCCAGCTCGGCGTGAATGTCGCCTGCCTCGAGAACGTGTCTCCATTCGACTTCAAAGAGGTCGTAGTTTTCGACGGCCAACGGCACCCGGCCGACAATGCCGAGCACAAGACTTACAGCGCAGGGACATTGACCTTCACGCCAAGGGAAAATTAATCCGACATCGGCACTGCTGTTTCGCCGGGTTAGCCTGAAGGGGAATGAGATGCTCGTAACTGCATTTGCGGCCATCATTGCAGCCCAATCTCAGGCGAGCTCGCCTCCGCCGATCGTCGCTGTAGCGCCAACGCCGCCTCCGATCGTCAGGGTCGCCGGCGATCTCATGATCGCAGACGCGCCGGTGCCAGCCTTTCCTGTCCGCGTTCGAGTGATGGCCGGTGGTCAGCAGCTGCTCAACGACACGTTCCGCGTCGGCAGGAATGCGGGCGCAAGCTACACCGAAAGCCGAAGCGAAGCGCCGGACATGGTTTGCTCGAACCAGCGATATTACGGCTCGCAGCAGCGCTACTCGCTCAATGTGAACCTCTACCTTCGCGATGACGGCACCAACGGCCCGGCGGTCAACGTTACGGTTCGCTGGCAACGCCCGGCAAAGTTGACGACCTGCGGAGGTGACGGCTCGCGCGAAGTCCAGCTCAGCCAGACTGTGCCACTCGCCCCCGGTCAGTCGGTCACCCTGCAGGGCGACGCCGGCCTGGCCGTCACGATCAGCCGCTAGCGCCGTCCCGCGCACGCCGGCGCCGGCCCAGGCGCGGCTCCGACTTGAGCTCCGCCTCCGCCATGATCGCGGATCGCAATTCCGCGCGCTTCTCGTGGATCGACGCGATGACCGGGCCCATTGCGGTGCCGAGGTCGACGAGAACTGCCTCGGCCAGCTGCAGCGAGGCTTCGAGGGTCTCCGGCACGGCGTCCGTTACGCCGACCTTATAGAGTTGCGCGGCATGGTCCGTGTCGCGGGCCCGGGCGATGATCGGGAGGTTCGGAACCCATCCGCGTACCCGTCTCGTCAGCTGGGCGACCAAAACAGGGTCGTCCATCGTGAGCACGAGCGCGGACGCATGGCCGAGGTGCAGCTGGTCGGCGAGCTCTGGGCGCCTGACGTCGCCGAACAGTACTTTGTAACCCGCCTTGCGGGCCCGCCGCACCCCGTCGACGTCGCTGTCAACCGCCAGATACGGCTTGCCGTGGGCAGTCAGCATGTCTGCGACCATTTGCCCAACGCGCCCAAAGCCGAAGATGACTGTCTGGTCCTTGCCGCTGGGCAATTCCTCGGTCTCCGCCTTGGTGTCGACTCGTCGGCCCATCCGGCTACCGATCGCCGCGAGGAGCGGCGTGACAGTGAGGCCGATGGCCGTGACGGTCGTCCAGAAATTGGCGTCGGAAGCGGCGATGATGCCGGCGCTCGCCGCACCGGCAATCACGATCAGACTGGTCTCGGACGGGCTCGCCATGATGACACCGGATTCGACGGCGACGGCCGAACTTATTCCCGATGCTCTCAGGAGCAATGCGGTCACGATCGCCTTGACGATCAGCACCGCGGCGGCGGCACCGAGGATTGCCGGCCAATTCGCGACCAACTCACGCAGGTCGATCCGCATGCCTACGGTGATCAGGAATATTCCGAGCGCGAGGCGGGCCAGTGGAGTCGTGATCGCCTCGACCTCCGCGCTATAGTCAGTCTCGGCGATCAGGATGCCGGCAATGATCGCCCCGAGGATGGGTGAGAGACCGACCGCTCCCGTTGCCAGGCTCGCGAGAATGACGGTCAAAAGGCTGATCGATAGAAATAGTTCGGGACTCTTGGTCCGGGCGGCTTGCGCGAACAGCGAGGGAAGCACGAAACGGCCGAGAGCCAGCATCGCCGCGACGACGAACACTCCGAGCAATGCAGAACGGACGAACTCCCCGGTCTCCGCATGGCCTCCGATCAGTTCGATTAGGAAGAGCATGGGGACGAGCGCCAGGTCCTCGAACAGCAGCATGGCGAATGCCGAGCGGCCGACGGCACCATCCGTGCCCGTGATCGGCAGCACCAGCGCCGTCGAGGAAAGTGCGAGCGCGAGGCCAAGGGCGATCGCGACCTCTGTTGAAGTTCCGAAGAGGTAAAGTCCGGCCCCGATCAGGATCGCGCAGCCGATCAGCTCGGCACTGCCTACCCCGAACACCGCATTGCGCATCGCCATCAGCCGGCTGAAGTTGATATGCAGCCCGGCGGAGAAGAGCAGCAGGATGATACCGAGCTTGGCGAAGGGCTCGATGCCCTCGGGGTCGCTGATCGAGAAAGTGTGGAGCCACGGATGAACGAGCGCCAGCGCTCCCAGCACGTACGGCCCGGCGATCACGCCGACGATGATGAAGCCGATGACTGGGGATATCTTCAGGCGCGCGAAGGCGGGGATAACGATGCCGGCAGCGCCAAGGATTGTAAGTGCGTCGCTTAACCCGTGGCCGCCAATGGATTCCTCACCTGCCATGCCGGCTATAGAGCAGGTACGGAGACCGGTGTCATCCGCGCGCGTTCCCGCCGGTGATGGCCCCGTCCGAAGCGCGAGCTTCCCTAATCACAGGTACTCTGCCACGGCCGACGCCATGACGTCACCCGGCTCCGCCCGCGGTAAGAAGGCGCGTGCCGGAAGGACAGTTCCGGCCGAAGCGCAAGAGCTTGCCGGGCCTTTCGACCTAATCGTCGTTGGCGGCGGTCCTGCCGGAATGATGGCCGGAATGCTGTTCGCCCGGGCCGGGTGCAAAATCCTAGTGTTGGAAAAGCATGCCGACTTCTTCCGCGATTTCCGCGGCGACACCGTGCACCCGTCGACGATGGAGATCCTCGACCAGCTGGGCATGCTCGATCGCTTCCTGAAGCGACCACACAGCGAGATCCGGCGCGCGGATCTGCGCTTCGGAGGGCGCGAGTGGCGAATTGCGGATTTCTCGAGGTTGGATACCGTCGCACCGTTCATCGCCATGATGCCGCAGTGGGACTTCCTCGATTTCATCCGCGAGGAGGGGAAAGCGTATCCCGGCTTCAATCTGGCGATGAGCACCCCAGTTGAGCGGTTCATCGAGGAGAATGGCCGGGTCGCCGGTGTCAGGCTTCGCGACGGACGAGAGCTTCGATCCAGACTGGTCATCGCCGCGGACGGGAGGACCTCCATCGCGCGCCGGCTGCTTCCGGTCGAGGCGCTTGCCGCACCGATCGACGTTCTCTGGTTCCATGTCGACAAGGAGAAAGGGCCAGAAGGCGGCCTCAGGTTCAACATCGGCGGCGGCGCGATCATCGTGCTCATGGATCGCGATACTTACTGGCAGTGCGCGTTTGTCATTCCCAAAGGCCAGGCCGAGAAGCTTACCGCGAGCGGGATCGGGCCGATCCGTGAGCGCCTGGCCGCCGCAGCTCCCGACCTCGACCTTAGCGGCCTCAGCGACGTGTCGGACCTCAAGCTGCTGAGCGTCATGCTCGACCGGATGACGTGCTGGTCAAAGCCCGGCTTGCTCGCCATCGGCGACGCTGCGCATGCAATGTCACCGATCGGGGGCGTCGGCATCAATCTTGCAGTCCAGGATGCCGTTTCGGCTGCCAACATCGTTTCCGCGACACTGGCCAGGGGAGGCGACGTCGACCACCTGCTCGATCAGGTTCGACACCGCCGCCTCTATCCAACGCGCTTCATTCAACGGGCGCAGAAGATCATCCAGGACCGGATCATCTGGCCGATGCTGAGCCAGGCCGACCGATTGCAGCGACCGCCGCTCGTCGCCCGGCTCTTCGATCGCTTTCCCGCGCTTCGCGTGATTCCCGGCCGCCTGATGGGCCTGGGCGTCAGGCGCGAGCGGGTTCGCTCTCCTGAGGTGCGCCCTCGCGCATAGCCGCTTCGAGGTTGTGGACGATCGCCTCGAAGAATTGCTCGGTCGTCATCCAGGCCTGCTCGGGCCCGACCAGGATAGCGAGATCCTTGGTCATCTGCCCGGCCTCGACGGTCTCGATGCAGACGCGCTCGAGGGTTTCAGCGAAGCGGATAACCTCCGGCGTATCGTCGAACTTGCCGCGATACTTGAGGCCTCCGGTCCATGCGAAGATCGAAGCGATCGGGTTGGTCGAGGTCGCCTTGCCCTGTTGGTGCATCCGGTAGTGGCGCGTAACGGTCCCGTGCGCAGCTTCCGCCTCGACGGTCTTGCCGTCCGGAGTCATCAGCACGGACGTC
>Ga0207644_10001863_pt1 | contig 13716 bp, 9 predicted proteins | sample KBSS73metaG_FD_184326 | JGI IMG/M metagenome (GOLD analysis project Ga0207644, IMG submission 184326) | Switchgrass rhizosphere microbial communities from Kellogg Biological Station, Michigan, USA - KBS S7-3 metaG (SPAdes) (version 2) | ecosystem: Host-associated > Plants > Roots > Rhizosphere >... | reverse complement strand
GCGCGACGTCGGCCCACGCCGCCTCGCCGGTCGCGCGTGCGAGATCGGCGTAGAGCGCGAGCAGCGGGCCGTTGTCGTACAGCATCTTCTCGAAGTGCGGGATCGTCCATTCGGCGTCGACGCTGTAGCGCGCGAAGCCGCCGCCGACGTGGTCGCAGATGCCGCCCTCGGCCATGCGCGCGAGCGTCGTGCGCACGATCGTCAGCGCCTCCTGGTCGTCCGCCATGCCGTAGGCCCGCAGGCAGAATTCGAGCTCGGCGGCATGCGGAAACTTCGGCGCGCCGCCGAAGCCGCCGTGCACCGGGTCGAACGAGCGCTTGAGCTCGGCGAGCGCCGCGCCGGGGGCGCGGGCCGGCAGGCTGCCGCCCGGCGCTTCCGCCGGCTCGAGCGACGACATCGCGTCGGCCAGGCGCTCGTTCTGCGCGACGATCGCGTCGCCCTGCTGCCGGTAGGCGTCGGCGATGCGCGGCAGCAGCTCGAGAAAGCCGGGCAGCCCGTAGCGGCTCTCGCGCGGGAAGTAAGTGCCCGCATAGAACGGCGCGCCGGCCGGCGTCAGGAAGACGGTGAGCGGCCAGCCGCCCGCCCGGCGCGTGAGCAGCGCGTGCGCTGTCTGGTAGATCTGGTCGAGGTCGGGCCGTTCCTCGCGATCGACCTTGATGTTGACGAAGCGCTCGTTCATCACCGCGGCGACCGCGGGGTCCTCGAACGACTCGTGCGCCATGACGTGGCACCAGTGGCACGCCGAGTAGCCGATGGAAAGCAGGATCGGCTTGTCCTCGGCACGCGCACGGGCGAGCGCCTCCTCGTTCCACGGATGCCAGTCGACGGGATTGTCCGCGTGCTGGCGCAGGTAGGGGGACGTCGAGGACGCGAGGCGGTTGGGCATCGCGTCATTATCGGCCAATCGCGGGGCCGCCTCCTGCTGACGGCCGCTAAGTGGCTTCCTCGTAGGCGACGCGCTCGAAGTCGGCGCCGCGATGCAGGAGCTTGGTCAGCCGGAAGCGGCGCTCGAGCCCTCCGTCGATCGAGCGCAGCAGGCGGCCGGGCGTGAACGCACGCGGCTGCATGATGAGCGTCGGGCGATCGTCCGGCGTTTCGCCGAGCAGGATGCCGGCCAGCGGCGGCTCGTCGGCGTAGGCGCCGGACTGCGGCCGCAGCGTCAGCGCGCGCGGCGATCCGGTCCACAGCTTGATCGTCATCGCGATCTCGCCGCTGCCGTCGCGCACGACGCGCGAGGCCCAACCCAGGCGGAGCCGCTCGGCGTCGCGGACGACGACCAGCTGATCGAGCGCCCAGCGGTAGTGGCTCGCGCTGGCGTGGCGCAGCGTCGTATCGCGCAGCGCGTACCAGCCGTGCCAGCGCTCCCACGGCCAGTCGCGCTCGGCCTCTTCCTTGTAGCGGTCGTAGTGCGTCAGCGCGGCGAGCGTCTTCAGATGCTGCTGCGCGCCCTGGAACATGCGCGTCGACGTCTCCTTGCGCTCGAACGTGCGGCCGCCGACGCGGAAGAACGCGGCGAGCATGCCGCCGGTGACGAGATCCAGGTCGGCCTCCTCGCCGTCGACCGGCACCCGCGCGACGTGGCACCAGCGCGTCTCGAGATGCGACAGCAGCGAGACGCACTGCTCGGTGGAAACGTCCTGGCCGAGCTGGAGTTCGGCGGGCGCGGCGCCGCCGGCCAGCCGCTTCAGCCGCCCGCGCACGCTGGTGGACAGCTTGCCCGGATAGCCGAAGCGCAGCGCCGGGGTCGGGGCGGCGGGTGCGACCGGCGCCACGGACGCGCCGGCGGTGCTGTCGAGATCCACGACGACCACCGCGCCCCCCTCGTCCCTTGGCCGCGGGTAGGGAAAGAGCTTGCGGCTCCATTGTGCGAGCCAGCGGTCCGCCAGCTCGATCTGGCGCACCGTCATGCCGGCGGGCTCGGCGAGACCCAGAAGCAGCGCGTGGCTGTACGTCGAGTAGCAGGACGTGCCGACCCCGTGCGGAATCAGGTCGTCGGTCACCGCCGCCATGGCGCAGTCGAGCATCTCGGCGAGCCGGTAGTAGGCGTGCAGCTCCTGCCACACCTCGGGGGGCGTCGCGCGGCGCGCAAGACCGTGGACGAGGACCAGCTGCTTGCCTACGAACAGGCCGCGCTGGAGGATCTTTGGCTTGACGCCGTCGAGTTCGGCATCGCGCTCGAGCAGCGGCTTCAGGCACGCGGAGTACTGCGCCCAGAGCGCTTGCCACAGCGCGATCGCCTGGTCGATCGCTTCGCGCTCGCGCTCGCCTTCGGGCTGCGACTTGCCGGCGTAGCGCCGGGCGAGCTCGGTGTGCAGGTGCGTCACCTGGTCGCGCAGGACCTCCGCGATCTTGGCGCGCTCGCGCGCGGGCACCGTCGCGGCCGCGACGATCCCGAGTTGCGCCATCAGCGCGTCGTAGGCCTGGGCGGCGGGCAGCAGCGGCAGCGTCTTCGCCCACCGCGAGGCGCCCTCGCTGTCCGTGAAGGCCGCCTTGGGCGAAGCCGCGGCCGGCGCCGCGGACGGCGCAGCGGGTTGCGGATGCTGGAGCGTCGTGTCGCTCATCGGGATCAGCCCCGGCTCGGCGAACGCCGGGCGAGGCGGCCGGCGAGCGCGTCGGCGAAATCCGCGGGCAGCGGACGCGGCGCGGCGTCGCGCTGGCGCGCGGCCCAGACCGGCTGCGGGAAATGCGAGTCGTCGGCGAAGCGCGGGACGACGTGCCAGTGCACGTGCGGCACCAGGTTGCCGAGGCTCGCGAGATTGATCTTCACGGGGTCGAGCAGCGCGCGCAGCGCGGCCTCGACAGCGAAGACGAGGTTCATCAGGTGCATCCGGTCGCTTTCGGCGAGATCGGTCATTTCGCGCACATGCGCCTTCCAGATCACCCGGCAGAAGCCGGCGAACGGCTCGTCGGCCAGCACCACGCGCGCCCGGGCGTCCTCGTACAGGACGCGGCCGCCCGCGGTCTCGCAGTAGACGCACGCCGCCGTACCGCTCATGTCCGTCCCTTCTCACGACAAAACGACCGGCTGCCCCTGCGCAGGGTGACGCGCAGCGGCAGGCCGCCGGGTCCCGCGCCCGTTGGAAGACGCGCGAACCCCTCGATCGGGAGCAGCAGCAAGGAACGCGCCACCGGCCGCCATTCCCTCGGGACACTATGACATGGGAATATTCCGCTGCTGCACTGCGGAATGGTCTGCCGCGGGGCGTCGTTCGCCGGCCTAAGCTTGCGTTCATGAACGCTGCGCAGACGACCTTCCATCGCTGGCCGGCCCGCCGGGCCGGCGGTCGCCGACAAGTTGCCTCCACCCGCGAAGACGCGCTCCTTCGCAACGCCGGACGATCCTGAATCGAGCGGGCCGTCCTCGCGGGCTTTTTTTCGGCAACGGCGCAACGCTGAACGAGGAGTGGGCAATGGGCAGGACGACGAACCATTTGGCAGGGCGCGACGTTCGCGACGACGGCCGCGAGAAGCCCTCGCGCGTCGCGGAGTGCGTCGCCGCGCTTTACGTCGCGCTGGTGCTGATGACCCCGTGGCTGCTGCGCGACGTGTCGTGGCTGACGCCGCCCTCCCGCGGCGCCGAGATCCAGGTGGTGAATCACGCCACCGCGGCGGCGGCCGTGCCGGCCGACCGGCATCCGCCGCGGCCCTCGCGCTAAGGCGCAGCGCCCGGCAGCGAACGGCGGCGGCGCCCGCCGACGCCGCGACGTCAGACGAGCACGCGCTCGATTCCGCCGGCGCGCGCCTTCGCGACGTAATCCTCCATCCACGTCGCGCCGAGCACATGGCGCGCGATCTCCACGACGATGTAGTCGGCGGTCGTGCCGGCATCGTCGTCGAAGCGCGACAGGCCCTGGAGGCACGACGGGCACGACGTCAGCACCTTGACGTCGCCGCCGAAGCCGTCGGCGCGCAGCTTCGCGGCACCCTTGCGCATCTCCTCTTCCTTGCGGAAGCGCACCTGCGTCGAGATGTCCGGACGCGTCACCGCGAGCGTGCCGGACTCGCCGCAGCAGCGGTCCGACAGCGCCACGCCGTCGCCCATCAGCGCGTTGACGACGGTCATCGGCGCGTAGGTCTTCATCGGCGTGTGGCAGGGGTCGTGATACAGATAGCGCGTGCCGGTGACGCCCTCGAGCGCGACGCCTTTCTCCAGCAGGTATTCATGGATGTCGAGCAGGCGGCAGCCGGGGAAGATCTTCCCGAACTCGTATTTCGCCAGCTGGTCCATGCACGTGCCGCAGGACACGATCACGGTCTTGATGTCGAGGTAGTTGAGCGTGTTCGCGACGCGATGGAACAGCACGCGGTTGTCGGTGATGATCGCCGCGCCCTGCGCCTCGTTGCCGGCGGCGGTCTGCGGATAGCCGCAGCACAGGTAGCCCGGCGGCAGCACGCACTGCGCGCCGACGTGATAGAGCATCGCCTGCGTCGCGAGCCCCACCTGCGAGAACAATCGCTCCGACCCGCAGCCCGGGAAGTAGAAGACGGCGTCCGCGTCGTCCGCGCCGCGCTGCGGATCGCGGATGATCGGGACGATCGTGTCGTCCTCGATGTCCAGCAGCGCGCGCGACGTGCGCTTCGGCAGCTTGCCGGGCATCGGCTTGTTGACGAAGTGGATCACCTGCGCCTTGATCGGCGCAGTGCCGAGGGTGGGCGGTGGCGCGCTCGTCTGCGCCTGCGCGATGCCAAGCCGCTTCGCCAGCGCGTGGGCCCAGCGCTGCGCCCGGTAGCCGACGCCGACCATCGCGCGCCGCGCGAGCCGGATCGTCGCGGGATCCTTCGCCGTGAGGAACAGCATCGCCGCCGCCGTCCCCGGGTTGAACTTGCGCTTGTGCTCGCGCGTCAGCAGGTTGCGCATCGCCATCGACACGTCGCCGAAATCGATGTCGACCGGGCACGGGTTCAGGCACTTGTGGCACACGGTGCAATGGTCGGCGACGTCGCCGAACTCGTCGAAGTGGCGCAGCGAAATACCGCGGCGCGTCTGCTCCTCGTACAGGAACGCCTCGATCAGCAGCGACGTCGCGAGGATCTTGTTGCGCGGCGAGTACAGCAGGTTGGCGCGAGGTGAATGCGTCGCGCAGACCGGCTTGCACTTGCCGCAGCGCAGGCAGTCCTTGATCGAGTCGGCGATGCCGCCGATCGCGCTCTGCTCGAGGATCAGGCTCTCGTGGCCGATCAGCGAGAACGACGGCGTATACGCGTTGGTGAGATCGGCGGGTCGCGGCGCGCCGCGCAGCAGCTTGCCGCGGTTGAAGCGCCCGTCGGGATCGACGCGGCGCTTGTAGTCGGCGAACGGCGCGAGCTCGTCGTCGGTCAGGTACTCGAGCTTCGTGATGCCGATGCCGTGCTCGCCCGACACCACGCCGCCCAGCGACCGCGCGAGCGCCATGATGCGCGCCACGGCGGCGTTCGCCGCGCTCAGCATCGCGTAGTCATCGGAGTTGACCGGCAGGTTCGTGTGCACGTTGCCGTCGCCCGCGTGCATGTGCAGGGCGACGAACACGCGGCCGCGCAGGATCTCGCGGTGCAGCTCGACCACGCGCTTCATCACCGGCGCGAACGCGCGGCCCGCGAAAATCTCCTCGAGCGGCGCCTTGAGCTCCGTCTTCCACGACGCGACGATCGAGTGCTCCTGCAGCGCCGGAAAGGTCGAGTCGAGGTCGGCGAGCAGCCCGTGCCAGCGCGCGCGCACCGTCGCCACCTGCGCGCGCGCCTCGGCGACCTTTTCGTCGACGAGCTCGCGCGCCGGCAGCGCGTCGCGATCGTCGCCGGCGGGCATCGGCAGCGCCGGCGACGCGAGGAACGCGCCGATCGCGTCGGCGAGCGCGATCTTGTTCGCGAGCGAGAGCTCGATGTTGATCCGCTCGATGCCGTCGGTGTAGTCGCCGAGCCGGTCGAGCGGGATCACCACGTCCTCGTTGATCTTGAACGCGTTCGTGTGCCGCGCGATCGCCGCGGTGCGCGAGCGGTCGAGCCAGAACTTCTTGCGCGCCTCGGCGGACACGGCGACGAAGCCTTCGGCGCCGCGCGCATTGGCGATCCTGATCACGTCCGAGGCCGCGCGCGCCACGGCGTCGTCGCTCTCGCCGACGATGTCGCCGATCAGCACCATCGCCGGCCGGCCGTGGCGCTTCGCCTTCGTCGCGTAGCCGACGGCCTTCACATAGCGCGCGTCGAGATGCTCGAGGCCGGCGAGGATCGCGCCGCCCGGACGCGCGTCGAGGAAGCGCTTGATCTCGACGATCGCCGGCGTCGAGTCGCGCACCTGCCCGAAGAACTCGAGGCACACTGTGCGGACCGCCGGCGGCATCCGGTGCAGGATGAAGCGCGCGCTGACGACGATGCCGTCGGTGCCTTCCTTCTGCACGCCGGGCAGGCCGGCCAGGAACTTGTCGGTGACGTCCTTGCCGAGGCCCGCCTTGCGAAACGTCGCGCCGGGAATCGCCAGCGTCTCGCAGCGCGTGACGCTGCGGCCGTCGGCGGCCGTCCACTTGAGCTCGAAGCGCGCGTCCGCCGCATCGTGGATCTTCCCGAGATTGTGGTCGAGGCGCGTGACGTCGAGCCACTGGGCGTCAGGCGTGACCATTCGCCACGACGCGAGGTTGTCGAGCGCCGTGCCCCACAGCACCGCCTTCTTGCCGCCGGCGTTGACGGCGACGTTGCCGCCGATGCACGACGCGTCGGCGGAGGTGGGATCGCACGCGAACACGAGGCCGGCCGCGTCGGCGGCGTCCATCGCGCGCCGCGTCACCACGCCGGCGCCGCAGTCGAGCGTCGGCGTCAGGGCGGTGTGGCCCGGGAGCACGACGCGCTCCACGCCGGTCAGGCGCTCGAGCTTCTCGGTGTTGATGACCGCGGAGCGCGGATCGAGCGGAATCGCGCCGCCGGTGTAGCCGGTGCCGCCGCCGCGCGGCACGATCGTGAGCCCGAGCTCGATGCAGCCCTCGACCAGCCCGCGCACCTCGTCTTCGCTGTCGGGATACAGCACGACGAACGGGTACTCGACGCGCCAGTCGGTCGCGTCGGTGACGTGCGACACGCGTGCGAGCCCGTCGAACGCGATGTTGCCGGCGGCCGTGTGCCGGCCCAGCACCTTGCGCGCGTCCCGTCGCCATTGCGTATGCGCGGGGAACCACGCGGCGAAGCGGTCCACGGCGTCGCGTGCGGCCGCGACCAAGCGGGCGACGCTGGCGTCGCGATCGGGATCGGCGCCGGCGTACTGCTCGCGCCGCTTGTCGATCTCGTTCAACCGATGGCGCAGCGCTTCGACGAGCAGCGTCTGCCGCTTCGGGTTGTCGAGCAGGTCGTCCTGCAGATAGGGATTGCGCTCGACGACCCAGAGGTCGCCCAGCACCTCGAACAGCATCCGCGCCGAGCGGCCGGTGCGGCGCTCGCCGCGAAGCTGCTCGAGCAGCGTCCACATCGGACCGCCGAGCAGGCGGACGACGATCTCGCGGTCGGAGAACGACGTGTAGTTGTACGGGATTTCGCGCAACCGCGGCGCGTCGGCGGCCGCGGCGTCGGAAGCGAGGAGCGTGTCGTCGACGGCGTTCATCGGACCGTCGATGATACCGGAGCGCGCACGCGTGCAGATCGACGAACCACAGGACGCGATCGCGGTCCGACGACGGCACCGTCATGCGGGCGTCGGCGCGTCGAGTTCGATCAGGCCCTCGTGCTTCAGCTCCGCCCAGAAGCTCGCGGGGATCGGCGCGCGCACGTGCGCGAGATTCTGCGCGGCCTCGGCGGCGCTGCGCATCCCGGTCACCACGCTCGCCACCGCCGGGTGCGCGAGCGGAAACTGCAGCGCCGCCGCCGCGAGGTCGACGCGGTGCCGCGCGCACACCGCCTCGATCCGGCGCGTGCGCTCCATGATCGCTGCGTCCGCTTCGACGTAGAAGAACGTCGCGCCGGGCTTGGCGCCGGTGGCGAGAATCCCCGAGTTGAACGGCGCCGCCATCAGCACCGAGATGCCCCGCCGCTGGCACTCCGGCATGAAGCGCGCGAGCGCGGTGTGGTCGAGCAGCGTGTAGCGGCCGGCCAGCATGAAGCAGTCGAAGTCGCCGTCGGCCGAGAACCGCAGCAGGATCTCCCAGTCGTTGACGCCGACGCCGATCGCCTTGACGACGCCGGCGTCGCGCAGCCCGACGAGGGCGCGGTACGCGCCGCCCATCGCCTCGCGATAGCGCTGCTCCAGCATGTCGCCCTGCCATCGGCGGTTGACGTCGTGCAGGAGCGCGATGTCGACGCGATTGGTGCCGAGCCGTTGCAGGCTCGCGTCCAGCGAGCGCAGCGCGCCGTCGTAGCTGTAGTCGAACGCGACGTCGAACGGATACGCGCCGCTCGCGGCCCCTGCGGCGATGCCGTCGGCGTGCGGGCGCATCAGGCGGCCCACCTTGGTGGAGATCGCGAGCGTGCGACGGTCCACGTTCCGAAGACACGCGCCCAGGCGATGTTCGGCGAGTCCGAGCCCGTAGAACGGCGCGGTGTCGAAGTAGCGCTGGCCGGCGGCGCAGAGCGCGTCGAACGCGCCGCGCACCGACGTGTCGCCGTCCGTTGCTGCCAAGCTGCCGAACGGGGCCGTGCCGACGCCGAGCTGCGAGACGCAAAGATCGGTGCGGCCGATGCGGCGCGTGGCGGCGGGGTCGTAGCTCATCGCAGTCGCAGCCTAAGGCGCCAGCACATGCGGCTACGTCGACGGGCCGAGGCGGCTGACGACCTCGTCGCCTTCGCCGACGATCTCGCCGAAGGTGAGCGTGCCGGACGCGACGTCGAGCAGGTGGCGCACGCCGCGAGCGACGAGCGCGTCCATCGACGACGTTCCCTCGAGGACGCCGCTTGCCGCGAAGTCGATCTGCTCGGCCAGGCGCGCGACGGTGGCCGGGTTCGCGCTCATCTTGACCGTCGGTGCGATCAGGCTGGCGTAGCTGTTGCCTGCGCCGGTCGTGAAGAGCACGATCTGCGCGCCGCCGGCGACCATGGCCGTCATCGACTCGGGCGAGAAGAACGGGGTGTCCATCAGGAACAGTCCCGAGCCCCGCGGCCGCTCGGTCGCTCGCAGTACGCCACGGATCGGGCCATCGCCACCCTTGGCAATGGCGCCGAGCGCTTTCTCCTCGAGCGTCGAGAGTCCGCCGGACCTGTTCTGCGGGCCCGGATTCTGCGCGCGAATGTCGTCGCCGAGCGCACGGCTCGCACGTTCGCGCGCGGCCACGGCAGCGACGATCCGCTGCGCGACGTCCGGCGTGGCCGCGCGTCCCGCGAGCAGGTGCTCGGCGCCAATCCATTCGACCGTCTCGCTGAACATGGCCTGTCCGCCGGCGTCGACGACCGCCTGGACGATGCGCCCGGCGAGCGGGTTGCACACCAGCCCCGACGTCGCATCCGAGTGCCCGCACTCGACGGCGATGCAGAGCTCGGCGACATCGCATGCCTCCCGTCGGAGCGCGGAGGCCTCGCGTACCAGGCGCGTCGCCGCGCGGACGCCGGCGTCGACGAGCGCGATCGCGTCTTCCCGGACGTCCGGAAGGCAGAGCGCCACGCAGGGCTTGTCGGCGCCGGCCGCGGCGTCGGCATAGCTTCGCGCGATGTCGGGGCCGGCGGCGACGACGACGACGCCGGCCACGTTTGGATGGGTCATAAGCCCGGTCAGCGTGTCGAAGTGAAGCCGCGCGTCGTCCGCAAGCTGGCCGCGGCCGAAGCCCGACGTCACGCACACGGTGCCGCGGACGGCCGCGTGAATCCGGCGCGCAGCCGCGGACGTGAGACCCGTGGGCGACAGGACCAGCACGTGATTGCGCACGCCGACGCGACGATCAGCGCGGCGATAGCCGTGGAACCTCCGGTGCTCGAGCGACAGGGCCGTGCGGCCGGCGGCGGCCGGTTCGGCCGAGCTCGGCGGCGGCGCATCGCCGCGCGGATCCGACGCGAGGTTGTGCACGTGAACCAGGTCCCCGGGCAGGATCTCGCGCGTCGCGCGTCCGATCACGTGCCCGTACTTCCTCACCGCTTCACCGGCCGCAAGCGCACGCAGCGCGAGCTTGTGCCCCAGGGCGATCGGCTCGCGCGTCTGCACCTCGCACACGCGTTCTGCCGCCGCCACGCGAAGGCGCGCGCCGGCAGGCACATCGACGAGCGCCGTGGCAACGTCGTCCTGCGGATGCAGGAGCGCAACCTCGAGCCGATCCCGTTCCATCGGCGGGTCCGACGTGTTCGCCACGACGCGTCCCTTTCGTCCGCTACGACGGCTCGCCGACGGGCAGCCGCACCTCCACGCCGACCGGCTGCTCGCGGAGCTTGAGCAGCGCGCCGACGTCGTCGTCCGCCAGGCCGCGCGCCAGTCCCTGGTCGAGGCTCGCGAGCGCCGCGCGGCCGACGGGCGCCGTGACGCCCAGCCCCTCGGTCATCGCCAGCGCCAGCCGGCAGTCCTTGTGGGCGAGCTTCATCATGAAGCCCGGGCTGAAGTCGCCGGCGAGCGGCCGCTTGGGCATGGCCACCGCGAGCTGGCTGCTCCACGCCATCGTCGTCCTGAACACGGCGAGCATCGTGTCCAGCGCGATTCCCGCCTTCGTCCCGGTGACCAGCGCCTCGATCGACGCCTCCGCGATGCACGTGGCGAGCAGGTTGTTGATGAGCTTGATCGTCTGGCCCGCGCCCACCGGCCCGCAGTGGAAGAAGTCCGCTCCCATGCAGTCGAGCACCGGCCGGACGCGCGCGATGTCGGCGGCGTCGCCGCCCACCATCAGCGTCAGCGTGCCGGCCACGGCGGCGTCCGCCGTCTTGCCCACCGGCGAGTCGATCATCGCCGCGCCCTTCGCGCGCACGGCGGCGGCGACCCGGCGCGTGGTCTCGGGATCGATCGTGCTCATGTCGACGTAGACGGACCCTGCCTGCAGGCCCTGCACGATGCCGTCGCGGCCCAGCGCGACACGCTCGACGTCCGGCGCGTCGGGCAGCATCGTGATGACGACGTCGCTCGCCTCGGCCACCCCCGCCGGCGTGGCCGCCGCGCGCGCGCCGGCGGCGACCAGCGCGCTCATCGCCGCCGGCGCGACGTCGAACACCGTCAGCGCGTGTCCCTTCTTCAGCACGTTGCGGGCCATCGGCGCGCCCATCGTGCCGAGCCCGATGAAGCCGACGTTCACGTGCGGTCCTTCCAGCTCTTGATGTCCCACGCGGGCGCACCACGCAGGTCCTTCGCGTCGCTCGCGCTGAAGGCGGCGGCGGCCGGCTTCGCGCCGGTGCCGTCGTAGGCGGTCTTCAGCAGCGGCGCGGCGGCGGCGAAGCTGTCGCGCACCTGCGACCACGCGAGCGGCTTCGGGATGAGCCGGCCCTCGACCATGACCTTGGAAATCTCGAGCACCGCGGTCGCGTCGCCCTCGGTCGGCCAGCACCAGCCGCGCGCGAACAGCACGTCGTCGCCGACGACCTTCGCACCCAACGCCGCGTCGAGCTCCCAGTATTTCTTCGACAGGTCGGACACCTGGCCGGGCGGCATCGCGGAGAGCTTCGCGACGGCGTCCTGCTGCGCCATCAGAAACGCGGTCACGACCGCCGGGTTGTCCTTGAGGATCGCCGGCGCGCCGATCCAGAACGAGCGGTGGAGGTAGTAGCCGTCCGGATAGAACGCCGACTTCTTCACCGACTCCAGCATCTTCCCCGCGCCTTCGCCGGCCGGTCCCTTGTAGTGCGCCTCGGTGTAGCCGAACGAATTCATGATGCCCGCGGTGCCGAGCTCGGCGTTGGCCTTGAGGAACGCCGGGTGGATCAACACGGCGGCGTCCATGCCCGTCGGGATTGTCGCCGCCTGCGCCTGCGTCGGCGTGTTCACGATCGTGATGTCGAAGGCGCGCGGATCCGGGTTGCCCATCTCGTAGCGGAGCATCTGCGAGAACGCGTTGTACGGGTCGCCGCCGAGCAGCGCGCCGACGGTCTTGCCCTTGAGGTCCTGGATGCTGCGGATCGGCGAGTCCTTGCGCGTCGCCAGCACGAAGCGGAAGTGGCCCTCGCCGACCGAGAGCAGATGGATCGGCTGGTTCTGCGCGATCATCCGCACGATCGGCGTGTTGCCCCACATGCCGAAGTCGAGGTTGCCCGACACGAACGCCTCGACCATCGGCAGCGCCGACGGGTAGTCGCGGTAGTCGACCGTCAGGTCGTATCCGGCGTCGGACGCAAACTTCTCGAACGTCTTGTTCGCGATCATGTACTGCGTGACCGGCGAGTTGCCCGCCGCCCACGGCTGTCGGCCCACCGAGACCTTGAGCGGCTTCTTCGCCTGCGCACGCGCAAGCGACGGCGCCGCCAGCCACAGCGACGATGCGCCGGCGGTGGCGAGGAAGCGGCGGCGCGACGGCGTTCTCGTGTTCGTGGTCATCGTGTTCTCCTCCGTTGGAAAGATGCGTCGTGACGCGGCGATCAGGTCACCGTCGCGCGGTAGGCCTCGGCGCGGATCAGGCGCCAGATATGCTGCGACAGCGCCTGGAAATCGGGGTGCGTGCGCGTGTCGTCGTTGCGCGGCCGCGGCAGCGGCACGTCGAGCAGCGCCTTGAGCCGTCCGGGCTGACTCGTCATCACCGCGACGCGGTCGGCGAGGAACACCGCCTCGTCGATCGCGTGCGTGATGAACACGACGGTGCGCCGTCCGGACGCGGGGCGGTCCTGCCCCCAGATGCGCAAGAGCTCGTCCTGCAGGATCAGGCGCGTCTGCGCGTCGAGCGCCGCGAGCGGCTCGTCCATCAGCAGCACCTCGGGCTCGTTGGCCATCAACCGCGCGAGCGCCACGCGCTGGCGCATGCCGCCCGAGAGCTGGTGCGGGTACTTCTGCTCCGAGCCCTCGAGGCCGACGAGGTCGACGTAGTGGCGCACCCGCGCGCTGCGGGCGTCGGCGGTGAGGCCGCGTCCGGCGGGTCCGTAGACCAGTCCGTATTCGACGTTGCCCCACACGGTGCGCCACGGAAACAGCGCGTAGTCCTGGAACATGACGCCGCGCTCCGCGCCCGGCCCGGCGATCGCCTTGTCGTCGAGCGTCAGCGTTCCGCTCGACGGCAGCTCGAGGCCCGCGAGAAGGTTCAGCACCGTCGTCTTGCCGCAGCCCGACGGCCCGACGACGACCAGGAACTCGCCCTGCCGGACGTCGAGCGAAAAGTCCTGCAGCGCGACGGCCTCGGCGCCGTCCTTGAGCGCGAAGCGCTTGCCGACGTGCGACAGGCGAAGCTTCGCGGCGCCATTCAATGCGTCCATGGCATCAGTCCGCGCAGCAGCGCGCGCAGCGCGCGGTCGAGCGCGTAGGCCACCACGCCGACGGCGATCATGCACACGACGATCCGGTTGAGCTCGATGCTGTAGGCGTAGAACACGAACATCATCTGGCCCACGCCTCCCGAGCCGCCGCCGCCCGCCTTGGCGCCGACGGCCAGCTCGGCGGCGATGATCGCGGTCCACGCGACGCCGAGCGCGATGCGCAAGCCTACGCCGATCGACGGCAGCGCGGCGGGCACGATCAACGTGCGCAGCACCGTGAACCGGGGGATGCCCATCGTCGCGGCGACGCGCAGCAGCGTCGCGTCGACGCGCTTCACGCCGGCCACCGTGTTGACGACGATCGGGAAGAACGCGGCGTACGCGACGATCGCGACGGCGGCGGCGGTGCCGGTGCCGAGCCACAGGATGGCGAGCGGGAGGATCGCGATCGCGGCGATCGGGCGGAAGCTC
>Ga0207644_10001862_pt1 | contig 13722 bp, 15 predicted proteins | sample KBSS73metaG_FD_184326 | JGI IMG/M metagenome (GOLD analysis project Ga0207644, IMG submission 184326) | Switchgrass rhizosphere microbial communities from Kellogg Biological Station, Michigan, USA - KBS S7-3 metaG (SPAdes) (version 2) | ecosystem: Host-associated > Plants > Roots > Rhizosphere... | reverse complement strand
AAAGTCCTCGAATCCCGCCTAAAGATCTCGCCGGCCCCAAACAGACTTGTCGAAGATCAAATCGATAAGTTGACTCGATGAGTAGCCTCGCGAGGAACCAATCTCGAATCGTTAAGATGGGTGACATTCAATTCGGCAGACAAGAATCTAACTCCGGCTGCTAGAAATCCTCTCCGGCGCGGTGTCTGGCCTTCATGCGAAGATCAAACGAGGCCGATCAAAAATTAAATTCTAACTTTGGAAGCTCGAGCGAAAGATAAAAAGCGCCTAGACACCTGCTGTTTTTGTCGCTAGAATCTCGCCGATACACTAAAAGTTATGAAACTCCTGCTGATCCTCGCGCTGTTCGCCGTTCCCGTCATCGCGCAACAGAAAACGCCGTCGAACAAAGCGATCGTCTTCGTCTATTCAAACGCAACGACAACGACCGTAGGCCAGCTCCGCAAGCCTGTCTTCTTGAACGGAAAAGAGATCGCCGACGTCCGGCCGGAACATTTCTTCATCGCCCGGGTGGATCCTGGCAAGCACTTTTTCCATTTGAAAAACAAGAAGCTCGGCGGAGTTGAAAAGGAATTCAAAGTTGGCGAGACCTACTACATCAAAATCACTTGGCGTAAAAATGGGTTTACGGTCGTTCCCGATGGCTTTCTTTTCATGCCGACGGAAAACGGCGAGTTCGATATCAAGCAGCTCAGGCCGATAGAGCAAGGAAATATAAAAGACACGTCCATCGTGACGACTTCGTTATAGTTATGGCGCTGGAAAAGGAAGATCTTTACAAGATCCGTTTGCAAACTCTTTACGACGTGCGGTCCGCCTTCCGCGGCGAAGAACATACGGACGTCAGAACCAACCTCGATAATCTCATTCGAGAGGTCCAAGCAGACTTGGATAATCTCACGGAGCCGGATCGCCCGGAGACCAGCTGGGAGCTCAAGCCGGCAGGATAAGAACGACTCAAATCCAGTATGGACGCCCAAGATGGAAAAGACGCCGAAGAAATGGCGAGACTGTTGATGGGAAAACTGACGCCCACTGAGCGCAAGCGCGCGATCATTCTTCAAAAGATTCACCGGAAATACGGAATAGCCGGTCTTGAGTACGCACACCCTCTCATCACCGACCCAGTCCGGGATAGTGCTGATCTTGATGAAGAAGCTTTCCTCGCGCAAGTCGATTCATATTTTGCCTGATCAGTTTCATCTCAATCCATCGGGAAACAGTAGTATTGCAGGGTTCAGAACTACCTAGCCCCAACCTTCTCGGATGAGCTGTCAAATTTACAGTAATTGATTTGACTTATCTCCTTCTATTCGTACCAATCCGCAGCATTATACCTTCGAGTCGGCTCGCCGTAGAGTTCAAACAAAAATGTGTTGACAGGCAACCGCCGACTGAGTACTATAAAGGCAGTTGTACTTCACCTAATCGAATAAACGCTTTATTTGCTGTATTTATCGGTACAGGTTTACGTATCACTTCAGACATGGTTGTTTATGAAAGTGATTCAGAATACGAAGAAATCAAGGAGGAGATATTTTTGGGTATCGCCTCCTTTTTAGCGCCTTGCGCTCATTAGAGGCCTAACGAGTCCAAAAGCCAGACGAAAAAGGAAAGGATTGTTTCTTTCAATGAGAAGCCTAGGGTATACCGAACGAAAAATTCGATAAACGCTAGGGCGCTGATTATTGACACTGCGATGATCGTGAGCCGCAACCGTGTGTTCGAGCTAAGTCTGCTTCTTCCCTCTAGTGAATGTAGAAGCAGCTCAAACCCGGCAAAGGCCATAACCACTATAATCGCTCCGGATATTTCAGCAAGGAACCGCCCGATAGGGCACTCGGAAAAAAACTGACTAACGATTTCCATTGTCCCTCCTGTGTTGCGATATCAGTTCTGCCCTTCGAAAGCTTTAACTTATATCGCTGATTAAGGGGAGTGGCAGTAAGATTGGGCTCTTGCTCAATCTTGGGCTTGCTGATCGAAGATTAGCAAGCCTTTTACGTTCCCTTTGCCACGAATTGTCGGAATGAACCCAAACTGGCCATATACGCAAAGACCCGACAGGATGCCGGGTCTTTTTTGCATTCACCGTGGATATCTAAATTTAGGTATGCGTACTTCCCGCATACGATAAGGTATAAATGACAGTTTTCAAAATGTCAAGCATTATTGGAAAACCTTATAGATTGATCGTATTGACCTTCGTAATTAGCGATCGGTGCGCAGCGCATTAATGATAATAACGGCCTTAAATAGCGCATGACAAGGCCTGATCTCAAAGTAGCCGACAACTACCGATAAATTCACAGTGCCCAACCGCATTCTCCTTTATGGACTATACGGCGATCCCAAAACCGAAAGGAGATAGCTGCTGGTGATCAGCGTCGTAACTCTTCAAGAAAGCATTGACTTACTTTTTTCAGACGTGTAAAAAGGACGTGTTCGACCCCTTCCCGTCAGCAGGAGATAAGAATGAAGAGATTTCTTCCCGCTCTTTTCGGTGTTCTAGTGGTCTGCGTTTCCACGACCGTTTCCCAGATCTGCCAACCTTGCGAGATTCCAACGCCGGTTCGAGCGAACCGAATGAAGGCTGCTGCTCGAGCGAACGACAAAGCAAAATTGAAAGAAGAGGAAATCGTCGCCAGGCATTTTCCGTACGGGCTTCCGCAACCACCTTCGAATGCAGCGAACGAAGAGATGCTCCTTCAGAATGAGTGGGTGATTTGGTACGACTCCGATCTTAGAATGCCGCTCTGGGTCGCGTACCGATTCACCAAAGCTGAAGCGAAAAGAAAAGTGTATCCGCGGCTCGATTGTTTTCGACGCGATCCCCGACTATCTGATTCTGACGCTTCGCTCTGTGAGGATTACAAAAGCTCGGGATTTGATCGCGGGCATTTATTACCAGCGAACGATGCCAAAAGAAATCAAGCAATGATGGACAACAGTTTCCTGTTGTCTAACATGGCTCCGCAGCTGGGAAACTTTAATCAGAAAATCTGGATGCGACTGGAGACCCATGTGAACGACTGGGCAGAAGAAAGCGGAGTGTATGTTGTGACGGGAGCGATATTCGACAGGAACAACGATCGGCTGCGCGACAGTGATGATCAAGTCGCGAGGATCCCACCTAAGAATCGCGTCGGCAGGGCAACTCACTTTTATAAGATCATCATGCATCAGCGACCCAGTGGTGTCATCGATACGATCTCTTTCCTGATGCCGCACGATAATAGGTTGTTTGGAGCGAACGACGGTCGCGACGCTTATCTGAAAACGAAGATCGCGAGTATCGACGACATCGAGGAAATGACCGGGATAGATTTCTTTCCAAATATGCCCGCGATGCGACAGGCAAAGATCGAAGCCGGAAAAGCGACAGCTTTATCGAAATGGTTCACATTTTGAAGCTACGAAGACCAAAGCCACTCAAGTGATATCTTCATCCAAGTAACCGGGCTCAGCGTTGCTTAGAACTAAATGAATCACGAGATTTCTTCGGCGCAGAATTTACTTCTAGACCCGCCGGCTACGCTCATCTGATCGCTCGCAGAGTTGTAAGTTGATCTATGTTGATAACAATTGGATCTTCAATTAGATGGTGTCCCAAGTCCTTTTGCGGAAGGATGACCGGCGTATTTTGATCAGGTCTTCTCTCGTCAAAGGCATCATTGATTTTCCAGTCTGAGCGCTGAGGAGATTCATCAATTCCGATCGGATAAATAGTTAGTTTCTTGTCCTCAATCTTCAGCCTTATGAAGTGCCTGTATTTATCTAGGCGCATCGCGCTGAATGCATTGTTCGACTCGTCACCCCAGCACCAGGAAGCTGCCGTTAAGTAAATACCCCAGACGACTCCACCGAACAAGCCGAAAACAATTACGGCAAAAAGCGCGAGAAAATAAAGTATCTCTCCAAATATCGGTACCGACTTAACTCCCGCTACAAAGATAGAAACGAGAGCGGTGCCGAACAGAATGATTACTACATGCGATACCGCATGTAGGCCTCCAAGAAAATAGGTTCGCGGAGTGGATCGAATATTAGCCGCCTTGACGAGAAGGCAAAACAGAACAAGAGCGATCACTAGAAATACGGGCGTGGGCAAAAGAGCATTTACTTGATTCCAAACGCGCGCAAAAAAATTGCCAACCCCGCCGCTGTCGCCGTAGCCGTCCCAAGCCAAGAGCAACAATGCACACAAAAAGTAAAGACAACCCAGGACAAAACAAAAATCAAGATTCTTGTACCAGAACCCTAAATTTCCTAAGGCCAACGATCGACTTTTTTCGACGGCTGGGTAAATCGCCTTTTTTGTTTCGTCCGATTGGTCGCGCCCTATCTCCAAGCTTTCTTTATTTTGAGCCCAAAGAACTCGGTCGATTTTATCTTCGACTAGAAAATGAGTCGGGTGAAGGAATGCTCCACCGCCTCCTGCCGTAATAAAATTGGTACCCGATTCCTTCGATGTGTAACGGCTATAATGATGTAAATCCCCTGATATAACTACCGGAACCCTGGCTCCGGCGCAATGCTTTCTTAGGACGCCGGCAATATAGTCCAGACCACGGAAAAACCGATCACGCCTTGCTTTGTCAATCGCAGATAAACTCCCGCCCAACCAAGTCGGGACGGAGGCGCAAATGATTACTTTCGCATTCGGATCCATTTTCTTTGCGATGGCTGTAAAGTAATCCGATTGAGGCTTATCGATGTCCTCCTCCAATTGAGAATCAAAGCCCCATATCCACCAGTTGTGTCCCAGATGCACAGCGAAGTAACTTCGACTTTGCGGAAGACGCCAACTTCCCAGGTTATTATCCTCGGCTCCGGTGCAGAATTTTGCCAGGAATAGTGATAGACCGTCGTACCAGTCATGATTTCCGGGAATAAGAAAAACTGGAGGGTGAATGGCGTCGTCCTTTTCATCTATTGGAAATGCATATCGGTATGGCCGCTGCATCCGCGCCTGGTAGTCCTCCCTACTCGCGTCTGGGTAAACCTCGTCTCCGCCCATTATCAGACAATCCGCACGCGGCAGTTTTAACTCGGGACCGATTTGGATTTCCTTCTGGCCGATCAAATATGCGATCGCGTACGTGGAATCAAACCCGTCGCCGAGGTCCGCTACATAGTCGACCCAAATTTCGGAAGATTCTTTGTCTCCGCAAATGCCTTTCGCTCCGCCGCACCGGCTTTTGATCAGGTTTTCTTCATCAAGCGGTAAATCGAGGGCGGCATGCACTAGTCGACGATCCGCGTACCGGGCAAACATCGTAGAAGGCAGGACTTTCTCGAGGGTTTTCAGCAACACGAGCGGACTAAACCAATGAACCATGTCACGATAGTCATCCTTGTTGTTCAGATCTCTTCGAACTTTCATTTCTTTCCTCCGTACCGAGAACTTCGGTCCCGGCTGATCGTCAAAAAACACTAGTTCATTCCGGTCACCGGATTTTTTCGCGGCGGCAGCGCACACCACCACTAAGCCCAGCCACTTAGGCTGGGGTCCACGGGACAAGTGGGATATTCAACTTGTTCGAATGGAATCGGAGTGATTATCGACGAATCTCGGTCGGTGTCAAGGGAACAAATTAAAGTCGCCTCCGGTACGAACGTTCGCTATTTACGCTAACCGCCGTCGCCCTTTTGTCGATCCTGCTCGTCTGTATCCGAACAACGGAGCATCTGGGCCCTTGTTTTTCTTAGAGGGAGTTTTATGCGTAAGCGTGACATGCGTCGAGTTGCTTGCTCATGGGAATTCCATCGCGTCTGTCTTTGGCTGTTGACAAAATCGGTAAACGCAAACTACTCTCGTAGCACCAACTAATCGCTCTCAACCCGGAAAACAAATCACACGATCCAGGGAACCCAACTTGGAGGTCATTGCGCAAACTAACGGCTTTGAAACTACACTCGGACCGAAATCCGTCCGTTCGAATTTCGCGGAGGTATTAACAGATGGCTCTCAAACCCAGACTAGAGTTCTTTCGTTTTACGCTCAGATACCGGGATAACAAGTACAAGACGTTTCGCGACTTTTCCCAAGAAATCCTTGGAGCTCCCAAGACGGCGGATGACGAAAAAGTTTTAGAATTTTGCTTCAAGCATTTTCTACAGCAATTAAAAAGTGGCATTGCTATCGACAGCTCACGGAAAAAGCGAATCGGATTTGAAAAGAAGAAGAGCATCAACCGCCATTTCGACAAAGGTCCGAGGTTTGATTCCTCGTCTCATACGATTTTCGGCGTGATCAATGGTGGTTCATTCGGGCAGGATCGAACCCTTACGAACATCGAGGATGAAGAAGACAGCTCTCGTATCGGTCTAAACAAGGCCGTAAATATGTATTTCTTCTTCCTCGCGTACGTGCCGCCCGATCATGATCAAGGCCTATTGATGATTCACTCAAACGGCCGGGATGAGAATATTGTACCGATGTTCCGAAACTTTATGATGAAGGTTTTCTCCGGAAAGAAGTTTAGCAAGCCTGACCCCGAAGACTTCGCTCCTAAAGCATTTCAAGATGAATACAAGAAAAGTGCTGTGCTTAAGGAATTTGTCTTTAAGAACGTCGTCGTGGATGACATCCATTCCACGGACGGGATAAAACAGAGATCCAACGCGTACTCTGTTAGAATCGAGGCAAAACCGCTTTACGGAGATGTGCGCGGGTCCGAAGCGGAGGGTGTTTTCTCTCGGCTAAAGGGCTATCTTTTTGGGAAAGATGGTGACGCCAAACCGTTAAGTGAGTTCAACGCACAGCTAGTTCTCGAGGACGAGCATGGTCATTCACAAAAAACCTTTGAATGGAACGCTCGAGAGGTCGATTTTGCGCCCGTCGTATATTTGGACGGAAGGGTTGAGAAAGTGAATGAAGACGGGACGCCCGACTTTGACGAGCTCCGAGATTTCTGTCAAGAGCTTCTCAAGTCGGAGATACTTCCCGAGATGAGACCGGATCTGGATGTCGCTAAAGTTGACTAAATACCTGCAGTTGGTGAGAAGGAAAGCGGCTGAATTTGAAAGCATTGACATCAACGGAAAGCAAGACGAAGGAAAGTTTGGGAAATATGTTCTCAAAGCGGCGTTCGGATGCATCTCCTTGTTGCTCTTCTTCTTTCTGCAAACTGGCTTTAGCCCGGCGTTCGTCGCGTACTGCGCGAGCTCTCTCGCAATACTGGTCGGCCTATTTATCACCGCTCTTGTTTTCGGGTTCGATAAGTTCTATCAGCAGACATCTGAAAAAGAATATGCGGACGCTAAGTCAAAGCTTTGGGATACGCAAGCCTATAATTATGTAAAACAGTTCGGTTATATAACTGGATACACCATAGTCCAAAGCATCTTTGCATTGCTACTGCTTTCTTTGAGCGCTCTGTTTGAGAAGCAGTCCCAAATTAATGTCTTCGAACTCCGCTACTTCAATAGTTGGAGCGTGGAAGTCTTTTCTCCTTTGCTCCTTTTGGGCGTTGCTTGTCTTTTCAGCGCTCAACGGGTGGTGGTGATCTATTTGCTGCTTCGGATCACGTACCAAACGCTATTTATCGTCGCAAGCATGGTTCAATTCATGACGACAAAAATCAGTCGCAACTAATGATTAACATTGATGAAACCATTATCACAAAGGCCGCCTACCATCACGTTTCAGTGGATAAGGCTAGGACGTTTTACAATCGGAAGACGTTGGATTGCTCCGCCGAGGGGTATGAGGAACTCCTAGGTCAGCTGCTGCTTCGCCCGTTCTTATCCGTCACAGAAACATTTCAGTTCGATCATCAAGTTGAGATTGGGTTTAATGTGCTCTATGACCTCGCGACCTCCATCCATAACGGAAAGGACTTCGTAAAGTCATCAATTCAGATAGCCCAGCACCTGTCGTCGATTTCTCGGCATCCCAATATTAACGACGGCGAATTGTTCGTCGCTTACTTCGAAGACCTTCGCGTCGGAAGCAAGCATTATGACGCCTTAGGCATTTATAAGTTCGAGTCGAAAGAGAACTTCCTCGAAAGCTTTGAGAACGGAAATCGAGTTGATTTAAAACTTAAGAAGGGTTTGAGCAACAAGAAGCCTGAGAAGGCCTGCTTAATTATCTTTTCAGAGGAGCCGTTCACCGTTCTGCTGCTCGATAATGCACGACCATATACCGAATATTGGCAGCAAGACTTTGCGAACGTTCGTCTGCGCAGTGACGACGTCAACGACACGAACAACTTCTTAGCTCTTACGAGAGCATTTGTGGACGGTCCGGGATCCACCGAGCTCGTTCTTGTAGACCAAATCCATTTACTGAATCGGTCCACGTCATACTTCGAACAAAATGAACGTTTTGACAGACAGGGCTTCGAAGAACAAGTACTTCAAAAAAAAGAGCTCGTCGACTCGTTTGGTCGATTTGGCGACGAATACCGCGAGAAGCACGACTTAGAGGTTCCAACCGGCTTCAAGATTTTCTCCCAATCAGTGAAGAAATTGGCGAGGCGATTTAGAAATGTCATCCGCCTTGATACGAACTTTCATATTTATATCCACGGCGACACCGACCTGATCGAACAGGGGGTTGACACGGATGGGCGACGGTACTACAAGCTCTATTACACAAATGAATCGTAAAAACTATTAGGGCCATGGACCAGCCTACTCGAATCGGTCAACGACTCTGAAACCGAGAGCGATTATTGGACGCGAAGTATTCCTGGTTACAACAAAAGCAATGACTACGAACTCTCCATTCGCAGGCTGATCCAATACAAACGCCCGCAATTCGCAGTCGATTCCTTGCTCATCGAACGTATGACAAGATGACCGTCATAAGCAGGGAGCATAGCAATTAAAGAAGAGCTCGGGCCGATTCAAAACATAGCTCTCGATCGCAAGGAGTCAGAAACGAGATAAACTTCTGCCAGAAAACTCGAGGACCACAACAAGGGCTGGACATCGGTCGAGATCCCGTGGCCCCCTATATTTCGTCATCGAGCCAAGTTCTTATCAAAAGTTAAAGTATCGGTGAGGCCTTGCAGTAAATTTGAATCATTTATCCTTAAGTTGAGGCTCGCTCAGGCCAGCTGAAAGTACGTCTACGCGAGCTTCGCGTGGTACGCTCGGCCTAAATAGGGAGGACAAGCCATGGCAAATTTAAGAAAATTTGATTTCACGTTTGACAAGAAGAATGATGACTGGGTATTAAGACAACGCGGTGCAGCCTCTGCTACCCGGCGCTTTAAGACAAAAGAGGATGGTACCAAAGGCGGCGTCCTCGGCGGCGCGATAGGTAAGGAGGGTGGATCTGTAGTGATCCACAAAAAGGACGGAGTGATTCAACAAGAGCGTACTTTTCCCAGAAGTGCCGATCCAAAAAAATCCCCAGGATAAGCAAGATTCAGCCCGAGAGAAAGGGTTTTGAGGACCGGGAGGGTATACTAACTAATTGTCGAGCCACACTCGAGGAACTTGCACAGGGAAGAACGGAAGTTTAGGCTGAGGCCTCGTAGAATTAACCCAGATTCGTTTATCTACTGCCGGTTCGAGACGCCAATCTTAGGTGGGCTTGCAGGGGTGCGAAGAGGCGTTGCGGAGTGTCAGTCGATAACGGTAAGTCAGTCCAACTCTCCTGATCGCATCCGCTCTTGGAACTGGAGCTAACCACCTTCGGAAACGGAGAAGAATATGTATATGCCGGAAAACCCGGTGCTAGTCGTTATCGATATGCAGAACGGGTTTCTGGGGGAGAAATCTCGCCACGTGTATTTCGAACGTCGTACCTTACTGATGGAGTGTCAACGACGATCGATCCCATTGATATTCACTCGCTTTTACAATTTAGCGATGGAAGTCCGTTCGAAACGTTGATCGGATGCCGGCGGCTTCGAGAAGATACCGAAACTGAACTTGCCGAGGAGCTTCGGAATATCCCCGGAACGGTTATCCGCAAAAACGTCTACTGCGCTTTCACACGTGAGTCCGAACAATTACTTAAGGAAAACCGCTGGAACACTTTGATACTCTGTGTCGTCGCAACCGAGAGTTGCGTTATGAAGACCGCAGTCGACGCATTCGAGCGTCATCTCGTCCCGCTGGTGGTCGTTGATGCCACTGCAGGTGACGCGGGTCATGAGTTACATCAAGCCGGTCTCATGGTTCTTCGGCGATTCATTCGAAAGGACCAACTTGTTACGACGTCCACCTTTCTGCGGGATTACGATGATTTTGGTAGATACAGTGACGGAAACCGATGGAATTAGGGACAGGCTGATTCTTCGCGCCGACAGATTCACTAAAAAAGAAGGAAGTATCCGCCGGATACTTCCTGAGTTTCTCTATGCAGCGAGTCTTCTCGCAACTTCCGCCGTAAAATCGTCGGCTGGTTCCACAAGGCGGGATTCAGCATTCGTCTCTTGAAGCTCTTCATCGAGATCTTCAATACCGAGATCGGAGTTCCCACTGGCGTCTCCCATCAATTGAAGATTCACATTGCCAGGAATAAGTGAAAGATATGACCCGAGCCTTGCGGTGACCTCGAATTGCTTGGTAGGTGCGAGCGTCTTAAATGCGGACGTGAAAGCGTTTGACAGCGACCACATCGTACGCGGCGTGAACGCTTTTTCAATCGGGCTGAAATAGTGGTCATGAACCGCGGACATCAAACTTCTCGGCGCTCCGCGAACGGCGCGTTCGAGAAATGCTCGGTAGATGAAAAGTCGAGCGTCGTTATCCGTCAGGGCAAAATCCCGCATCGAGTCGATCCTCTTCTGAAGTGAGTCGAAACCCCGTTGAATCCTATCGACCGCGACGGAGATGGAATCTATCAGCTCGAGATTTCGCGTGTGCTTGTGTAAGAGTGGCGTGAAATCTCCGCTGAAGGCCATATTGTCGCAAACGAAAACACGGTAGCCCGCGGTAAGAGCAAGTCGCATAGATTTGTCGTTTGAATTGCGAAGTCCGATCGAGAATCGACCGCCTTCGAATCCGTTGTTCAAATCCATTACGCCGAACATCTTCATGCCGTCGGCCGATACTGCATATTCATCCCGGACCACGCTCAGGTGGCGAAACGAAAGCGATTCTTCAAGCACATGAACTATCTCGTAATGAGACAGCGGCACGTGCGTCCTGGTGGCGTCCGGTATGGGAACCTCTTTTAGTTCCTCCCGGGTTACTTTACGAGCGCCGCAATGCGCGACGAGTGTAGAACCTACATCGTTCATATTTTTCCTCCTAATTGTTTTTGGTTGTGTTTGAGATCGTTACTGAAGTTGAGAGAGCGGAAACATCATGAGCCGAGAAAGGATCAGTCTGCCGCTTTCCATTTTTCGGAGAAGAGCCACGGGACTGTCGCTTTCTTGTCCTTATTTCGGACCGCAGTGAGATAGGTCTCGTGAGCGGCCTTATGCTTCTTTGCCGAAAATTCTAATCTGACCTCGGCGTCAATAAGCTCGTAATCGACAGCGAATTCTGCCGCCAGGTCCCGCACTTCTTTTTGAGACGAATAGCTATTCGAATAGCCGATCGTTCCCTTGTGGCAGTGGCTAAGCACGAACAATATTCGGTATTGCATTTCGCGCTTGAGCTTCTTTACATACTCGGTCGCAGTGTGACCGTCAGACAGGTGACTGCCGTTGTGTTTGGCAGTTTCTCCTAACCAATCCGCGACGAGTATTTTGACAACGCCGTTCAGGTTGTTTGAATCACCGGATACGGTCATGCGCCAAAAACGAGCTACAAGCTGTGGAAGAAAATCGGCTCCGACATATGTGATGCGAAACTTCTTTTCAAACTTTTCCGCTGCTTGTTTCAAAACGCGGACGCGTACGGCTTCGGCAACCTTTGCGTTCCAGATCTGCTCGCGCCGTGCGCGATGAGTTTCTAGGCGCTCGGCCGTCTCTTCCTCCGCAGATTTACCATTGGAGGCGTCAGCGTTGCCCGACACTTTTCGATCGGGCCAGTGGATCTTACATTTGGTGTTCTTTAGACAAACTTGGACCGTTTGGCCATAGTTGTCCGGTTCGACGTCGATACCGCTTACGGCATTCTTGCAGTTCTTTTTGCTGCCCCCGCGATTTGAGCCGTTGATCACTATTGCCGACTCGTTCCCGAAGTAGTCCTTCCCGTTGGTATAACAAAAGCTTCTCACTACTGGAACCTCCGAAGGATCGATCTTGCCGAGTTCAGCAAGTTCGCGACGACGGACCTCGACTTGGTTTTTGGCTTTGATTAGGAAGCAGGCGGGATTCAAACAGGCATCCTTTTTACCAACCTTGTTCGGTTCGAAAAGACCAACGGCTGCTCCGGTTCGTTCAGGGCAATTCACACATGCCAGCCCGTCTGGCCGAAGATTAGTCGCTTTCGTATCAAACGGCGCCTTGGAAAGCAGGCGGTGGACGTTCGTATTGATCCACTCGACAAATGATTTCCACGGAACCGTCTGTCCCTTGATCGGTACGGAGACATAATCGTTTCCCTGGTACTTGTATTCCTTGTTATAGACTTCGCCGTACACCACCTTCTGGATATCGGGAGTGTACTTTGCTATCTCGAGGGCAAAGACGAGAGGTAGAACCCCATCGTCGACATCCTTTTGTGCTTCCTTGAGCAGTTGATTAAGTTTCAACCGATTCAGGACATATCCTTCCGATTTTCCGACTCGCAATGAAAGTTCCTTAACATCGCATCCGAGAGTCTCTTTCAGAAATTGGTAGCCGTAAGCTTCGTCCATTGGGTGGATGTCCTCACGATGAAGATTCTCATGGATCTGAATATCGAGAACCTGTTCGTCGGAGAGCTTTCGGACCAGGCAGGGAAGTTCCGTCATTGCTGCTACCTGAGCGGCGCGGTAACGCCGTTCGCCGCAGACAATCTCGTACTTCTTCCCTTTCCCACGAACGATGAGTGGTTCCAGAATCCCTTGCGTCTTGATACTTGCGGCAAGTGATTCTATCGTCGTCTCATCGATTCTCCGCCGCGGGTTCGTCGGCGATATTTCAAGGTCCTTCCAAAGGATCGGTTTATAGTCCGACTGCGCGGCCGGCGGAGCGTTGCCAGCCGCGGTAGTCGAAGCCGTTTCAGTCGATTGTTTCATTTTTGCTTTTGTCGTCATTATTTCCTCCTTTCTTGCTCCCGTCAGGACCTTCAGATACTGGTTGTACGTGAACCTCCGCTTCAGACCGGAAGGACTTGGACGCGAGCCAGCAGCCGGTATCCGATGCCGTGAACGGTCCCGATGTAACGTTCGGTGTGATTCTCATCCAGAGCCTTGCGAATGCGGGACACCTGCACCGGAAGATTGCTCAGCTCGACGTTGAGATTGTTCTCGCCCCAAACCCAATTGAGCATTTCGTTATGCGTGACGATTCGGCCCGCGTTCTCGACGAGGCACAGAAGCGTATCGAACTGCTTGGTTGTCAGCTCGATGCGCTTGCCGTTCTTCTTGAGGGATCGCTCGACGGTGTCTATCTCGCAATCCCGGAATTGGTAGATCTCGGGTTTCGTTGTGGTAGTCATGCGATCACCTTCCTTGCGCAATATTGCGAAACTAGTGCGGTTGGTTTCTTCAGTCCTGATTTTGCTTTCATTTGTTTCCTCCTTTCAGCGAGCGTGCTGCATCGCCGGATACTCGTTCATCAATTTTTCTTTTCAGAACGGAATGTCCTCTTCCGGCTTGGCACGCGTACCGTTTGTTTCGGGCCACGTGTCGGCAACCGCACTTCGAATTTCATCCGG